>JADMIO011403821.1_pt1 | contig 104945 bp, 96 predicted proteins | sample 8958161 | NCBI WGS metagenome assembly JADMIO01 (sample SAMN16585339, study PRJNA669376) | soil metagenome | isolation source: Crop rotation soil | place: USA: Cullars Rotation, Alabama | collected 2011 | reverse complement strand
CGCGACAACTTGTCCACGTGGAATTCTAAGCTTAGGATCCCAATGTGCTGGAAAGCAGCGGTCTTTGCAGCAGATGCTCAATGCCGAAGCTGAGCGACAGATGCGTTTATTTGGCGGTCAGCACACGGAGGAGCAGGTGACCGCGGTGCGTCGCAAGATTGATGATTTGTTGACGCAGCTACACGCGGTCGAGGCGGATTTGAAAGCTCACAGCCCGCGCTACACAGCGTTGACACAACCCGCGCCGCTCGATCTCGCGAAGATCCAAACGGCGGTCACAGATGATCAGACGTTGCTGCTCGAATACTCGCTGGGCGAAAAGCGCAGTTATCTCTGGGCGGTGACACCGACTACGTTTTCAAGTTACGAACTCCCGCCGCGCGCCGTGATCGAGGTGGCGGCTCGGCGTTGCTATGAGCTCTTAACTGCGCGCAACCAGTACGTGAAGTTTGAAACAGCGGATGAGAAGCGCGCGCGCGTCCGGCAGGCTGATGCGGAGTATCCAAGTGCGGCTGCGGCTTTGAGCCAGATGCTGCTTGGGCCAGTCGCGGCACAGTTGGGACGAAAGCGTCTGCTCGTCGTGCCCGACGGTGCATTGGAGTATCTGCCGTTTGCTGCGCTTGCGAGTCCGCAAAAATCGGGGACGTTCGTGCCGCTGATCGTGGAGCATGAAGTGACGAGCATTCCGTCGGCCTCAACGCTCGCCGTGCTCAGGTGGGAGCTTCAGGGACGCACGCCGGCCGAGAAAGTCGTAGCGGTCTTTGCTGATCCCGTGTTCGACAAGTCTGACGAAAGACTTAGTGGTTTGAGCCGCAATGCGGGCGGACATCACGGCACACCGGCAGCCGCAGAAAAGATCGTCTCCGTGGAGGAGCCGTCGGATGAGGCGGCTTTACCGCGACTTCCTTACACGCGACAGGAAGCAGAAGCGATCCTCGCCCTTGCGCCGGCAACGGGTCGAAAGGCTGCGCTGGGCTTCGAAGCTAATCGTACTGCGGCGATGAGCGAGGAATTGAGCAAGTATCGCATCATCCATTTTGCGACTCACAGCTTTCTTGACAGCACGCACCCGGAGCTTTCCGGTATCGCGCTTTCGATGTTGGACCGTCAGGGAAGACCGCAGAATGGTTTTCTGCGCGCGCATGAGGTTTTCAATCTACGTTTGGGAGCGGAGTTAGTGGTGTTGAGCGGTTGCCGAACGGGCCTCGGCAAAGAGGTGAAGGGCGAGGGACTCTACGGTATGACGCGTGGCTTCATGTATGCAGGCTCCAGGCGCGTGTTGGTAAGTTTGTGGGACGTGCAGGACCAGGCCACTGCGCGTTTAATGTCAGACTTTTATAAGGAATTGCTGGGACCCAAACGACCTCCTACCGCAGCCGCGCTCAGGGCAGCGCAGCTCGCAATCTGGCGTGACGGACGCTGGCAGGCGCCATATTACTGGGCGGCCTTCGTACTCCAAGGCGAACCTAAGTAGCCACAAAAGGCACAAAGCCATCCACAGATTACGCAGATTCATTTATCAATCTGCGTAATCTGTGGATGGCTTTGTGCTTTTTGTGGTTACCTGATCGCGGAATTCAAATCTCTGACTATTTCCGAGACGACTTTATTGGTATCGCCGGAATAATGGCGTGCGCCTCCGGCCTTGGGCCACAGCACTGTTCCGCGCGCGTTGACGAGTAATGCTGATGTGCCTGTCTGTGAGATCACGATCTTGAGGGCCGCATCTGCTTCGTCCGGGTTGGTGACTGCAGTAACCACGCCGCTCGAATTCAATCTCTCGATAAGGTTACTGCGCAACTCATTGAACACCGCGTCGCCACGGATTTCTATGTAAACCTTTTTCACTTCGCTAAGCTTCAGATTGCGGACGGCATTCTCGCCGCGCGTCAGATCTGCCGCAACACCTTCATCGCTGGGCTGTGTCCTTGTTTTATCACTCTTCGGACGTGGCGACGGTTGAGAAGCTTTCGGCGTGGCTTGCTCGGGTGCGTTGATTCTGTTGTTGTTTACCTGGGCCAGAACTTCTGGACTCGGCGAAGTGGCTTGTGCGGCGTTGCTCTGCGCTGGTCCACTTTTCTGACGTACTCTTAATCCCAAATACACGAGATAGCTCGTCAGGCAAATAACCAACACAAGGCTGCCGACGAGGATTCCCGCGCCGCCCCACATACTGCTTGAATTCGGATCGTGCTTCGGACTGAGACGCAGCCTGAGCCGTTGCCACCACAAACGCGCAACTCTCCGCGGCGCTGTTTCCCGATATCCGAACTTGACCAAAAGATCAGCATCGCCATTCGCTTCAATCTGTCTCCTCGTAATACTGAGTGACAGATCCTGCCCGCCTTCCAACCGAATTGAAGAGACGTGTGCATCCTTCCCATAAGACGTCAGCAGATGCGTTGCGAGCAGGAGATCGCCGTGTGAGTCCGTCGTCTTTACTTCGATAATTTCGGCGTCCTCTTCGGCGCTGAAACTGATGCTCGACTGTTCGGCCGGATTCAGTCTGCCACGTTCTACACCATCGACCATGATGCGCATGACCGCGGTCGGTGACGAACGGCGACGGCGCCCGGACTGTTCGTCAAGCATGTGATTGATCTCGGTAAGTTCTTCCGCGCTGAGATCCGCAGGTGCGCGTCGCTGCCGTGGCGGAGAGTCATCATCCGTCTCGTCCGAGAAAAAACGCGGAAACTCCATCCGCTCTTCCGGTGGGCTGTAGCCGAACGCCGCCACTAATCTCTCGAAGCAGTCCGGGTGCAGGACGGCGTGGATACGATTGACTTCGATTTCGTTTTCGTCAGCGCTACTCTTCGACGTCAACGAAGCAATGATCGATTTCAACGGATCGAAGTCACGTGGCACGTGGCATTGCGTATCCCAGGGGGTGAACAGGCGCAGGCACTCTCTGGCGAGCGATCGTAGTTCGCTTGAGCCCGGCTGAGTCTCGAACCTCTCTTCACCTCGCCGCTGGCGACAAGCGCGGATCAACTGACCAAAGCGCTCAGACATCTCATGCATCAAGACGGCTTTGCGCGAGCGGTAATAATAATCGTCCTTGACCCGCTCAGGCTCGCCGATCACTGCGTTGTAAATTTCCATGGTTTCAAGCGTGCTGTAGCTGTGAAGGAGGCGGCTGACACCCAGCGTGACGTAGAAGGCGTTTCTCTTCGTCGTAATTCTCACGAGATGCTTGATGAAATAAACGAGAAGGTCTTCTTCACTGGCTGGGTCGCCGACAGCAAGAACGCCCGGCGGCGTGACCTGAGCGGCACGCTCCTTCTGGCGCTCATAAGGTTCCGATTCGACATAGACCAGGCGCTGCAGCAGGTGGAGATCGCTGAACAGGGCTTTGTTGCGAATACCGTCAGTCCGGCGCGACTCGCCACGCGAAAATCTTCCGACTGGGATGTAGTAAAGTCGCTTGCTCTGGACCGCCATCGCGACGTTCAACTTGAGTGTCGCAGCCGCAACGATCCGGCCCGCCACACCTTGCTCCTGATGGAGGAAGTAGGCGAGTCGGTATGCTTTGTTCAGCACCTGTTCTGTAGATACTTTGTTCACCGCTGCGTTCCCGGATCGAAGCGGATAGCCATTTTCAGCGCACCTGCTGTTCGAGCAGCGTGGCATTTTCGGAATCTTTATCCAAGATTACGCGGATTATTTTCGGTGTGTGGTAATATGCGCCGCTAACGAAGCCCAGACCTCACGGTCAGCACCTGATTTAGGAGAAAAATCGAATGAAGAAGACGCTGGCTCTGCTGCTTGCTGCGTTTTTATATTTGGCGCCCGCTCGTCCGCTGTCTGTTAAAAGCCAGACTATGCCTGCGCCCGGAAAGTACCAAACGGTCGCCAATCCTATACCCAACCGTTACATCGTGGTGCTGGCGACCACTGACCTGAGTCCTATCGCGACACCGGCTCCGACGCCGATACAAAAAACTGTCAAGAACGCTGATACTTCAGCGGCCTCGGCGATGTTTGCTGATTCGAGTTCAGTGGCCGTTGCGACAGAACCAACGCCTGATCCGCAGGTGGTTGCGACAGCCACATCGCTGACGGCCACTTACGGCGGCAGTTTCAGCACCACCTGGGGCGTCGCTCTCAAGGGCTTCCTCCTGAGTGCGACCGAAGCGCAGGCGATAGCGATGAGTCAGGATTCGAAGGTCGCCTTCGTTCAACAGGATGGCGCGATCGCGGTAGGGACGCCAGACACGGACCCGATCGTTATGCAAATCGGCCCGAATGGCGTTTTGAACCCGCCGCCCGACACCTGGGGACTCGACCGCATCGATCAGCGTTCTCTGCCGCTTGATACTCGCTATGCGTATCACAACGATGGTCTGGGCGTGAATGCTTATGTCATCGATACCGGTATTCTGTTCACGCACTACGAATTCAACGGTCGTGCTATCGGCGTCTACGATGCGCTTGATCGTGAGGGTACCGCCGTCGATTGCAACGGGCATGGTTCGCACGTGGCCGGCATCATCGGTGGTCAAGACTTCGGCGTCGCGAAGCAGGTGAATCTGTTCAGTGTGCGCGTGCTCAACTGCCAAGGCGCCGGCGCGTGGTCCGACGTTGTTGACGGAGTCAACTTCGTCACGTGGCATCATGCGCAGTCGGCCCAACAGGGAACACCGGCGCTCGCGAACATGAGTCTGGCTGGAGCGAGCAACCGAGCCTGTGATGCGGCAGTTAGAAATTCAATTCGAGCGGGAGTGACTTACGTGGTAGCAGCCGGGAATGGGAACAGTGATGCCGCGGCTTATTCTCCGGCGGACGTGTCGGAGGCGATAACGGTTGGAGCGACGGACCGGAACGATTCGCGAGCTGAGTTTTCTAACTACGGTTCGACGATTGATCTTTTTGCCCCGGGCGTCAGCATTCCCTCGGCGTGGATCGGCAGCGGCAATCAAATGATGGCCACCGCAACGGGCACGTCAATGGCATCACCGCACGTAGCTGGTGTAGTCGCGCTTTACTTGCAGACACATCGAACTGCGTCGCCGGCGGACGTTCGCTCAGCGTTGGTTGGCAATTCAACTACCGGGGTCGTCATTAACCCCGGTCAGGAATCTCCGAATCGGTTGTTGTTTACGAACTACTGATTAGCCACAAAAGGCACAAAAGAGTTTCTTGAACTCTTTTGTGCTTTTTGTGCCTTTTGTGGCTAATCCAATACTTCGCGGTAGAGGCGTTCTGTGTCGCGCGCCATTCGGGCAAGTGAGTAGCGGTCGCGCGCGACGCGTTGGGCGTTGTGCGCGAGGCGCGAAGACTCAGTGGGATTGTCTAGTAGATCGATGATGGCGTGGGCCAATGCTTCAGGATCGTCTAGCGGCACCAGTTTCCCGGTGACTCCGTCTTCGATGATCTCCGATGCGCCCTCGGAGCGCGTTGCAATGATTGGCAGGCCCATCGCCATCGCTTCGACAATAGCCAGGCCGAATGGTTCGGAGCGCGCAGTGGAGACGAAAAGAGTGAGAGACGAAAGGATCGCGTTCATGTCGTCGTGCCAGCCGGGCATAGCGACGAGCTTCTTCAAACCGAGGTCTGCGATTAGTTTCTCAAGCGATCGACGGTAGGCCATATCAGGAGACTTGTCCTCACCGATGACGACGAAATGCAAGTTCGAACGGTGAGCGGATACGAGCGCCGCGGCACGCACGAAAATATCCTGACCTTTGATCGGCGCGAGATGTCCGACCGTTCCAACCAGAACGTCGCCGCCGGCAGTGACCGAACGAGCGAAACGATCAGTATCAATTCCGTTGTGAATGACAGTTATCCTCGAAGAGTCGATGACGCTGTTTTGCCGCAGGCTGTCGGCCACCGCTTGCGAGACTGCAATCACGCGACTCGCGCCACTCAAGACGAGTTTGTTTATCCGTCGTAAAGGAAAGAGCGCATGGCGCGTGAGCACGAGCTGACCGCGCGACGCTCGTCTCACAGCGAACGCCGCGAGGTGATAATCCCTGGCCGCGTGCGCGTGGACGATCTCAATGTTGTGTGCACGAATAAACCCGGTGAGGCCTGCCAAGTTCTTCACGTAGTTGCGCCGGCTCAACGGCAGCATCATCTCTTTCGACAGGAAAGACAGTTCGGTCCAGAGAGGCGAGTTTGGAACCGACGCTGCGTAGACTTCGTGCCCGAGATCAACTAAAGCGCGAGAGAGGTCTGCTAAGTGTCGTTCGCCGCCGCCGAACGTCGTCACGGAGCATACCTGCAAGATCCTAATTTCGGATTGTTTATCCACAGATTACGCAGAGTGTTTATAACATCTGTGTAATCTGTGGATGAAGGTTTTCCGTTTCCATCACATCCGGAAAAGAACCGCGGCCAAAGAAAACGTGATTCGCCAGCCGGCTAAACACAGGCACCCGTAACACTGCGCAACCCAGTTCGAGCAGTTGTGGCTGACGAAGCGTCGCAGCTACGCGACGCGCCCACAGCCGCGACGCAAAGCGCGATCGGAATAGTTCACCTGAGTACGCCTGCAACACCTGAACATCGCCAGTCGACAGATATTCCGTCACCACGCTTGCAGCAAACGCGGACAGACGCATGCACGGATCTAGACCGCCCGCGGTGAGTGGTGAGACGGCGCCGGCAGCGTCGCCTATTAATAAACCGGTCGAGTTAGCGATATTTCTCAGCACACCGCCGATCGGAATGAGCCCAGCGCGCGCTTCGATCTGTTTAGCCTTTCGTAAGTCGATGATGTCTGCGACGCGCGCACGAAAGTCTTGCAATGCAGTCGTTGGATCGAATAGCGATGGATAACCGCCGACACCCAGATGCGTCTCTTCCCCGTCGTGTGCGATCCAGGCGATATAACCGGGAGCCAGTTTCGGATCGAGAAAACAAAGCAATCGCGGTGGACCATCAAGCACAGCTCCCTGAAGCACGCTTTCCACGCCAACGATCCACTCGCGATTAAGTTCCAGTTGCAGATCGCGAGCGACACGCGAACGCGCGCCGTCTGCGCCGATCAAGTAGCGCGTGGTGATCGAGCGCGTTGACGAGCCGGAGTTGAGTCGCAGTGTCAATTGGTCGTTGGCTGTTGCATGGCTGAGGTAACTCGTTTGCGGCAGCCAATCAACACCGGCGAGTAAACACTGCTGCAAATAACGCTGGTAGAGTTGGCCCATGCGGCCGATGCGAAACTCGTCGTACTGGCTGACGAGTTCCAACGGCCGCAGCGCGGGTGAGTAAAGCGTGACGTGTTTGATCGGTGGTCCAAGACAGTCGTCGGGCAGATCGAAATCGACGAGCGTGCGGCGCACGAAGATTCCGGTGGTGTGGATCTTCTGGTCGAGAGAGTTCTTGCGATCGACGAGGAGAACATTGACGCCTTGCCGGGCGAGCAGTCGGGCACACTGAAGTCCGGCAAGTCCGGCGCCGATGATAGTTACGTCGTAGTTTGTTCTCATGACGTATGGTGAAGTCCTCTGTCGGACAAAGTTCGAGGACAAAAAAGGGGGAGGCGGGTCGGCACTAAGTGTTTCGCATTTGTTTGATGAGCGATTCCATGTGACTCAAATATTTTTCGAGCGCGCTGCGGCCGGCGGCAGTTAGTTTGTATTCGGTTTTAGGCAGACGGCCCTCGAAAAACTTGGTGCAGGAGATGTAGCCTGCTTCTTCGAGTTTGCGCGCGTGCACGCTCAGGTTTCCGTCAGTCGTACTCATCAGGCGTTTCAGATCGCTGAAGGTCAACGATTCATTGGCCGCCAGTGCACTGATGATCCCGAGTCGCAATCGTTCGTGAATCAAGCGATCGAGATTGGGGGCCGCGCTCTTTTCCTTCGTCCGGGCGACTTGTGGATCGGGCGCCTCGGCGAGCGGTTTTTGCGGAATAGTCTTTTTTGCAGTCGATTGTTTAGCCACCGTATTTCCTCACAATAATTGCACCAAACACGAGGTGCAGGCCGCCGAAACCAGCAGCCATAAACCAATTCGCGAATGCGGGCGACGAGAACAGCGCGAGGGCGCCGAGCGCCATCAGACAGAGGCCCATGATCGGCACCACTTTGACGGAGTACATGCCGCCGGTAATCACGCCCGTTCCGTAAAGTAGTAACCAAACACCGGGAATCGCGTTTGTCAGTCCGGCCTGGACCAGCACGATCGTTAATAGTCCGCCTGCGATCAGCGGCGGCGTTAAACTGAACACTGCTTTTCTACCTGGACCGGAACCGAGTGGCATCTCGATCGCACGTGCTTTACGGTCCATGGACCAGCCGGCGATCAGCAGCGAAATCAGTCCTTCGGCGATCCAGACGGCGAGCCACGCGTTGAATGTCGATTGCAGCGCGGCGATCGCGCTGGCGAGCAGGGCGGTGACGCCGATTGCGATTTCGCCCCAACCGGAGATGCCGGTGAAGGCAGTCGCGCGCTCCATCGTTTCGCGGATGTAGCGCAGGTTGTCCATGGCCCGGTCGTGCAGGGCCGGCGGCTCGGGTTGCGACTCAGAAATGAGCGGGACGGGCTTCACGCTTGGCATTGTAGGCCGCCGTAGAGACTGGCGTCAAGTACTTTGCAGAGTAAAGAAGCCCGCGAAGCGGGCGAAAGCGTAAAGCCTGGGGCGCAAGCCCCAGGAGCGTAATAAAGGCGAAGGTTTCGAGCCCGTGAAACGGGTGACAGCCTTTGATGATCATGTGCTGCCGCCCGCTATCGCGGGCTCACATTATGATTGACTGACAACACCTGGGGCTTGCGCCCCAGGCTTTATGCTGTCGCCCGCTATCGCGGGAGTGCAACACCAACGTTAAAGCGTTGGATAATCGGTGTAGCCGCGCGGCCCGGGTGAATAAAAGGTGGTGCGGTCGGCTTCGTTGAGTGGGGCACCGCGCCTGAACCTCTCAGGCAGATCCGGATTCGCGAGGAACTTCGTGCCGAACACAATCGCGTCCGCGCCGCCTTGTGCTAAGAGTTCTTCACCACTCTCGCGCCTAAACCCTCCATTCGCGAAGTACACCCCGTTGTAATGGCGTCGCAACTTCGCATGCCAGTCCGCTGCCGCCACGTCGGCGACGTGCACATACGCCATTTGCCTGTCGCTGAGACGTTCGAGAATGTACGGATAGACCTCGTCCGCATCCTTCTCCTCAATGTCGTTGAACGCGATCTGCGGCGAGAACTTCACGCCAACTCGCTGCGACCCGGCCGCCCTCATCATCGCGTCCAACACTTGAAACAGAAACCGCGTGCGATTCTCGATCGAACCACCGTACTCATCCGTGCGCAGGTTAACGTTCGTCGTCAGGAACTGTTGGACCAGGTAACCACTGGCCGAATGCAATTCGACACCATCGAAACCGGCCGTGATCACATTCGCCGCTGCCTTGCCGAAGTCGTCAACCGTTTGCGCAATCTCGTCCTTCGTGATCTCGCGCGGCGTGACAAACTCTTTCATGCCCGCATCTGTGAAGTTCTTCCCGTTAGCTCGCACAGCACTCGGTGCGACCGGCTGTGTGTTGCCAGGCAGAAAGTCGGGCAGTGCGATGCGTCCGGTGTGAAAGAGCTGCATAAAGATCTTTCCACCGCGCGCATGGACCGCCTGCGTGACGTTGCGCCAGCTTTCAATCTGCGCGTCTGTATAAATTCCCGGCGTGCGAACGTAACCTTTCGCCATCGGCGAGACGTTTGTCGCTTCGGTGATGATCAGCCCGGCGGAAGCGCGTTGACCGTAATACTCGGCAGCATAAGAAGGTTGAACTCCTTCATCATTCGCGCGGCTGCGCGTCAACGGAGCCATGATGATGCGGTTATCGAGTTCGATGTTTCCAACCCGCAGCGGGTCGAACAGTGTCGGCATAAGTTTCTCCTCACTTGGTTACGTCTGAAACTACGCTGAAGCGCACGCCGAGTCCAGTTAACAACCGGATAACATGCAGGACGAAATCTATTTCCCGAACAAACAAACATTGCGCGAATAGGCTCGCGAGATGTACCCTCAGAGCCAAACAAAAATCGCAATCTTTCGTTCCGGAGGAGGCGTCGTCGCGCCTTCCTCCGCACTCGTCTTTATCCGAGAAACTGTAACCGTCCGATAAGCATTTGCAGGTCCGAAACCCAGAATTACCCAAAGGAGAAAGTCATGAGCAACACCAGTGCTACACAGCAGCAGGCAAGGGAGAAGACTGCGATTCGTTTGTTTCAGGTGGATTTCCAGGAAGCGGAAGTTACCGATCTGCGCCAGCGCATCAATGCCACGACGTGGCCTGAACGGGAAACTGTCAACGATCTAACGCAGGGAGTGCCGCTCGCGACGATGCAAAAACTCGCGCAGTATTGGGGCACAGATTATGACTGGAGTAAGTGTGAAGCGAAACTAAAAGCCCTGCCACACTTCATCACCGAGATCGATGGTCTCGACATCTGTGTAATCTGTGGATGTAAATAGAAGGAGATTACGATGGACACACCGGTCAACATGAAACTTGAAGTCGTGCTGCTCAGCGTTTCCGACGTCGATCGCGCGAAGGCGTTCTACGAAAACCTCGGCTGGCGAGTTGATATCGATATCGCGAACGGCGATTTCCGCGCGGTTCAGGTAACTCCGCACAACTCGGAAGCGTCGATCATCTTCGGCAAGGGAATCACGCCGTCCAGGTCAGGCTCGACGCAAAACCTCATCCTTGCCGTCGACGACATTGACGCCGCTCGCAATGATCTGACTGCTCGCGGCGTAGATTTGAGCGAAGTCTTTCACTTCGCGGCAGGTCCCTTAAACAACACTGTGGAGAATCCGCGCGTTGCCGGGCGAGACCCGGAAGGTCGTTCCTATTTCTCGTTTGCGTCGTTCAATGATCCGGACGGTAACGCCTGGTTGCTTCAGGAGATCACGACGCGCCTTCCCGGACGCGAATGGAAATCGCAAGCCACAGACGTCGCAACTCTGGCAGAACTTCTTCACGAGACGTCCGAGCATCACGATCATTTCGAGAAGACGCATGGCAAACATCAATGGTGGGATTGGTACGCGCCTTATTTGCACGCGCGTCAGAACGGCAGCAGTTCGGACGAGGCAGCGGCCACGGCCGATCGCTATATGGAGAAGATTTTTTCAAGTTAGCCGCAAAAAGACACAAAAAGCACAAAATGAAAATCTCTACACTTGTGCTCTTTGTGGCAATGACAATTATCAATAAGGGAGTAACTGATGAAGGCAGCGCAGATAAGCAGAGCGGGTGGGGAATGGGAGTTGGTCGAGCGCGACACTCCGGAGCCGGGCGCGGGGCAAGTGCGCGTGAAGGTTGAGGCATGCGGTATTTGCCACAGTGATGTTTTAGTCAAAGATGGTTTGTGGCCGGGACTTCAGTATCCACGTGTGCCCGGTCACGAGGTTGGAGGGCGAATTGATGCTTTAGGCGAGGGCGTTAAAGCATGGTCGATGGGCCAACGCGTCGGTGTCGGCTGGCACGGTTATCATTGCTTCGTGTGCGAACCGTGTCGACGCGGCGACTTCGCGATGTGTATTAATCGAAAAGTCACCGGGATCGACTTCGATGGCGGGTATGCCGAGTACCTGATTGCGCCGGCAGTCGCGCTCGCCGCGATTCCTGATGAAGTGCCGGCGGAAGAAGCTGGACCATTCATGTGTGCGGGCGTGACGGTTTACAACGCGCTGCGCAATTCAGGCGCGCGCGCCGGAGACGTTGTCGCAGTGCATGGCATTGGCGGGTTGGGCCATCTCGGAGTTCAGTACGCGCGAAGGATGGGATTTGAGACTGTCGCGATTAACCGTGGTAACGATAAGCAAGCACTCGCGCAAAAGCTGGGCGCGCATCATTACATCGATGCGACTGCGAACGATGTCGTCGCGGAGCTGCAGAGACTCGGTGGCGCGCGCGTGATTCTCGCGACTGCTCCGAGCGCGCAGGCGATCTCGCCATTGGTTGACGGTTTAGCGCCGAGTGGCTTGTTGCTTGTTCCTGCCGCGCCGCCTGAGCCACTGACGATCAGTGTGTTCTCCCTGATCATGCGACGGAGTTCAGTCGCTGGTTGGTACTCAGGCACCGCGCGAGATTCACAGGACACACTCGAGTTCAGCGCGTTGTCTGATGTGCATCCGATGATCGAGAAGTACCCGCTCGATCATGTGGCGGAGGCTTATGAGCAGATGCACAGCGGCAAGGTGAGATTCCGCGTCGTCTTAGAAATGTAATTGGCCAATCAATGTTTCTTGATCCAACTCGCAATATCTTCGATCACGTGTTCATCGACGTGTCCGGGCTGTTCATATTCTAACGGCGTGCTACGGTTCGTACCGGCGATGAACAAGTGATTGAGACCCGGATAAGATTTCAGCGTGACATTCTTCTTTCCGGCCAGCGCAGCATTCCATCTCTTAAAGTCTTCCATCGTCACCTGGTAGTCGCGCTCACCCTGAAGAATCAGCATCGGCTGCTTCAATCCTTTTGCGACTTCGGCAGGGTCATAGCCACGCAAGTCGAGCCAGTAAGAGGCCGGCGCACCGAGAATCAGAGTCGTAGTACCCGCATCTTCCGGCTTAATTGACTTTACCTTCGCGGCCTGTTCCTTCGCCTCGTCGATTTGCTTTTGCTCCTCAGGCGAAACACTCCCATCGAGCGAAAAGAGATAGGCCAACTGTTCGGGTATGACATCTTCCAACGGACGCGTTGCGCCCGCCAGCGCGATCAGTCCGGCAATGTTCGGATCGAGGCGCCCGATGCGCGGCACGAACATTCCGCCCAGACTGTGGCCCAGCACGAATATTCTTTTTGCGTCGATCCCTTCGGTCTTGCGCAACAGTTCAACTGCCGCGAGAGCATCGTCAATAACTTCCTCTTTGGCGGTGAGATTGGGAACCGAAACGATTTTCGCGCTGTATTGTTTGGTTCGCTTCTCATAGCGCAGGACCGCAATTCCTCTCGATGCCAATCCCCAGGCGAGGTCCTTGAAAGGTTTGTTCGCCCCGACCGTCTCGTCACGATCGTTTGGACCCGAGCCATGGAGCAACACTACTGCCGGAAATGGACCAGCACCCACGGGAATCGTCAGCGTCGCAGGCAACGCCCACTCGCCCGCGCCGACCGTGGCTTCCTTTTCGCGAAACGCATCCAGCTTCACGTAAGCAGGCGCAGCATAGTCGACGACTTTTTTCGCCGGAGCGAAGAAGAGACCGGCAACGCGTTTTTGCTGGTCGAACACGATGCTGACGTCGACAGCGGCGTTTTGAAAATCGCAAGTGACGATGACGACTGTAAACGCGCTGCGCTTTTCGACTCTTGCGCTGCCCGCTTGTTTGAATGGACCAGCCTGCGTGAGAACAGCAGTCCACGTCTCCGCCAGCTTCGGTTCGGGCAGGGCAGTTTTCATCGCGTCGTCGAACTGCTCGACGGCGGTGGCGAACTTCTTATTAACGAGCAGGTCTATAAACGCTCGACCATCGGTGATGAAATCATCCTGAGCCTGGCTATATACCGGTCCATTTGTAAGCCACAAAAAGCACATAAAGCACAAACAGAAAAGTTCTTTTATGTGACTCTTGTGCCTTTTGTGGCCTTCCTTACTTATGATCTTTTTACGCACTCTTTACACCTTCTTTATAAATTTCCTCATACCCTCTCTTCATGGTTATTGCAATGCCCCGCGCGGTCGCGGAATTGATTAGCGGCACCTGGAATTGGAAAAACGGAGTTGCGGCGTTTGGCTTAAGCGCCGGTTTCATCGCACCGATCGTCGGCTCGATTATAACCGTGATTTCGTGGTTCAGAGATCCGGTCTGGCACCACGTCGCTTTACATCAGGCCGGTACGACGCTGTTCGTTGTGACCCTGCCTCTTCTCATCCTCGGCGCTCATTGTCTCGATTTATTAGACAACGACAAAAAGGCACAGCCTGCGTCTCAACGTGACGACACGCAACTTTAGGAGACGCTGTGAAACCAACTCAGATCGGGTTTGTTTTGCTTTTTGTCATCGCGGCTTGCTGCAACGCGCAAGCACAAAACCCGACGGATTCCTCTAACGAACGTTTGCTGCTCGAAAGGATCGAAAAGCTTGAGCAGGGTCTGGCCGCCGCCGCCGAACGTGAACAGCAATTACGCGAACGGCTCGATAAGTTAGAGCAAAAGCCTGCTGCAATCGCTGCGACAAACAACTCCGAAGCTGCGGTCCCGAGTGTTCCCGTCAAATCCGAGCCTCCAATAACGATTACACCTGAAGATCAATCTTTGCTCGACTCGTTGCGAGACACGACCATCAATCTCACGATTGACGGCTATTACGGCTACAACTTCAACCGGCCCATCGGCGGCATCAACCTGCTGCGCGCTTACGACGTTTCGAGCAACAGCTTCAGTCTTAATCAAGCGACGCTCGTTATCGAGAACGCGCCGAATCTCGAGAAGGGAAAACGTTATGGTCTGCGACTCGATCTGCAATACGGCCAGGCCACCGAAACAGTGCAGGGAAACGCTGCGAATGAGCCGCGGCCGCAGGTGTATCGACCCGTGTGGCAAGCGTATGGAACGTACGTGGTCGACGTCGGCAAAGGATTGACGGTCGACTTCGGAAAATTTGCGAGCGCGCTTGGGTATGAGACGAACTACACCAAAGACAACTTCAATTACTCGCGAGCTTACTTCTTCAACTTCCTGCCCTTCTACCACTTCGGTTTTCGTTCAACTTACGCCTTCAACAACAAGGTGACTTTGACGCACTGGCTGGTTAACGGTGTACAGCAATCCGAAGACTTCAACGGCTTCAAGTCGCAGGCGCTGTTGCTCACGTGGAAACCAACGCCGCGAGTTACATCGCAGTTCAATTACTACAACGGGCAGGAGCAGCGCGATCGCAGGCCACTGCCTTCAGGACGCTTCCACGTACTCGACACCTATCACACGCTCAACGTCACCGATAAGTTAAAGCTCGCCGTCGAAGGCGACTACGTAATCGGACGCGTGTTTCGCGACAGTCCGCCGGCGACTGTTCGGGGCGGCGTTGGCTATGCGCGCTACCAGTGGACGCCGAAGTTCGCGCTGGCAGGACGCTTCGAATACCTCAGCGAGAGAGTGTCGCCAGCGGGCGCTTTGTTTACTGGTGTGTCGCAGGCGTTGAAAGAGCACACGCTAACCGCGGAGTACAAATTTGCTGATGGCTTTCTCGGGCGCGTTGAGTATCGCCGAGATTTTTCGAATCAACCGTTTTTCCTGAGTGAACAACCGGGAATTTTGAAGCAGGAACAGAACACTGCAACGCTCGGACTGATCTGGTGGTTCGGAAGGAAGACAGGCGCATGGTAACCACTGATTTGGCCCAGCTTTGCCTCAAAAGTGGGAATGGCAACTTGGATCGGGTCAGTACAGGGAGCGGTAGCGACCTGGTCAAACGATGGGAGTTGGAATGATAGAAATCTCGCATGCTGATCACGGACCAGGTCGCTACCGCTCCCTGTACTGACCCGATCCAAGAATGATTTTGGGTTTTAAGGCAAAACTATTCGGTCCAACAGTGATTGAGGGAGATTGAAGTGCAAGACCTGATCTATATCGGATTGACGATTTTATTTTTTCTGCTCGCGCTCGCGTATGTGCGTGGCTGCGAGAGGTTGCACTGAGGAATGTTGAGATGAGTTTTGAATCGATTATCGGCCTGGCGGCTTCGGCACTTTTACTTGTCTATCTTACGTACGCTCTGTTGCGTCCCGAGAAGTTCTAATGACTACCAACGGTTGGCTACAAATTCTTCTATACTTTTCTATCATCCTTCTGATTACGAAGCCGCTGGGCGTGTTTATGGCCCACGTCTTCAATCGTGAAGAGACTTTTCTCGATCGCGTCCTGCGTCCTATTGAGCGTCTGATTTACCGGCTCACCCGTGTCGACGAAAAACGAGAGATGAAGTGGACTGAATATGCAGTCGCGATGCTGCTGTTCAGTGGCGTTTCAATGCTCGTGTTGTACTTGCTGCAGCGTCTTCAAGGCGTGTTGCCATTCAATCCGCAGCAACTTCCGGGCGTGGATTCCACAGGTTACGTCGGGTCATCTTTCAATACAGCCGCGTCGTTCACCAGCAACACCAACTGGCAGTCATACGTGCCTGAGACGACGATGAGTTATCTCACGCAGATGGCTGGTCTTGCTTATCACAACTTCGTTTCGGCGGCGGTCGGGATCTCGTTAGCCATCGCTTTCATTCGCGGCATCGCGCGCAAGCAGTCGCAGACGATCGGCAACTTCTGGGTTGACATGACGCGCGCTGTGCTCTGGGTGTTGTTGCCGTTCTGCATTGTCGGCGCACTACTCCTCGTGGCTGACGGTGTGCCGCAAAACCTTCGTCCATACGACAAAGCGCAACTCCTCGATCGAGCAAACACGACTGAACAGGTCATCGCTCAGGGACCGGTAGCTTCGCAGGAAATCATCAAACAGCTTGGCACAAACGGCGGCGGCTTTTTCAACGTCAACAGCGCTCATCCGTTCGAGAACCCAACGCCGTTTACCAACTTGCTCGAGATGCTTGCCATCTTCGCCATCGCGGCTGGTCTGACGTACACACTCGGCCGCATGACGGGCTCGCAAAAACACGGTTGGGCCATCTTTGCGGCGATGGCCGTGCTCTTCTTTGTCGGAACGTTCGTCTCGTACTGGGCTGAGGCGAAGGGGAATCCGTTACTCGCGGGCGTCGATCAGCAGACGAGCGCAACGCAGTCCGGCGGCAACATGGAAGGCAAAGAGGTCCGCTTTGGTCTCGCCAACTCGGCTCTGTTTGCGACCGTCACGACTGACGCTTCATGCGGCGCTGTGAACGGCATGCACGACAGCTTCACACCGCTCGGCGGACTCGTGCCGCTCACCAACATCATGCTCGGCGAAGTGATCTTTGGCGGTGTCGGCGCCGGCATGTACGGCATTTTGATCTTCGTCATTCTCTCGGTGTTCATTGCTGGTCTGATGGTTGGTCGCACGCCTGAGTATCTCGGTAAAAAGATTGAGTCGTATGACGTGAAGATGGCGATGCTTTATGCGCTGATCTTCCCGCTGGTGATCCTGATCTTCGCCGGCATCTCTTCCGTATCGCCGGGTTTTGGTACTTCGCAACTGAACAACGCTGGACCACACGGACTATCCGAGATTCTTTACGCGTTCACCTCGGGAACCGGCAACAACGGTTCTGCCTTTGCGGGGATCTCCGTGAACACGCTCTGGTACAACACGACGCTCGGCATCGCGATGCTCTTCGGCCGCTTCATGATGATCGTCCCGATGCTGGCCGTCGCGGGCAATCTTGCGAGCAAGAACATCGTCCCGCCGTCGCTGGGAACGTTTCCAGTGACGACGCCGTTGTTCTCGACGCTGCTGGTGAGCGTGGTCGTGATCGTCGGCGCGCTAACGTTTTTTCCAGCCCTGAGTTTGGGCCCAATTGTCGAGCATTTGTTAATGAATGCCGGACATACGTTTTAAGCAAAATGGTTGATACGACTAAGAAAAAAGCAATTTGGAACGGGCAGATCGTAAGGCGCGCGATTCTGGATTCGTTTCTGAAATTGAGCCCGCGGAAGATGATGGGCAATCCCGTCATGTTTGTCGTCGAAGTCGGCAGTGTTCTGGCCACGCTGCAACTGACCCGCGGCATCGTTGCGCCCGTTCCGGGTGTGACGAACACCGGCTTCGAATTACAGATCACGCTGTGGCTTTGGTTCACAGTGTTGTTTGCAAACTTCGCAGAGGCGATGGCCGAAGGACGCGGCAAAGCGCAAGCCGATAACCTTCGTAAGTCCAAAACAGAAACGATCGCACATCGCATCGTCTCCCGCACAATTATCGAAGACATACCCGCGCCGAAATTGCGCAAGGACGACGTCGTCATCGTTTCAGCCGGCGAGTTCATTCCCGGCGACGGCGAGATCATCGAAGGCGTTGCGTCAGTTGATGAGTCGGCGATCACAGGCGAGAGCGCGCCGGTGATTCGTGAAGCCGGCGGTGATCGTTCCGCTGTGACCGGCGGCACGCGTGTGCTCTCCGATCAAATCAAGGTCCGCATCACTTCCAATCCCGGCGAGACATTCATCGATCGCATGATCGCACTCGTTGAAGGCGCCGAGCGACAAAAGACACCGAACGAGATCGCGCTGAACATTCTGCTCGCCGGCTTGACGATCATCTTTCTGTTAGCAGTCGTAACGCTTCAGCCATTCGCGATCTACTCCAGCGCGCCGCAAACAATCTTCGTTCTCGTTTCGCTGCTGGTTTGTTTGATTCCGACAACGATCGGCGGTCTTCTCTCTGCGATCGGTATCGCCGGCATGGATCGCTTGATTCAACACAACGTGCTCGCGATGTCAGGTCGCGCTGTCGAAGCTGCGGGCGACGTCAACACTTTACTGCTCGACAAAACCGGAACCATCACACTTGGTAACCGGCAAGCAACGCAGTTCATTCCGCTGCCTGGAGTGAATGAAGCTGAACTTGCTGAAGCAGCGCAGTTGTCGTCGCTTGCCGATGAGACTCCCGAAGGCCGCTCGATCGTCGTGTTGGCGAAGGAGAAGTATGGCCTGCGCGGACGAGAGCTCGCGCCGCATGAAGCTCACTTCATTCCGTTCACGGCACAGACACGAATGTCCGGCGTTGATTACGACGGCCGCGAAGTGCGCAAGGGTGCTGCGGACGCGATTGAAAAATATCTCAACGGCAACGGAAGGTTGATGCCGCGCGAATTGGGTGGAATCGTTGCGGACATCTCGCGCGCGGGCGGCACGCCGTTGGTTGTTGCGGAAGATCGCGTGGCGTTAGGTGTCATTCAGTTGAAAGACGTGATCAAAGGTGGAATGGCGGAGCGCTTCAATCAGATGCGTCAGATGGGCATCAAGACCGTCATGATCACGGGCGACAACCCGCTGACCGCCGCGACGATCGCACGCGAAGCAGGCGTCGACGATTTTCTCGCCGAGGCAACTCCCGAAGACAAGATGGCGCTCATCAGGCGCGAACAGGAAGGCGGCAAGCTCGTCGCGATGACCGGTGACGGCACGAACGATGCGCCCGCGTTGGCCCAGGCTGACGTCGGCGTGGCGATGAATACGGGCACGCAGGCAGCAAAAGAAGCCGGCAACATGGTCGACCTCGATTCAAACCCGACGAAGTTGATCGAGATTGTTGAAATCGGGAAGCAGTTATTGATGACACGTGGCGCGTTGACGACGTTCTCGATCGCGAACGACGTCGCGAAATACTTCGCCATCATTCCCGCGATGTTTGCGGCTGCGTTTCCGGTCCTGAACGCGCTCAACATCATGGGATTGCGCACACCGCAGTCGGCAATTCTCTCGGCCGTGATCTTCAACGCTTTGATCATCATCGCGTTGATACCGCTGGCGCTTCGTGGTGTGAAGTACCGACCGATGAGCGCTGCCGCGCTGTTGCGTTGCAATCTGTTGATCTACGGACTCGGCGGGATCGTCGTGCCGTTTATCGGGATCAAGATCATCGACGTTGTGATTCACGCGATCGGACTGGCATGAGGATTTTGCGATGAAGAATTTGGTTACAGCAGTTTTGATGACAGTGGTGACGACGATCCTGTTGGGACTGATTTACCCGTTGGTCGTGACGGGGTTAGCGCAAGTCATCTTTCCTGACAAAGCGAACGGGCAGCTGATTAGAGCAGCGGATGGATCGGTGGTGGGATCGCGTTTGATTGGCCAGCCGTTTTCTTCGCCCGGATATTTTCGCTCGCGGCCATCGGCGGCAGGCGCGAACGGTTACGACGCCGGAGCGTCTTCGGGCTCGAATCTTGGTCCAACGAATCAGAAGTTGATCGATCGAGTTAAAGCCGACGTCGAGAAATTGCAGGCTGAAAATCCGGGGAAGCCGGTGCCGGTTGATCTCGTGACGACTTCAGGTTCGGGACTCGATCCACACATTTCACCGGCTGCCGCGGAGTTTCAGGTCCCGCGTGTCGCGCGCGAACGAGGCATGAGTGAAGCAGAAGTTCGCAGCATCGTGGCCGCGCATACGGAAGGAGGCCAGTTTGGATTCCTCGGTGAGCCACGCGTCAACGTCCTTGAGTTGAATCTCGACTTAGATAACAAGAAACCAGTTACACAAAAGGCACAGAAAAACCTTTTGTGATTTTTGTGCCTTTTGTGGCCAATACCATGATTGCCGAACTGAAACCAACACCCGAAGCACTGCTCGCGAAGCTCAGAGAAAGCGACAAGCCGACTCTGCGCGTTTACATCGGTGCGGCGCCGGGTGTCGGCAAGACGTGGCAGATGCTCGAAGACGCTCACGCGCTGAAACGCCAGGGCGTCGACATCGTCATCGCCATCATTGAAACCCACAATCGCGATGAAACCATCGCCCTCGCTGAAGGTCTCGAGCGCGTCCCAATGCGCAAAGTCGAATACCGTGGCGTGGCACTCGAAGAGATGGACGTTGACGCCGTCATCGCTCGTCGTCCGGAAGTCGCGATCGTCGATGAGTTGGCCCACACAGACGTGCCCGGTTCGAAACATCGCAAGCGATTTGAAGACGTGCTCGAGCTGCTCAACAACGACATCTCGGTAATCACCGCCGTCAACATACAACATATTGAATCATTGAACGACGCCGTTGCGCGAACGACCGGAGTGCGCGTCCGCGAAACTGTTCCCGACCACTTTTTCCGTCGTGCTGACGAAGTCGTCAACGTCGACGTTTCAGTCGACACGATTCGCACTCGACTGCGGCAGGGAAAGATCTATGGTGTGGAGAAGATAGAGCAGTCGTTGAACAACTTCTTCCGCAAAGGAAATCTGTCGGCGTTGAGAGAGCTTGCGCTGCGGCACGTCGCCCAGGACCTCGCGACGAAAGCTCAGGACTATCGTGCACGCGAGGGATTGGAACAGCCGGTGATTCCCGAAAAAGTGATGGTCGCGATCGCTTCGCGCGGGAGTGCGAAGAAACTGCTGCGCACGGGTTCGCGCATCGCCGGACGTCTGGCCTCCGACTGGTTCACTGTTTACGTCGAGACACCGCGCGAAGAGATGGGCCGCATCAAGCCTGAAGATTACGCTGCGCTACAGGAAAACATTCGCTTCGCCGAAGGACTCGGCGCGCGGGTCGTGAAATTAAAGTCGCGCAATGTCGCGGATGCGTTGATTGATTTCGCGCGTCGCGAAGGAATCACGCACGTCGTGTTTGGGCAAACCGCGCGCTCGCGCTGGGACATATTGCTGCATGGTTCGATCATCAACCGCTTTCTTGCTGAAGTTCGAGACGCGACGGTGCAGGTCGTGCCGATCGAGACCGAGGAAGTGGCCACAAAAGGCACAGAAGATTCTTTATGAATCTAAGAGCGAGGTTACTCATAGGGTATTCAGTGTTTATTGCAGCGCTCGTCGTGCTGGGAGCGTGGAGTGCGTGGCGCTTGCACGACATGGGCAAAGTGTCGCGACGCATCATCTCGGAAAATTACGACTCGGTCGTCGCGGCCGAAGAGATGAAGGAGAGTTTGGAGCGGCAGGATTCGGCGGCGTTGTTTGCACTGCTCGGCGCGAGAGAAAAAGCCACCGCCCAACTGCGCGAACATCGCGCTCGCTTTGATGCGAACTTTCAAAAGGCAGCAAACAACATCACTGAACTCGGCGAAGCCGGTGCGATCGAAGCGATACGGCAGGATCGCGATATCTATTATCAACGTTTCGATTCGTTCATCACGAAAGCGACCGCTGTCACAAATCTCCCCGCAGCTTTGCGCGACGAATACTTCACCCAACTCGAACCACAGTTCAACAAACTCCGAGCAGACTGCGAACATCTGCTGCAGCTCAATCAGCGCGCAATGCAAGCAAAGTCTCAAGCAGCCAGCGAAGTCGCGCAGCTCTGGTTTTATCGGACGCTTTTAATCGCCGGAATTTTGGTCGTCGCCGGACTGTTTCTCGCCTTCTTTCTCGCCAATCGAGTGGTTGGACCACTGCGTGAGTTGACCGTCACGACAGCGAAGATCGCGGGTGGCGATCTCAACGCGAAAGTGTCTGTTACATCGCAGGATGAAGTTGGCCTGCTGGCAGCGGAGTTCAACCGCATGGCCGAACGTATTCGTCAATTGCGCAGTTCGGACATGGGAAAGTTGCTGGTTGCGCAACAGACGACCGAAGCCGCCATCGATTCGCTTTACGATCCCGTACTCGTTACTGATGCCGAAGGCCAGGTCACCAGACTCAATCTCGCCGCCGAAGAGATCTTCGGTTCGGAAAAAGAAAACAGAGGCCGGCACGTGGGCGAAGTTGCGCGTGATGAACGTATCGCGGGCGCAGTCGCGGAAGCATTGCAGTCGCAGCAGCCGGTTGCGGGTGATGGAATGTCGTCTGTGTTGCCGCTCGCGGTCGATGGTCTGGAGCGGGCATTTCGTCTGCGCACTACGCCGATGCGCGATCACGGCAAGCACTTGCTGGGCGCTGTCACCTTGCTTGAAGACATCACTCATCTGCGCGAGATCGATCGTTTGAAGTCGGAGTTCATAGCGACCGCTTCACACGAGCTGCGCACGCCGCTGACGAGTGTGCAAATGGGCGTTTATCTCTTGTTGGAGCGAGCGGCAGGTGATTTGACTGATAAGCAAGTGGAGATACTGAGTGCCTGCCGCGACGATTGCGATCGGTTGGACAAGTTGATGCGCGACCTGCTCGATCTTTCGCGCATCGAAGCGGGCGAAAGCAAACCCGAACTCGAGCCCGTTAGGACCAACGAGCTTATCAGCGACGCCAACCAGGAATTGCGACCACAAGTTGAGGCGAAGGGGCTTGCGTTTAAGGTCGACGCGCCGGCCCAGCTTCCCAGCGTGATGGCTGATCGTTCGCAAGTTGAACGAGTGTTGGCCAACCTTGTCGTCAACGCGATCCGCTACACAAAACAAGGCGAGATCAAGATCAGCGCGCTGCGGCGTGGAAACTTCGTCGCCGTTTCAGTTTCTGACACCGGGGCCGGGATTCCGCACGAGTATCTGCCGCATATCTTCGACAAGTTTGTGCAAGTGCCGGGTGCGCCGACGGGTGGCGCAGGGTTGGGGCTCGCGATCTCGCGGCTGATTGTCGAGGGACACGGCGGCCAGATCAGTGCGCAGTCAGAACCAGAAAAAGGCTCGACGTTTACGTTCACATTGCCGATCGCCGCGTGAGGTGCAATCGAGATGAACAGCAAAGTCAGATCGGGTCAGGTACTGACCCGGCCCAAGTTGAGGCAAGGATATGAGCAAGCGAATTTTGATTATCGATGACGAAGAACACATCCGCCGCATGATGCGACTGACGTTGGAAGCAGCGGGTTATGAAGTTGGCGAAGCGCGCGACGGCACGGAGGGATTGCGTGTCTTTGGCGATGGCGCCGAGTGGTCGTTGGTGGTGTTGGACCAGAGAATGCCGGGCCTGGATGGTCTCGAAACGCTTCGTGAGCTTAAGAACAAGAATGCGGGCGCACGCGTGGTGATGGCTACGGCGTATGCGTCGATCGAACTTGCGGTCGACGCGATGAAACTCGGCGCGACTGATTTCGTGCGCAAGCCGATGACGCCGGAAGTCTTTCGCAACGCAGTGTCCGCTGCTTTATCGAAGTCGCCGGTTGAGACACGTGTCCCAACGCAGCCCTTGATTCAAACCGTCACGATGAACGGCTTCACCATTCTCGACGATACGGAGGCGCTGATTCTCGAACCGCAACAGCGACGGTTTGTAGTCGTCAATCCCGAAGGTGAACAGCATGAAGTGTTGATCGAGATACACGACGAGGCTTTCGAATACGTGCAGCGCATGACGGGGCGTCAGCTCGCGCCTGACAACTCGTTTTGGACCACGCAAGCGAGACGTCTGTTGAGTGACTTCTTGTGGAACGAAGGCAAGACGCCGCCGATGCACAGGTTGGTGATGAAAAGTCTTGACCCCGACAAGCTGCCAATTGCAGCGCGATGGACAGCATGAACTTCTCTGCGCAACCTCTGCGTTCTCTGCGTCTCCGCGGTGATCTTAGCCGTAGGAACAACTTTACCGCAGAGACGCAGAGAACGCAGAGGTTGCGCAGAGAAATACAGACTGTGAGCAGAAGGGAAATAAATAATGGCAACTGCTATTAAGCGGTTACTGGTTGGCAGAGCACTCCGAACCGAACAAGCCGCGCACGAGCGGCTGACGAAGAAGACCGCCCTGGCTGTCTTTTCCTCAGACGCGCTGTCGTCAACAGCCTATGCGACGGAAGAAATTCTACTCGTCCTTGCGGTCGCCGCCGCTTACACGAACGGCGCGTCTTTCGGTTATGTGGTGCCGGTCTCGATCGGTATCGCCGTGCTGCTGGCAATCGTTGCGACGAGCTATCGTCAAACCATTCACGCGTATCCGTCCGGCGGCGGCGCATACATCGTCGCGAAAGAAAACCTGGGCACGACTCCGGGCCTGATCGCCGGCGCAGCGCTGCTGGTTGATTACGTACTCACGGTGTCAGTGTCGATCGCGGCGGGTGTGGCGGCGATTACGTCTGCCGCACAAGGCACACGTTACGCGTGGCTCAACGATCACAAAGTTCTGCTGTGCCTGATCTTCATCGCCTTCATCGCGACAGCGAACCTTCGCGGCGTCCGCGAATCAGGAGCACTATTCGCGACGCCGACGTACGTCTTCGTAGTTAGTTTTCTCTTCATGATCGGCTTCGGCTTCTTTCACTATTTTACTTACGGCGGCGCCGCTCCGATCCCAACAGCCGCGGAATTGAAAACTGCCGAAGGCTACAAACTCCAGCCGTTAACACTGTTTCTTTTGCTGGGCGCGTTCTCGAATGGTTGCGCGGCTCTCACGGGAATCGAAGCGATCTCAAACGGCGTGCAGGCTTTCAAAAAACCGGAAGCGCGGAATGCCGCGACGACGGTCGTGTGGATGGCGTTGTTACTGACCACGATGTTCCTCGGCACGAGCGTGATGGCATATCTGTATCACGTGCATCCGAAAGAGAGTGAGACGGTGATCTCGCAGTTTGCGCGCATCATGTTCACCGGCTCGTTCGGCTGGTTTTACTACGTGGTCCAGGCTGCGACTGCCGCCATCCTCGTGCTCGCTGCGAATACGGCGTTTGCAGATTTTCCGAGGTTGTCGAGTTTGCTGGCGCGCGATCGTTTTCTGCCGCGGCAGTTTGCGAATCGTGGTGACCGGCTCGTTTTTTCAAACGGCATCATCATTCTCGCGATCTTTTCAGGACTGTTAGTGACCGGGTTTGGCGGTGACACGTCGCGCTTGATTCCGCTGTATGCGGTGGGCGTGTTTCTGTCGTTCACGCTTTCACAGTCCGGAATGGTGGTCCACTGGCTGCGCGAACGCGCGAAGTTACGCAAGCAGAAAGAGGTCGAACCGGCAGTCGTGGCCGTGGCTCCAGGTGGAAACGGTTTACAAGCATTGCCGGACATCGAACTGGCAAACGAGGAGATTCATCGATCGTATTTCGTCACAGACGAAGTGACGGCTCCCGGTAACTGGAAGAAATCGCTCCTCATCAATGCGCTCGGAGCGGTTGCGACGTTTATCGTTCTCTGCGTTTTCATCGCGACCAAGTTTATTCACGGCGCGTGGATCGTTGTCGTCGTGATTCCGCTGCTGGTACTGCTTTTCAGAGCCATTCACAACCACTACGTGCTGGTGGCAAAGCAACTTTCCACTGATGGGTTGAGCCCGCTGCGACCGATCAAACACACCGTCATCGTGCCGATTTCCGGGATTCATCGCGGTGTGATTGGTGCACTGCAATACGCGCAGTCGATCGCGTCTGATCGCGTGCAGGCGGTGTATGTGGATTTCGAGGAAGAAGCGACCGCGAGCTTGAAAGACAAGTGGGAACGTTGGGGTGCGGGAATCCAACTCATTGTGCTGCCGTCGCCGTATCGCGAACTAACACGACCGCTGCTCCGTTACATCAACCGGCTCGCTAAAGAGAAATCCAGCGAGATCATCACAGTCGTCCTGCCCGAATTCATTCCGGCGAAGTGGTGGCAACACATCCTTCACAACCAGAGCTCGCTGCTGCTGAAAGGCTCGCTGCTCTTTAAGCGCGGCGTGATCGTCACGAGCGTCCCTTATCATCTCGAACACTGACCTAAGGAAAGTTTTCATCCACAGATTACGCAGATTACGCTGAGTGTTGACATCTGCGTAATCTGCGTAATCTGTGGATAACTACTTAGCCAACCGAACATACATCTAGTATTATCAGGGCCTCCCATTGGTTCTCACGTGGGCTCAGCACGTCAACCTGGACCGGCATTCCCCTACGACATTGACGTTTGCTTCAGGGGCACAGCCCGAGGAGGAAGACTAATGGCGAAGCCAAACAATCACATCGCTAAGATGCTGTATCTAATATTGATCACACTCCTATTGACACTCACCGCTCAGGCCGCGGCGCCGGTGGGCCAGACCATCTGGATACGCGCGTCTGCCACCGGACTCTTCGTGTCGGCGGATCAGGCCCGCGGTACGTTTGCACCACTCGTTGCGGATCGATCAACCGTCGATGCGTGGGAGCAGTTTCAGGTGGTTGACGCGGGCAGTGGTTTCATTGCCTTCAGATCGATCGGCACCGGTCTCTTTGTGTCGGCAGATCAAAACCGCGGCACTTGGGCTCCACTCGTCGCCGATCGCGGCAGTATCTCCACGTGGGAACAGTTTACCTGGGCCGACATTGCGGGTGGCGCCTTCACGCTCAAAGGAAGAGCAACCAACAAGTTCGTTTCGGCCGACCTCGCCCGCGCCTCGTGGGCTCCCCTCGTCTCAGACCGCACCGTCGCAAATACGTGGGAACAGTTTACGTGGGGCGCAGTTGGCACACAGCAGCCGCCGGCCGGCGCGCCTCCCGGTTTTTCACGCCTGGTTTGGTCCGATGAATTCAATGGGTCGACGATCAACACCGCGAACTGGAGCTTTGAAACCGGCGGCGGCGGTTGGGGCAACAACGAGCTTGAGAACTACACGAACCGGCCAGAGAACGCACGAATATCAAATGGCATGCTTGTGATCGAGGCGCGACGAGAAAACTTCGGCGGCAACGCGTACACCTCGGCCCGCATGAAGACGCAGGGCAAACAATCGTTCGGCATAAACACCTGGGTCGAGGCCAGCATCAAAGCGCCCCAAGGGCAGGGAATCTGGCCCGCTTTTTGGATGCTCGGGAACAGCATCAGTACGGTTGGTTGGCCCTCGTGTGGTGAGATCGACATCATGGAGATTCAGGGCCAGAACCCGTTCAAAAATTTCGGTACGATTCACTGGGCCGATCAGAACGGACAACATGTTTCTTTTGGTGGGATTTTCAATTCGTCGACTTCGCTCTCGGCGGGATTTCACACGTACGCGATCTCACGCACGGGCAGTTCGATCAAGTGGTACGTCGATCGCGTTCAGTATGCGGAGGCAAACATTTCGGGCGGCATCAACAGCACGTCTGAGTTTCAGGCACCATTCTTCATCCTGCTCAACGTGGCTGTTGGTGGAAACTTCGTTGGCAGTCCTGACGGCACGACCGTGTTTCCACAGCAGATGCAGGTTGATTGGGTGCGAGTTTGGGGAAATTGAACGCTGATTTTTAGCCACAAAGAAGCACAAGAAGCTCAAAAATAGGTCTGCTCTTTTTTGTGCTTTTTGTGCTTTTTGTGCTTCTTTGTGGCTAGTTTTGATCTCAGGGTTTAACTTTCACTATCACCTTGTTTCCGGGGAAAAGGCCTACGTTAAGGCTGACGTTCACCTCGTCACTATTCGCTATCTCGTCCGGCAACTTCACGATGATTTGCTTGAGCCAACTGAAATTTGGCACCGCGCCAAAGTACTCGACCGGGACTGAGAAAGTCTGCCCTGTTGAAGTTTCGGCTTGAACCTGGATGTCTGTAAGCGGTGCACCCTGGGGCAATTCCAGATTGACCGCAAACAACGAGACGCGTGTGTGCTGGTCCGTGCTGAAATTGTGAAAGTTACTGACGCCGAAAGGCTCATTGGCCCACGTCACAGAATCGAGCGCTAGCGAGTGCAACGAGTTTTCCTGCGTTAGCAAGATTGGCGTCTGAACGATCGCCAGTATTATCGGAATTGGTGTGCCGACGAAATTCTGCGTCTTATCGCCGGTGATGCTGCTTGAGGAGATAAATACCGTCAGCGCCGGCTCGAAGGTATAGCCTGACTTCGACGCCGAAAGGCTGAGCCTATGGCTGACGCCGCCTGTGTAAGTCAAAGTGTAATTGCCACTCTGGTCCGTAAAGGCGAGTTGCGTTCCGGTGACGTCGCTGATCATGATCACGATCGCATCGGCCATCGCATGGCCCGTGTTGTCCGTGACGGTCCCCGTAATGGTAAACGTCGTCGGTGCCTGGGCCGCCGCGCGTTGATAGCCGATGGTGGCAATGAAAAACAGTGCAATAAGCAGGTGTGGGAGTTTTTGAAGCTTGTTCATTTCTTTTGATACTTAATGATGATCGTCTGTGACGGGCGTGGGAGGCGCTTAGTATAACCTTGCGGCCCTGAGCTAGCCAATCGGATTTTTCTCCGTGTAATCTGTGGTTAAAGAGGAGGGGACTAATCATGGTTACGGTTGGATTGCTTGTTCGACTCGAAGCGAAGCCTGGGAAAGAGGCTGAGGTCGAAAACTTTTTGAAGAGTGGGCTCGCGCTCGTTGAGGACGAACCGGAGACAACTGTTTGGTTCGCCATCCGCATGGGCCAGTCGACATTCGGCATTTTCGACGCATTCCCCAGCGAATCAGGACGGCAAGCGCATCTCTCGGGTAAAGTCGCGGCCGCTTTGATAGCGAAAGCACCGGATCTTCTAGCGCAACCGCCAGTCATCGAGAACGTTGATGTACTCGCGGTGAAGCTGCCTTGATCGAGGTTACAGCGGCCGCTCCATAAGCCAATCCATCTGTCGATCGGCGCCTAACTGAAAAACTTGCTCGCCGGCGACGGAGAAATTCCAGCGTTGGTAAAAAGCCTGCGCGCGCACGTTCTGCTTCCAAACGCCTAACCAGATCGTCTGATAGCCCGCCTGGCGCGCCTCAGTTAAGCAGGCCTCCATCAATCGCGCCCCCACGCCGCTGCCGTGAAATGTCGATTCAACATAAAGCCGGCTTAGCTCAATGGGCTTCGGTCCCGATATACAAGCCGGCGCTTCTCCTGTTCGCAAGTGGGCATACCCGATTGCGACTCCATCGTTTTCGACTATCAGAAACACATTCCTCTGGTCCGCCAACTCCGCACGTTGTAAGTCCGGACCAAAAGACGCAGCCAGGTAAGTTGCCATATCCTCCGGCGTATTCTGACTGCCAAACGTCTCCGCGAACGTCCGAGCGCCTAATTCAGCCAACAGCACCGCATCGTTCTCGGTACCGCGTCTAATGAGTTGTTGAGTCATGACTGAAATCGGGCGGGAGGTGTTATCGCTCGGGAGCTTTGGCTAGTTCCTCGTAAGCGCTCCGACGTTTGGAGAGGATCGATTCGAAGGCACTAATGAAATCGCGTGAACGTCTGGCTTCCTCCACCGATCGAACCACCAAAGCTCGCCCGACGATCTCGACCTCGAGTTCGGCACCCGCCTCGACCCCCAGCGCCTCAAGCGCCTCTGGCGGAAGCGCAACTGACGAGTGTTGGTCTACTGTGGTAAGGGTTTTCGACATGCGCAGATTGTAGCACGTCAGTGACGCAGGTATCGCGGCGATACATCGTATCCGATTTGATCTTTTCGAATACAACTTCGCGCATTGCCGACATTCACGCAGAGTAAGATCCTCGGCAGCCCACAAGTGAATAATGACGAGTCATCATGCTGACATAGCTTTGAGCAGCGCTGCTTTGGCGAGCAGGCGGGTGGAGTCGAGGGTGGGGAGTGGAGTGTCGTCGGGGCGAACGATGAGTGGGATCTCGGTGCAGCCGAGGACGGCGGCGTCGCAGCCGCGTTGCTTCATTGAAGTCATCATGTCGTTGAAGTACAGGCGCGACTCTTCGGGGAAGATTGCGTTCACCAGTTTTTTGAAGATGATCGTGTTTATCTTCTCTCGATCTTCGCGTTCGGGTATTACGCACTCGATGTCGTGTCTCGCGGCGGCCGTTGGATAGACTGGCGACTCCATCAAATATCTCGTACCTAACACACCGAGTCGATTGAAGCCACGACGTTGTGCTTCGTCAGTAACGACCTCGGCGATGTTAAGCCACGGAATCGGCGATTTCGGAAAAAGATAGGGGAAGGCCTGGTGGCATGTGTTATCGGGACAAATTGCAAAGTCTGCTCCCGCTCCGGCGACCTTTTCCGCCGAGACGAGCATGAGTTCCGCGACTGCGGCCCAATCGTCGCTATCAAGGTGAGGCATATACGCCGCCATCGGAATGGAATGCATTGTGATCTGTGGATGATTGTGCTCGCCCATCAGCGGCAATGCTTCTAGGCAAATGGTTCGATAACAGAGTGCGGCGCCTTCCGCCGAGCACGCTACGATTCCGATGTGTTGCGTCATTGTTTCCCTTTATTGCCTAGTGCGTAGATAGCATCCTCGCCGCGCACGATCAACATCCCGTCTGACAGAGCGGGTGTCGCCATTACTGGTTGTTCCATCGTGTTCCGCGAAATCAACTCGTATTGCCTGCCTGCTTTGACGACAAAAATGTCACCGTCTTCACTCGACAGATACAACTTACCATCCGCTGCAACCGGTGATGCGCTGAACGAAGTCGGCAGTCGCTGCTGATAAATGTTCTCGCCGGTCTTCGCGTCGTAAGCGCTGAGCACGCCGTTGTCAGCAATGACGTACAACTCCGCACCGTAGATGATCGGCGTCGGCGTATAAGGACTTGCTTTCGGCGTGGTCCACGCGAGAAACGCGTTCTTCTCTTCGCCTGATTTGAGTGAGATGTCGCCGACTGCGCCGGGGCGGAACGCGTACATCGCGCGACCCGGTGGATAGCCGCCGGTGATGTAGATGAGATCGTTGGCAACGAGCGGCGCCTGCATCTTCACTTCGGTGTTGTTGTCCGCGAAGCGCCAGAGCTCCTTGCCGGTCAGTGGATCGTAACCGCGAATGTAACGCCCGCCGTTCGCGATCAGCTCGACGCGATCTTTGCCCTGGTAAATTGTCGGCGTGGTCCACGACGTGATCTCGTTGCGTTCGACACGCCACGCTTGTTTGCCGTCTTTCAAGTTAAATGCGGCGATGAACGATTGCGTGTGACCATCGGCCTGAACGATCACGAGGTCGCGATAAATGATGGGACTACTCGCGTGGCCCCACGAAGATTCCTTGTCGTCCCACAGTCCCGGATTGAGCACGCCGAGATCCTGTTTCCATAACAACTTGCCTTTGAGGTCGTAACAGGCGAGACCTTCGGAGCCGAAGAGCGCGACCACGTAGCGTCCGTCGGTCACAGGCGTGGAGTTGGCTTGCGTCCCCTTTACGTGTCGTTTTGCGCGTGGCACGCCTTCGTAAGGTTTGTCGGTCCAAAGCACACGTCCGTTTCTGTGCGTTGATTGTTATCGCTGAAAGAAACAGGACAAAACAAACAGGCGTTTCATGTTGGAGATTTAACCACGGATTGGACGGATTTGGTCAAAGCCGATTTTCGCGGATCTGAACGAGCTTGCTGCGGCTGGAGGCGCCTGATTTGATCGATACGTCGGATTTTGAGCGTTTGAAGTGTTTGGCGACGAGCGCGATTAGTTCTTCGTTGGCCTTGCCGTCGACTGGTGGTGATTTGAGTTGGGCGAGCCACGTTCCGTCTTCGTTTTGCTCGAGCCGGCTCGCCCGCGAATTGGGTTTGACTTTTATTTGGATAATCGTCATCCGAGCACTTCGCGCATGACTTCCGCGAGATCGCGTATCGCCTTGCCACCATCGCCGGTGAAAGCTGAACCGTGCATTGGCGCGATGGTTCGTGGGTTGAGGCTGGCGAGTCCCTGCATGATGCCGTCGGTATGTTTCGTGTAAGGCATGTAGTTCGCGAACGGCCCGGTCTGATAATCGATGAGAGTCTTTCGTGCGCGCTCGATGACGTCCGACTCGGTCCACGGTTCGACATTGCCGTTCTGATGAAACAGATCCGAGCAGAGCAACGTGCCTGTCGTTTCCTCGATGAGCATGCCGGCCTCCCAACAATGCGGCACGTGCGGAGTTTGAGCGAAGCGGTAACGACGCTGACCAGTATTCAGAACTTCACCGTCAGTCATGCCCTTCGCCGGGCGCAGTGCGAAATCGTTGATGCTTACGAGTGCCCCGACGAGGCTGCACACGGCTTGCGCCGCGGGAGCGATTTGCAGCCACTCGTTGAGCGAGCCACACTCGTCCGCCTCGAAATGGCTGAAGCTGATCCAGCGTATCGTTGCCGGATCGATAATCGTCGCAACCGCTTCGCGCACAGCCGGAAACAGCACTCTCATTCCGGTATGAAACAGCAGCGGCTCGTCGTCTTTGATCAAAAACTGATTGAACTGTAGATCGATTTTGGGGATGTAAGTTGAAATGCGGTAAACGTCAGCGGCAATTTCTGTAACGGGCATTTTTATGACTCCTTCAGGAACGAATCCGTGTCATCCGTGGTTAAAGTATTTATACTCTCCCGAAATGTCTAGCCAAACATCAATAGCTGCGAAGGCGGCGCGAGCGGTCGCGTTGCGCTGCTCGGGACTCGTTAAGAGATTCACGGACGTCACTGCCGTCAACGGACTCGATCTGGAAGTGTTCGCCGGCGAGTGTTTTGGTCTGCTTGGTCCAAACGGCGCAGGCAAGACGACGACCGTCGAAATACTCGAAGGATTGACGCCTTCAGACGAAGGCACGGTTGAATTGCTCGGCCAGCATTGGACTTCAGGAAACAATCGAGCACTGCGCGAACGCATCGGCGTGCAGTTGCAGGAAACACAGCTTGCCGAGAAGGTGACCGTTGAAGAAACGTTGCGTCTGTTTCGTAGTTTTTATCAACGTGGTCACAACGTCGACGAAGTGATTCGCACAGTCGCGTTGGAAGAGAAACGGAACGCACGAGTCGGCAAGCTCTCTGGTGGACAGAAACAGCGGCTCGCAGTTGCCTGCGCGCTCGTCAGCGATCCGGAATTATTGTTTCTCGACGAGCCGACCACCGGACTCGATCCACAAGCACGTCTCTCGCTCTGGGACATCGTCGACAAATTTCGCGCGGGAGGCGGCACCATTCTCCTGACGACGCACTACATGGAAGAAGCGGCGCGCCTCTGCGATCGCGTCGCGATCATGGACCACGGGAAAATGATCGCGCTCGGCACACCGGCAGAGCTGATCGAATCGCTCGGCGCGGATCAGATCATCGAATTCAGTGTCACGAAGGAACTTGCAGAAGATCCGGTGAAGCGTCTGCCGGCAGTTAGTCATTTGCACAAACGCGGCGACGTGTATGCGCTGACCGTCTCGGAGATCGGCGTTGCGCTGCCTGCGCTGCTCGCCGAAATTGAACAACAGCAGGCAGAACTCGTCACGCTCACCACGCACCAGGCGACACTCGAAGACGTGTTTGTCAGTTTGACAGGGAGAATGCTGCGCGATGGATGAGACAACAGAAATCACTCACGCGAAGTCGCAAAAGCGCAAAGAAGAAAGCCAAATTCGTCATCCGCTCGTCGAGTTGACGTTGACGCGTGTGCGCGAGTTTCTGCGCGAGCGAGAGGCTGTGTTTTGGGTCTTCGTCTTTCCCGTGTTGATGACGTTTGCGCTTGGCATTGCGTTTAGAAATACGGCGCCGGACAAAACATTCGTCGCGATCGAAGCGGGCGATGCGAAAGCAACCGAGATTGCAAACGTGTTGTCGCGTGCTCCGGAAATCAATGCGAGTGTGTTGACGCCTGATCAGGCCGCGCAGGCGTTGCGAAGCGGGAAGGTATCGATCGTCGTCAAATCTACAAACGACGCACTTGAATATCGTTTTGATCCAACGAGACCAGAGAGTCGCAGCGCCAGACTCTTGGTTGACGATGTTTTGCAGAGAGGTAAAGGACGAACCGACGTCGTGAACGTTGGGGAGCAGAAAGTTACGGAGCCGGGTGCGCGTTACGTCGACTTTCTCGTTCCGGGTTTGATCGGCATGAACCTGATGGGCAGCGGGCTATGGGGCCTCGGCTTCACCGTCGTGATCGCGCGCTCGCGAAAACTGTTGAAGCGTTTTGCGGCGACTCCGATGCATCGTTCGCATTATCTGCTGTCGTTCATGCTGTCGCGTCTGATTTTTCTGGTGCTCGAAGTAGCGGCGGTGATCGTTTTCGCGTGGCTTGTTTTTGGATTTACGGTGCGTGGCTCGTGGTTGAGTGTGACGTTAATGACGATGCTCGGAGGTTTCACGTTTTCCGGAATCGGGTTACTGGTGGCGGCGCGGCCGACGACGATCGAGGGCGTGTCAGGCTTGATGAACTTCATCATGCTGCCGATGTGGTTGTTGTCCGGCACGTTCTTCTCGTCGGAACGATTTCCACAAATCCTGCAACCGTTCATTCAGGCTCTGCCGCTGACCGCGCTCAACAACATTCTTCGTGCGTTGATGAACGAAGGTGCGTCGCTTTCTTCCAACTGGCTGCCGATCGCTATACTGCTCTTTTGGTGTGTAATCAGTTTTGTAGTCGCCCTGAAGATCTTCAAATGGCAGTAGCCACAAATTATTTTGCTTTTTGTGGCTGACTGTTGTCGATTTTCGGCGGTGCCGTTCGACTATGATTAGGATCGCGATTTTTAGTTAAAGAGGAAACGAAAAGATGAGCAATGTCCGAGTACTCGTAGGCACCCGCAAGGGCGCATTCATTCTGACCTCAGATGGAAAACGGGAAAATTGGGACGTCAGCGGACCCCACTTTGCCGGCTGGGAGATTTATCACATGAAAGGTTCGGGCGTTGATCCGAACCGCATTTATGCGTCGCAAACCAGCGGCTGGTTTGGGCAGATTATTCAACGCTCCGACGACGGCGGCAAGACGTGGTTTCAGCCCGGCACGCCTGCGGGCACGGTCATGAAAACGCCTGAAGGCATGCCGATGGGTGAGAGCAACAAGTTTGTTTACGACACGTCGGAGGAAACCGGCAAACCGCTCACGACGCATCAATATTATGACGGCACTCTGAAACCATGGGAGTTCAAACGAGTTTGGCATCTTGAGCCTTCGCTCGACGATCCGGACACCGTCTTCGCCGGTATCGAGGATGCCGCACTATTTCGCTCGACCAACGGGGGTCAAACCTGGCATGAACTTCCCGGTCTGCGCGGTCACGGCACTGGACCGCAGTGGCAACCGGGCGCGGGCGGCATGTGCCTGCACACAATCATTCTCGATCCCGCGAATCGCGAAAGGATCTATGTCGCCATCTCCGCCGCGGGTGCGTTTCGCAGTGATGACGGCGGCGCCACGTGGAAACCGATCAATCAAGGGCTGCACTCGCAGTACATTCCTGATCCGCACGCCGAAGTGGGTCACTGCGTTCATCACATTGCGAAGCATCCGTCGAACAGCAACGTCCTCTTCATGCAGAAACATTGGGACGTTTTGCGCAGCGACGACGCGGGTGACTCGTGGCATGAGGTCAGCGGAAATCTGCCGACTGATTTTGGGTTTGTGATCGACGTGCACGCACATGAGCCTGAGACGATCTACGTCGTGCCGATCAAGAGCGATAGCGAGCACTATCCGCCGGATGGCAAGCTGCGCGTTTATCGTAGTCGCACAGGCGGTAACGAATGGGAAGCGCTCACGAATGGTTTGCCGCAAGCGAACTGTTATGTGAACGTGCTGCGCGACGCGATGGCGGTCGATTCGCTGGATTCGTGTGGCGTGTACTTTGGCACGACCGGCGGGCAAGTGTACGGCTCGCCCGATGGTGGTGACACGTGGGCGCCGATCGTTCGCGATCTGCCGTCGGTGCTTTCAGTGGAGGTCCAGACGCTGACATGATCATCGTAGTTCTGCCGGCACATCTGCGAGCGCTCGCGGGTGTTAGTGGAGATGTGCAACTTGAGATTAATGGCGACGTGACGCGACGCTCGATCCTCGACGCGCTCGAGTCGCGCTTTCCGATGCTGCGTGGGACCATCCGCGACCACGTTGCCGGAGAGCGTCGTCCGTTGTTGAGGTTCTTTGCCTGCGGTGAGGATGTGACGCACGATTCAGCGGATGCGCCACTACCGCAGGCAATCGCCTCGGGAGCTGAGCCGTTTTACATCATCGGCGCGATCGCTGGTGGCTAAGACGTTACACAAATGTTAGGTTAACCGCGCTCTGTTCAGCTCCTGCGACGAGGTTGCTCAGCAATGTCTTTTGTTCTTCGTGTCTCAACGCTCGCCTGTTTTCTGTTTCTCCTTTCACTTTCAATTGCATGTCAAGCCACCTCTGACACGCGTGCTGCCGATGAAGCTGCCTTGCGGAAACTGGACGATGAGTGGTCCAAGGCTGCCGGATCGAGGGACGTCGAGAAAACGATCTCCTACTACTCGGATGATGCGGTAGTGATGCCGCCGAATATTCCGACACTGACTGGGAAAGAGCCGATCCGAACACTCTGGAAGAGCATGCTCGGTTCGCCGTCGTTTTCTGGTGGCTGGAAGGTGACAAAGGTCGAAGTTGCGCGCTCGGGGGATCTGGCTTATGTCAGCGGCAACTATGAATTCAACGAGAAGGATGATGGCGGTAAACCGATAACTGATAAGGGCAAGTATTTAGAGGTCTGGAAGAAGCAGGCGGATGGTTGGAAGTGCGTTGCCGATATGTTCAGCTCCGATTTACCGGTCGCTGTGCCCGCGGAAAAATAATTGTCGATTTTGGTGGTTGCCGTTCGACTTACCATCAAAGGAGCGAAATCATGACCACGAATAATACGAACACAATCAAACTTCATCGCGTGCTGATGGCGCCGCCGGAGCGAGTTTACCGTGCCTTTCTTGACGCGGGTGCAATGTGCAAATGGCTGCCGCCAAATGGATTCACGGGGCAGGTCCATCATCTTGAGGCGAAGGTCGGCGGCACATACAAGATGTCGTTCACGAACTTCACGACCGGCAACAGTCACTCGTTCGGTGGCGAGTACCTCGAGCTAGTGCCCAACGAACGCATCCGCCACACCGACCGTTTCGACGATCCGAATATGCCTGGCGAGATGCAGACGACGATCGAGTTGAAAAAAGTATCAGTCGGAACTGAATTGAACATCGTGCAGGAGGGCGTCCCCGGTTTTATTCCCCCCGAGGCCTGTCACCTGGGCTGGCAGGAATCCCTTGCGCTGCTGAAGCTACTCGTCGAAGCCGAGATCCCCGATCAAATGTAAAACCTTAACCACGGATGACACGGATCCTAAATCCGTGCCATCCGTGGCTAAGATTCACTCGTATCATGCAGCGACCCAAGTTCAGCCTAGCGTTCAATTTGGTTATTGGCATAACTCATCGGAACGTGCAGACTCGTGCAAAACATACGATAAGTCTCATTGGAATAAATTACGCACTACTTCAGTATGGCGCGAGTACTCTCTAACCCGAACCTTCCACCGTTACCGCTACTGCCCTTTTTAACCCTCGAACATCATCCAATGTTAATCTATGACCATTCTTTCGGGACTTGATGGCGCAAGGACACACCGAAAACCTAGTGTCTCATGAGCAAAGGATCTCTTTTCCGGAGGATACGCAAACGCATCAGGAGCTGGCAGTCCAAAAGCAAAAGTTTCAAACGTGTATTCATTCGACGGTCTGTTCTTGCGAGGCGTAAAGCTACACCACTGCCAGAGTGTTCCCCACAGATCGACGACCTCTGCGTTAGGTGCTTGGTTTAAGCCGATGGGACTCAATAGCAGGCGTGGCATCCTTTCCATCTGAGGTGGTTTGGTCGAACCCCGAGAATTCCTCATGAGAAGTACTTCGGCCTCCGAAGGGAGACGGATAACTCGCCCATCCGAACGCTGGCTAGTTAGCCATTGACAAAAAGCCTCAGCCTCTGAGAAAGAGATCAAAACGACCGGCCAATTCGGATGTCGGAGTTGTTGGCGGATTCGCTCCAATAGCGGTTTCCGGAGACCTGCAGAATTCGGATGCTCGTTATTGCGGAACCATTCCGAATTCATAAATCTTTGGTACTCTTGTACCGAGACTGGTGCCCACGCGATGCTAAAAGATTCGACGTGCTGAGTCTCGGGCTTCAAAGGAGGATAATTGTACATTTGCTGTAGCTGTTTGTGAGCGGGCAATCTCACCTTTCCGGCTGGCATAGTCAACCACCGATTCTCGTGAAATCGAGGATCGCCACCCCGAGGATCTAGACGGCCCAAGCCGTCCAAGAAAAGCCATTTATCCTGAATCTGCCAGTGCTCGCCTTCAGCCTGATAAGTTTCACAAAGCTGAAGGGCTTTGGTGGGAAAATCTACATCAGGAAACAAGTCTCGATTTTCGATGATTCCAGCAATAGCCAAACCTAAAAGGCGAGGCTTACTCACAGGGTTCGCATCGGCCAGCTCTTCCAACCGTTGGCGCAAACTCTTCGCCTTTTCAATTGTCCCTAAAGGTCTTGGAAGCAAGCGGACTACGTCTTCCCAGAAAGGGTTGTCGAGTCGTTTTCTGGACCATAATTCATCAATCATGTCGCTTGCAGTTTTGTCGAGTTGGGCAAGTCGCGCGGCAGCCAAATACTCGCGAAAGAGGCGATGCCAGAATCTAATGTGCTCTTCACCTAGGGGCGCTTCTTGGAACCGAAGAAGTCCAGTATGATCGGCCGCCCAGTCGAGATACTTTTTTGCGCGTTGGTGAGACAATGTATCGCCAGTCGGTACTAAGGTAGTGGCGATTTCGATTGCGCGACTAACAGGCCACGTTTGTGAGCCCTCCTCTTGCATAGCCAAAGCGATGCGTTGCAGAAGATCCTTCTTTGTAGCATCATCCAGTTTCCATCCATGTTCAACGTCCTCGGAGTTCCGGGACCGACACAAGTCATCTATCAATAGCTCACACAGCCGTCCCCTATCATCGGGTAAACTCCGATATCGTTCGAATACCATGCAAATTGCCGTTAGCATAAGTGGATTCTCTGTAAGGGCCTGATCGTCGGTAGAACTGCCAACTTGGTCAGCGAGGCTGGCAACGGCATTCATTAATTGTTCGAAATATGTATCGTCTCTCCCTCTGTGACTGGTCCAATTACGGCACAGTTGAGAAACTTGGTTGTCAGAGAGCGGCGCTACCTCGACGGTCTCCAGTTCTGGACCAAACTTTAAACTTCCCGTATAGCGCGCCGACCTAGTAGTTAAGATCAGCCGAGTCTTGGGAAAGACCGCGGGGGCTGCTAAGCCCTTCAGCAAATTCAGCACAGACGTTCGACGGGATGAGTCGGCGATTTCGTCGAGAGCGTCTATCAGCAGCAAGTATCTTCCAGTTTTTAGCCCCTGCTTTATTTCTGCGGTTCGGCGCGTCGATTTATCTGTCACGGCCATCTCATCCGCCATTGCTTCAATTAGAGCTGTAGCGTTAAGCGAAGGTTGATTGGCGATGCGAGTTGCCTCCAAAACAACGGGAATTGGTAAAAATCCGGACTGGTGTCGAAGACAGTCCATCTCTATGTCTGGTTCCAACTCTCCCGGTCTACCCAAACAAGCATTGGCGATGGCGGCAGCCGTCCGAGTTAAGAAAACAGTTTTTCCACCGCCCGGTGCTCCAACCAGAGTCATTCGAGGTATATGGGGCACAGATAACCATCGTCCTAGCGGCACCCTGGACTCCACACTCTCTCGCGTGATTTCCTCTGCTCGCGTTTTTCGGTGTTTACGCGTCAGCTTCGGGCGCCCGTCTGGTCCACGGTGCCACTTTCGTGAAGTTCCTTCGAGCGTAACATAAAGATCGGCTTGGTAAAGCTCTTCCGTTCCTTCTGCTTCAAGCAAATGTCCCGGACTCGCTGTACGACCACCCCTCCACGCTGGAAGTCTAAAATCGAGGTATGTACGCTCCCAATCGAGGAGGCCTACTCGTTCATCACCACTTACGTTCTGAACTAAGGCCGTGATTACTTCGCCAACCTTCTCAGGCAACTCTCGAGGATCATCAAAATAAGTGGCTTTCTCGATGTTGGCGCGAAATGCTTCAATTTCCGTAGTGGAAGCCATTTCAACGAATCGATAAGGTGGCCAATCACCATCTTTGGTAACAAGCATTGCGGTGCGTTTAAAGACAGGCATCCGTAACCATTGTCGTGCGGCCGTCCCTCCGTTCCACCACCAACCTTGCACTAGAATGACATGGTCAAATTCTGTTTCGTCGATCAGGTCGTCTCCCGAATTGGCAATTACAGAAACGCCTAGGGATTTTCGAAGATGTAGTGCTATAGCTTCTCGCACATCCCGTAAGTCGTGGTCTGTGGCTAAAAGCAAGATAGAAAATGGTGATCGAGTCAAATTTATTTTATTATCGATACGTCGGTTAACGTAGGTAGGACTGACGCTCATGCGCCCTTCATTATCCAGTGAGGACGATGGGTCAGGCACTATATGCAAGTGGCCCGCTTGATGTGGAACTGCTATACGAGGCCAAAGGCGTACCTGCGCCTCCTTTGCGTTGAACTCCATTCGGCCTACCGTGTAGCCGTGTTGCCGACACTCATTTTCGCCAAAATACTCTAAACCAAATACAGAGGGTGCCTGCCAATAATGTCGAGGCTTAGCTCCGCCTCGTGAGTCAGCGTAAGTCTTGTGCTCGTGCATATGCCCATAGAGATGTGCCATAAATCTCCCGGGCGTATGAATTTCACGCTCAAGCACAATTTTCGACGAGTTATTGAGCCAATTCGGCGGTTGATGTGTCAGAAGAAAGTTAGTGTCTCGCTCTCTAAACCAATCATCATAATGTTCACCACAAAGACTGGTGAGTTGCCGGGCACTAACTGCAAGTTTATTTAAATAGTTAGCATTGGTGAGCTGTAAGAAAGTCACGTTTAAACCCACCACACCCACCTTTATTTCACTGATCATTATCGTTGCCGCGAAATCCCCTGCTATTAGACCCTTCTTAGAATCGTTGGGTCGCGGAAAGGGGTGTGTTTCAAGCCACCTTTCGTAGTTTACAAAGGCCCTCTTCAATTGTCGCCGATACAACGAGTTCGGATCAGACCAAAACTCTTCTTGCATTTCGCTGTCATTGTCCCAATTCTCCAGTAGTTTAACGGCGGGTTCGTTTGGTTTGGGTCGCTCCAAATCATGGTTGCCTGGAACAACCAAAAGAACCGGATTAGATCCGAGCTTTTCTAGTTGTCTATACAGACGACCTAGAGTTTCGTTTAGTTTTTCATACTCATGTTTCTTACCTCTTTGAGTGAGATCTCCAGTGAAGAATATGATATGCCATGGCCCACATGAATCATGGAGTTTTCCGAGGTCATCAAAAAAAGCCGACTCTACGTTTGACCAGAGCCATGCTTGACTCGTCATTCCTCGATGAAGATCGCTGAGGTGAAGCCAGTTGAAATTAGTCATAATTGAACCTCCTAAATGGATGGGCAACTCGGGATGAAAGGAGAGTTGAGGACCAATTACTAACTTCTCCGGTTTTCTCGCTGTAAGCTATGCCAGGTGGACAACTTCCGTCAACATTTTTGTAAGGGGTTCCTTGACGGCATCGATCCTCTTCCGCCCATTTTTGCGCGATACGAACGACTGACTATCCTAGATGAGCACAATCGTGCGCATGCGCAACTCTCTGGCTATCTCATAGTCTGCAAATCTGTCATTGTGTGACAGCGTTAGATAGGATGACGCCAATTTCAGGATGAGTAAGACTAGCTCCACGTTCGTCATAGAATCTCTCGTCGCCATTGAGTGAAACGATCACGCGTTGTACTGATGGGAATTGCTTCAGAGTTAACTCGACGGCGGTTTTGAACCTCATCGGTGCAAGATCGCCGGCCCATCCGGTCCAGTGACGCGTCGAAACGAAATTTATTCGCGCGGTTCCATCGCTAATCTTCAGTGACCCGATCCGAAAGTCACGTGCGCTCGCCAATGACTGAAATCCTCTGCGCGTTTCTGCGGCAGTTGGTCCTTTAAGTAACGCTTCGATCGCCGGCCGTGCCGGCGCACTAGCATTCACCGAACGCATCACTGGTGCGAGATCAATATACTCACCCGGGTCATGATAGAAGTAGACCTCCACCTCTTTGCGAGCAACGACTTTCGCTTGCGCGAAAACAGGTAATGATGCCGCGGCGCAGGCGAACAGGACGACAACGAATCCGATTCTTGTAGCGAGGTTAGAAACTGGTTTCTTCATGATTGACCCGTTCTGAGCCAGAGTTGTCATCGAGCACTCTTGACGTCGCTGGTCCTTCATCTTAATCTCCAAATATGAATTACCGCGAATACATCACAATCGACCCAAATAAGCGTGGTGGAAAGCCTTGTGTCCGCGGGCTCCGGATCACTGTTTATGAAGTGTTGGAATATCTCGCTTCGGATATGACTGAAGATCAGATACTCGACGATTTTCCCGACTTAACCCGTGAAGACCTGAAAGCCTGCATTGCATTTGCAGCTGATCGAGAGCGAAGGTTGCTTACCGTACCAGCCGCATGAAATTGCTCTTCGATGAGAACCTATCGCACAAGTTAGTGCGATTACTTGCCGATCTCTTTCCTGACTCAATTCATGTTCGCGACGTCGGGTTGAAAGCAGCCGACGATTCAGACGTTTGGCAGTATGCGCAGGATAACTCGTTCATCATCTGTTCGAAGGATTCAGACCTCCATCAACGAAGTTTTCTTCTTGGGTTTCCGCCGAAAGTTGTGTGGGTCCGCTTAGGTAACTGTTCGACTTCGGATGTGGAGATGTTGCTTCGAAAACACGCCGCAATCATAGAATTCTTCGCCGAAGATAGTTACGCATCATTCCTCATTTTATCCTAATTCTTAATGCCTTTCTTAAGGCCGAGGTAATGGGCGCGTTGCGTTTGGTCGAGTTTTTCGATGGAGTAGCGGAGGGTGACGCGGGGCATGGTGGGGGCGTGCTGGTCCAGAAATTTCAGGAGGCGTGGGCGATCTTTGTCGCCGGCGAAGCGAAGCATCCAGCCGGTCGCTTTGTGGACCAGGTCTTCTTTCTCGCCGAGCAGCATTTCGGCGAGGCTGTAGGTATCGTCGAGCTCACCTTTGCGAATGAAGTATGCAGTGCTGACGATTGCGGTGCGGCGCTCCCACATGTTCTTCGACCGCGCGAGCTTGTAGAGAATCTGGCGCGACTTGTCGAATAGGTAACCGCCGATGACGTGGATGGCGCAGACGTCAACCAGATCCCAGTTGTTGATGCGGTCGTGCCGCCTGAGATAGAGGTCGTACAGTTCTTTTCTACGTTCCGGAGTAGTCTTCTTGCTGCGTGCCTGCTTGTCCATAATGCTGCACGCGCCGGCCCTGACTTCATGGATCTTACTTTCGAGTAGCTTCTCGATTTCGTCCGGCGTCATCGTGATGAATTCTTTGACGAGCGTGAAGACCTGGCCCATGCGCACGCCGATGAACAGATCGGCCTCGCCGTTCGCGGGGGGCTTGAAGTAGCGCAGACTCTTCTCGCGTTCGATCGGCGATTGATAGGTTTTTAGGCGCTTGATGAAGTGGTTGGCGGTCGTGTTGTTTTTGATAGTCATAGTTTCATCTGATCAAGATACCGGCACCGGTGCTGAAGATCCCCGCGATGCAGCCGGTCATGAGGGTGGCGAGGGTTGCGGCCAGCAAGGCTCGTAGTCCGAGACTCGCGAGATCGTCGCGGCGCGTGGGAGCGAGGGCGGCGGTGCCGCCGACGAAGATGGCCATGGCGGCGACGTGGGCGAAGCCGCAGAGGGCGTAACTCAGGATCACGACGGTGCGTGGATCGGTTAGTTGGCCGCTCGAGATTAGCTGGCCCAGGTGATTGTAAGAGAAGACCTCAGTCAGTATTACTCGCTCGCCTAACAACCGCGCGGCGATGGGGACATCGCTGGATTGAAGTCCGAGTAAATAAGCGAGCGGATAGAATAGCCAGCCGAGAATCCTCACGATCGAAAGCGGTTCGCTCATGCCAAACCACGAACTCGCCACACCGAGTAACTTATCAAGCAACGCAACGATCCCAAGAATCGCGATGATCAAGGCAGAGATCCCGGCGGCCAATCGCAGCCCGTCCATTGCTCCTTCGATAATCGCGCCGATCAAACTCTTCGACCGGGTTGACTCGTCCTCCGGTGGCACGGCGGCGAGCGTCTCGGGCGTTTCGGTTTCCGGAACGAGCAGCTTCGAAACAACGACGCAGGCAGGAATCGCGAGAATCGACGCCGAGATCAGGTGCCCGGCGATCTGCGGGAACACACCCGTCAGAAAAGCCACGTACACTCCAAGCGTGCTCGACGCCACCGTGCCCATTCCTGTCGTCAATATTAATAGCAACTCCGAGCGCGTCATCCTTTCGAGATAAGGCCGAATGACGAGCGCCGATTCGATACCGACAAAAATGTTCGCCGCGCTCGAGAGTGATTCGGCGCCGCTGATCCTCATCGTGCGGTGAAATAGTCGCGCGAAGAGTCGAACGAAGATTTGCAACACGCGCAAGTGGTAGAGCATCGCGGTGAACGCCGCAAAGAAGATGACCACCGGCAGCACCTGGAAGACGAGAATGAACCCGACGGAACCTGTCTCCCCCGGACTCGCTGCTAGCGGTCCGAACAGGAACGACGATCCGCTCTTTGACGCGTCGAGTAACACCACGACCGCATCGTTCACCCACAACAAAACTCGTTGCGAAACCGGCAAGCGAAAAATGATCACACCGATGATGAGTTGCAGCGCCACGCCCCAGGCGATCGTCTTCCATGCAACTCGCCGCCGATTACTGGAAAGCAACCAGGCCACACTCGCAAAGATCACGAAGCCCACGAGCGACACCGCGTGATGAATCATCTGTTCGGTCCTCTTAACGGTCGATTGGCTACAAAAAACGGATTTTAGCCACAAAGAAGCGGAAAAAGCGCAAAAATCAGCAGAAACCTATTTGAGCTTTTCTGCTGGGTGTCCTTTCCCGTACAATGTGCCTCCCCTTTTGATAAGCAGTTCCCCTTTGAACCCTGCGGTTGAATCACGCCGAAGTGTGTCTGCTGAAATGCCTGACGAAAGCAAAACGAACAATATCTTAGTGGTTGACGATTCGCCCACGATGCGGCGCATGGTGATTACGTCTCTTGGTTCACTACGCAAGGTGAAATCGACGCAGGCGGGCAGCGGCCTCGAAGCCATCGAACGGCTGGCGATCGAACCCGTAGACCTGATGGTGCTCGATCTAAATATGCCGGACATGCACGGGATGGAAGTGATCGGTTTCGTGCGCAGTCACCAGGCATACCGAAACATTCCCATCGTGGTACTGACGACGAAAGGCGAGGAGTCGAGCCGCAGCGAGGCGTTAGCCGCCGGCGCCACTCGTTACCTGACCAAACCTTTCGATCCTCGACAGCTAGCCGATGTGGTGGGCTCACTGCTGAAAGCGAACTGATGGACACGCCAAATCCCGACAATCGTGGTGAGTTCTTCGATCAGTTTCTCGACGATTACTATGCCGAGTGTGACGAACACCTGTTCTCGATTCGCCGCTCGTTGATGAGTCTTGAAGACGAAGTCGACTCGGCCGCAGTCGATCGCGCAGTACTCGATAATCTCTTTCGCAGCTTCCACACGCTTAAAGGGATCTCAGGCATGGTCGGTCTCGGCGCGGCGGAACAACTCGCTCATCATCTCGAAAGTTACCTGCGCGAGTTGCGTGACGGAACGATGGTTTTGAGCCAGCCGGGATTTGAAGCACTTTCGGACGGCGTTTCGCTACTCGAGAGTGTTATCAATGCGCGTCGCAACGATCAGCCGATTCCATCGATCGCTGAAACTGTCAAACGACTGCAAGCGGTTTCCGCTGAAGCAACAGCGAACAAAAGCGAGACAACGCCGGCCAGCGATGCAAAACCCGACACAGCAGACGGTATCGCGACGCGCTGGCAAGTCGAGTTTACGCCGACTGCGGAACTTGCCGAGCGCGGTGTGAACGTTAACAGCATCCGCTCGAAGCTGCAGGAGCTGGGCCAGCTCATCCACGCGAAGCCCGTCGTCAAAGGCGCCGGCGAGATCGCGTTTGAATTCCTTGTCGCAACAGACATGGACCGGTCAGTGCTTGCAAGTCTCGAAACCGATGGACTGACGTTCAAGCCTGCTCCCGTTGAGCCTGCGCCGCGCCCGAAAGAAATCCAGCCCGTGGCAACGATCGCTCCCGCGAGCGTCGTGCGCGTCGATCTCGATCGGCTCGACGAACTGATGCGCATCATCGGCGAACTCGTGATCAGTCGCACACGTCTTGAAGATCAACTGAAAGACTTGAAACGAGTGGCGCCGCCCGCGACCTGGCGTTCGCTGCAGGAAACAAGTCTCAGCATGTCGCGGCAACTGCGAGATCTGCGCGAGAGTGTCATGCGTGTGCGCATGGTCCCGGTTGGTGAGAGCTTTGAGCGGATGACGTTCGTCGTTCGTGACCTGGCGCGCGAGAGCGGCAAGAAGATCATCGTGCACCTCAGCGGTGGCGAAACTGAGATCGACAAGTTTCTCGTCGAGCGGATGATGGATCCGCTCATGCATCTCGTGCGCAATGCCGTTAGTCATGGACTCGAAACTGTCGCCGAGCGCGAAGCACAAGGAAAGCGCAGTGAGGGTTTGTTATCGCTGAGCGCGACGACCGCCGGCGAGATGATCGTGATCAAGATAGCCGACGACGGCCGCGGTATCGATCGACAACGCGTGCTCGAAAGGGCAAATGCCAGAGGTCTCGCGCACCAAAACGCCGAGCTCGACGACGCGGCTTTACTTGATCTGCTCTGCACTCCCGGATTCTCAACGCGAGACGAAGCCGATCGCGAGAGCGGACGTGGCGTGGGAATGGACGTTGTCAAGAAAGCCACCGAAGAACTCGGCGGCCGCCTGTCGTTGGCGACGCAGCCTGGAGCAGGCACGACTTTCACGATCGAATTGCCTTTAACACTCGCGATCGCCGAAGCGCTCATCGTCACTGTGAACGGGCAAAGGTTTGCGGTGCCACAGTCCGCGGTGCGGGAAGTGATTGAAGTTGAGACCACTTCAACGAAGGTGCTGGAGAACAACGAAATCGTCTCGTACCGCGGAAAAGTGCTGCCGTTGTTGCGCCTCGCGCGCGTTTTCGAAATGAATCACCAACGTCGAGACAACTTTCATGTGTTGGTGATCGGCGACGACACAAATGCGGTCGGTCTGGCGGTCGATCGCATACTCGGACAACAGGAGATCGTCGTGCGCGCGATCAAAGATCCGCTCGCGCAAAGCCAAGGCATCGCCGGCGCTACCGAGCTCGGCGACCAACGCGTCGTGTTGATTCTGGATATCGGTGCGTTGCGACAGCTCGCCGTAACGTCAAAGCATTAACCACGGATTACACAGATGGAACCATTCATAATATTTGAACTGGCGGGCACGACGTACGGTGTGCGCAGTCGCTTTGTGCAACAGATCGAAATGATCGAAGACGTTGCTTCAGTCCCGAACGCTCATGACGCAGTTGAGGGAGTCGTGCTTGTGCGCGGCCAGGTGATTCCGGCGTTGAACCTGCGCACGCGTTTCGGCTTCGACAGAATCGAACGCGATCTGCGTTCACGTTTAGTTGTCATCAACACGGGAACGCGAGTGGTCGGGCTCGTCGTCGATACTGCGCGCGAGTTTCTCAAGATTGCAACGGACTCGATCGAGCCGCCGCCCGAAGCGCTTACCGGATTGAGTGGTCACTACCTTGAAGGCATCGCCACGATCGGTGAACGCATGATTTTGATTTTGAATTTAGATGCGGTGCTTGATTTGGAATACGAAGTCGAGCCGCAGATTTAATAGACAAATATAGATACGGAGATAGGACTATGGCCCAGGTATTGGAAGTCTTAGACAATAACCTCGATCGCGATATTGGATTAGTGCGCCAGCAAGCCGTGCAGGTGGCGGAGTCGGCCAGTCAGATCACGGTAACGGCTAACGAGGTGGCTGAAGGCGCGGAAGTGCAGTTACGCCTACTCGAAAAAACTGTCGCGATCGCTGACGAGATCACGGCTTCGATGAGCGAGACGACGAAACAAACCGAGTCGATCGCGACTTCAACCGAACAACTCGCGTCCTCAGTTAACGAAAGCGCCGCGTCGATCGAAGAAGTCACTAAGAATGCGGAATCTCTGGCTGCTTCGATCGCGCAGATCTCGGCTGCCATCGAGGAAAACGGGCGTTCCGTTGAAGGCGTCAACAGCACAACGCAAAGCATGGCGACGTCCGCTGAAGAAGTTACGGGTGCGATGACCGAGATTGCCGGTTCGATCAACTCCGTCAGTGCTGATACGGAGTCACTCACCGCGTCGGTTAATGAAACCGCGGCGAGCATCGAAGAAGTAGCAGCCTCGATCGCGAGTCTCTCCGGCAATGCCGACGATCTCACGGTGTCAGCCGAGCAGACGTCTTCCGCGATCAACGAGATGGCGGCGTCGATCGAAGAAGTCGCGGCGATGACTGAGGGGCTTTCGTCGTCAGTTGAAGAAGTCTCAACTTCAATCGAGCAAATGGCGCGTTCGGTGCAGGGAGTCGCTCAGAATGCGGAGCGCATTACTGAAGCGGCGACGAGCGCGGCGAGCAGCGCTACGCAAATGGATCGTTCGCTACATTCGGTGGTCGCGTTGACCAAGCGTGCTGAGGAGGCGACCGACGACTTGACCAAACAAGCGGAAGAAGGCGGCGCCGCGGCGCAGAAGTCGATGCAGGGATTGCTGCGCGTGCGTTCGGCGATGGAGCAATCAGCGGGCGTGATCAAGGAGATGGGAAAACGTTCGGAAGAGATAGGCGGGATCGTCAACACGATCAACGTCATTGCTGAACGCACGAACATGCTTTCGTTGAATGCTTCGATCGAAGCTGCGCGCGCGGGTGATGCGGGTCGAGGTTTTGCAGTAGTCGCGGAAGAGATCAGGAACCTCGCGGACCGATCGGCTCAGGCGACTGCCGATATTGCGGTCATCATTCGATCGCTACAGGAAGTTGTTCGAGAAGCGGTGACGGCTGCGAGTGACGGAATGCGTGTAGCCGATGAAAGCGGGCAACTCGCCGAAGAGGGCGCGGCCGGACTCAGGAAGATAATGACCGGCATCAATCAAACCGCACAGCTCGTGGGCCAAATCGCTCATGCGACCGAAGAGCAATTGACGGCTGGACAACATGTAGTCACCGCGATCGACATGACGGCGACGCAAACGAAACAAGTTTCCAATGCAGTGATCGAGCAGGCTCAAGCCGCGCAGCAGATCGTGAAGTCGTCGGCGCAGATGCGCAAGACAGCGAAGGAAGTCAGCCAGGCCGTAAACGAACAGGGACGCGCCGCGCGCGAGATCATCAAGGCGGCGCAGAACACTAGCGGTGTCGCGAAGCAAGTGCGCAAAGCTTCGGGCGAACAAGCCGCGGCTGCCAAACAGATCACGCAGGCAGTCGAATCGATGCGTCGTGGGTCAGTTTCAACTGCGCGTGCGCTGAGCGAACAGGCAGTGGCCGGCGATCAGGTTTCGAAGGAAGCGATGCAACTCGCGCGGCAGATTGGTGAGATCAGCAGGGCGATAAATGAGCAGGCGAAGGCCTCGGCTGAGATTACAGAGGCGACGCAGAATATGCGTATGCAAGCCGATCAGGTGACGAGGGCGATGCGCGAGCAAGCGCGCACGTCGCACGAGATGAGTATCGCCGTCTCGAATGTTTCGAAAGACGCAGTGCGGATTGCGAATGCCAATCGCAATCACCTCGAAGCGGCGGACAGGATTCGGAGTGGCGTGATTGAGCTGCGGCAGATCACGAATCGCAATGCAGATGGTGTGAAGGCGACGTTGACGAGTACGTCAGGGCTGGCCGATCGCGCGCGTCAGCTCGGCGAAATCATGGACAGCATGATCGGCGGCAACGGCAATGCGGAGCCGCAGGCGTCCGCCAAGCCTAAGACCAGACGCGCGAAAAAAGCGCCGGCCGCGGAAGAACGCGGATGACGCAGCTCGGCGTTTTCACAACAGACACTCAGCTTGTCATTCACGTGTGGGATGCGACGCTCGCGCGACTCACCGGCATCGGCGAGGAGTCTGCAACGGGTCAGCCTTTGATTTCGCTGCTGCCCGATCTCGAGAAGCGTGGGTTGTTGAAGCGTTTCCAACACTCGCTCGAAGACGGCGTTGTGGAAGTGCTCGCCACCGTCTTTCATCACTATTTGATTCCCTGCGCGCCAGTCACGCCTTCCAAACATTTCGACACAATGCAGCAACACGTCACGATCGCGCCGTTGCGTGATGGTGACACGATTGCCGGACTCATCGTCACGATTGAAGATGTGACTGAGCGACTTGAACGCGAACGCGAACTCGCGACGCGTTTAGCCGCAGGCGATGAATCGGCGCGATTGCATGCGGCCGAGACGATTAGCGACGACGAGTCTTACGACACAGCGCCGTTGCTCGACGCGTTGAGTGACGACAGTTGGAGAGTGCGTCGTGCCGCGATTAAGGGCGTGTCGAAACGTGGCGCGCCTGAGGCGATTAACGCGCTCCTAAATTCCATCGTCGAGCATCATCACAATGCTTCGCTGCTGAACAGTGCGCTTCAGGTGTTGGCGTCGAGTGATGTCGACACTGTTTCACCATTACTGGACCTGCTGAAACATCCCAATGCGGATCTGCGCATGCAAGCCGCCTTGGCGTTGGGCGAACAACGAGATGCGCGTGCGGCCAGTGCGCTGATAGACGTATTGAAGGACGATGATACGAATGTGCGGTATCACGCGATTGAAGCGCTCGGTAAGTTGAAAGCCGTGGACGCTGTCGACGCGCTGGCAGAAATAGCTGAAGCGAGTGACTTCTTTCTCGGCTTTGCGGCAGTCGAAGCGCTCACGCAAATCGGCGACCTCCACATCGCACCACGAATGGTTCGGCTTCTGGAAGATGAACTGCTGCGTGATCCGACGATTATCCTGCTGGGCCAACTAGGCGATGATAGTGTCGTCGCTCCGCTCACGGCGTTATTGAACTCTCCGACAAGTGCGTCAACGCATCTTCTCGCGCGTGCTCTTGCTCGTCTCAGTGATCGATATGAAGAACAGTTTGGCGAAGGTCGTTATATCGCGGAGCTTACGAGTCGTGAGATCTCTCCGACCGGCGTGCAGAATTTGATTGATGAGTTCGAGTCGTCGGGCAAAGAAGATTTGCGCTCGATCGCGTTGGTCCTCGGGTGGCTCAAAGGCGGCGGCATAGATCGCGCGCTCACGCGTTTGATGGGGCGCGCCGATCTGCGCGGCGAGATCATCGAAGCGCTTGTGCGACATGGCTCTGCGACCGTCGAACTGTTGATCTCGCAGTTAACCGCGCAAGATTTGGAAGTCCGACGAGCCGCGGCGGTGGCGCTCGGACGCATCGGCAACTCGAGCGCGACGGCTGCGCTTATCAACGCATTGACTGATAAACCGGTCGCGGTTGAGGCAGCAAATGCGCTCGGCCAAATCGGCGATCCTGCGGCAGTCGATGGACTACTGAACTTGATCGGCGACGAAGATGCGTCGGTCAGGCAAGCAGCCGTGAGCGCGCTCAATTCAATCCTGCCGCCGTCGATGTCCGAACGTATCATTCCGCGTCTGCATGACCCAGATCCGAACGTTCGCGAGTCAGCGGTGAAGATTGCTGGATATTTTGGATATCGGGACGCGGCCGGGGCTTTGATTGAGCTGAGTCGCGATGAAGATGAGCGCGTGAGGATCGCGGCGATCGAGCACTTGCCGTTTGCTGAAGACGAACGAGCAGTCCGCGTCGTTGTTCAGGCGCTCAAAGAAGAGACGCCGAACGTGCGTGCGGCTGCGGCGCGTGCGCTCGGCAACATGGATGGAGCAGAAGTTCTGCCCGCGTTAATTGCGGGGCTCTCGGATGGAGACGTTTGGGTTCGTTATTTCAGCGCGCGGGCGCTTGGGCGTCGCCGGTCAGAAACAAGTGTCGACGCACTCGGGCAGGTGATTGAGAAAGAGAAGTTCAATCACGTCCGCATTGCGGCCCTTGATTCGCTGGGACAAATCGGCGGTCCGCGCATCGCGTCGATTGTTGCCGGTTTGGTTAGACATGACGACCCGGACGTCGCCCACGCCGCCCAGGTCGCATTGGGAAAGTCGATTTAATTTTTGCGCTTTTTGTGCCTTTTTATGGCCAGAAATAACTGAATATGCTGTCTCGTTCACAGAATCTGGCGTTACCTGAGGGCACCACCAGTCTGATTCAAAGCTTGATCAACGAGCGTATTGGAATGAACTTCGATAACGGCAAAAGCGACATCCTGATCGACAAACTGTCGCCGCTCGTTATCGAACGAGGTTTCACTTCGTATCTCGACTATTACTACTTGCTGAAATACGACGCCGCCGCAAAACCTGAATGGCTGAAGGTGATGAACGCGCTCTCAGTTCAAGAGACCTACTTCTGGCGAGAGTTTGATCAAATCCGTGCGCTGGTCCAAACATTGGTGCCGCAGTGGCATGAGCGAAATAGCAGATCGACGTTGCGCATCTGGAGCGCCGCCTGTGCGACCGGCGAGGAGCCGCTGACGATTGCCATCGCCTTGAACGAAGCCGGCTGGTTTGAACGAGGGTCAATCGAGATCCTCGCCAGCGACGCCAGCTCCGCAGCGCTCGATCGTGCCGCCACAGGCGTTTACCGCGAACGCGCCTTTCGCAATCTGCCGGCGTCTCTGCGCACTCGCTATTTCCAACCGGATGGTTCATGCTGGCGTGTCAGAAACGACATACATTCACGCATCAAGTGGGGACTTGCAAACTTAATGGAGGTCGATCAGATCGCTCCGTTCGCAAACGCGGATTTCATTTTTTGTCGCAACGTTTTTATCTACTTTTCCGAAAGCGCTATCGGTCGCGTCGTTCGTTCTTTTGCGAGGTTTATCCGGCCACCCGGTTATTTGTTCGTGGGTGCTGCCGAATCGTTATTGAGAGTATCGACGGACTTTACCCTCAGCGAAATTGACGACGCGTTCGTGTATGTGCAGCGTGAGAGAGCAATCTGAATAACATGGATCGAGTCTTAAGAGTTGTAGTGATTGACGATTCCGCGTACGTGCGGAAGGTTGTGCGAGAGATCCTGTCTCGCAGTCCCTTCATCGAAGTCGTCGGAACGGCACGCGACGGTCGCGAAGCACTGGATCTGGTGGAACGACTCGATCCGGATGTCGTCACCTGCGATCTCATCATGCCTGAGCTTGATGGTGTCGGGTTTGTCCGCGAGCAAATGCAGCGGCGGCCGGTGCCGATCATCATCATGAGCGTCGCGAAAGAAACTGCTGAAGCTGCGCTCACGGCACTCGATGCTGGCGCGATCGATTTTGTCCAGAAGCCGACTGCCCTCGCGACGGAAAAGATTTTTGAAGTAAGTACTGAGTTGATCGACAAGGTCAAAGCGGCCGGCCACATTGCGCTGAACAGAATTCCGACGGCACTGTCACCGGTAAAACCACGCGATCTCGGGCCGGCGGTTCGCGGCACTCATTCGGTAGACATCGTTGTGATTGGTATCTCGACTGGTGGACCACAGGCGCTCAAACGATTGATACCGCAGTTGCCGTCAGACTTTCCGGTTCCGGTCGCGATGGTGATGCACATGCCGGTCGGTTATACGGAGATGTATGCGGCTAAGTTGAACGAGCTGTCGCAACTCGAAGTGCACGAGGCAGGCGAAGGAAACGAGATTAAACCTGGTCTTGTTTACCTGGCGCCGGCAGGTCGTCACCTGACTTTAAAACAGGAAGCAAACGGCAAGATCGTCACACATCTCGATGCCAAACCTTTCAGTACGCTGCACCGGCCAGCGGTCGACGTGTTGTTTCAATCGACGGCGGAAGTTTATGGCAATCGCGTGTTGGGTGTCGTGATGACGGGCATGGGCTCTGACGGGAAGCAGGGCGCTGCCTGGATCAAAGCCCAGGGTGGACTCGTCTTCACGGAGGCAGAGAGCAGTTGCGTCGTATATGGTATGCCCAGCGCGGTAATGGAGGCGGGCTTAAGTGATAAGAGCATCGCTCTGGAAGATATGGCTCGCGCGATAAGGGAGGTCGTATGAGCCCAAAGATTCTGATCGTCGATGATTCATCACTTTCACGCCGGACCCTGCGACGCATTCTCGAAACCGCGGGTTACGCGGTGATTGAAGCGCAAGACGGCATGACGGCGCTTGAAGTTTATTTTCTCGAAAAGCCGAGTCTGGTTTTGCTCGATCTCGTCATGAAAGGTATGTACGGCTTGGACGTCCTTGTGAAACTGCGTGAGATGGATCCGAAGGCTTTGGTTGTAGTGGCCAGCGCCGATATCCAAAGTTCAACGCGTAAGCTGGTTGATGAAGCGGGTGCGCTCGCGTTTATCAACAAACCGTTTGTTTCGGAGCAAGTGATTGCGGCTGTCGAGGCAGCTCTCGCGGAAGGAACCCCTCGTGAAACTAACTGAGCGACAGAGCGACGCGCTTTCCGAACTCATCAACATTGCTTTTGCACGGACGGGCGCGGCGCTGTCGGAGCTGACGGGCCATCGTGTGTTACTCGATCCACCGGAGGTCGCTGTTTATCGAACTGAAGAGTTGCGGGGAGCACTGGCGAAGTTTGTGCCTGGCGATGTGGCTTCGATTCATCAGGTTTTTGCGGGACCAGTCGCGGGTGATGCGCTGTTGTTGCTGAACTACGCGGGCGCCGTTCAACTGACCGACTTGCTCACCGATGGTCATCAACCTTCAAACTATCTCGACGAATCGGCGCGCGAAGTTTTGACCGAGGTTGGCAATATTCTTTTGAACGCGTGCCTGGGAATGTTTGGAAATCTGCTGAACGTTCATGTGACGTTCTCAGTGCCGCGGTTACATCTAGAGACGTTGGACGAGGTGATTGCGTCTACGACGACCGACAAAACCGAGATGCACTACGCGCTCGTGGTCTACACCGCGTTTCAGATTCGCGACAGTTCAGTCAAAGGATTTCTCGTGATCGTGTTGAGCGTTGCCTCGCTCGATCGTTTGATTCAGGAAGTCGACGTCTGGGAAGCGCAGCAGGGCCATTAACCGCGCAGCTTTATGTCAGAGATAAGCTCCAAAGAAACACTCCTCAACGCCGCGGTCCTGCACTGGATGCACGACCTTGCGGCGCAGGGGATTGTCACGACTGACAGTGAACTGAACGTCGTCCAGTGGAATCACTGGATTGCCGAGCACACCGGAAAACGCGCGCATGACGTAATCGGTAAGAACCTGCTCGAGTTGTTTCCCGAATTGACCGAACGTCGTCTCGATCGAAATTACAAATGGGCGCTCGAAGGGCAAGTGAGAGTCTTGTCACAAGCGTTGCACGGCTATCTGATCGCGATGCCGGCCGTGTCGGGTGAACACGGCTACGCACAGATGCAACAAGCTGTGCGCATTTCGCCGCTTAGTCACGAAGGTCGAATAATCGGGACGTTGACGATTATTGAGGATGTCACTGAACGCGTCGCGCGTGAGGCCGAATTGCAGGCCCAGGTCGAAGAACGATCGCGACTATTGTCAAGTGAGAAGCTGGCGCGGAATGAAGCCGAGCGAGCGAACCGTTTGAAGGATGAGTTTCTCGCTACGATCTCACACGAGCTGCGCAACCCGCTGAATGCGATCCTCGGTTGGGCGCACATGATGCGTCTCGGAAAGCTTGCGCCGGCGAATGCGGAACGTGCAGTAGAAACTATTTATCGAAACGCCAAGTCGCAGGCTCAATTAGTTGCCGATCTGCTGGATGTGTCGCGCATCATTTCGGGCAAGCTCCGGCTTGACGTGCGCACAGTCGATCTAATCAACATCGTCAACGCGGCGATTGACTCGATTCGTCCGGCAGTTGATGCGAAAAGCATTCGGCTGCAAACGATGCTTGATCCCGCGGCTGGTCCAATCTCCGGTGATGCCGATCGACTACAGCAGATTGTTTGGAACCTGCTGACCAACGCGGTTAAGTTCACACCGAAAGGTGGTCGCATACAAGTCAAGGTGCAGCGTGTCGACTCTCATGTAGAAGTTATCGTGAGTGATTCAGGTATCGGTATCGGTAAAGAGTTTCTGCCGTATGTATTCGATCGTTTTCGGCAAGCAGACGCGAGTATTACGCGCGTACATGGCGGTCTCGGGCTCGGGCTTTCCATCGTCCATCAACTGGTGGACCTGCATGGCGGTAGTGTGAGTGTGCAGAGCGAAGGAGAAGGGAAGGGCGCAACGTTTACTATCATGCTGCCGTTTGTGGGCGTGATTAGCAATGCGCAGGAAGTTGAGTCTGATCAGGCAACTCAAGGCGATGAGGTTATTTCTTTCGATGGTTTGCCTTCACTTCAGGGGCTGAAGGTATTGGTGGTTGATGATGAGGCGGACACGCGTCAATTGATAGAGGAAGTGCTCAAGGAGTGTGGCTCTGAAGTGATAACCAGTCGCTCTGCTGCGGAAGCGTTAGTGGCATTGGAGCAACATAAGCCAGACATACTCATCAGCGATCTCGGCATGCCTGATGAGGATGGTTACTCATTAATCTCACAGATCCGCGCACTCCCATCGGAGCGTGGCGGACAGATTCCGGCCGCGGCCCTCACCGCCTACGCACGCGCCGAAGACCGCATGCGCGTCCTTCGCTCCGGCTTCCAATTCCACCTCCCTAAACCCGTCGACTCCGCCGAACTCGTCACCGTCGTCGCCAGCCTCGCCGGAAGAGCATACGAAAGTAGTAGCCACGAAAAGGCACATAAGACACAAAACAGTTCCTGATTTGTTTTGTGCTTTTTTGTGCATCTTTGTGGCAAAAGAAAAGTCTTGACACGATCGGTGGTCCTGTCTTATACAAAGCAGTTCGCGCTGCACGAAGTGCGAAATTAATTATGATGACGATCAGGAAACATAAGGAGCAAACGATGAAATGGCAGCCGTGCGCCGCCATGTATTCACTCGTCTGCTCGTTGGGCGTGACGGCGTCAACGGCCAGTATTTTCGGCGATAGACCCGGTCAACCAATATCCGAAGATCGTCGAAATCATAGCAGGCATTAATCAGCGGGAGCGGACTCCCGCTCCCAAATCTCAAAGCAAAACCAAGAGAATTGAAGGAGCGGGCAGCTTCCCTGGGAGGCTAAAAGCCCGCTCCTTTAGTTTTTTGATAATCGAAGTACCTTTTGCGAGAGATGAAGGCAGGGAGCCTTCGAATCAGATGACGAACTCGGTGCTTTGCGAGAGTCCGCGAGTTCGCCATCTTCAGGAGAAGTGTGCCTCGAAGTGTGTTCGCGGCATTGTTTCTCTCTGCCTTCATCTATTTTTTAGCACACTGAATCTTGGATTTGAAATCTTGGAGCGCGAGATTTGAAATCTGACATTCATGCGCATGTGTGGCTGAGCAGCAAAAGCACCTGACTGTAAATCAGGCGGACGCAAATGTCCTTCGTAGGTGCGAGTCCTACCACATGCACCAACTCTCAACAGGGATGTAGGCTAACTGGCAAACCGTCGGTCTCCAGCATCGAAATTCTCAGTTCAAATCTGAGCGTCCTTGCCAAAATTTACGGAAGGGTAGCCTAACTGGTAAGGCAGTAGTCCCGAAAACTACCGCGCGTTGTCGCTTGCAGGTTCAAGTCCTGTCCCTTCCGCCAATCGTTGGAGGCGTCGCCTAACGGTATGGCAGCGGTTTGCTAAATCGCCACGCATGCGTGTGCAGGTTCGACTCCTGTCGCCTCCGCCAAACTCGGACTTGTAGCTCAGTGGAATCAGAGCGCGACTCTGCGAAGGTCGAGGTCGCACGTTCAAATCGTGCCAGGTCCACCATTCGAACCCGTAGTTCAGTTGGAATCAGAACAGTCGTCTTCGAAACGACAAGTCGCAGGTTCAAGTCCTGCCGGGTTCACCATGCCGGCGTAGCCCAATTGGCATGAGGCGCTAGTCTTAGAAACTAGATCGTGTGGGTTCAAATCCCTCCGCCGGTACCAGTTTTTCTTTTGTAAGGGGATGAACGCGAAATGGAAAGCGGGATCATTTTCATTTGCGAGTTCGAGCCTCGTCATCCCTGCCAGCGTGCGGGCGAATGCTGAGTGTGACTACAAACCAAACACGTGTCACGCTCGTTTACTTGTCGCCCGTGTTTGTGGGTCGTAGCTCAACGGCAGAGCACCGCACTGTGACTGCGGCTCGTGAGGGTTCAAGTCCCTTCGACCCACCCAAAATTTTTCTCGCCTGGAACTGTGGCCGAGGGGTTAGGCACCTGATTGTCGATCAGGCCGATGACGGTTCGAGTCCGTTCAGTTCCGCCATTCGGGGTGTGGTGTAACGTCAGCATCCGAGTCGTGGGAACTCGCAGCGACAGTTCGACTCTGTCCTCCCCGACCAAATTTTTTAGCCACAAAAAAGCACAAAAACACAAAGGTTATCGGGGCGTGACTCATCCCAGCAGAACGGTGACTGCCTGGGAGCGTGGAGTTCAAAGAGGCACGGCGGCCTCACGCCCCGATCACACACGTGGCCCGCGTTCCCGGCATCGGTCTTCTAAACCGAACCTTCGAGAGCTGGGCGGAAGGCACGAGGTTCAACTCCTCCGCGGGCTCCCAAAATTCAACGGCTGTGTAGCTCAAACGGAAAGAGCAAGCGTCTCATAAGCGCGAGGTTGGTGGTTCAACTCCACCCACAGCCACCAAATTGGACCACAAAGAAGGACGAATAACGTTGTGTGCTTTTTGTGCTTCTTTGTGGCTAAGAATTCTTTTTGTGGCGTAGCCAAGCTGGTAAGGCACCGCACTGTTAATGCGGCCATGCGAAGGTTCGAGTCCTTCCGCCACAGCCAATCTATTGACCCGGAGCTCGAGTGACAGAGCAGCGGCCTTTTAAGCCGTGAGGTGCGAGTTTGAGCCTCGTCGGGTCAACCACTCGATCCGGGATGGTGCAACTGGCAGCACGTTGGGCTTTGAACTCAAAAGTGAAGGTTCGACTCCTTCTCCCGGAGCCACATTTCAATTCGCAACTCAAGGTACTTCGAGAACCACGAAGTGTGAGGTACGAACATGGCAAACAAGACTCTATTCAAGTCGCTAGTCGGTAAGTTGATTCCGGCAACGAATGCGATCAACGAAGAATGCGCTCCCGCGTATGCGCTGTCGCCACAGCATCAACTGGCGCAGTACGCCGCGACTGGATGTCTGAACAGCACTTTCTACGCAACTGCTGATGAGCAGCTCGCGAAGGTGATCGAACTGTGCGCGGAAATCGACGCGGAGTTTATCGCCAAGACCGCCGTGTTCTGCCGTGAACGAGGTTTCATGAAGGACATGCCGGCGCTGCTTTGCGCAGTGCTTTCGGTGAAGGATCGCGAACTGCTCGCACGTATCTTCCCGCGTGTGATCGACAACGCAAAGATGCTACGCAACTTTGTGCAAATCATGCGTTCGGGTGTGGTCGGACGCAAGTCGCTGGGTTCGGCGCCAAAGCGTCTCGTGCGCGAGTGGCTCGACGCCCGCGATCCCGCGACGCTGTTCAGATCGAACGTGGGCCAGGATCCTTCGCTGGCCGACATCGTGAAGATGGTCCACCCAAAACCAAAGGACGCCACGCGTGAAGCACTGTTTGGTTACTTCATCGGCCGCAATTACGCGTTCGATGCTATGCCGGAGATCGCGTGCGAGTACGAGCTGTTCAAGTACACGAGTACGAAAGAGCGGGGTGCAGTACCTGACGTGCCGTTCCAGATGCTAACTACGCTGGATCTTGGTACTCCGGAGTGGACGGCGATCGCGCGTCGTGCCTCGTGGCAGATGACTCGCATGAACCTGAACACGTTTGCGCGTCATGGAGTGTTCGGTCAGCCAGGCATGACTGAATTGATTGCGGCTCGTCTGCGTGATCCGAAATTGATTGCAAAGGCCCCCGTGTTTCCGTACCAGCTAATGATGGCTCACACGATGGCAACTGCGAATGCTGATATCCCAAAGCAAGTTTGCGATGCGCTTCAGGATGCAATGGAGATCGCGATCGCGAACGTTCCGGTGATCGAAGGTCGCGTGTTCGTTTGCCCGGATGTTTCGGCTTCGATGTCGGCGCGGGTGACGGGTTACCGCAAGGGAGCGACTACAGCCGTGCGCTGTATCGACGTGGCAGGTTTGGTCGCTGCAGCAGTGCTGCGCAAGAACCCGCACACGGAAGTGCTGCCGTTCGAGTGCGGTGTGGTAAAGGTCAATCTGAACTCGCGCGACAGCGTGATGACCAACGCTGCGAAACTCGCGTCGATCGGTGGCGGTGGTACAAACTGTAGCGCACCGCTGGCGAGGCTGAATCATCAGAGGGCAAAGGGTGACGTTGTGATCTTTGTTTCGGATTACGAGTCGTGGGTCGATGCCGGCGCACGCCGCGGCACCGCGATGATGCGCGAGTGGGATGTGTTCAAGAAACGTAATCCTGGCGCTCGTTTGGTTTGTATCGACGTGCAGCCTTATCGCACCGTGCAGGCGATTGAGCGTGACGACATTCTCAATGTCGGTGGATTCTCGGACCAGGTTTTCGATGTGGTCTCGGAATTCGCGCGCGGTGAGTTGAATGCTAACCACTGGATCGGCGTGATCGATGCGGTGACGTTGTAAATCAGGGGCCGAATGCTGTAGTGACTACATCACTTGTTAAGTGACGCTCGATTGGGCAAGTCTCTGCAATCCTTGTCGGCCCTGTAAAAGTGATGGCGAATGCTGGTGTGGAGTACATGGAAAACCAGGTTCGAACCCTGTCTCGCCCGACAATATGTGGGCGAGAGGCCACGGCAACGTGGTCAAAAACCTCTCACCGATTTTGTCGCCATTTGATTTTGCAGGAATGCGATGACAGTGTAGACTGACTGCATTTAAGTAAGGCGATGGAGTTCGCCTTTAACCATCCCTAACGGATTGATGACTCCTAATTGCTGCGGACCATGATGGCCGCGTAATTAGGAGTTTTTGTATGTTGGTCCATATCTTTGAACGAGGCACATACTTTCACATGCAGAAAACGATCTTGATCGCCCTCGCGGGCCTGGTTGGCACATTGATTCGATACTGGCTCTCGGGATTTGTGGCCCGCCAGTATGGTGAAACATTTCCGTGGGGCACATTGGCTGTCAATTTAATCGGGAGCTTTCTGGCCGGCGCCGTTTACTACATCGCCGACGAGCGATTCCTGATATCTCCCACTCTGCGCACTATAATTCTTATCGGTCTCCTTGGCGGGCTTACGACGTTTTCGTCCTATGGCCTGCAAACGTTTACGTTGTTGCGCGAGGGCGAAGTCGGATTGGCAACGCTTAACATCGCTGTTTCGAATGTGCTTGGCTTGTTAATGGTTTGGTCGGGATACGTTGTCGCTAAAGCGTTATGAGGTAAACAATGAATATTCCAGAAGACGGATCTCTATTGCGCATTTTCATCGGTGAAAGCGATCGTTACGGTCATCATCCGCTCTATGAAGCGATCGTGTTGAAGGCCAGAGAAAAGGGATTGGCGGGCGCCACCGTTTTGCGCGGGGTGATGGGGTTCGGCAAGCACAGTATTTTGCATACCGCAAAAATACTCCGACTCTCCGAAGATCTACCTATGGTCATCGAGATAGTTGACGCTGCGGAAAAGGTTGAAAACTTCCTTCCAGTGCTGGACGAAATGATCAAAGACGGCCTGGTGACACTCGAGCCTGTCAGAGTTCTTCATTATAAAGCTTGAGATGGACCACGCCTTCTGACGCGTTACTAACGAGTTACATAATGAGTTACACAGCTTGACACATTGCGATGGTTGGCATACTGATCTGTAACCCCCATTGACCCATCTTGTTCAAGGAGAAGACTCATGATCAGAAAGATCCACCAACATACATACTTCACGGTTACGCTGCTTGCGCTGGCTTTTCTCGTTATCGCAGCGACTAGTCGGACCACACTCGCCAACCCCCCAGCAGCGGCTGACAAAGTGATCTCGATTGCCGAAGCGCGTAGTCTGCCATTGGGAACCGTCGTGACGATCGATGGTTCTGTCACTGTGCCGTCCGGCGCATTCAGCTCGAGTACTTTCGATCAGGGATTCGCTATTCAGGACCGCACGGGCGGCATCTACGTCAGCACGTCTGACAATCTCGGATTTGCGCCGCGCCAGCAGGTGCGCGTGACGGGCACACTAGCAGACACCGTGCTGCCCGGTTTGCTCGTGCTCCTTAATGTTACAGACACTACAGCTCACGGCAGTGGTCCAAAGGTGAGCGCGCAGCCAGTCTCAACCGGAGGCGTGGGTGAAGGGACCGAAGGTAGTATCGTCCGCATCACGGGAACAGTCTCGCAACCGATCATCAACGATCTACCGTTTGGCTTCATTATCATTGTCAACGACGGCTCCGGTGATCTCAACGTGTTCGTCGCAGCCTCGACGGGAATCGACGTGAGCGGTCTGAGCCAGGGTCAAACAATCGAGGTGACCGGCTTCAGTGGCCAGTTCGCAGACCACTTCGAAGTCGATCCGCGCTTTCAGACCGACATCAGAGTAGTACCGTAATTTCGTGATTAGGTATTTGAGTTGGGAGTTGTAGGGGCGGCCTCCGTGGGCGGCTGCCCCTACATTGCGCCGAGCGGGCTTAAAAATTAAAAGGGGCGCAAACCTGTCAGAAGCGCCCCCGGCCTCAACGCCTCTGGGCGGCGTCGGAGGCTAAAGCGAACCGGGAGGGTTTTTGTATATCCGACTCGCAACCAAACCGCAATATTTTGCAGAACAAAGTGAATTTCTGTAGAGCTTGCAAAATTTTTTCAAGCAGCGGACACACTTCGGCCGCGCCGCGGTGAGCGACTTTTACCACTCGAAAAGCCGCACAAAAGGCCTTTAACGGTAAATCAGATCAAGTACCGCCAGCAGGATTACTGTAGTAGTACCAGCGGTTTGCGTTGTTGGAGCCGGCGATGGAGCAGGTGCCGGGGCGCCGGTAGTGTCAGTCTGTCCGGCTAAAACGCAGATAGAAAGCGTCAGGCTGAGGAGCGTCACGGCGCTTATTCGGCGTAAGGTCTTCAATTTAGGTGCCTCCTAGAGTCTTGCAAAAAATTTGCAAGTTCAAACTAGACCAGCCTGAAATTACTTGCAAGAGCCGGAGGACTGAGTTAGATTTGCCCCGGGTTTTTTATTCCACTCCTTGCTATCAGTCGAAACGCAGGCTTCTCATGACCTTACGAGCCTCACTACTGCGCAATCCGGAAAATCCGAATCTAAGTGTCGATGGTCGTGCTGAGTTGTGCTGCGAGGTCGCCAGAGACTTCGAGAACAAAGGCCAGTACGACGCCGCGTGTAAAGCGCTTCATGATTACTGGCCACGCATTGGCGAAACGCCAAAGCTCGCGGGCTTGGAGCCAAATTCGGCTGGCGAACTGCTCTTACGCGCCGGCGTATTAACCAGCGTCATCGGTCGCCAACGGCTGATAGCCGACGCGCAGGAGACCGCGAAGGATCTGCTCACACAAAGCCAAACCATTTTCGAAACCCGGCAGAACAACAAGAAAATAGCTGAGGCCCAGACGGAACTAGCGCTGTGTTACTGGCGCACCAACGATCTCAACGAAGCACGAGACTGCCTCAAAGTAGCACTTTCGCTGTTGCCTATCGATAGCGAGTTGAAAGCGAAAGCGATTCTGCGACTATCGGTTGTCGAACATGCAGCGGAACGCGACCACAAGGCCCTTCGAATTCTCACAAAGCACGCCCCACTCTTCGCGCGCATCAACAATCACACGCTCAGAGGCAGTTATCACGTAGTTTTGGGAGATCGACTGGAGAACCTTGCAGAATCAGGCCAGCATCGTGATTACATCGATCGCGCTTTGATCGAATATGCGGCAGCGAGTTATCACTTCGAGTTAGCTGAACATCGCCTATACCTTGCGAACGTCGAAACCAATCTCGGTTATCTCTACTTCAAGATTCAACGACTTGAAGAAGCGAAGGAGCACCTGGATCGAGCGCGCCGAATCTATGTAAGTATCAAAGACCCTCGAAGAGCGGCTCAGGTTGACGAAACGCGCGCGCGGATCCTCCTACAGGAAGGCCGCATTACAGAGGCCGAACGTGTCGCACGTTCAGCAGTTCGCGTTCAGGAGCAAGGCGGCAATACCACCTCGTTGATAGAAGCCCTGATTACGTATGGCAAAGTGTTGGCTCGGAGTCAAAGATACCGAGCCTCGCTCGAAACGTTTCGAAGGGCCATCGACTTATCCGAGACGGCGGGCCTCTTGAATACTGCGGGACAAGCCGCGTTTACTGCATTTCGTGAGATCGGAGATCGGCTGGCAGTCGCAGAGCACGGGCAACTCCTTTGTGTCGGCCCGATGGGCCAGGACAAACTTTTAAGAGAGCGTGAGACAATCAAGCTCGCCCTCGAGCAGGCAAAGGGAAGTGTGACCGACGCTTCGCGCATCCTCGGAACTTCATGGCAGGGATTAGCCTACGCCCTCCGCACCAGACACAAAGAATTGATCAACGATCGCACGCCCGCCCGTCCCCGACGACAAAAGAATACTTAGCCACCAAAAAGCACAAAGAGCACGAAAAGATGGTATTTTCTTCAGTGCTTTTTGTGCCTTTCTGTAGCAAATACCCATGATCAAAGAGATCGACATTCTCTGGATCACTGCGGGACTCGGTTGTGATGGAGATACGATCGCCATTACCGCGGCCACGCAGCCAAGTCTTGAAGACATTCTGCTCGGCGGTCTACCCGGAATACCCACCGTGCGGCTTCACAACTCCTTTTTGTCTTACCAGAATGGTGAGGAGTTTATGGAGTTGTTCTATCGCGGCGCCGACGGGCGTATCGATCCGTTCATACTCGTAGTCGAAGGGTCGATACCAAACGAGAACAACAAAGCTGAAGGTTACTGGGCTTCGTTTGGAACTAACCGCGAAACAGGCCAGCCCATCACGACGTGCGAGTGGATCGACAAACTGGCGCCACGTGCGTGGGCCGTCATCGCGGCAGGCACTTGTGCGACTTACGGCGGCATTCATGCGATGGAAGGAAATCCAACCGGCTGCATGGGACTCGCAGATTATCTCGGTTGGGAATGGAAATCGAAGGCCGGTATTCCGATCGTTTGTGTCCCCGGGTGTCCGGTGTTGCCTGACAACTTCATGGAGACGCTGTTATACCTTCTGTACCAGGCGACGGGCCGCGCGCCGATGATCCCGCTCGACGAGGCGCTGCGTCCGACGTGGCTGTTCGGTCAGACAGTACATGAAGGTTGCGATCGCGGCGGCTACTACGAACAGGCGCAGTTTGGCGAACAATACGGATCGCGCGAGTGTATCGTGAAGCTCGGTTGCTGGGGGCCGGTGGTCCAGTGCAACGTCGGTAAGCGTGGTTGGATCAATGGCGTTGGCGGCTGTCCGAATGTTGGCGGGATTTGTATCGGCTGCACGATGCCGGGTTTCCCGGATAAGTTTATGCCATTCATGAACCAGCCGCCGGGCTCGTTGTTGTCGTCGAACGCGGTGATGACGTATGGCAAGGCCATTCACGCGTTGCGAAAATTCACGCAGGCATCGCTCAATAAAGAACCATCATGGCGACGAAAGAACAGTCAGTGATCGACGACCGAAGCGCAGAGACTGATCTGAGTGAGGCGCAAAGCGTGCTTCAGCAACTCGCTGCGGCGTTTCCGCTGGTCAACACCGTCACGGTTCCAGCAACCCCAACTCAAGAACTGCGCCTGCCGGAAAGCGATGCTCGTTACCAAACGTTGATCGAACAGATTCCGGCCGTCGTGTTCATGGCGTTTCTCGACAAAGGCATCGGCGAAGCTTACGTCAGTCCGCAGATCGAGGCGATTCTCGGCTACACGCAGGAGGAATGGCTCAACGATCCGGTCCGTTGGTATCAGAAGATTCATCCCGACGATAAAGACCGTTGGAGCGTGGAAGCAGCAGACTTGTTTTTGCTCGGGAATCCTTTGAAGTCGCTCTATCGAGTGATCGCGCGTGATGGACGCGTGGTGTGGTTTCACTGTGAAGCCAAGATGGTTCGCACCCACGACGGGCGTCCATGGTTTATCCACGGAGTCGCGTTCGACATCACCGAACTGAAGAGCGCTGAAGACGCCCTGAAAAAGAGTGCGGAACAGTTGAAAACGCTTTCGCGACGTTTGATGGAAGTGCAGGAACAGGAGCGTCGGAACATCGCACTCGAATTGCACGACGAGATCGGTCAGGTACTCACCGGGCTCAAACTGACGCTCGAAGTCAGTACGAAGTTACCGGCTGCGGAGTTGGGCGACAGTCTGACGCAGGCTCGTGGGCTGGTGAATGAGTTGATGGCGCGGGTTCGCAAGATGTCGTTGGACTTGCGGCCGGGAATGCTGGACGACCTCGGTTTGCTGCCGACGCTGCTCTGGCAGATCGAGAACTACACCGCGCAAACGCACGTGAGGGTAAACTTCAAACACAGTGGACTCGAGCGGCAACGGTTTGCGCCGGAAGTTGAAACGGCAGCCTATCGCGTCGTACAGGAGGCGCTGACGAATGTGGCGCGGCACGCGAATGTGCAGCAGGCGACGGTTCGGGTGTGGACGGATCAGGATACGCTTTCGATCGAAGTTGCTGATGATGGAAAGGGATTCGATCTCGATAACGTTGTCGCACGTGAGACGAGTGGCTTGACCGGGATGCGTGAGCGGGCGACGTTGGCGGGTGGACAGTTGCAGATCGAATCGCGCCCCGGTGAAGGGACCAGATTGCTGGCCGAATTGAGCATTGCACGAAAGTCAGTTTGACAGGATTTACAAGATTTTTCAGGATTGAAATATGAATCCTGAAAAATCTTGTAAATCTGTCTACAACTATCTCTAAAATCATGACGACGATAGTTCTCGCTGACGATCATCACATCGTTCGCCAGGGCCTGCGGGCGCTGCTCGAAGTCGAGAGAGATCTGGAAGTGATCGGCGAAGCCGGCGACGGGCTCGAAGCAGTGCGCAACGTCGAGACACTCAACCCCGGCGTCCTGGTGCTTGACCTCATGATGCCCGGACTCAACGGTCTCGACGTTCTCAAACAAATCAAACGTCGTTCGCCGCAAACCCACATCGTCATTCTTTCAATGTACGCAAACGAAGCTTACGTACTCGAAGCTCTGAGCAACGGCGCCTCCGCATATGTTTTAAAGGACTCGAGCTCCGCCGATCTCGTTCAGGCAGTGCGCGAAGCGGCGGCTGGCCGTCGTTATTTGAGTCCACCACTCTCCGACCGAGTCATCGAGGCTTACGAGGAAAAAGCGAAAGCCGCAAACCTGGACAGGTATGAAACCCTCACGTCGCGCGAGCGCGAAGTGTTGCACCTCGCGGCCGAAGGCCGCACCAACAACGAGATCGCGACGCGTCTCGGCATTAGTTCCCGCACCGCAGAAACCCACCGTGCCAACTTGATGCACAAGCTCAATCTTCACACGCAAGCAGATCTCATCCGCTTCGCGCTCCGCCGTGGAATCATTCCCATCGAAGATTGAAATAAACACGAATTCGGCACAAAAAATACGGGAGTTTGCCACTGCAACTACGTATGTCTACGCATAGACTAGCGCCCAACCTCGGAACATAATCACCCTTACCCTGCTCCAACTGTCGTGTGTTTGCATTCATTGAAGGGCGGACCACGTTCAACCGCCACTAAGAGAGGAGAAAGCGATGGCAGCAGAAACTGTCCCGTATGGTCGTGTCACGCAACGACCACCGGCGGTGAAGGACATTCACATTGTGTGGATTACGGCGGGACTCGGTTGCGACGGCGATTCGGTTTCGATCACTGCTGCAACTCAGCCCAGCGTTGAGGAGGTTGTGTTGGGAGCCATACCGGGACTTCCAACCGTTCACTTGCACAATCCGGTGCTGGCTTACGAAGTCGGCGACGACTTCCTGAAGTATTACTACCAGGCTGAACGTGGATTGCTCGATCCGTTTGTCCTGGTGGTTGAAGGATCGATTCCTAACGAGCACCTGAGCGGCGACGGTTACTGGGCTGCGGTCGGCGCCGATGCCATGACCGGCGAGCCGATCAAGACGACCGAGTGGATCGATCGCCTCGCGCCTAAAGCACTCGCCGCCATTGCAATCGGAACCTGCGCAACCTACGGCGGCATTCACGCCATGGCGGGAAACCCGACCGGTTGCATGGGTCTCGCGGATTATCTCGGTTGGGATTGGAAATCGTCCGCAGGCATTCCCATTGTCAACGTTCCCGGTTGTCCGGTCCAACCTGACAACTTCATGGAACAGTTCTTTACCTGCTTTACGTCGCCGCCGGACTCGCGCCGATGATTCCACTCGACAAGGAAGGACGGCCGACGTGGTTGTTCGGCAAGACTGTGCACGAAGGCTGCGACCGCGGCAGTTATTACGAAGAAGGTGAATTCGCAGGCGAGTATGGCTCGCCAAAATGTCTCGTGAAGCTCGGCTGCTGGGGTCCGGTGGTGAACTGCAACGTGACGAAACGCGGTTGGATGGCCGGCATTGGTGGTTGTCCAAACGTGGGCGGCATCTGCATCGGGTGCACGATGCCGGGATTTCCAGACAAGTTCATGCCGTTCATGGACGAACCGCCGGGCGCGAAGATCTCGTCGAGTGCGATCGGACTGTACGGAGCCGCGATTAGAAAGCTGCGCAGTATCACCAACACCACTGTCAACAAAGAACCGAAGTGGCGGCACAACCGGCCGGAGCTGACGACTGGTTACCATCAACCACCTCCGCAACTTAAGGGGAGAGCGTCATGAGTACACAAACAGTTACCCAAACTCCAGCCAAGCCGCGGACCCTCGTTGACATGAACTGGGATCCGATCACTCGCATCGTGGGTAGTCTCGGCATTTACACGAAGATCGATTTTGCGAATCGCGAAGTAGCAGAGTGTTACAGCACGTCGTCGATCTTTCGCGGCTATAGCGTTTTCATGAAAGGCAAAGATCCGCGCGACGCGCATTTCATTACCAGTCGCATCTGCGGAATCTGCGGCGACAATCACGCCACCTGCGCGACCTATGCGCAAAACATGGCCTTCAACGTGCGGCCACCGGCGATGGGCGAGTGGATTGTGAATCTCGGCGAGGCTGCCGAGTACATGTTTGACCACAATATTTTCCAGGACAATCTGGTCGGCGTCGACTTCTGCGAAGCGATGGTCAAGGAAACAAATCCCAGCGTGTGGGCGAAAGCGAAGACTACGGAAGCGCCGCATGCAGCCGATCACGGCTACAAAACGATCGCTGACATCATGACGGCGTTGAATCCGTTCAGTGGTGAGTTTTATCGCGAGACGTTGCAAGTCAGTCGCTACACGCGCGAGATGTTTTGTCTGATGGAAGGTCGACACGTGCATCCGTCAACGTTGTATCCGGGTGGTGTCGGAACGGTGCCGACGATCCAGTTGTTTACTGACTATCTCGTGCGGCTGATGCGGTATTGCGAGTTCATGAAGAAGGTCGTGCCGCTGCATGATGATCTATTCAACTTCATGTACGAAGCGTTGCCTGGTTACGAGAAGGTGGGGCAACGTCGCATTCTGCTTGGTTGCTGGGGATCCTTCCAGGATCCGGCAGTTTGCGATTACACCTACAAGAACATGAACGAGTGGGGCAACGCGATGTACGTGACGCCGGGCGTGGTGGTTGATGGTGAGCTGGTGACGACGGATCTCGTCGACATTAATCTCGGCATTCGCATCCTGCTCGGCAGTTCTTATTACGACGACTGGGAAACGGGCGAAACGTTTGTCAAAACGGATCCGCTCGGCAATCCCGTGGACAAACGTCATCCATGGAACCAGACAACGATTCCGCGTCCACAGAAGCGCGACTTCGACGGCAAGTACACGTGGGTGATGTCGCCCCGCTGGTATCACGAAGGCGAAAAGAGCGACAACAAATATCTCGCGCTCGATACCGGCGGTGGTCCGATCGCGCGTTTCTGGGCCACAGCCCTCGCGGGCAAGGTCGATATCGGCTACGTCAAGGCAACTGGACATAGCGTGAAGATTTACTTGCCGAAGACGGCGATGAAGCCGGAAGTGGAATTCGAGTGGAAGATTCCGAAGTGGAGCAACGCGATCGAACGCGATCGCGCGCGCACGTATTTTCAGGCTTACGCGGCGGCGTGTGCGTTGTACTTTGCCGAGCAGGCGCTCGCTGAGTTGCACGCAGGACGAACGCAGACGTGGTCTGAGTTCAAAGTGCCGGATGAAGCGATTGGTTGCGGGTTCCATGAGGCAGTGCGCGGAGTGCTTTCGCATCACGTCGTGATCCGCGATGGGAAGATCGCGAATTACCATCCGTATCCGCCGACGCCTTGGAACGCGAATCCACGCGACTTTTACGGCACTCCTGGTCCATACGAAGATGCAGTGCAGAACACGCCAATCTTCGAAGAGAACGGTCCTGACAACTTCAAGGGCATCGACATCATGCGCGCCGTGCGCAGCTTCGATCCCTGTCTGCCTTGCGGTGTGCATATGTATCTGGGCAACGGCAAGGTTTTGGAAACACACCATTCGCCGATGTTTGGCATGGTGAAATAGCCACAAAAGGCACAAAAATGTCTTCTGCTGACAAAATCGAAGAACTGGTTAAGACGATCGAGAGTCTGCCTGATCCGGCGGCGCGCGCGAGTGCATTGGCGCTGGTCCAGGCGTTGATGGACTTCCATGCTGAGGCTCTCGATCGACTGATGGAGCTGGTTGCTGCACAAGGAGAAACGGGCTATGCGATCTTCGATAAGTTCAGCGCAGACAAGTTAGTCAGCAATCTGCTGCTTGTGTACGGGCTGCATCCGTTAACGCTCGATGAGCGCGTCGCACAGGCACTGGAGCAAGTTAGACCACATTTACATTCGCATGGGGGCAATGTCGAATTGCTCACCATCGACGAAGGCGTAGTTCGTTTGCGTCTGCATGGAAGTTGTGAAGGTTGTCCGTCTTCGGCCGCGACGCTGAAACTTGCGATCGAGGCCGCAATCTACGAAGCGGCGCCAGACGTCGTTTCTATTGAAGCTGAAGGTGCGCTTGAGTCAACTGCGTCCGCTGCTTTCGTGCAGATCGCAAAAGCAGGAGGCAATGGTAACGGCAACGGGCGCTACGCAATTACAAATTGCCAACTCCCCGGAACAGGTGTTTTAGAGTAGAGGAGAACGAACATGGGACATGACACATCGATGGACCAGCCGGCACACAATCCTGGAACGCGAAAAGGTGAGGAGATCACGCAGGGAGGCCGTGAGCCGGGTCGCGAGGACAAAGGAACGTCGCACGCGGGACGTCCGGCAGGGCACAGGACGCCGAGAGACTCGACCGGAATCAATCCCGACAAAATGGGTACCACGACAGGTGGACCAGAAATGCCACCAGCGTGACCGAACATTCTGCGTAATCTGTGGAAAAGGATTTGAGGACGCCACTTGGAAAGTAATGTCGACATCCTGAAACGCTTCGTGCGCAAACGCGCAGTAGCAGCGGAGTGTTGCGACATTTGCAGCGTCGAGCTGAGGCCAGACCACGATCATCTGATAGAACCGGCAACACGGAAACTCGTCTGCGCGTGCCAGGCTTGTGCGATTCTTTTCAGCAATGGAACTGAGGCGAAGTACCGGCGCGTGCCTCGAACAGTTCGTTACTTATCGAACTTCCAGCTAACTGATGCGCAATGGGAAGGCTTGATGATTCCGATCAGCATGGCTTTCTTTTTTCAAAGCAGTGCTGCGGGGAAGGTGATTGTGTTGTATCCGAGTCCCGCGGGTGCGACGGAATCGTTGCTCGACTTTCAATCGTGGCAGGACATCGTCTCGGAGAATCCGGTGTTGCAGACGATGCAGCCTGACACTGAAGCCCTGCTCGTTAATCGCGTGAAAGCTGCGTCAGATCATTTCATCGTCCCGATCGATCAGTGTTACCGGCTGGTGGGTCTGATTCGAACTAAGTGGAAGGGGCTTTCCGGTGGCGTCGAAGTCTGGGAAGCGATCAACAGTTTCTTCGCCGAACTGCGGGAGCGAGCGACAGGAGTCGCCGAGGTGACGCATGCCTGATCTGGATTTTTCAGTTGAGCGCGCCGAATCGGTGTCGTTTGCCGCGGCACCGACGCTGTCGCTCAAGCTGAAGATCCGCGCTGCGAACAGTGACGAGAAGATTCAGTCGATCGCGTTGCGTTGCCAGATTCAACTGGAAACGACGAAGCGGCGATATTCGGCAACCGAGCAGGCGCAACTCTTCGAACTCTTCGGCGAGCCGGAACGTTGGGGACGCACTTTGAAATCGATGTTGTGGGTTCACACGAACGCAACCGTGCCGCCGTTTCAGGGGGAAACGACGATCGATCTGCCGGTGCCGTGTACGTTCGATTTCAACATCGCGGCGACGAAATATTTCGCCGGACTCGAAGCGGGCGAAGTGCCTTTGAATCTGATGTTCAGCGGCACGATCTTTTTCGAAAACAATGCTGGTGCGCTCCAGGTCGAACAGATCTCGTGGGACAAGGAAGCGCATTTCCGCCTTCCGGTTCGTGTCTGGCGCGAGATGATGGATCACTATTATCCAAACACTGCGTGGCTCTGTTTGCGCCGCGACGTGTTCGATCGTTTGCATCGCTACAAGATGGAGCATGCGATTCCGACGTGGGAGCAGGCGATCGAAAGGCTCATTCCTGCGGCTCCGCCGCGGGTGGAAGAAGAAGTTGCAGTTGAAGGGAGTTTGCCGTCGTGAGTCTCGTTGAAAGAATCGCGGATGCGGTGCTTTACGAGGGCTACATTCTTTATCCGTATCGACCATCGGCCGTGAAGAACCAGCAGCGTTGGAACTTCGGTGTCGTGTGTCCTGAGTCTTACGCGGCTTCGCAAATCGGTAACGACAGCTCGACGATGCAGACCGAGTGTTTGATCGAAGTTAGCGCGTCAACGACGGTCGACGTGCGGGTGAGATTCCTTCATCTGTTGCGGCGCGAATCGGATCAAGTTTGGCAGGAAGCAGTCACGCGTGAGATTGAGATTGCAGGCGTAAAGGTGGCTGAGCTTGAATCGCCGCAGTGCGTGAAGTTTGATTTTCCGGCGAGCAGAACGACCGACCGTGATTCTATCGTGCGAACTCAAGCCGCGATTGCCGGCGAGATCGAGATCACCGCGACACGTCTAAAACAGTTGATGAAGCTTTCAGTCGTCATTCGCAACGAAACTGAATTTGAAGCTTCGAGTAACAGAACGCGTGATGATGCGCTCATGCATTCATTCGTTTCCACCCATACAATCCTTGAAGCGCAAAAGGGTTCGTTTGTTTCACTGCTCGATCCTCCTGAAATATATAAAACCGCCGCTCAGCAATGCATAAACACGGGGACGTATCCCGTGCTGGTTGGCGACGAAGGCGCTCGCTGTTGCGTCCTTTCGTCGCCAATCATTCTTTACGACTATCCGCAGATCGCGCCTGAGAGTATAGGCAATCTGTTCGACGGCACTGAGATTGACGAGATATTGACCTTGCGGATCATGTCGTTGACTGACGACGAGAAACGCGAGATGCGTAGCGCCGGCGACCTCGCGCGCAGGTTATTGGAACGAACCGAATCCATGTCTCCCGAACAGTTAATGAACCTGCACGGCATGATGAAAAAAGTCTGATCTTGTGTGCTTTTTGTGGCGATGAACGAATGGGAGTGGCAATTACTCGAAGATAAAACGCTGCTCGATGTGGTGCGCGTAAACGGCGTCGAGTTCAGGCAAGGCGATCGCGTGCGTCTCAAGCCTCGTCCGCGCGGCGATGTCTTCGATCTGGCCCTGGCAGGGAAGACAGCAGTGATCGAAGCGATTGAAGAAGACTACGAAGGCCACGCGCACTTTGCAGTCGTGCTTGACGATGATCCGGGTCGTGACCTCGGCATGTTGCGCCAACCGGGTCACCGTTTCTTTTTCGCGGTCGAGGAAGTGGAAAAGGTCTGATGTCAGAGCCGACCATACTCATCGCAGGCGTGGGAAACATCTTTCTCGGCGACGATGCGTTTGGCTGTGAAGTGTTGCGGCATCTGGGCCAACGCGCGTGGCCGGAGAACGTGCGAGTGGTTGATTTCGGAATTCGCGGTTTTGATCTTGCTTACGCGTTGCTCGAAGGGTTCGATTTGACGATTCTCGTCGACGCGACTCCGCGCGGCGAGGCGCCCGGCACGGTCTACACGATCGAGCCCGAGGTCAGTGATCTCGATACGCTTGATGCCGGCGCGGTGGTTGTCGAGACGCATGGGATGAACCCTTTGAAGGTGTTGAGCCTCGTGAAATCGATGGGCGGTCAACTCAAGAACGTGCTGCTCGTCGGTTGTGAGCCGCAGACATTTGGTCCGGAAGAAGGTTTGATGGGTTTGAGTGAACCGGTTGCAGCAGCGGTGCCCGCAGCGGTGCAGATAGTCGAATCATTGGTCGCTAAACATAAAGGAAAAACAAATGGGCGATAGAAACCAAAAATGTGAACACCACCATGGCCGCAGGTTCTTGAAAATTGTCGGCGGCATCACGGTCGCGCTGCTGGCGGTGGGAGTTCTCACTCAACTGCACGACATTCGTCGCTACATAAAAATATCGACCATGTAGGCCGCAAAAGGCACAAAGAAATGAGCCACAAAAAGGCACAAAAAGCACAAACCTTTTTCTCGAACTACTGATTTAACTTTTGTGCATTTTGTGCCTTTTTGTGGCTAAAAAATATGTCTTTTGAGGCTGCCGCCAAAGTCGCGCATTATCGTTTCGATCCCGCGGCCAGCACTTTTAGCGTGCACGCGTTTGCGGAAGGATTGCTCTCCGCCTTCGGACACGATCCCGTGATCGGCGTGAAAGATTTTCACGGCGAAGCGACGTTTGTTCCCGGCACGTTTGAAAACGCATCGTTGAAGTTGACTGTTAATGCAAATTCGCTGTCGGTCATCAACGACATCAAACAAAAGGATCGCGCCGAGATCGAACGCACGATGCGCGCTGAGGTGCTCGAGACTGCTAAGTATCCCGAGATCGTTTTCCAAAGCAACCACATATCGCTCAGTCGATTACGCGAAGGTATTTATCGTGCGCGCGTAACCGGCGAGCTCGCGCTGCACGGCGTCACGCAAAAGAACGTCTGGATCAGCGGTGAAGTGACTGTCAGCCCCGACGCGCTGCGAGTGAAGGGTGATCTCCCAATCAAACAAACTGATTACAAGATCCACCTCGTTTCAGTCGTCGGCGGCACGCTCAAGATCAAGAACGAGGTGAAGTGTTCGTTCGATATCGTGGCGCGTAGCGCTGGGTGAATTTAGATGCACGAACTCTCGATAGCATTGAGCATGATCGAGATGGCGAGTGAGGAAGCCGCTCGCCGCGGTGGCGCGCGTGTGACTGCGTTGCATCTCAAGCTGGGTTCGCTGTCCGGCGTCGTTAAGGAAGCACTCACTTTTTCATACGGGATCGCGTGCGAGGGTACGCCCCTCGAAGGATCGCAACTTGTTATCGAAGAAGTACAGGGACGCGAGTTGGAAGTGGTTGCGCTCGAGCTGGAAGACGTTGAGGAACTGGTGCCATGAGTCAGACGCGGCTCGTAGAGGTCAGGCAAAACGTGCTGAAGCAAAACGATTTGCTCGCGCGTGCGTTGCGCAAACGTTTTGAGGACGCGGGTGTGCTCGTGATCAGCCTCGTCTCGACTCCAGGCGCTGGTAAAACTGCGCTGCTGGAATACACGCTCACGCGACTGCGTGCTGATGGCTTGCGAGTAGCCGCGCTCGTCGGAGATCTCGCAACAGAAAACGATGCGCGCCGGCTCGCGCGCAGTGAAGCCCCCGTGAAGCAGATCGTCACCGGAACGATCTGTCATCTCGACGCGAGCATGGTCCAAAACGCTCTGACTGACTGGCGACTCACAGAGCTCGACATTCTGTTTATCGAGAACGTCGGCAATCTCGTTTGCCCGTCGAGTTACGACTTAGGCGAACGGTTGCGACTCGTGCTGATGTCCGTCACGGAAGGTGAAGACAAGCCGCTGAAGTATCCGACGATCTTCAACACTGCGGACGTGGCGGTGATCACGAAGATGGATCTGGGGGAGGCTGTCGAGTTTGATCGTGAGACGACGCGAAAAAACATTCAGGCCGTGCGGCCCGGAATGAAGGTGCTTGAGGTGTCTGTTAAAAGCGGCGCGGGCTTGGATGATTATCTGACGTTTTTAGCCACAAAAATGCACAAAAAGCACAAAATGAGTTCTGCTTAACATTTGTGCTTTTTGTGCCTTTTTGTGGCAAATAAGAAGTGACTACAAGAGCGCAGATCATAGTAAAGGGAATCGTACAGGGAGTTGGCTTCCGGCCCTTCGTTTACTCGCGTGCGAGCGGCCGGTCACTGAATGGCCGTGTGCTGAACAACGCGACAGGCGTTCTCATCGATCTCGAAGGTGACGCTGCCGAGATCGAGCACTTCGTTCGCGAGCTTGAAACAAACCCGCCGCCGTTATCGTCGATCGAGTCGATCGAGCGGCTCGAAAATCTTGTCCCACTCGATTATCTCGATTTTCGAATCGTTGAAAGTGATTCTGTTGGGCAAAAGCTCGTTCCGATTTCTGCAGACGTCGCGACCTGTGACGATTGTCGACGCGAGCTGTTTGATCCGCAAAACCGTCGTTATCGTTATCCGTTCATCAACTGCACGAACTGTGGGCCGCGCTTCACGATTGTTGAGAGCGTTCCATACGATCGCGCGAACACGACGATGCATGTGTTCGAGATGTGCACGGCGTGTCGTGACGAATACGAGAACCCACTTGATCGACGTTTTCATGCGGAACCGACGGCCTGCGAAGTTTGTGGGCCACGCTTGCGTTTGCTCGACGCTCACGGACGCGAAGTTTGCGGCGATGCAGTGGCCATCGCGATCGAGTTACTGCGCGCCGGGCAGATACTCGCCATCAAAGGCATCGGCGGTTTTCATCTCGCGTGCGACGCGTTCTCGGCAGAAGCCGTGACGCGGTTGCGCAGTCGAAAGTTTCGCGAAGACAAACCGTTTGCGCTCATGGCCCGCTCGGTCGAAGCGATTTGGCCGTACTGCCGCGTGTCGGAACACGAGATGACTTTGCTTAAATCGGCCGCGCGTCCGATTGTTTTGCTGCAGAAAAAACGCGGCACCGCGATTCCGCAAGCCGTTGCGCCCGGTGTGAACACGCTCGGCTTCATGCTGCCGTATGCTCCACTTCATCATCTGCTGCTCGAAGCGTCCGATCGGCCGCTCGTGATGACGAGTGGAAACGTTTCCGACGAGCCAATCTGTTTTCGCGATGACGCAGCCAACGAGCGGCTTCACTCAATCGCCGATTACTTTCTGATTAACGATCGTCCGATACACATTCGCACGGACGATTCGGTCGTGCGCAGCTTCGACGCGCGCGAAATGGTGGTGCGTCGTTCGCGCGGCTATGCGCCGGCGCCGGTTCGCACCGCGTTCGAGTTTGAGCGCAACCTGCTGGCCTGCGGTGCCGAGCTGAAGAACACGTTTTGTCTGGCACGTGGACACAGCGCGTTCGTGAGTCATCACATCGGCGATCTCGAAAACGTCGAAACGCTGCGCTCGTTTACCGAAGGCATCGAACATTACAAACGGCTCTTCGACATCGAGCCCGAAGTCGTTGCTTATGATCTTCATCCCGAGTACCTCTCGACGAAATTCGCTCTGCTGCTTGACGACGTCTCGGCGAAGATCGCAGTTCAGCATCATCATGCTCACGTGGCAAGTTGTATGGCTGACAACATGATCGACGGTGAGGTGATTGGCGTTGCCTTTGATGGTCTCGGCTTTGGATTGGATGGGAAGTTCTGGGGCGGCGAGTTCTTCGTCGCTGACTTTTGCGAAGCCGAACGCTTCGCGCATCTCGCGAACGTTCCGTTAGTCGGCGGTGCAAAGGCGATACGCGAACCATGGCGACTCGCGGCTGTGTATCTCCAACGTACGTTTGGTAATCAGTTCACGCGCCTGGATCTTCCTTTCACTCGTCAACTCGATCCGCATCGTTGGTCAGCGCTGAACAGCATGATCGCGGTCGGAGTTAATTGTCCGGAGACTTCGAGCATGGGTCGCCTGTTCGACGCGGTTTCAGGATTACTGACTTTGAGAAACTCGATCAACTATGAAGGCCAGGCAGCGATCGAGCTCGAAGGCATTGCCGACACAATCGCTACAGATTCATACGAATTTGAAATCAACGGCGACATCATTTCGGCAGAACCTGTGATTCGTAAAGCCGTCGAAGACTTGCTTGACGAAGTGCCCGCAGGCCAGATCTCGGCGCGTTTTCATCTCAGCGTAGCTCAGTTGATTGTAAACATTGTCGAGCAGGCGCGAGCAGAAAGGCATCTGAACCGAGTAGTTCTCTCGGGCGGCGTATTTCAAAACATATGGTTGCTGACGCGAGTTGTGCAACTACTTCGCCAACACGATTTCGAGGTCTTTACGCACAGTCGTGTTCCGGCAAATGATGGTGGAATTTCGTTGGGCCAGGCTGCGGTGGCAAACGCGCGAATTCAACGTGGGAGGTTAACCTGAATGTGTCTCGCAATACCCGGAAAGATCGTTGAGATCGTCGACTTCGAAAACCGGATCGCAAAAGTTGAAGTCGGCGGCGTCAAACGCAACATCAACATCGGCATGCTTCCCGAAGACGAGACACGCATCGGTGACTACGTGTTGATTCACGTCGGCTTCGCGATGAGCAAAGTCGACGAGCACGAAGCTGAAGAGACGTTGCGCGTGCTGAAGGAGCTTGGAGAATACCAGAACGAGTTTGATCAGTTTCAAATGACGGTTGAATAGCAATGACGAAGCCGGATGTCGATAATTTCTCGCGCGCTTTTTATCCGTTTCTGCACGACGAAGAAACGGACAACGGTCAATTGATGGAGAATCTCGGGTTCTCTTTGCTGGAAAAGGCGCGCGAGAGCGTCGAGATTAAGACCAGGTTTTTCGCTGACAACAAAGACGCGATACTTGCGGCGTCGCTGCAAATCGCGAAGGCTTTTTATCGTGGTCGGAAGTTACTCGTGTGCGGCAACGGCGGTTCGGCGACTGACGCGCAACACATCGCGGTCGAGTTCATGCATCCGATCACGGTTGGTCGCAAAGCGTTGCCGGCGATCTGCCTCGCGAACGACATGGCAATGGTCACCGCCGTCGCGAACGACGTCGGTTTCGACGACGTGTTCACGCGTCAGATCATCGCACTCGGAAAAGAAGGCGACGTGTTGCTCGGCGTCTCGACGAGTGGCAACTCGAAAAATCTGATTCATGCGTTTGCCACCGCGCGACAGTTGAAGCTGACGACGATTGGTTTTGCGGGTGGTGATGGCGGCGAGATGGCTGAACTGAAGCTTGGCGGGTTGCTCGATTACTGCCTCGCCGTGCCGACCGCGAGCATCCACCGAATTCAGGAAACACACGTGGCGCTCTATCACATCATGTGGGACATGGTGCACACGTTTCTACAGCATGAAGGGCTGATGAAATGAAGTTCATCGACGAATACCGGCAAAGCGATCTGGCCGTGACGCTCGCAAAGAAGATCGCAGCTCTGACTACTCAGCCTCTGAAGCTGATGGAAGTTTGTGGCGGACACACGCACACGATCTTCAAGTACGGGATTGAAGACCTGTTACCGGAAAACATCGAGATGATTCACGGTCCTGGTTGTCCCGTCTGCGTGATTCCACTCGGCCGTGTTGACGACGCGATCTCGATCGCACAGCAACCCGATGTGATCTTCACGACTTTCGGCGACGCGATGCGCGTGCCCGGCTCGAAAACGAGTTTGCTCGATGCGAAAGCCGCGGGCGCAGACGTGCGTATGGTCTATTCACCACTCGATGCGTTGAAGATCGCGAAGAACAATCCCGCAAAGCACGTTGTCTTTCTCGGGCTCGGGTTTGAAACCACGGCGCCTTCGACTGCGATGACGATCCTGCAGGCCGCGAAAGACGGTATTGAAAACTTCAGCGTGTTCTGCAATCACATCACGATCGTTCCCGCGCTGAAGGCGATGCTCGACTCACCGGATCTGAAGCTCGACGGCTTTCTCGGGCCGGGTCACGTTAGCACCGTGATCGGCACGCGTTGTTACGAGTTTGTTCCACGTGTCTACGGAAAGCCGCTGGTGGTTACGGGCTTCGAGCCGCTGGATGTGCTTCAGTCTGTTTACATGATCGTGAAGCAGGTCATTGAAGGGCGAGCGGAAGTTGAGAATCAGTACGCGCGCGTCGTGTACCGCGAAGGAAATCGCCGTGCGCTCGAAGCTTTGTCGGAGGTGTTTGAGCCGCGCGAGTACTTCGAGTGGCGCGGGCTCGGCTCGATCGCGCATAGTGGAATGAAATTGAAGAGTAAGTACGCGCGCTACGATGCGGAGCTAAAATTCAGCGTGCCGGGCTTGCGTGTGGCGGATCCGAAGGCTTGCCAGTGCGGCGAGATTCTGAAGGGTGTGAAGAAGCCGTGGGAGTGCAAAGTCTTCGGCACCGCGTGCACACCCGAAACACCGATTGGATCGTGTATGGTGTCGTCTGAAGGCGCGTGCGCGGCGTATTACAACTTCGGCCGCTTGTCCAAGATCGCACAACGTTCCGCCGCCAGGGCATAATATGTCGGAATCATTTTCACCTTCGCCACTCTTCCAACGCGTCGAGCGCGCGCGCAGGCGAAAGCACAAATTCACCGACACGCACATCACGCTCGCGCACGGCAGCGGTGGGCGTGCGATGCACGAACTGATCGAAGGCCTTTTCCTCGATTACTTCCGCAATCCATTGCTCGAACGCCTCGAAGATCAGGCCGTCTTCGATATCGCGACGAACAACGGCCACGGCTCATCACGACTCGCTTACACGACGGACTCTTACGTCGTCTCGCCAATATTTTTTCCCGGCGGCGATATCGGCAAACTCGCCATCAACGGCACCGTAAACGATCTGGCGATGAGCGGCGCACGGCCGTTGTATCTCTCCGCGGGCTTCATTCTCGAAGAAGGCTTGCTTGTCGATGACTTGAAAAAGATTCTTGTCTCAATGCGCGACGCCGCTGCTGAGGCGGGCGTGACCGTCGTCACCGGCGATACAAAAGTCGTGCAGAAAGGCGGTGCAGACAAGATCTTCATCAACACTTCGGGCATCGGCGTCGTTGAATTTCCTCTAAACCTCGCCGCGACGCGCGCGCAACCGGGCGACAAAGTGATCCTTAGCGGCACGCTCGGCGATCACGGCACCACGATCATGATTGCTCGCGGCGAGCTCGATCTCGAGACTGACATCGAGAGCGACTGTGCGCCTTTGCAATCTCTCGTCGCCGAAATGATCGACGAAGCCAACCGGCTCGGCGCTCTCGACGCGCTGCATTGCCTGCGCGATCCGACGCGCGGCGGCCTGGCTACGACGCTTAACGAGATCGCGCTCAGCGCCGAAGTCTGTATCCAAATCGAAGAGGATCGAATTCCGGTGCGTGAGGAAGTCAAAGGCGCGTGTGAGATACTCGGTCTCGATCCGCTTTACGTTGCGAATGAAGGAAAGCTCGTCGCGATCGTCGCGGCCGATGTCGCCGAGCCGCTCGTCGCGCGCATGCGGCAGCACCAGCACGGCGCCGGTGCGTGTGTGATCGGCGAAGTCAAGTCTGAGCCGGGTGGAATAGTCTCGATGCGGACTGGCTTTGGCGGCACGCGTATAGTAGATATGCTCGTAGGAGAACAGTTACCGCGCATATGTTAGAGAACGTTGGCTCGCTCAGCATGATGGCTGTCTTGACGATCGGCCTCGTGTTCGGCCTGAAACACGCGACCGAAGTCGATCACGTCGTTGCCATCTCGACGATTGTGAGCCGCCACAAAAACATCTTCCATTCGGCACTCGTGGGCGCGCTCTGGGGCGCCGGACATACTGCGTCGCTACTCATCGTCGCCGCGATCGTGTTGAGTTTGCGTATTGCGATTCCCGAAGCAGTGAGCGGCTGGCTGGAGCTTGGCGTCGCCATCATGATCATTGCATTGGGCATCAGCGCGCTGCGGCGAGCGTTGCGAGAGAACGCGCACGTTCACGTACACCAGCACAGTCACGATGGCCTGGCGCACACGCACATTCACTTTCATGAACACGAAACTCGACACGAGCCGGCGTTGCAAGCGCAGCATTCGCACGCCGTGTCACGTCTCGGATGGAAGCCGATTTTGATCGGGATGATGCACGGGCTCGCGGGCTCGGGAGCGTTGATGCTGCTGGTGCTAACGCAGATTAGTTCGCCGTGGCTCGGGTTTCTTTATGTCGCGACCTTCGGCGTCGGCTCGATTGTCGGGATGTTACTGATGTCAGGATTGATCGGCTTGCCCTTCGCGTTCAGCTCCAGAAAGTTGACTCATCTTCACCAGGGACTGCAGACCGTGGCGGCAATTTTTAGCATCTGCTTCGGCATTTGGTACGCGTACAAAGCCGCCATCCAGTAATCCTGGTCTAACATGTCATAGATGCCGCGCCGTCGAACATTCCTAGTCGTCCTCGTTCTCCTTCTTGTTGTCATCGTTGTCTGGTTCGTCCTCGCCATCAACTGTCCGAACGCCGGTATCGCTCTCACCACTCGCGCTCGTAATCTTCATCGCCTAAAAAACAGAACATCACTTCCAACAGCCACTGACTTCGACTCAACCATCACGCTCGACGCATTACTACAACCCGGCGACGATACGAATCGCTGGTCCAACAATCGTGCGGCGAGAGTTCAAGGCGAAGTGATCGACGTCGCCTACGCGCGCCCTGAAGCCACCAACTGCTTCAATCCATGTCGTCGCGACATCCACATTGCGCTCGCCTCTCACAAAGGCGCCCCAAAGATTGAGCAAGTCATCGTTGAGGTCACGCCAAATATAACGAGGGCCGATTGGTCCGCAGAAACTCTACAAGCGCAGCTAGTGGGCCACTGGTGCGAGTTCGAGGGATGGATGTACTTCGACGCGGGTCATGCGAAAGAATCCGAGAACATCTCTCCGGGCCAGCCCGACAACTGGCGCGCGACTGCGTGGGAGATACATCCAGTCACGAAGATCGCGGTTCTCAGGTGAGTTTTTATCCACAGATTACGCAGAGTGGCTATTCTGTGTCGAAGAACCTCGTGGTATTTTCAGTCACGCTCGGTGGTTGGGCCAACTCATTCGTTCTCACTTGCGCTCGTCCGACGGGAATGGAAGTGGTAGTCGCCGGCGGTAACGAACTGCGTGCTGACATCGATCCTAACGCGGCTGTCTGCGGCGCCTGGTAGTCAACACGCGGCGTGTTGGACATGAACAGGCGGGCATAGAGCATCCAGACGAGCGACACAAACAGGACGAGACACGGGATGAACATCGGACCGCCCTCGTCGATCGCAAGACATATCGCGAAGAAAACAGGAAAGAGCACGCCGCTGACGAACATCAACTTTGCCGCGCGGCGTAGATGTTTGCGGCGCGGCGAAGGTTCGGCAACTTGTGCTTGTTCTACGCGCTGCATCCGTCCACCCGCGAGCCAGTCGGCCAGTCCCGTCAGGGCGAGACCGCAGCGTGAACAGAAGCGCATCTCGCCGGAGATTTGTTGTTGACCGCAGTTAGGACAGTACATAGGCCCTCAAGTGGTGAGTGATTTTAGCCGAACCCACGAGAGTACGGTATGGATTCGGATGAAGTTCATGCAAAACTGCCGAATCTTGTAAATCCTGTGAAACTACCGTCGCAAACGCGGCGGATGCTAAGCTCAAACTGAAAGAAGGAATTTGAATTATGAAAAGACTGTTAGGAAATTCTGGTTTGGAAGTGGCGCCTTTGACTTTGGGCGGCAACGTTTTTGGCTGGACTGTCGGTGAGGCTGACGGGTTCGCGATTTTGGATGCGTTCGTTTCGGAGGGATTCAATTTCATCGATACTGCCGACGTTTACCCGAAGTGGGTGCCGGGTAATGAAGGTGGAGAGTCGGAGGCCATGATCGGCAACTGGCTGAAGCGCAGTGGCAAACGACACGAGGTCGTAATTGCGACGAAAGTCGGAATGGAAATGGGTCCGGACCGCAAGGGACTCTCGAAGGAGTACATCAAGCGTGCTGCCGACGATTCGCTGCGCCGGTTGCAAACTGACTACATCGATCTCTACCAAGCGCATGAGGACGATCCGCAGACGCCGCTCGAAGAGACTCTCGAGGCTTTCAGTCAGTTGATCGATCAAGGGAAAGTGAGGGCCATCGGCGCGTCCAACTACACCGCCGACCGGCTCGCCGAAGCTTTGAACGTGAGCCGCAGTCTTGGTCTGGCGCGATATGAGAGTCTTCAGCCTTTGTATAACCTCTACGATCGAGCCGTTTACGAAGCTGAGTTGGAACCGCTTTGTGCCAGAGAAGGTCTGGGCGTCATTCCTTACTTCTCGCTGGCTGCAGGGTTTCTGACAGGGAAGTATCGTTCGGAGGATGATCTGTCGCAGCGTGCTCGCGGTGGCACGGTCAAGAAGTATTTGAACGAACGTGGCCTGCGAATTTTGAATGCCCTGGACCAGGTGGCTGCGAAAAACAAGTCCACTCCCGCGCGCGTTGCGCTCGCGTGGCTGATTGCGCGTCCGAGCATCACCGCACCGATTGCGAGTGCGACTAGTCTGGCGCAACTGAAGGATCTCATCGAAGCGACGAGGCTACAGTTGGACCAGGAAGCGATTGAGTTGTTGAACCAGGCGAGTGCCGAGGAGAAATCACACGCAAAAGCGGCAGATTAGATAATCTTTGTCTCGATAGACCTGTTGCCACAAAGAAGCACAAAAGCGCAAAAGATTTATATTTTTGTGAGCCTTTGAGGCTTAAAACTTCTTGAAGCAGAGATGAACAGAGTAACGGCTACCGCGGCCACTATCCGCCAAAAATATCACTGGCCTGCCGAACCGATCTGGCCTCCGTTTGTCGCAATGCTGGCGGTCGGGGGGTTGTATGCGGCGTTGCCATCGAGTCTGGTAGCCGGCGGCCCGCGCTGGTTACTTTTCCTGATAGTACTTACACTGCTCGTAACGATCTTCGTGTCTCATCGCACCGGCAATCATCACGTGGCCCAGGTGTTTGGTTACGTTATCAACAGCGTCGTGACCCTTGCCATGATCATTTCGGTTGTTTTGCTGCTTATGCAAGTGGAGGAACACACGGTGACGCCGCCGCAGTTGTTGCGTTCGGCGGCGGCGTTGTGGGTGTCAAACTTTCTTATCTTCGCGTCGTGGTACTGGCGCCTCGACGGAGGTGGACCACACCAGCGTGCCCGCACGCCCGGCCACACCGACGGCGCCTTTCTCTTCCCGCAAATGACCATGACCACGGACGCCAAGATCGCGGCCGGCGAACACGACTGGGCACCAAACTTCGTCGACTATCTCTTCCTGGCCTTCAACACCAGCACCGCCTTCTCCCCCACCGACGTCCCCGTCCTCTCACGCTGGGCCAAACTCCTGATGATGATTCAGGCGATGATTTCGTTATTGGTGATCGCGCTGCTTGCCGGGCGCGCTGTGAACATTTTGTGAAGCCACAAAAATTATTTTGTGCCTCTTGTGGCTGATTAAAGACCCGTCATGCGCTGAAGCTCTTCGGGATAACGCTCGCCTTCGACAGTGATCTTTGCGGCAGCGGCATCGATCTCACGCAAGTCGTTCGTACTAAGCTCGACTTCAACTGCGCCGATATTCTCTTCCAGCCGGTTTAGTTTCGTGGTGCCGGGGATGGGAACGATCCAGGGGCGTTGCGCCAACAGCCAGGCGAGTGCGATCTGAGCAGGCGTCGCGTGTTTGCGTTCTCCGATCGATTTGAGGAGATCAACGAGCGCCTGATTTGCTTTGCGCGCGTCGGCACTGAAGCGCGGCAGTATGTTGCGAAAGTCAGTACTTTCAAACGTAGTGCTCTCGTCGATCTTGCCGGTGAGAAATCCACGCCCGAGCGGGCTGTAAGGAACGAATCCGATTCCGAGTTCTTCGAGCAACGGTAACACTTCCGCTTCAGGTGTTCTGGTCCACAACGAGTATTCATTCTGGATCGCGGTCACTGGTTGTACCGCATGCGCGCGCCGAATGGTTTCAAGTCCAGGCTCGGACAGTCCGAGGTGCCTGACCTTACCTGCGGCGATCAGATCCTTCACCGCGCCAGCTACATCTTCAATCGGCACGTCCGGATCGACGCGATGCTGGTAAAACAAATCGATGTAATCAGTCTTGAGCCGCTTCAGCGACGCGTCGGCGACTTGTTTGATGTGTTCCGGCCGGCTATCGGTGCCGAGCCAGGTTCGTTGACCCGAGGGATCGAGTTTGAATCCGAACTTTGTCGCGATCACGACTTGATCGCGTACCGGCGACAGAGCTTCGCCGACGAGCTCTTCGTTCGTGAATGGACCATAGACTTCAGCCGTGTCGAAGAACGTGACGCCGCGATCGACCGCTGCACGAAGCAACGAGATCATCTCCTGCTTGTCCGGGATGCGGCCATACGACGCGCTCATTCCCATGCAACCAAGCCCGAGCGCCGAGACTTCGAGGCCGCTGGTACCAAGTTTACGTTTCTGCATTGTTACTCCTTTGCAGACGATTGTGGCTAAGAGTTGTTTACGCAGCTCGGGGGACGCGCTCGGGGATGCTCGGTTTAGCTTGAACCGGCGACTTCACTGGTTTCGAAGACAAAGCAGACTTGATCTCACGCCAGTGGATCGAGATGTCGGCAAACACCAGCGCCAGCGCGAGACATGACCAGATGATCGCCTGCACGATTTCGACGCCGAGTCTTTCCCAGCCAGTAACACCCATCACAAATCGCGCGGCGATGAAGACGAGTGCGAGCGCATAACTTCGTGTGGCCCACTGGCGGTGCAATGCGATCTTGCGTTTGAACGCGAAGAAGAACGCGAAAAAGGTCGCAGTCATCAACATCGCTGCATCGACGCAGCCGAGTACCGTAAACGAGCGCGGCGCGCCCATGCGCTCCTGGTAATACTGAATGTACGCACCCAGCGGCGCGAGCACGAACGCGCCGAGGACGTAGAGCCGGCCCATCACCCGATGCGCTTTGGTGAATCGCTGTCGCAGCCGTTCCGAAAACTGCAGGGGTGCGAAGAGCAGGACAATCGCGCCAAAGATTCCGTGCGGCAATAACCACCATTTGAACGGCGCATAGTGTTGCCAGGCCGGGTGTGAACCGTCGATCAGAAAGCGTTCGTTGTGATAAAGGACGTAAGTGCTCGCCAGTGCAATTGCGGAAAAGGTAACGTACTTCGCGTTGAGCTTCATGGGGTCCCTTCCAGGTAAATGTAATCAACTCCTCGCTACCTATAACGCGCACTTTTGAGACGTTTAGGGTCACGGGTGGACACGGAAAATACGGATTCAACCTTGACAGCCGCCCGCGGATAAATAAAATACGGACGTTCGTTTTTATAGGCGGATGCCCAAACTCAGTCCCAGCGCGATAGAAAAGAACAAGAGCCGGATCGAGGAAGCGGCCAAGAAGCTCTTCATCAAGCAAGGCTTTCACGCCACCTCGATGCGCAATATTGCCGCCGGGGCAGGGACGTCGCTCGGTAACGTTTACAACTATTACCGGACTAAAGAGGAGATCCTCGGGTCGATCATCGATAAGTATCAGACGACCATCGACGGTCGTCTGCGTTCGATCTTTGACGAGATTGACGAGCCGCTCAAACCCGAATCGCTCATGCGCTTCGGCCGCCAGATCAAGAAGATGGTGAATGATCACCACGACTTCTGGTTGCTGATGTACATCGACGTACTCGAGTTTGAGAACCGACACTTTCGCAAGATGTTTGAAGGGCTGGTACACAACCTGCGGCGCCGCTTCGCCACGCAGTTCGCGGAGCTGAAGAGTTGCGGCGCGGTGTACGGCGACATCGATCCGGCGGTCGGTTTCACTGCCGTTTACATGCAGTTCTTCAACTACTTTCTGGTGGAGAAGCTGTTTGGCGGCAATCGCCACTTCGGTTTGACTGATGAGCAGGTTATCAAGCAATTGACAGACATGTACTGTCGCGGTTTGTTGCAGAACCACAACGGTGGTTCGACTAAGTCTTCCCACAGCATAAAGAAGCGCAAGTCTTAAACACTAAGTCAGTTTTTGTGCTTTTGTGCCCTTTCGTGGCTAAAAAGAAAAACGAACGTTCGTTGTTTTTGTAGGAGGAAGGTCATGCGTAAGTCGATTCTCAGTTTTCTCTTCATCATCACGTGCTGCGTATCCGGCGCCTTCGCGCAGGGCGGCACCGGACAATTGAGCGGCAATGTCGTCGATGCTAACGGCGCCGTCGTGGCTGGAGCCAACATCAAGCTCACCAGTCTCGTGACGTCGCAGGATCGTGAGGCCACCACTAATGACGCGGGCGACTTCGTCTTCACACTCGTGCCGGCGGGCGCTTACCGGCTCGAAGTCACCGCCACCGGATTTCGCACCGTGGTCGTGGACGAAGTCAAGGTCAACGTCACGCAAACCACGACGCTGCCGATTCGTCTCGACGCGGCAACAGTCTCCGGCATGGTGACGATCAACGCTGAACCGCCACTTGTGCAGCAGGAAACGTCGCAGGTCGGTCGTACTATTGAAGAGCAAACGATCCGACAACTGCCGCTGCCGACCAGAAACTTCCAACAACTGCTGACGCTTTCACCGGGCACGTCTTCGTCAGTCGCAAACAACACCGAACTCGGTCGCGGCGACGCGATCATCTCGGTGAACGGCCAGCGCACGACGAGTAACAACGTCCGCATCAACGGCATCGACGCTAACTCCATCGGCACGAATTCAACGCCGAACATCGCTGTTCCCGCGACTGACTCGCTCCAGGAATTCATCGTGCAAACAAGTCTCTACGACGCGTCGCAGGGTCGTAACGCGGGCGGCAACGTCGAGGCGATCACGAAGTCAGGCGAGAACGCTTTTCACGGCAACGCTTATTACTTCCTGCGCAACGACGCATTGAACGCGAACGACTTTTTCCTGAATGCTGCAGGCCGTCCGCGACCGACATTGAAGCGCAACCAGTTTGGCGGCACGCTCGGTGGTCCAATCATCAGAGACCGTCTGTTCTTCTTCGGTTCGTACTAGGGAACACGCGAGCGCAACGGTGCGTCGCTGAACAACAGTCTGATGTTTCCGATCATTCCACCCCAATTGACGGACAACAATCGCACGGCCGCTGGTTTGGCTGCGGCATTCAATCTACCGGCCGCGGCGATCAATCCGGTGATCGTTTCGGTGCTCAACGCGCGCTTGGCGAATGGTCAGTTTCTGATTCCGTCCGCCGCAACCGCGAGCGGTTTGACGCCGATCTCAGGTCTCTCTCGGTTCACTGAGAACCAGTTCAACGCAAACTTCGACTGGCGTTTGAATGACAGGCACACGATCAGCTCGAAAAATTTCTTCGCCAGCAACCCGACTTTCCAGGCCAACTACAACTTCGCAGGACTCGGCAACGGCGTCACGCAACTGCCCGGCACCGGCGGCTCGCTCGACATCATTCAGGATCTCAACTCGATTACTGACACTTACGTCTTCTCGCCAAATGTCGTGAACCAGGCGCGGTTTGGTTTCAGCCGCCTGCGCGTGACGTCAACGGCGGAAGAGCCTTTCACCGGGGCGCAGTTTGGCATCAACACGCCGCTGCGAAATCTTTTCCCGGGCATGCCAACGTTGACTGTGACCGGCTTGTTCACGACCGGCTCATCGCCGTTCGCCGATCAGTCGTCGCGCATCAACGCGTTCACTTACGGCGACACGCTCTCGATCGTCAGGGGCAACCATCGTCTGCGCATTGGTGGCGAATATCGTCGCTCGCAAGTTAACTTCTTTTTCAACGCGTTCTCGCGCGGGCAGGTGATTTTCTCGAGCTTCAATAACTTCCTGGCCGGCAACGGCGTTTCGATCATCGGCTCAGGCGTGTTTGATCGCGCGCTGCGCGTCAATGATTGGAGCGGCTTCGTACAGGACGATTGGAAGGTTAACCAGCGTCTGACGTTGAACCTCGGCGTGCGTTACGACTTCTACGGTTATCCCGTCGACACTCGCGGGCGGCTCGTCAACTTCCTGCCCGATCAGTTCCGACAAGGGACGACTGCGGCTCCTACTGGTCCACCGAATGGTTTTGTGCAGGCGGGCAATGGCACACTCACCGGCGTGCCGACGGTTGAAGACACGCTCGTTCCAACTGACAAAAACAATTTTGCACCGCGCGTCGGATTTGCGTATCGCTTGAACAATTCAGGGACGCTCGTCGCGCGCGGTGGTTACGGCATCTACTACGATCGGTTCTCGACTCGTTACGCAAACACGCAGTTGCTCAACTATCCGTATCTCGCGTTGGCAGTCGGACTACCGGGCATTCTGCGCACGATGTCTGACCCTTTCATTCCAGTGCCGCAGCCGGGACAGTTTCCGGTGAATCCGACTATTCCGTCGCCCCTTTCGCCGCTCGCGCCGATCGTCGGCGTGCCGATCAGCGGTATCTTTATCGACCCCAAATTGCGAACGCCGTACATCCAGCAATACAACGCGAACGTGCAGTGGGAGTTTGCGAAAGACTTTCTGCTCGAGGCCGGATACGTTGGTTCGAAGGGAACGAAGCTGCTACAGGTGATCACGTTGAACCAGCCGGTTTACAACCGCGCGGCGAATGTGTTCTTTGCGCCGTTCGGCACCGCGCTTTCGACGCAGAAGAACGTCGCGGGCGGCATTCAACAAGTGCAGTCGACTTCCAACTCCGATTACAACTCGCTTCAGATCAGCATCACGAAGCGCTTCAGCCGCGGCTTGCAGTTCCTGAGTGCTTACACGTACGGCAAGTCGAATGATTACTACTCGGGCGGCACGATCAACGAGCTGTTTGCAGTCGCGGGTGATCAGTTCAACTGGAAAACGAACTATGGACCATCGGATTTCGATCGGCGTCACCGGTTTGTTACCAGCTTTGTTTACGACTTACCGAAACTCGTGTCCGAGTCGAGCTCGGCGCGCGCGATTCTCAATAACTGGCAGTTGAACGGTATCCTTACGTTGCAAACCGGAACGCCGTTCTCGATCGTCGACATCGTCGGCAACAACATCATTCAGCGTGCTAACTTTGCGCCGGGATTCACGGGCAGCATTGAGACGAGCGGCAGCACGCAGGATCGATTGAACGCTTTCTTCAACACGTCGGCGTTTGTGATCTCGCGGCCGATTATCGCGGGCACGAATCTCGGGACGCCGAACAACCCGAACTTCGATCCGAACAATCCGTTTGGCAACACGGCGCGCAATTTCCTTTATGGACCGGGGCAGAAGAACATGGATTTTTCTGTGGTCAAGTTCATCCCGATCACGGAGAGAGTGCGCGGCGAGTTTCGCACGGAGTTTTTCAATATTTTCAACTGGGCCAACTTTGCGAACCCGAACAACAACATCGCTGTGCCGTCGACGTTTGGACGGATTACGGCGACGAGCGCCGGACCACGCGTGATCCAGTTTGCGTTGAAGTTGAACTTCTGAAACCCATCCACAGATTACGCAGAATTTTTTCTGTGTAATCTGTGGATAACTATTCTTGTGCCTAAAGTAGCTGTTAACGGAATAAAGCTTTACTACGAGTTCGAAGGTGATGGCGTGCCGGTGGTGTTGATTCCCGGGTTTGCGGCCGGTCGTTGGATCTGGTTCAAGCAAACTGCCGAGCTATCGCGCAGCTTCCGTGTCATCAGCTTCGATCCGAGGGGTGTCTCTGCTTCAGACAAACCCGAGGGGCCGCAGACGATCAGTTTGCTCGCCGACGATATCGCGCATTTGTTAGACACGATCGGTGTCGAGAGCGCGCACGTCGTGGGTGCTTCGTTTGGTGGCTTTGTCGCGCAGGAGTTTGCGCTCAAGTATCCTGCCATGACGCGAAAGCTGGTGCTTTGTTGCACGAGTTTTGGTGGACCGAATCATGTTGTGCCCGCGCCCGAGACGTTGGCAGCGCTCGCGTCAACGAAAGGGCTCAACAGCGAGGAGCGGATGCGCGCGAACCTGCTGCTCGCTTTCACGCCGGAGTACGTGCAGACGCAAGTTGAGGAAGTCGATCACATCGTGCATTTGCGTGCGACGAATGAGGTGCCCGAGCACATTTATATGAGCCAGTTGCAGGCGGCGATGAGTTTCAATACGGAGTCGAGGGTGCGGGAGATCAGGAGCCCGACGCTCGTGTTGAGTGGCGACGCGGACATCATCGTTCCCATGCAGAATTCGCGGAATCTGGTTGAAAAGATTCCGGGAGCAACGTTGCGAATCGTCGAGGGTGGGAGTCATACATTTTTTATTGAGCAGGCCGAGAAGACCAATCGAATTATTACGGAATTTTTAGCCACGGATTTTCACGGATGAACACGGCGAATATTATCGGTACGGGCATCTACGTTCCGGAAAAGATCGTGACGAATGATGATCTGAGCCGCATTCTCGGTGAGGACATCAATGAGTTTGTCACGAACGTGTTGGGTATTCACGAGAGGCATGTATGTGCGGATGATGAGAGCACCGCTGATCTTGCTACGCACGCCTCGCGGCAAGCGATCGAAGCGGCCGGACTCGACGCGAGTGAGTTGGACCTGATCATTCTCGCTACTGACACGCCCGAGCAGCTTTCACCGGCTACGTCCGTCGTGGTGCAGCATCGTCTCGGCGCTGTGAATGCGGGGACGTTTGATGTGAATTGCGCGTGTGCCGGGTTCGTGACTGCGTTGGATACGGCATCGAAGTTCATCATTGCCGATCCGGGTTATCGAAACGTGCTCGTCGTCGGTGCTTACGCGATCAGCAAGTATCTCGATTGGCATGACAAGAAGACGGCCACCATCTTCGCTGATGGTGCGGGCGCCGTCATTTTGCAGGCCGGAGATCAGCCCGGTTTTCTGGCGGGCCGGCTTCGTGCGGACGGGAGCTTTCACGATCACATGGGAATTTACGCCGGCGGAACGCACTTGCCAGTCACGAGCCAGGTGCTCGAAGACGGCAAGTGGACGAAGGTGCGTTTCGCGAAGAAGTATCCGGCCGAGGTTAACACTGAAGGTTGGCCGGCGATTATCAAAGACGTGTTGGTGAAGTCGAAGCTAACGTTGGACGACGTTCAGTTGCTTCTGTTCACGCAGGTGAATCTGAGCACGATCAAAGAAGTGATGGCCAAGCTCGAACTGCCGATGGAGCGCACGCACACGATCATGCAGAAGTGGGGCTACACCGGTTCGGCATGCATTCCGATGGTGCTACACGATGCGATCGGTGCGGGGAAATTGAAGCGCGGCGACAACGTGATCATGTGTGCCTCGGGCGGTGGCCTCAATATGGCCTGTGTCGCATTCAAATGGTGATCACAAAAAGCACAAAAGAACAAAAAGCAATAAGGAGCTTTTCAGAACTTTTCATGAATATTTTTCAGAAAACTCATTTTGCTTTTTGTTCTTTTGTGCTTTTTGTGAACTGATTTATGAAGTATTCGAGCGTCTATGCATTGTTCGCGGCCCGCGTCAAACAGTACGCGGGGGAGAAGGACGTCTTCTACTTCCGTTCGAATGATTGCTGGCAAGGAATCTCGTGGCGGCGCTTTGAGCAGGAGGCCTACGAGTTCGCGACGACGCTGTTGTCGTTTGACCTTAAACCCCGCGGATCGATCTGCATCCTGATGGGGAATGTTCCCGAGTGGCCCATCAGCGATATCGGCACGATCATGGCGGGCGGCGTGGGTGTCGGTCTTTATCCCACAAGTTCAGCCGAGCAGATCGCGTACATCATCAACCATTCTGACGCGGAGTTCGTCCTGGTCGACACCGCTGCACAACTTCAAAAAGTTCTTGGCATTCGCGACCAACTTCGAAAGGTGCGTCACATCATCGCTCTCGACGCAAACAGTTCGAACGCTGTGATCAGTTATCGCGACTTCATCGCGCGCGGGCGCGCCGAACGTGCGCGACTCGCGCCGCTGTTGCAAGAGCGCGCGGAAGCCGCAAAGCCCGACGACATCGCGATCATGGTCTACACGTCAGGCACGACCGGCGCACCGAAGGGCGCGTGCCTCAGTCATCGCTACATCATCAACAGTGTCGAGTCATTGCGCCAGACGATCCCGATTTACGACACTGATGTTTCCTTTTCGTATTTGCCATTTTGCCACGTCGCGGAGCGGATTTCCGGTCTTTACAACCGGCTTTACGCGGGCGCTTCGGCATACTTTGTCGACGATCTCGCGCGCCTCGGTGAGTACATGCTGGAAGTAAAGCCGACGGTGTTTGCCAGTCTGCCGCGCTTCTTCGAGAAGATTCATGCACGCATCGTTGCGGATGGATCGACGAAGGTCAAAGACTATTTTGGCGGACGCGTCAGGCTGCTTACTTCGGGCGGCGCGCCGTTGCCGTTGGAAGTTGCGGAGTTCTTTGCGGCAGCACAGTTGCCGATCCTGCAGGCGTACGGGTTGACGGAGAACGTGTGCGTGGCCTTCAACCGGCCCGACAATTACAAGTTCGGGACTGTCGGACCACCAATGCCCGGTTGTGAAGTTCGGATCGCGGACGACAAGGAGATCCTGGTCCGCAGCGAGATGATGTTCAGCGGTTACTACAAAGCGCCCGAAGAGACGGCGAGGATGTTTGCTGATGGTTGGTTGCTGACCGGCGACCTGGGCGAGCTTGATGAAGATGGGTTTTTGAAGATCATCGGGCGCAAGAAGGAGTTGATCGTCACTTCGACCGGAAAGAAAGTGGCGCCGGCGCTGCTCGAGAATATGCTGAAGGAAAATCACTTGATCAGCCAGGTGATGGTTTATGGTGAAGCTCGCAGCTATCTCGTCGCGCTGATCACGTTGAATTCCGCAGCGTCGCGAGAAACTATTCAGGCAGTCGTCGATGGCGTTAACCGGCGCGTGTCGTCGACTGAATCGATCAAGCGTTTTGCGATCCTGGATCATGATTTCGAAATCGCACGCGACGAGATCACACCCACGGGGAAACTCAAGCGGGATGTGATTGTGAATCGCTTTAAGAATGTGATTGATGAGCTTTACTTAACCACGGATGAACACAGATGAAGATACGGATCGGGCTACTGATAATCATCGCGTTTTGTCTTTCGACGGTAGTTGAGGCGCAGACTGGCGCCAAAGAGGTACTGGTCTTTGGTCAGAAGATCCAGTACGTCGAGGCTGGGTCTGGGCCGACCGTGATTCTATTGCACGGACTCGGTGGTTCGTCGCAGGTGTGGAACTTCAATATCGGTCCACTCGCAGAGAAGTATCATGTCGTCGTCCCGGATCAGATCGGGTTCGGCAAGTCTGACAAGCCGCTCGTCAACTACCGCATTCGTACTTACGTCGACTTCCTCGATCAGTTTTGCAAGCAACTCAAGATCGAGAAGGCGACGCTTGTTGGAAATTCGATGGGTGGCTGGGTTGCCGCGATGTTTACGGCGTCGTTTCCGGATCGTGTCGACAAACTCGTGCTCGTCGATGCCGCAGGCTATACGCCGCCAAAGGACTTCGATATGCGCACGTTATTCGGTTTGAATCCGACGACGCGTGAGGGCATGAAAGCCTTCGTCGCCAAAGTTTTTTACAGCAAAGCATTTCAGACTGAGGCTGTGATCGATCAGTCAATGGCGGTGCGGCTGGCGGCGGGCGATGGATACACGATCAAGAGCATCACTGAGTCGATCATCCGCGGCGAAGATTTTCTCGACGATGTAGTCAAGACCATTAAGCGACCGACACTGATCGTGTGGGGACGGCAGGATGGACTCGTGCCGCTGGCTGATGGCGAGCGTTCAACAAAGACATCGCGGGTTCGAAGATGATCGTGATCGATCAGTGTGGCCACGTGCCGAATGTCGAGAAGGCTGGCGAGTTCAATGCGGCACTGCTCAAATTTCTAACCGAATAAAATATGACATTCAGTGTCGGCGACAGCGCTGAAATCACCAAGACAATCGAGCAATCGGACATTGACGCGTTTGCGCGTGTGACGGGCGATCACAATCCGGTGCATGTCGATGAGGAGTTTGCGAAAACGACGCGGTTCGGGAAACGGATCGCGCATGGGATGTTGACGGCGTCGCTCATTTCCGCGGTGCTCGCGAACAAATTGCCGGGTGAGGGAAGTGTGTACCTGGGCCAGACGCTTCAGTTCGTTGCGCCGGTTTTTCCGGGTGACGAGATCACCGCGCGTGTCACAGTGAAGGCGATTCGGGAGGATAAGCCGATCATGAAGCTCGAGACGGTTTGTGTGAACCAGCGCGGTGAGGTTGTGATCCAGGGCGAAGCAACTGTTCTCATCCACAGATTACGCAGATTACACAGAGAGGAATCTGCGTAATCTGTGGATAAAAAGGTTCCTTCTTATTCATGGTATGCGCTCTGCCTGCTGACGCTCGTCTACGTCTTCAACTATCTCGACCGCACCATCATCTACATCCTGCTGCCGCTCATCAAAAAAGAGATGGCGTTCACCGACCTGCAACTCGCATTGCTCGGCAGCATGTCGTTCGTCATCTTCTTTACCGTACTCGGAATCCCGTTCGGTCGTTTGGCTGATCGTGTTGTCCGCAAGAACATGATTGCCGCCGGTCTCGCGGTATGGAGTCTCTTCTCGGGCCTGACCGGATTTGCAAACGGCTTCTGGTCGTTACTCGTTTGCCGCATGATGGTCGGGGTTGGGGAAGCGACACTTGGACCAGCAGCGCTCTCGTTGTTGAGCGATTACTTCCCGCCGCGCGTGCGCGCGACTGTGCAGGCTGTCTATTCTTCCGGTATCGCGATCGGCGCCGGGCTCGCATTCTTTCTCGGCGGTTGGCTCGGCCAATACTACGGTTGGCGCCTCGCGTTTTACGCGTTGGGTTTTCCGGGCCTCGCGCTCGCCGGTCTTGTTTATCTGCTGCGCGAGCAACCGCGCGGCACGACGGAAGCCGCGACCACGAAATACACCGCGCGCGACTGGCGGATTCTCTTCAACTCCGTGCCGCTGCGCTATCACTATCTCGGCTACGGCTGTTTTGGTCTCGCGGCTAACAATCTCTCGTTCTGGGGCGCGACGTTCATCACGCGCGTTTATAATCTGAACTTGTTGACGATCGGTTTTTACGGCGGCGTGTTGACGTTGATTGCAGGTGTGCCGGGGACGATTTTGGGCGGCTATCTCGCAGACCGGTTTCGACGCTTTGGACGCGGTGGCCGCATGCTGTTCGGCGCCGCGGCGGCGTTGCTCGCGGTGCCGTTTTGGTTGTTGTTTATTTTCTCGGGAAGTCTTTTGTTGTTGCTCGTTGCGAACCTTGTCTTGCTGGCGCTGTCACTCGTGTGGCTTGGGCCGGCAGCGGCAGACGTTCACGACATCGCCGGGCCTGAGCTGCGCGGGCTTGGGATCGGCGTCTACTTCTTCGCCGTGATCATCGCCTACGGCATCGGCTCGCTGATCATCGGGCAACTCAATGACTGGCTCGGCGCCACTACCACGCCACTCCACATGCGCTACTCAATGCTGCTCTGCCCGCTCGCATGTCTCATCGCTGCAATTAGCCTGTGGCGCGGGTATCGATCAGCGGGGGCAAGCCCCTCTTCCTGACTTGTTCTCTTTTTAGGCGCTCAAAGAATTGAGCTACCTTTACTCCAGCAAGAAGAATTGAGCTACCTTCACTCCAGCAAGAAGAATTGAGCTACCTTCACTCCAGCAAGAAGAATTGAGCTACCTTCACTCCAGCAAGAAGAATTGAGCTACCTTCACTCCAGCAAGAAGAATTGAGCTACCTTTACTCCAGCAAGAAGAATTGAGCTACCTTTACTCCAGCAAGAAGAATTGAGCTACTCGACATGAACAAGTCAGGAAGAGGGGCTTGCCCCCGCTCGTGGTTATTCATACCGGAGTGTGATTAAGGGATCGACTTTGGTTGCTCTGCGTGCCGGTATCAGACACGCGAGCAGCGCGACGAGCAGCAACACAGCCGGGACGGCGATGAACGTCACAAAGTCAGTCGGTGTCACTTCGAACAGTAGATTCGACATCACACGCGTGACGGCATACGCACCGGCAAGCCCGACGATCGTGCCGATCACAACGAGCGTCATCGCGTAGCGCAACACCATCTTCAACACGTCACTCATCTTCGCACCGAGCGCCATGCGAATCCCGATCTCGCGCGTACGTTGCGTCACCACATACGCCGTAACGCCGTAAATCCCCAGTGCCGCCAGCAACAACGCCGCCGCGCCAAACACTCCGAAGATCACGAGGCTAAAGCGACGCTGATCGAGTGACGACGAAAACACCTGATCAAGCGTGCGAAACTTGAGTGGCAGTTGCGAATCCAGCGATCGAACCGTCTCACGCAGCACCGGCACGAGCGAACCCGGCTCGACCTGCGCGCGCGCCACGACGCTGAACGTTGACGACGGCAGACGTTGCAGCGAATTCCCATAAACAGTTGGCCCGACCGCGACGTCAACACCGTTATCGTGCACGTCACCGACCACACCAACGACGTGCAGCAGCCGCAAATCGCTGTCCATATTTCCAAACTGAATGGTTTGCCCGATCACTTCTTCGTTTGGAAAGTATTTCTTCACAAACGACTGGCTCACGACCGCGGCGTTCGGCGCGTTGACCTGATCGGTCGCGTCGAACGTGCGACCGCGCAGCAGCGGAATTCGCATGGCCGCAAAGTAGCCGGAGCTCGCGAGCCGGTAGTCTGCATGGCCCTGTCGCGCCAGATCGTTGTTGATAAGAAAATTCCCATCGGGTCCGCCGCCGGAGAGCGGCAGGTAATTGATCGTGCCTACCGCGACCACGCCCGGCGTGTTGGTTAACCGATCGATCAGCTGTTGCTGGAACTGTCGCTGGCGTTCTTCATCTTCTGAGAATTTAGTGTTTTCCGCGGGCGCCTGTCCGTGCTTCATCAATTGGTCGTACGCTTCCATCAGCTGCTTGTAGCGCCCTTCCTCCCTGTGTGCGTTTGGCAATGACAACTCCATCGCCACCGCACTCTCAGTATGAAAGCCCGGATCGATTCGCAGCAGTCGATAGAAACTCTTGCCCAGCAAACCGGCGCCGACCAGCAAGATCAAAGTCAGCGCCATCTGGGCCACCACGAGAAGATTGCGCGAATGTTGGCCGGCGGATCCGAGTGTAGCGCCGCCCGCTTCGCGCAAATTCGCCTCGAGATCTTTCGTCGAAAAACGAAGCAACGGCACGAAACCGAGCACGACTGCGATCAGCACCGACAAGCTAAGCGTGAATCCAATCGCGCGCGCGTTGACTCCTATCTCACTAGCGCGCGGCAGTGCTTGCTGATTCAGACCAATCAGTAGGTTCACTCCCCAGAACGCGAACAGCACACCAAGCGCACCGGCGACGAGTACGAGCAGCAGGTTCTCGGTAATGAACTGTCGGGCGAGTCGCCAGCGAGTGGCTCCGAGCGCCGCGCGTACCGAGAACTCACGTTGTCGCGTGGTGACCTGGGCCAGCAGCAGGTTCGCGACATTGGCGCACGCGACGAGCAGCAAAAATCCAACTGCCGCGAAGATCATCAACAACGCGCTGCGGACGTTCCCGACCATGTACTCTTGCTGCGGCACGACGACGAAATCGATGCCGTCCATGTCTTTGCCCACTTCCTGTTTGACTTGTTTCTGTAAAGCGCTCACGTCCGCGTAGGCTTGTTCCGCCGTGACGTTTGGACGCATGCGCGCGACGACGCTCCAGTTGTGCGCCGAGCGCGAAATCTCCGACGGAAACAGTTCGCGCGGAACCCAGATCTCCGTCGCGCGCGGGAAGGTAAATTCCGGCGGCATCACGCCGATGACGTTCACGTTGTGGTCCAACACGCGCAAAGACGTGCCGCTCAGATCTGATCTTCCGCCTAGAAGTCGTTGCCAGAAACCGTAGCTGACGACTGCGACAGGAGTGCCGCCGGGTTTGCTTTCTTCAGAAGAGAACGTACGACCAAGAAGCGGCTTGACGCCGAGCACGTTGAAGAAATCAGCGGAGACAATGTAGGTGGAAGCGCGCACCGGTTCAATGCCGCCGGTTACGGTCGTGAGCTGGCCGTTGTATTGAGCGACGCCACTGAAGGAATGACTGCGGCCGCGAACGTCGAGAAAGTTTGGCTCAGCAAAAGGCATGCGGCCGCCGCGCTCGTTGATCTCGCGCAGTTGCACGATCTGGTCCGCGTTCGGATAGGGAAGCGAGCGCAGCAGTACGCCGTCGACCACGCTGAAGATCGCAGTCGAAGCGCCGATGCCGAGTGCGAGTGTCAGAACCGCGATGGCTGTGAAGCCGGGCCGCTTTGCCAGACTGCGAATGCCGTAGCGAAGATCCTTCACCAGTGTCTCCATAGTTCATTCACCTCCGGCCCGGAATTTAGCCACAGAAAGCACAGAAGGCACAAGAATGTGAAACACACCTTCTGTGCTTTTGTGCTTTTTTGTGGCTTCGATTAAAGGTGCAACTGTGCGCGGGTTTGGAGCAACTGCAGGATGTGACTGCGCGAGATCAAGCCGGCGAGACCTCGGTCCGACACCACCGGCAACTGATTCAGATCCTGTTGCGCCATCACTTCGAGCGCTTCGGTCACGGGTGTGTTTGGATTGACGGTGCGCGTCGCATCGAGCGGACGCATAACGTCGCCAACAGTAGTGTACGGCCAGCGATTGCGCGGCACCGAGCCGATCTCGTTTGGCGTGATGATTCCCTCAGGATTTCCATTCAAAGTCACGACCCAAAAGCGCCGTCCCGTGCGCGTCAAATTCTCTTCAGCAAAAGTCTGTAGATTTGTATATGAATCGACTACGGGGAAATCTCGCGACATCACGTCTCCCACACGCAAGCCACGCAGTCCTTCAGTGATCATCATCTGCGCATAGCTCTCGCGTGACGCGCTGAGCAAGAACCAACCGATGAACGCCATCCAGAGACCGTTGATGCCGGTGCCGCGGAAGAATTGGAACACTCCATAAACGATCATCGCGAACGCGATGAATTGGCCCACGCGCGCCGCGATCGTCGTCGCGCGTTTGGCGTTGCCGGTGATCCACCAGATGATGCCGCGCAGTACGCGCCCGCCGTCGAGCGGAAATCCCGGAATCATATTGAAGATCGCGAGTCCGATGTTGATTAGGCCAAGCCACATCAACATCGCCGGCAACGGTCGTTGTGGAAACTCCGGCGGCGTCCAACCCAGCGCGATAGTAATCAGGAGACAGACAACGCCGATCACGAAGCTCGTGATTGGGCCGATGATGCCCATCCAAAATTCCGTCTTCGCGTCGGCAGCTTCTTTTTCTATTTGCGCGACACCGCCGAGCGCGAAGAGCGTGATCGAACGCACCGGCAAACCGCGCAGCTTTGCGACGAGCGCATGCGAGAGCTCATGCACCACGATCGATGCAAAGAACAGGAGCGCCGTGATGATCGAGATGCCCCATCGCAAATCGTCGCTCCAGCCGGGGTTGTTCGCCCTGAAGGTTCCGGCGAGTGAGAACGTAATCAAAAGAGCGATCAGCAACCAACTGTAGTGCAGGCCGATCTCGACACCAAAAACACGGCCCAGTTTGACTGTTGCCTTCATCGCAGTACTCCTCCTGTCACATAGACAGAGTATCGCCGATTTGAGCTTAAATGTTGTGCTTTTTGTGCCTTTTGTGGCTTAAAGAGAGACGGTTTGTTCGGCCCAGAACTGGAATTCGCGGTGTTTGTGGGTTTCGGCTTTGGCTTGCAGGCCGCTCGCGACCTCGACAACGTGTTCGAACACGCGTTGACCCACTGCGTCGATCGTTTCGGTCCCGTCGATCACGCCACCGGCAGAGAGATCGAGATCGTTCGACATGCGCTCGAACACGGGCGTGTTTGAGGCGAGCTTGATCACAGGTGTGATTGCATTTCCGATCGTGGTGCCGCGTCCGGTAGTGAAGACGACGATGGTCGCGCCGGCAGCGACGAGTCCTGGCGTCGATTCCTGGTCGTAACCTGGTCCCTGCATCAGGTTCAAGCCACGACATGTCGGCGTCTCAGCGTATTCGATCACGCCCTCGACGCGCGTCGTTCCCGCTTTTGCGATCGCGCCGAGCGATTTGATCGTGATGTTGAGCAGTCCGCCTGCCACGTTTCCCGGACTCGGATTGTTGTTGAGCACGGCGCCAAATTTCGACGCGTACTCTTTGTACCAATCGACCATGCGATAAACCGCGCGACCAATCTCGACGTCTTTCGCGCGATACGCGAGCAGATGTTCGGCGCCGCAGAACTCCGGCACTTCAGTGATCAAAACTGTACCACCCGATCGAACGAGCAGATCAGCCGCGCGCCCGAGCGACGGGTTAGCCGAGATCCCCGAGAAGCCGTCGGAACCGCCGCACTTCACCCCCAGCACAAGTTCACTCACCGAGCACTCTTCACGTTGCGTGAGGTTCACTTCCGGCAACATGCGCTCGACTTCTTTCAGCCCTTGCTGAATCGCGGCTTGCGTGCCACCGACTTCCTGAATGCCGATCTTCGCGACTGGCTTATCGAACGACTTCTCGCGTTTGAGCAGGTACTTCTCGACTTGCGACAGGTTCGTCTTCTCGCAGCCGAGATCGATCAGGATCACGCCACCGACGTTCGGATGGTCCGCGTAGTTTGAAAGCGTGCGGAGCATCACGTCGATCGTGGAGCCCTCCTGACAACCGCAGCCTTTGTTGTGTGGAATCGCAACGACGCCGTCGACGTTTGGATACTTGTCGCGGTTGTAGAGCGTGAATTCCGAGATCATCGAAATCTGCGACGCTTCGTGACTCGCACACATACTCGTCGGCACGATCAAAACGTAATTGCGCGTGCCGACGCGCCCGTCCCGACGTCGATAGCCGAGGAACGTGCCGCGTTCGGAAACCGGCAAGTAAGCTGGTGGCGCGGTGTGCAGGTCCTGAGGAAGCTCGCGAACGATGGGAACATCGTCCGTCATGTTGTCGTGCGTGATCTGTTCGCCCTGCTTGATGCCGAGAGATGTTCCGATCGGTTGTCCAAACTGCAAAACAAACTCGCCCGCTGGAATGTCGGACGTGGCGAAGCGATGACCCGGCGGGATCTCACCGCTGATCTCGATCACCGACTGGTCTGGCAGGACCAGCTCCAATCCCGGCCAGGTTGCCTTTTTCACTACGGCAACGTTGTCCGTTGGATCGACGACGATCGCGAACTCACTTAACGAAGCTGTGGGCGTTTGAACGCTCGACATTTGAAATCAATTCCTGGATAGATTACGAATCTCATCAAGAACAAGTCAGGAAGAGGGACTTGCCCCCGCCGTTGGGGAGAGCGGGGGCAAGCCACCCTTCCTGACTTGTTCTATATCACCGATCAAATTCTTCGGAGCAACGTTTGGCAAAATTAATGAGCGGACGTTTGGATGCACGCGCAGCCAGAGGCCCGGATTCTGATCGAATTGTGTTTGACGCGTCTCTGCGTCGTCGGCAATCTTTGTGGAAAGCAGTTGCCGATAGCTTTCAACCTTGGCCGGCGCCGTGTCAGCATCGACAATCGATTGCACGATTCGGCGCGCACTCAAAATTGCCGCTGGCCCAAGCGTCAAAATGTGTTTCGCAGCGCGACACTCGGCTTCGTCAGCTTCGGTGACTGCCGTGCCGCCGGCTTTGAACTTCTTGATGTGATGTTCGAGAATCGATTCGGAAATCGGAATTAGTCCGGCGACGTCGTTGTACGTCGCGCCTGAACCGGGTTTGATGTACGCCAGGTGTGACGCGCCACCGGCTTCAGGACCGAGCCCGAGGAAAAACAGATCGATGCCACCGAGTAACTCAAGACGTTCGATATAGCGAACCAGATCCTGTTCGAGATCAGCGGAATCTGTGCGCATCGACGTAAAGCTTTTCACCTTGCCGAAGAAATCGTCGCCGAGAAGTCGTTCGAAATCGCGCACGAAGCTCAGGCCGTTGTCCATCCGGAGCGGCGCGAGCGCGTCCTGCGTGAAAACATGGAGTCGACCGAAGAGCGTATCGTGATCGTTCGTCCTGGCCATCACGCCGAGCAGCCGGTGTAGCGCCTGGCCGCCGCGTCCGCCAAGGATCACGATCACGAGCGGTCCGTTTTTCTTCGCCGCCGCGCTCTCGATTTCTTCGAGCATCGCGCGGCCGATCGCTTCTTCAGACGGCAATATTTCGTAAGCGAGGTCGCGCGCCGGAAGCTTCGCGAGATAGTCTTTTTCAGAAGCGTCGTGGGCGAGCCAGACATTTTCTCCAACCGTGCGCCGCTGAATAGTCTGTTTTCTGGTGGCCGACATTTGGTATTACCAATTTCGCGAAGGACGCACGACTTTAACATGCGGGGCTTAAGTATACAAGCAAGATTCTGCTTGACCGTGAGAGACTTACGGTGATACACAGTATCCGCCCTTTCAAAGTGGTCTAACCATTCCTATGGCTTTTTCCAAACTCGAACTCAACGGCAAGGTGGCCGTTGTCGTAGGTGGCACTTCCGGAATCGGTCGCGCCATCGCCCACGGATTTGCCCATGCCGGGGCTGATGTGGTTCCGACTTCGCGACGCGAAGAGCAGGTTGAGACGACCGCGCGCGAGATCGAAGAGCTGGGGCGCCGCTCGCTGCGCGTCACCTCGGACGTTGCTGATCGCGCCTCTTTGGAGCACGTGCTCAGTGAGGCGCTCAGCGCTTTCGGTAAGGTCGACATCCTGGTCAACTCTGCCGGGACCACAAAGCGCGCGCCGACGATCGACTTTTCCGAAGCAGACTGGGACCGCATTATCTTTCCAGCACAGTGGGATCCGAAGCTTGGAATTCACGTGACTTGAAGTCGCGGC
>JADMIO010812794.1_pt1 | contig 104970 bp, 104 predicted proteins | sample 8958161 | NCBI WGS metagenome assembly JADMIO01 (sample SAMN16585339, study PRJNA669376) | soil metagenome | isolation source: Crop rotation soil | place: USA: Cullars Rotation, Alabama | collected 2011 | reverse complement strand
GCCGCGACTTCAAGTCACGTGAATTCCAAGCTTCGGATCCCACTGTGCTGGAAAGGATTTGGAAATAAGGGAGACCGATTTTAAATCGCAAACCTCTACCGTGCTGATGATCGATATTTCCCACAGCATGATATTGTATGGTGAAGACAGGATCACGCCTGCAAAGAAAGTAGCGATGGCTTTGAGCGAATTGATCAAAACAAAATATCCCAAAGACACTTTGGATATCGTAGTATTTGGCAATGATGCCTGGCCAATAGAAATAAAAGACCTCCCTTATTTACAGGTTGGGCCTTATCATACCAACACCGTTGCAGGATTAGAATTAGCAATGGACCTTTTACGCAGGAGAAGGAATCCCAATAAACAGATCTTTATGATCACCGATGGCAAACCTACCTGTTTAAAAGTGGGTGCCCGTTATTATAAGAACAGTTGGGGTGTAGACCGAAAGATATTGAACCGTTGCATGAGCCTGGCCACGCAATGCAAAAAATTAAAGATACCGATCACTACATTCATGATAGCAACCGATCCTTACCTGCAAAAATTCGTACAGGAATTTACGGAATGTAACAACGGCAAAGCCTTCTTCGCAGGATTGGATAAACTGGGTACATTTATCTTTAAGGATTTTGAAAGCGGCAAAAGGAAAACAGTGTATTAAAAAAGTCCGCGCAAAGACGCTAAGGAACAAAGTCATCTTAGCTTCTTTTGATTTTGTCTTTGCGGCTTTGCGTGAAAAATAATTGACCATTTAAAAATAAAGAATGACTTATAGTAAAATCAACACACTCGGCGAATTAAAGAAAAGCGGCTACGTTTCAAAAAGCATTAAACAGGAGATCCGTGACAACGTTATCGTAAAGATCAAAGCAAAAGAAAATCCTTTTCCCGGTATATTGGGCTATGAAGATTCGGTGATACCGGATACGGAACGGGCATTATTATCTCAGCATAATATTTTGTTCTTAGGGTTACGCGGCCAGGCCAAGACACGTATGGCGAGGCAGATGATCGACCTGCTGGATGAATACATTCCCATTGTAGCCGGCAGTGAGATCAATGACGATCCTTTACAACCCATTTCAAGATATGCAATCGACCTTATTGAAGAAAAAGGAGATGATACGCCTATTGGCTGGTTGCACCGCAGCCTGCGCTATGGTGAAAAATTAGCTACACCTGATGTAAGTGTTGCCGATCTTATCGGTGATATCGATCCTATCAAAGCTGCCAATTTAAAATTAAGTTTTGCAGATGAACGCGTATTGCATTATGGCATCATACCAAGAAGTAACCGGAGCATTTTTGTGATCAATGAATTGCCCGACCTTCAGGCAAGAATACAGGTATCTTTATTTAATATTTTAGAAGAAGGCGACCTGCAGATACGTGGTTTTAAATTGCGCCTACCCCTCGACGTATTATTTGTATTTACTGCGAACCCGGAGGATTACACCAACCGCGGCAGTATTGTAACGCCATTGAAGGACCGTATCGAAAGCCAGATTCTCACGCATTATCCAAAAAGTATTGAAACATCATTGGCCATTACAGAACAGGAAGCGGGCATCAGTGAAGAACAGCAGCAAAGGGTAAAAGTAAGCGACCTTATCAAGCGCCTGATAGAACAGGTTGCCTTTGAAGCAAGGAGCAGCGAACTGGTAGATAAAAAAAGCGGTGTTAGTGCAAGGCTTACCATCAGTGCTTATGAAAACGCGGTGAGTGCTGCAGAAAGAAGAGCCATCATCAACAATGAAAAAGAAACGCAGGTATGGTTGAGCGACCTTATCGGCATCATCCCATCTATAACAGGAAAGATCGAATTGGTGTATGAAGGTGAACAGGAAGGCCCTTTCCAGGTAGCATTTAATTTATTAGAAAGATCCATCCGTACACAGTTCGGTCTATACTTCCCAAACCCCGATGCATTGAAAAAGAAAAGAGGCAAAGAAGCGATACCGGATGATAATCCTTACCGTTCCATCACGCGCTGGTTTGATTCAGGAAATTCGCTGAATAATTTTTTTGAAACAAAGGATGCAGATAAGATACAGCTGTTGTATAAAGTTGATGGCCTGCATGCACTGGTAAAAAAATATTTCAAATCAGCTAACGATAAAGAAAATGCTTTGCTGATGGAATTTGTCTTGCACGGCCTTGCTGCACATTCACTCATCAGTAAAAAAGTACTGGAAGGAAAGATCGAATTCAAAGACTTAATGGGCAGTATGCTCAATATCGGCAGCCAGCATTTCAGTGAAGATGATTTGAATGAAGATGATTTTAATTAGAGTGTCACGGAGAAACACAAAGAAAAAAAGATGCACAAAGAATTTCTCTGTGCATCTCCGTGAATCCTCTGTGTATCTCCGTGGCATCTTAAAACTTATACCCAAAAGCTATACCACCGTAATAAGGCCAAAAAAAGTTTTTACCAAATACAGGTGTTATTGCTGCCCGGAAAAAAAATCCGCCTTCCTGTGGCTGTAAACGGTAACCAATACTCACGTGCCCGAAAGTGCTGCGAAAATTATCTGAGGAACCGCTGGAATTGTCATTAATAATAACAGGGGTAACGCCGCCGCCCACTTCAAAATAATTTCTTTGGTCTTTGCTGGCGATATAATTTATCCCAACCGGGATAAATATTGCAGTTGTCCTGTCGCCGGAACTACCGATACTAAATCCGCCAACACCTATTCTTCCACCAATACCCTTTTCTGATTTGGTGAAACGCATATCATAGTTAAAAGACGCTACACCAGGGCCACCCAATTCAAAATATGCAGCTTTTGCGGGGCCGGTTGCTTCCGTGCTCCCTTTCTGGGCATTTGCGGATAATAAAAATAAAAAGGAAAATACGGCAATGGAAATTCTCTTCATAAGTAAGTTTTAAAATTTAGTTTTGGTGTAAAGACTGCAATACCAGTTTTAGTGCTGCCTTTAATTTGTTAAATAATGTTAACTTCTCTTTCCAAAATTATGCCGAATTTTTTCCTTACGCTTTCAATTATGGATTCGCTTAACGCAAATATCTCTTCGCCCGTTGCATTTCCATAATTCACCAATACCAATGCCTGTTTTGCGTGGCATCCTGCATCGCCTTTACGATAACCTTTCCAGCTCAACGCATCGTGTGGACCGCATTGTTCGATCAACCAGCCCGCGGCAAGTTTTACATTGCCATTGGGCAAATGATAGCCTACTATTGAAGGGAAGTTTATTGTCAATGGCTGAAATGAGTCGTTGCTAATTTCCGGATTCTTAAAAAAACTTCCCGCATTACCGATCATTGCGGGATCAGGCAATTTTGATGAACGTATATTGATCACCGCCTCTGCAATAGCTTTAATGCTCAATTCCTTCACGCCCATTTTTTCCAGCTCCTGTTCTATCGCGCCATAAGAAGTATTAAACGCAGGCTTTTTATTCAGCCTGTAAGTAACATTTGTAATGACAAACTGGTTCCGGAATTTTTTCTTAAATACACTCTCCCGGTAACCAAATGCACAATCATTCAAATTAAAAGTTACCATCGTTTTTTCCTGTAAATGGTATGCCTCTAAAGAATGGAATACATCTTTTATCTCTACACCATAAGCCCCAATGTTCTGCATCGGGCTTGCACCAACATTTCCAGGTATCAAAGAAAGGTTTTCTATACCGGCAAGATTATTAGCGATACAATACAGTACCAATTGATGCCAGTTCTCTCCCGCACCTGCTTTTATATATACGTGATCGTCGTCTTCATTAATGATTTCAATGCCTTTGATCTCATTCTTTAAAACAATACCATTAAAATCTCTTGTAAAGAGGATATTACTGCCGCCACCGAGTATCAAGGTTGCCCCTCGGCTTTGCTCAGGATGAGGTTGATCGTTGTTCGTTGACCGTTGTTTATACTCCAGCAGTTCGCTTATTTCATCGACAGAGTTGAATGAGGCAAAATATCTTGCAGATACATCTATGCCAAATGTATTCAACCTTTTTAACGATACATTTTCCCGCAACTCCATTATCAGTTTTTAATTATTAATTCTTAATTTTTAATTATTAATTATTAATTATCAATTCGTATCCACATCCACCACCACGCTCACTGCTTTATATTTTTTTTCTCCTCCCAATAAATTAATATGGTTACGGATCACTTTTTTATACGTCATGCTCATACCGTATTCCTTCGGCAGCTTGATCAATATTTCCATTAAGTACTTGTTGCGTATGCGGCTGATGACAGGAGCAGCGGGCCCAACAATATAGTCCTGCAGGTCTTGCCGCAATGAAGCCGCCAGTTTATCTGCAGCGTTGCCCACAACAGTTTTATCCTTATGTTTTAAAGTTAATAAAACAATACGGCTGTACGGCGGGTAAAAAAATGCTGCACGGTTGACGATCTCATTTTGATACAGGCCTTTGTAATCGTGCTGCTGCACCAACTGCAATACAGGATGTTTTACATTGGTGGCCTGTATGATCACTTTACCCTGTTCTTTTTTTCTTCCCGCCCTTCCACTCACCTGTTCCATTAACTGGAATGCACGTTCATTTACCCTGAAATCGGCAAAGCTCAATAACCCATCGGCATCCAATATACCTACAAGGCTTACTTTATCAAAATCCAAACCCTTTACTACCATCTGCGTGCCTACTAAAATATCGAATCGATGCTGTTCAAATAATTGAATGAGGCTATCGTGTGCTTTTTTTCCTCGCACGCTATCTACATCCATTCTTGCGATCTTATTTTTTGGAAAATCTTCTTCCAGCTGCTCTTCAATTTTTTCTGTACCAAAATTCTTTTCCAGCCAGTTGTTGCTGCCGCATGCAGGGCATGTGATTAATTTTGGATACTGGCTTGCACAATAATGGCAATGCAGTTTATTGCTGTACTTGTGCAATGTTAATGACACCGAACAATGTTCGCACTGCGGGATAAAACCGCAGGTACCACAAATTAAATAAGGATTGTATCCCCTCCTGTTTTGAAACAGTATCACCTGGCGGTCGGCATCCAGCGCCTGCTGCATGGCTTCTTTCAATTGAGGGCTGATCATCACCTTACCCCGTCCGAACAGGCCATCCGGGCGGGCTTTTTTCGCTACCTGCCGCACATCAATGATCTCGATAGCAGGAAGATTGATACCGCCGAATCTTTCATTCAATTCTACCAATGCATATTTGTCGTTAGTAGCATTGAAATAACTTTCCACGGATGGCGTTGCACTACCCAGTAAAACCTGCGCATTAAATAGACCTGCGTAATAGATGGCAGCATCTCTCGCATTATAACGTGGTGATGGATCCTGTTGCTTATAAGAAGCATCATGTTCTTCGTCAACAATGATCAATCCTAAATTTTTAAAGGGCAGGAATAAAGCGCTTCTTGCACCCAGTACCATTTTAACTTCACCGGTCCTTATCTTATTCCAGAGTTCTATTCTTTCATTATCATTGAACTTCGAATGATAAATGGCGATATTACCACCAAAATGTTTTTGCAGGCGGCGAATGATCTGTGCCGTCAATGCGATCTCCGGTAAAAGATATAAAACCTGTTTGCCTTTTCTCAGGTATTGTTCCATCAGCTTTACATACACCTGCGTTTTACCACTGCCGGTAACGCCGTGCAGCAGGCAAACATTCTTTTTGTCAAAGCTTCTGGCAACCGCATCACTCGCTTCCTGTTGCGCCGTGCTGAATTCAAAATCAACAGCAATATTGGCGGCAACTGTTTTGATCCGGTCCACCGCTCTTTTCTCTACCCTCAAAATATTTTTATCAACCAATCCTTTTAATTGTGCAGCCGTTGCTCCGGATTTTTTCAATAACTCCGTTTGTAATACTTCTCCCGAGGCTTTCTCCAAATGCAAATAAGCCAATAGCAATTCCATTTGTTTAGGTGCGCCTTTCCATTCATTGAGTATTTTGCTTAGCTCGTCTTCATTTTTAAATGCAGGATTTAATATAACGTAGTTCTCTTTTTTCACTTTGTATCTTTCATCCAGGCTTTCCCATACCAGGCATATTTTCTTTTCTATCAGTTTTTTTATGACGGGATACACGTGGTTGATGTCCAGCAATTGCTGTACTTCCGAAAGCCGCAGTTCTTTTTTTATCAGTAACGCTTCGGCCACGATAAATTCATCGTCGCCCAAATGGGAAAAATCATCCCCTGCTTCTTCATTGTATAATAAGATGGTCTCGCTGCTTAGTTTAAAGTGGGCGGGTAATGCTGCGGCCATCACTTCACCTTCACTGCACATATAATATTGTGCCATCCATTGCCAAAGCCGGAGCTGCTGTTCATAAACGATGGGCTCATCGTCAAGCACATTTGAGATGGGCTTGGTTTGATAAGCCGGCTGTTTATTCAGTATCGCTTTCACAACACCCGCATATTTTTTGTTCTTCAGTTCTACTTCTGCCCTGCAACCTGGTCTTACTTTTTCAACAAGGTCGGGCGGAATGGTATAAGTATAAGTTTGCGGCAATGCCAACGGCAGGATCACTTCGGCCCACAGGCCGGAGGATTCGCTGAATAATATGTTATCGTTTGTTGCCAATTTATTTTATTATTTTGAATTTTAAATGTTGAATGTTAAGATGCAAGTTTCCATTCAAAATTTAAAATTTATAATTCAAAATATCAATCATTCGATCCAGCTTGCTCTATATTCGATCAGCTTCTGCTCCATTATTGCATACACTTTTTCCTTTAGGTCTTTAACATCTTTGATCGTTAACCCTTCCACCGGTACTTCATCGAGGTACACGATCCTTGAACGCCCAGGCGTGAAAGAAAAAAGGCTGTTGTAATTATTTCGGTCATATGCATCTAAAAACAACATCGGTTTAATGGGGGTTTGCGTTTCAATGGCGATCCTGAAAGCGCCATCATAGAATTCTTTTAATGGCTGATGCGTCATATTGAAAGTTCCCTCCGGGCTAATAACAATTGATATGCCTTTCCTGATCACGCTCTTCAGCTGCAGCACACTTTTGGCACGGGCCTGGGCATTGTTGCGGTCAACCAGCACTACGGTATTGCGGTATAAAAAACCAAATAAAGGGATCCTGGTCATCTCCGCTTTACCCAGCACACGGAACTGCTGCTTGCGGATAGCCTTCATTATAAAAGGTATATCGAGGTAAGCAATATGGTTAAATACAAATACATATTGTTTTTTCGGGTCCACCGCGCCCTCATATATATATTGTATGCGTATCCCCATCAGGAACAGGAAGACATCGGTCCATACATGGCATAGCCGGTAAATGAAATTACCGCCCCTGATCTTGCCAAAAAAGGAGGCGATGACTACCAGCGGGAATATCAAGACCAGGAAAGCTATAAATATTATAACCCCATACAAGCTATAGATCACCTGTAAAAAACGCCCAAAATACTTCATAATGACCCGCGAAGATAGCCTGTTTAGAGGCTTGTTTGAATAGCTGCAGGCTGGTTTTCAGGCCGTAAAGCCCTGTTTGTCCCCAAAGCCCCTATTTTAGTGGATATATTTTTCTATTTAGCTGTACCAATTTACAGGTAAAACCCTTACCTTTGCCGTCCTAAATTTGGGATATTTATGTTAGCAGTAGTAAAAATAGCAGGTCAGCAATTTAAAGTTAAAGCAGGCGACAGCTTATATGTGCCTCATATCGCAGGTAAAACCGGGGACCAGGTTGAATTTGCAGATGTATTAATGACAGACAGCGATGGTAAAGTTGCTGCAGGTGCTGCAGTAAAAGCTGTAGTTAAAGCTGAAATTATCAGTGACCTCATTAAAGGTGATAAAGTAATTGCCTTTAAAATGAAAAGAAGAAAAGGTTTCCGTAAAAAACATGGTCACCGTACGCAGTACACTCACATTAAAGTAACAGCAATAGCTTAAGTTATTTTAAATTATAAATTTTGAATGTTGCATTCGTTTTATAATTGAGCTTTAAACTTCGATTTTGAATTTAAAATTCAAAATTCAAAATAATAAAATAAAGAAACATGGCACATAAAAAAGGTGAAGGTTCCGTAAAGAACGGCAGGGATTCACAAAGCAAAAGATTAGGCGTAAAAATTTTTGGTGGACAACCAGCGCTTGCAGGTAACATCATCATTCGTCAACGCGGTACAGTTTATCATCCTGGTAAAAATGTTGGTGTTGGAAAAGACTTTACCATCTTTGCATTAACTGATGGATTGGTTGAATTCAGAAAAAGTAAAGGTGACAGAACTGTAGTTTCAGTTAACGCTGTTGAGGCGACCGCTTAAAAAATTTTTAATTTTTTTTGTTAGTTAAAGAAATATTTCTATTTTTAAGTATTATTTACTAACCAATTAAATTTAAAAAAATGGCAACAAAGAAAAAAGCTGCAAAAAAAGCCGCTCCTAAAAAAGCTGCAAAAAAAGCTGCACCTAAAAAAGCTGCGAAGAAAGCTGCTCCTAAAAAAGCCGCTAAGAAAGCTGCTAAGAAAAAGTAAGCTTTGCTTTTTAAAGCAAAAAAATACGGAAGCCCTGGTAATTTTACCGGGGCTTTTCTTTTGTAACCCTTTGTGGCAGCGGGTTTCAGCCGATGAAATTTTCGGTGTACTTTGCTTTGAAAATTAATCGCGGATTACTACTTATTATTTTTTATAAAAATTTTCTGCATAGAAATTGACTGCACAAAATCCATTTTCATTTTTCTTTCAATGTTCTTTTATTAAAATTTTATGACGCGTTGGATGGAAATCATCATTTCTTTCTGCGCATTTTTCAAAAAATTGCCTGCCCCCTATTTTTGATTTTATTACTTTTGAAACATGGATAATTACCAAATAGCCGAGAATTTTTCGCTTTTAAGCAAATTAATGGACATTCATGGCGAAAATAGTTTTAAGGCAAAAACCTATGCTATTGCGGCCTATCATGTTGAAAATTTACCGGAACAATTGAGCAATACACCCGTTGAAAAAATTGCTTCAATAAAAGGTATTGGTGAATCAACAGGAAAAAAAATTATTGAATTATTAGAAACGGGCGAACTGAAAATATTACAGGAAATGATCAGTAAAACACCAACAGGTGTTATTGAATTACTGAATATAAAAGGTATCGGCCCAAAAAAGATCCATACGATATGGAAAGAGATGGAGATAGAAAGTGTTGGTGAATTATTATATGCCTGCCAGGAAAACCGTTTAAGGTTGTACAAAGGTTTTGGTGAAAAAACGCAACAAAATATTATTGAAACGATCGAATATTATTTACACAACCAGGGCAGTTACTTATACCCGCAAGTGGAAGCCGTAGTGCCGCAGATCGTTGCTTATCTTGAAAAATTATTTGGCGCAGCCAATGTTTTTATCACTGGTGCTTATAACCGGCAGGCCGAGATCATTGATGAACTGGAATTCGTGGTCAACAGCAGCAACGATATGGTAAAACCAAAGTTCATCAGCGCCAATCCACCCCAATTATTAGAAGAAACGCCGGATAGCCTACAGTATAAATTATTAAATGGGCTGCGGCTAAGGCTATACACGGGTACAGAAAACTTTCACAAGCGCAAATTCATAAAGAGTGGCAGCAAGGAATTCATAACCGCCTTTGAACAGGAATTCCCGGACATTGAGTACAGCGGTGACGATGTTTCGGTATTTGCACAGGCAAAGATCAATCATATCCCACCCTGTTTAAGGGAAACAGCAGCGATAATAGCATTTGCAAAAACCGGGAAGATCCCTGAGCTGGTGCAACCCGGCGATATCAAAGGGATCATCCATAGCCATAGTAACTGGAGCGACGGCAGTTATACCATTGAAGAAATGGCGAAAGCTGCCAAAGAAAAAGGTTTTGAATATTTAGTGATCAGCGATCATAGCAAAAGCGCTTTCTATGCACAGGGGTTGACAGAGGAGCGCATTGCCGCACAACAGCAATATGTGAACGAACTGAATGATAAACTCACCGGCTTCAAAATATTCAAGAGCATTGAATGTGATATTTTAAATGACGGCAGCCTTGATTATACCAACAGCATCCTTTCCACTTTTGATCTCGTGATCGTATCGGTACACAGTAATTTAAAGATGAGCGAAGAGAAAGCAATGAACCGTTTGCTGAAAGCGATCGAAAATCCTTACACTACTATCCTCGGCCATATGACGGGGCGTTTACTGTTGAGCCGTAAAGGTTATCCTGTTGATCACAAAAAGATCATCGATGCCTGTGCCGCCAACAACGTAGTGATAGAACTGAATGCACATCCCAGCCGCCTTGATATCGACTGGAGACATATTGATTATGCATTGGAAAAGAATGTGCTCATCTCTATTGACCCGGATGCTCATACTATTGAAGGGTTTGATGATATTAAATACGGAGTACTGGCTGCGCAAAAAGCAATGGTGACTAAGCAGCAAAACTTAAGCAGCTTTAGCTTGAAAGAATTTGAGCTGTATTTAGAAAAAATTAGAAGTATAAAAGGAAGTAAATAATTAATGGTACACTTCTGAAATAAACTCTTCCCAAAAACATTTCCCTACATTTGTCATACTAAACAGCATGTATGAAAAAACACTTTGTATTATTTATCCTTACCCTTTCTTTTATAGCCAAAAGTTTTGCGGACGAAGGCATGTGGCTGCCGCAATTATTGGCCGCTCTCAATGAAAAAGACATGAAGAAGATGGGCATGAAGATCAATGCTGCTGATATATACAGCATCAGTAAAGGATCGTTAAAAGATGCCATCGTTAGCTTCGGTGGTTTTTGTACTGCAGAAGTTATTTCTGACAAAGGTTTGTTATTGACCAATCACCACTGTGGTTTTGATGCTGTGCAAAACCATTCTTCCATCGAACATAATTATATCCGTGATGGTTTTTGGGCTTATAATAACGGCCAGGAATTACAGAACCCCGGCCTGTTTGCCACTTTTATCATCAGCATTGATGAAGTGACCAAATCTATATTGCTGGGTATTACTGCAAATATGAGTGAACGCGAAAGACAAGGTGCCATTGATAAAAATATTGTTGAATTTAAAAAGACAGTAAAAAAAGAAACTTACCAGGACATACTGATCCGCCCTTTTTTTGATGGCAATAAATATTTTATGTTCATCACCGAAACATATAAAGACATACGCCTTGTTGGGGCGCCCCCTTCTTCTATTGGTAATTTTGGCAAGGACACCGATAACTGGATGTGGCCGAGGCATACGGGTGATTTTAGTATGTTCCGCATTTATGCGGACAAAGACAATAAACCCGCCGATCCTTCACCCGATAATGTGCCTTACAAGCCCAAACGCAGTTTAAGCATTGCAATGGATGGTACGAAGGAAGGCGACTTTACCATGGTGTTTGGCTTCCCCGGAAAAACAATGGAATACTTACCTTCTGCCGCGGTTGTACAAACGATGAATGTAAGCGACCCTGCAAAGATCGCTATCCGCGAAAAAGCATTGGAGGTATTGAATGTTTTCATGCGCAGGGATGAACAAATAAAAATTCAATATGCGGCGAAGTATGCCAACATTGAAAACGCCTATAAAAAATGGAAAGGTGAAGTGCTGGGTTTAAAAGCATCGGGTGCAGTTGAAAAAAAGAAAGAGCTGGAAAGCAGTTTTGAAAAGATCGTACTAGCACAGCCGGCGATGAATATCGCTTATGCAGATCTTGTGAAAAAATTGAACCAGGCTTATATGGATATCGAGCCTTATGGATTGGCCCGTGATTACTACAATGAGATCATTCCCAAAATTGAATTGTTTGGATTCACTGAAGAGGGCAATATACTCCTGAATAGTTTTAAAGATAACGCTACCTACCTCAAAGCCAGTACTGAGGGTTCAAAAAGGCTGGAAGAAAAATTCAAAGAATATAATATTGAAGTAGACAAGAAACTATTTGAAGTTTTAATGGAAATGTATGTGAAAGATCAAAAAGAAGCATCTGTTTCCCCTTTATTAAAAAAGCTATTAAAAGAGAACGGCAATTCTTATGCAGCCCTGGCCGATAAAGTATTCAGTCAATCAACATTTACTTCTTTTGCTAAAACAGATACTTTATTTAAAAACCCGAAAGCTATAGTTTCTTTCAAGATGGAGAACGATCTTGCTGCAAAACTATATACTGATATCCGGGAGACTTATATTAATAACGTATCTAAAAAATTAAATGAACTGCAGGCCAATATCAACCAACTCCAGCGCACTTATATGCAGGCGCAAATGGACGTGTTCACCAAAAAGGTTTTTTACCCCGATGCCAACAGTACCTTACGCTTAACCTATGGCAACGTAAAAAGTTTTGTGCCAAGAGATGGGGTGAAATATGATTGTTATACTTATTTAGACGGCGTGATGGAAAAATACAAACCCGGCGATTATGAATTTGACGTACCGCAAAAATTGATCGACCTGTATAATAAAAAAGACTTCGGGCCTTACGGCGTGAACGGCCGCCAGCCCGTTTGCTTTATTGCTGCCAACCATACTACGGGAGGCAATAGTGGCAGCCCGGCATTGGATGGCAATGGTAATTTAGTTGGCCTGAATTTTGACCGTGCATGGGAAGGCACGATGAGTGATATCAATTATGATAAGGATATTTGCAGGAATATTATGGTCGACATCCGCTATGTTTTGTTCATTGTAGATAAATTTGCGGGAGCAAAGAATATCATAAGTGAACTGAAACTGGTGAGTAAGAAAAAGTAGGTTATTACACGAATTAAATGCGCGAATTACACGAATTAACTAGTAAACTAATTAACCAATAAACAAAGTGAAATTCAGGGATGCCTTACAAAACGACCTGCCTGTAATTGTTGCGATATATAATTCAACGGTACAGGGCAGAATGGTGACTGCAGATACAGAACCAGTATCGGTTGAAAGCAGGCAGCAATGGTTTGATGAACACAAACCAGGCAAATTACCTTTGTGGATGGTAGAAGATGAAGAGGGCAATATCATTGGATGGGTAAGCTTCCAGGCATTTTATGGAAGGCCCGCTTATGATGCCACCGCCGAAATAAGTATTTATATCGACCCGATGGAAAGAGGCAAAGGCTATGGCAAAAAAATATTGCAATACGCTATGGAACATGCACCATCATTTGGCATAAAAACGCTGTTAGGTTTTATTTTTGCGCACAATGGGCCCAGTATTGAATTATTCATGAAGATGGGATTTGAAGAATGGGGGCATCTTAAAAACATTGCCCATATCGATGGTAAAGATATCAGTGTGAAGATCGTGGGAAAACGTTTGTGATTTAATATTACCCATTTCACAGCAAATTTGTAATGGAAATTCTAATGTATTAAGCATGTACTTAAGCATCACTTATTGCATATAAATAAACCCTTTGAGCTATTTCCATATCAGTTGGCTTTGAACTTAAATTATCTAACCAACCGTCGATAAATTCCTTTGCAATATTAATTTCCAGCAAATAAGCGTACGTAATATTGTCTTTAATAAAATAAAGTTGACCACCACATTCTTCCTGGTCAAACAAAAACACTTCTCCATCGATACTTAGTTTTTCTTTCTGAAAAATCACAAGCGCATCATCAATATGTTCTATATCTTTTATGACGTCTATAAGTTTCATATAAAGCTTGGTTTGACTAATTACAGGCGAAATCCTCGAATTTATCGAAAAAGGTACTTCCAAATAAGGTATCGGCAATATATTTTTTTTGTATTTTTATCCCGTGCTACACAAAACAACATACGCTCATTTCTACAGGCACTCTGCCTATATTTCCATTATGATGAATGGGACTTCGGTATCGCTTTAATAAAAGATCATAGAAATTAATTGTTGTTGAATGGATCCTGATACATTAGGGCCACTGTCGATGCACAAATTCAACTGCTCATTCTAAAAAGACTTGAAGCTGAAGCTTCAGGGGACAAAAACAATTTTATGCAAATAGCAATATTAGGCGCCGGCATGGTGGGCCGTGCAATGGCCATTGACCTGGCGAAAAATTATTCGGTAACATCATTTGATGTAAGTGGACAGTCACTTCAATTATTAAAACAAAAAGACGCATCAGTCCATACCAAACAAACTGACCTTAGTGATCATAGCAAATATAAAGTCCTGTTAAAGGATTTTGACCTGGTGATAAGTGCTGTGCCCGGCTTTATGGGATACAAAACTTTGGAAGCGATTATCAGGTCCGGAAAAACTGTAGCCGATATTTCTTTTTTCCCGGAAGATGCATTGCAGCTGGATGCTTTGGCAAAAGAACATAACGTTACGGCCATTGTGGATTGCGGTGTGGCACCCGGTATGAGTAATTTGATCCTGGGCTATCACAATGCACGAATGACAATTGATAGCTTTGAATGTATGGTAGGGGGTTTACCAAAGAAAAGGGTGAAGCCATTTGAATATAAAGCGCCCTTCTCCCCCATTGATGTGCTGGAAGAATATACAAGGCCGGCACGTTATGCAGAGAATGGTAATATTATTACGAAGCCTGCATTAAGCGATGCTGAACTTATCGATTTCGAAAAAGTTGGTACACTGGAAGCTTTCAACACCGATGGCTTGCGGAGTATTTTGTTTACCATGAAGCATATTCCCAATATGAAAGAAAAAACATTGCGCTATCCCGGGCATATTGATTTGATGAAGGGATTGATAAAAGCTGGATTTCTAAATACAACAGCGGTTGATTTTAAAGGGCAACCCGTTTCCCCAATGGAATTTACCTCTGCGCTATTATTTGATCAGTGGAAATTGGGTAGTACCGAAGAAGAATTTACTTTGATGTCCATCACTATAAAAGGCGAAGGCAAAACCATCAGCTACGAATTATATGATGAATACGATAGCCACACGCAAACCAGCAGCATGAGCCGTACAACAGGCTATGCCTGCACCGCTGCACTGCATTTACTGGCAAACGGGCTGTTTACTGCAAAAGGTGTTTTTCCGCCCGAACTGGTAGGCCATGATGCTTCCTGTTTTGATTTCATTATGGACTATTTGAAGCAAAGAGGCATTATTTATACAAAAAAAGAATATTAATAACATGTCTTTTGCAATCTTTATCCTTAAAAAAGTACAGCATCAGTAACAGTTTGTTATTTTTGTGCCTACTTATTTTTTACAGATCATGAAATCTTATTTAATCCTGTCAGTAGTTATTCTTTTAGCAGCATGTAATGGCGGTAGCGATAAACCCGTTATTGATGACACTATTGTTCCCAAAAAGGCGCCGCAAATTGCGTATAATATTGTGAATGTATACCCGCATGATACAAGTGCTTATACAGAAGGCCTGCAAATTTATAATGGTAAGTTATATGAAGGCACCGGCATGGAAAATGAATCGACCCTGCGTATCTCAGATATAAAAACCGGGAAGGTGGAGAAAAAACATTTTTATACAGACCCTGTTATTTTTGGTGAAGGTATCCAGGTTTTTAAAGGTAAAATTTACCAGCTTACCTGGAAAAATAATATAGTATATGTTTATGACGAAAAAAATATTGATAAGCCAATAAAGACTTTAAAATGGCCATATCCGGGATGGGGCATGACGAATAATGGTACAGATCTTATCATAAGTGATGGAACTGCTAACTTGTATTTTGTAGATCCGGAAACGTTTAAAGTAAAAAGCACGGTATCAGTTACTGAAGATTCAAATCCCATAGAAAATATAAATGAACTGGAATATGTAGATGGTTTTGTCTTCGCCAATATCTGGCAAACGGATGAGATCATAAAGATCGATCCTGTAAGCGGGCATGTGGTGGGAAGAATGGATTTCCCTAATCTGAAAGAAAAATATTTTCCTAAGGAGATCACTGACAGGACTGATGTACTCAACGGCATCGCATACGACAGCACTACAAAAAGATTATTTATTACGGGAAAGAGATGGCCGAAAATGTTTGAACTTACACTGAATTAAAGTGACCATGGACGACTGACTACTCACGACTCATGACTCACGATTCACGACTCACGATATAGATCACTGAGCTGCATTTTTTATTATCGCCTACTGCTTTTATATTCGAACGAAGCCCATTCCAAAACGCTTTAATGATATTGCCTTTCCCATTTTTGTATTGCTCACTCAACATGCTCACATAAAAACTATCGTACCACATAGGCTTGATAGCCGTAAGTTTTAAATTATAAGTTTTAAATAATTTTTCCATCGAAGCCGGTGAAAAATGATAGAGGTGGCGCGGCACGTCATAAGCAGCCCAATCGGCGCCATATATTTCGGCATCCTTTGATGTATAATTAGGCACAGCAATAAAAATCTTTCCCTGCGGCGTGATTAAATTCGCCAGTTGTTTGATATAGGCATGCAGTTCATGCACATGCTCCAGCACATGCCACATGGTGATAGCATGATAAGCACCTCGTTTTAACTCAAATAATTTTGACGGCGATTGCGGGTCGATATGATATAATTCATTTGCCTTTTTCCTTGCAGTATCATCGGGTTCCAGGCCCGTGATACCCCAGCCGGCCATCTTCATGGTATTTAGAAAAGCCCCTGTACCGCAACCAATGTCAAGGATCTCTCCTTTGCTCATCCCGACCTGATCGATCACCAACTGCCTTTTTTTATTCAATGTACGTTTTCTTACCGCATGATACAAACTGTTGATGAACCCTTTTTTTGTATCACTGTGTGAAATATAATTATCAGATTGGTAATAAACCCCGATCGCATTTTGTTCAGGCACATCCTGTGTGAACCTTGCCCTGCAATCATTGCAATGCCATACCGCAAACTCCTTTTTTGAAACCGTATGGTCCTTTGCAATTAAGGCAGCCGCAATATTTCCTGATGAACAAATGGGACAGTTAGTATAATGGATCATGAAAAAATACTTTATGGTAGAGGAAGGCCTTCGGGATCAATTGCGGGCTTTTCTTTTTTATCATTGAAAAAAAACAGCAGTCCGATAACACCAGCGGTAACACAAATATCAGCAACATTAAAAATACCGGTGCGTAAACTACCGATCCCTAAGTTCATAAAATCGGTAACATGCCTGTCGAACACGATCCTGTCAATGATATTTCCAATACCTCCTGAAAAGATGAGCGCAATAGAAAATATCTTCATAGCGCCCATTCGCTCCAGGTGCTTTAAGGTATACACAAAAACAACCAGTAAAATCGCCAGGGGCAATATGCTCAGCAACCAAAAGCTTACTCCTTTCGGCAGGTCATCGCCCAGGCTTAAAGCAGCTCCCGTATTTTCGGTGTACTGTAATCTTACCGTATCATTAAGATAAGTGATAGCAGGTTTATCTTTTAAATGCTCTTTGGCCAGGTCTTTTGTAAGCCTGTCGCAGCCAATAAAAGCCAGGCAACAGCCGCAGAAGAATATTATTTTAGTCCATTTTTTCATTACTGTATAGGCATCGCACTGCCTGCCATGGAGCGCAGGCCTGCGTAATTATTTAAATACAACAATATAGCGATCAAAGCAACAATACCTAACACGATGGCCCATATCCACCAGCGGCTTTTTTTTTCTGGGGCTTCGCTAAAATATTCATTCATTACCGTATTGGTTGTTTCTTTATCTCCAACCAATATCTGGTGTTCCGCTTCTGGGTGTATCACTCTAACCGCTTTTACGGACTGCAAAAATGCAGCAGGCAATTGTGCAGATTTGAAATTTATTTTACCGGCTGAGTCTATAAAAAAACTGCCTACACCATTTAATGCGGCAGACTGGCTGGTTTTTGTGGTTGCTTTTAGGTTATTGCAAAACTGCTGCAGGCTGTCTGTTGCCTGCGCAATAGAACGCCTTGTCTTTTCAGCAATATATTCTAACAAGTTGGTGGGATCATCTTCTTTAGCATCGAATACAATCCTTGGCGAAGGTGCTTTGATCACGGTATTTAAAAAATCTGCTTCCGCTTTACCGGCGTTGATGGACAATGTGCCCAATCCAGGCAAGGGGCAGCTCTTGTTTTGAAAAAGATATGAAGCGATTAAATAGTGCATTGAGAAAAGCGTTGCGCAAAGGTAAGTAAGAAAGCGAGTCCTGCCAAAGGCAGGAATAAAGAGAATTGTTTCAATATTAATTATCCCACAAAGGCACAAAAAGCACAGGGAGTACTATAGAGAATTAAAAACTTTGTGCCCTGGTGTCTTTGTGGGAGGCACAATTAAAAATTGATCCTTACACCGCCCAGCAAATTCAGCCCGTACACTTCATAATTGTGCCAGCGCTCGTATTTATCGTTGAGGATATTATTTACATCCAGCCAGGCGCTGAAAGTTTTGTTCACTTTAAATTCCATTCCTGCACTCAGGTCGGTACCGCCGTGGAATGTTTTTGCAGTATTGCCTTTTGCAAGATAGTTGCCTCCACCGAATGCATAAAAATCAGCTTTCAGTAAAACCTGTTTGAATGCCCACCAGCGCAATGAACTGTTTATTTCCAACGGTACGGTGTTCCATGCTTTGCCGTTATTATTAAAACCAGTATACCCATTTAATGTCAATCCCGTTGTCAATGTAAACCTGTCCTGGTTGATATAACTCAGGTCGCCATGAATGCGCAGGTTATTGGCCCTGGCTTCAAAAACCGTTTTGAATGCTTTACTATCTGTTGCAGTATCATTGATGAATAAGGGGAAGTTGGTATAACTGATCCAGCCGGCTTTTGCATTGAAGTTAAAATGTTTGCCCAGCGTTGCCTTGATGCCACCATAATATTCAATCTCTTTGCTATTGGTTTGCGAAGCGATGGTCTGCAAATAAGGGTTCATCGCGGTAAGGTTACGGAAAGTGTTTTTAGTATAAGTGCCTACCCAGCCAGCCTGGATCAAAAATACTTTTTCTTTTACCTGTGCCTCTGCATACACATTAGGCAGCCAAATAAATTTGCCGTTATCCCATGTTGGTGTGATGCCGCCATTGATGCTAAACCTCGGTGAAGTGAATACCAATGCAGGCGCCACCGAGAAAACGTTGTTACTGATCTTTACGTTTGAAGGTAAATTCTTACTCGTGTAAGAAGTGATATCCGCTTTAGCTGCAACTTTTAGTGCAAAAGCCTCCCCAAATTGTTTTTCTATTGGTGCATTAACGATAAGGGAACTTTCACTCACTTTATTTTTATTACTGAAGATATTCACCTGTACATTGGGATCATACTTGATACCAAAATCCCCTACCGTAGTATTTTTTAATCCGGCCCGCAGGTTGATATCCTGGTATTGATTGCGGATGCTGTCTTTTTTATAATTGTATATGGTATGATCATAACCGTATAGGTAAGTATCATGCTGGCTAAGCCCGATGCTTCCGTAAAATTCATTCTTCTCCATGAAATAACTACCTGTGGCTTTTAAATTCATCTGCGAGTAATCCTGGTATTTAATTTTTCCCCTGGAAGAAATATAATCAGCATACAAATTAGCAAGGCCTTTCTTGCCATCGCCAAAACTGAAGCCCGCGCTTACATAAGGTGTAGAGAAATTACCGAAGCCCAGTTTCAAATAATTCCTTAAACCCAAATTCAAATTCGTATCCTGCTGCAGGGCCAACGGCTTTAAACTGATCGGTTGGTAAGCATAAAATAAATTCTGCGCGGGCACATTATAATTCATTTTCGGTTTGCCGGTATCTGCATTCAAATGCGACGCAGCAAAATTTATTTTTACCGCGTTACGCAATACTGGTTTGTAGGAAGAAGTGATATCGATGGTCGTTCCTTTTTTCGTAGTATCCTTTTGAGCAAAGGAAGTATTGCTGGTTACAGTAAATGCCAATAGCAATACAGGATATAGAATATAGAAGAAAGTATGTTTTTTTGCTGGTGCTCTCATTATTATAATTTTTTCTGCTTTCAATTATTAATTATTAATTATCAATTATTAATTCCCCGATACTTTACTACCTGCTTTTTCTTCTTCTGTTGCTTTATCCAGTTTTTGCTGTGCTTCATTCTTCAATTCAGGGATAACAGAATTCTTCGCCACGCTTTCATAAGTTGCCTTGGCATTGAAATAATCTTTCTGCTGCATGAAGATATCACCCAGTAAAATATAAGACTTCGTTACCCAGAAATCATAGGAGCCTGTTTCCTTGATCACCGCCATTGCTGACTTCTCGGCGGCACTTAAGTTGTTTGATGTGAACTGGCAATTGGCGATCTCGTACCTCGCTTCGGCTCCCCATGCCGATTTATTTATCGCTGCACAGGATCTAAATGAATTGATGGCTGATGCACAATCACCCGCCAATTGCTGTGATTTACCCAGCACCAGGAATGCAATGGACTTGTCATCGGTACTGATACCCTTTTTTGTGAGCAATGTTTTAGCGGTCTCGTTAGCCGTGCTGTAATCTTTCAATAAATATTGCGCCCTTACCAAACCTCTTAACGCTTCCAGTATATTGTCCTGGTTGGCAGAACCGCTCAACAACGATTCGAAATATTTTTTTGCTTCCGCATAATTTTTCAGTTCAAAATAATTGATCCTCGCTGCTTCCAGTGTGGCTTTTTCAAAATAACGGTTAAGGCCCTTTGCATTTACATAACTATAACCGGTTAATGCATTTTGCCAGTCTTTATTCTTATTATAACATTCACTGCGGAAATAATTTGCTTCCAGTGCAAATGAACCATTGGGGTATTGCGACAGGTAATTATTGAACCCTGATATCGCTGCGGCGCAATCATTCGCATTGTACTTTATTTCTGCGGATGTATAGGTCAACGAATCTGCTTCGCTAACGGAAATATTCTTACCATTCCTGCGCATCAGTTCTACATACTCGTTTGGCCTGCCTTCTTCTACGTAAATACTTTTGATATTATCGAGTGCTTCATCAGCCTCTGGAGATTGCGGGTATTTTTGTATCAATGTTTGATAATTCGCCAACGCGTTCTTATTATCGTCGATATTGTAATAACTCAACCCCAGTTTTAAATAAGCAACAGGTTTTAAACCACCGGCGTCGGTTAAGTTTAAAATAGTATTCAGGTAAGGGATCGCATCACGGAATTTTTCATCCGCCATATAAGTATTGGCGATCTCCATATTCACATCGGGCACCAGGTTGCTTTGAGGATATAGCCTGGTAAGCGTATTAAGTGTTTTGATTTTATCAGCCGAACTTTTCACCCCGGCGATCATGGCCTTTTGAAAATAAGCATAGTCACTTTGCGGCAATGCGTTGTTGATCACGTTATCATACATCGCATTAGATTTTGAGAAATCCCTGTTCATGAAATACGCATCCGCGCTGCGCACATAAGCATCCTGTTCCATTGCTGGTGAAGTAACGCTTACCGTTTTTGCAACCTGTTCAAAATAGTTCAATGCCTGTTTGTAATTTTCTTTCTTCATCCAGCTATAGCCTAAATTATACCTCGCAGCTGCAGGCGTTGCTTCACCCTGTGCAGGTGCACTGCTCTGTAAATAAGCCGTCATATACTTAATGGCTTCATCGTATTTCTGGTTGCGCAAGGCGATCTCCCCTTTCCAGAAATTCACAAAAGGCAATATTGATCCCGCATATTGATCCGTCAATACTTTAGTCAGCAATTCATCAGCACGGGTGAGTTGCTGGTCGTTGATATATTCCACTGCTTTGCCAAATAATATCCTTGGATATACTTTTTGCATTGCTACGGTTGGCTTGCCCATCGATTCATATAATGATAAAGCGTCGGTAAAATTATTCGTGTTCGCCAAAAGCCCTACCAATAATTCCTTCGCCTCTGTTTCATATTCTGAATTGGGATAATCGCCGAGGAATTTTTTCAGTTCATTCAAGGCCACATCCTGGTAACCGAGTTCGTAAGATAGTTTAGCATAAATAAAACGCGATACTTCCTGTTGTTTGGCATTACTGTTATTGTATGCGCAATATTGAAAAGCATTCCTTGCATTGGCTTTCTGCCCGGTTCTTAAATAACAATCACCTAAAAGATACATGCTGTTCTGTCCCATCGAATCTTTTAAATTGCTCAGCTGCTTAAAGCCGTTGATCGCTTTTTGCAACTGGTTGTCCTGGTAATAACAGTAACTCACTTCATACAATACTTCCTTATCTACCTTGTCACTATTGTTTACATAATATTCCAGCAGCGGCAATGCTTTTGCAAATTCTTTCCTTTCAAAATGCAATTGCCCCATCAGGAGTTTCATTTCTTTTTCATAATACAGGGTGCCGCCTCTTGCCAATACCGCTTCGCCATAACGCAGCGACTCATCTTTTTTACCCTGGAAATAATAGATCTCCGCGATGTAATAAGGCACTACGCCTTTATATTCGTCTTTGGTCTCTACAAGTTTGAATGCCTTTAATGCTTCGTTGTATTGTTTATCGTAATAAGCAATAAAACCATAATAATAATTGGCGGCGAAATAATATTTATTGTTGGGCAGCTGATGTATCTCATCAAACAAAGGCTTCGCCTCATCAAATTGTTTGAGATTAAAATAACAATAAGCCCTTTCAAATTTTGCGTCAGCTATTTCTTCATTGCTGAGGTTATCCAGCCCGGCCCTTTCGTAATATGTTATAGCATTGCTAAAATCTTCTTTTGTAAAATAAAATTTGGCGAGATGGTAGCTCATCAGCTGCCTGCGGGGTTCATTGCTCACCACATCGATATAATGTTTGGCCTCGTCTTCGGCTACCGGCTGCACCAGTTTCAATTCGCAAACCGTATAAAAATAACTGATGTCATCATTCAGGTACGTGTGGTTGCTGATGCTGTTATCAGGGTATTGTTCTTTCAGCTCTTTGAACAGCGGGTAAGCCAGGGCGAACTGTTCTTTTACGAATAGTTCCTTGGCATCTTTATACTTTTTTTCGGGATCAGTAACCGCGTTGGTAGGTTGTGCGATCGCTGTAGCAAAAAGCCCGGCGGTGAACAGCAGGGCGAAGAGTTTGTGCTTTATCATGTTGGTATTGTCGGGCTTTTTTACAATTGTAAAATTAACTATAATGCCAGTTAAGCAAACACCGTTCCAGTTTTATTGTGAATAAGTGGATAACTGATAACTGTTGTAATGTAAACGAACGTAATTTTGTTTTGCTGTTAAGGATTTTATAAAATTGCAAAACAAAAAACAATAACCTTCAAAAAACAGATGCGATGAAAAAAATTATGTCAACAAAATATTCTGCGGGCGCATTCAGTACAGCGATGCTGCTGCTTCGTTTGACAGTTGGAATTTTAATGATGCTTCATGGTTACCAGAAGCTCACACATTTTGCAGAATTCAAAGGCGTGTTCATGGATTTCATGGGCATTGGCAAAACAACCAGTTTAGCCTTGGTAGTGTTTGCAGAATTCTTCTGCTCCATATTCCTCATCTTAGGATTATTTACAAGGCTGGCGACTATTCCATTGATCGTTGTTACCTGTGTGATCATATTCAAAGTGAACCATGGCAATATTCCACCTGATGGTGAAAATGTACCAATGTTCCTGGTAAGTTACCTGGTGCTGTTGCTGGTTGGACCAGGCAGGGCGAGTGTAGACAGTATGATCGGCAAATAGTCTTCAACAAGCCCACACCGGCAATCCTGGAATTTTTCACGCCCGTCCGAACGCCAGCCCGAAAGATTTATTCTGCGGGGATCATTCATCCGGGCGGGCAAAAACGCAAAGAAGCAAAGACGCCAGGCTGATTTGCGTCTTTGCATGCCATGGCCTCACCGATGTTTAATTGTGCAAATACTCTTCATATTAAAAAACTGCAAACCGATCAATGTTTGTAACCGAAACACAGATACGCATCCATTATGCACTCACCGACCAGATGGGTGTGGTATATTATGGACATTATGCGCAATTTTACGAGATCGGCCGTACTGAAGCCATCCGCCAGATCGGTTATACTTATAAAGAGATCGAAGCATTGGGCATCATCATGCCGGTTGTGGAGATACACAGCAAATTCCTGCGCCCTGCAAAATATGATGACCTCATTACTGTAAGAACGACCTTAAGAGAAATGCCCGCCAATCACAAGATCATATTTTATGCAGAGATCTTTAATGAACAGGATAAATTATTGAATACAGGTGAAGTGGTGTTGTATTTTTTAAATGCAGCAACAATGCAGCGCTGTGAGATGCCGGAAGCGTTGAAGGAAAAGTTGCAGCATTATTTTTAGATTGGATAATGAAATAGTGATAGTGGATAATTTTTTCTACACGAAATTGTAAATGATTGTTAGCATCATATATGAATACAGATCAAAGATCTACCAGACGGGACACCTATCAATATAAAATTTACTGGCTAAAAATCTCCGAAGTGCTCATAAAATAGCATACGAGCCAAGCAGCAGTCATTATTAATTCTTAATTATCAATTCTTAATTAAACCCGGTTATTATCTTCCTTCCAATTCTTTATCGATTGTTTGATCTGTTTGGAAGATAAGTTCTCTGCCACCGCACGATGCGACAGCTCCACCAATTCATTATTGGGTGCAAAGCGCAAGGCAACGATCTGGCGCATGGTCAATTTACTGTCGAGCAATTGGCCAGTCATTGCAAAATAACGCAGGTTCTCTTCTGCACGGATGGCTTTATCGTGAGCCCTTAAAGCAAATGATCTTGCAAACCACATGGTGCTCATTACTCCCACAGTAAGCGCAAAAATTGCAGCAGCGTTCAGCCTGCCGCCTCCCTCATTGACCGCCTTATACAAATTGAAACCACTTACCACTAAGGCAAAGGTTACACCGGGATAAGCAACATAATGAAATAAAGGAACTAAACGTATATGATTGGAAAAATTTTGTTCTGCCATAGTATAATTTTTATAACACGAATTAAAGCTAATTACACGAATAAAAGTCAAAAGAGTTTTCAATCGTGCATCCAGGTTCGTGAGACACGATCATAGGCTGAGCATACAAAACAACAATGGCAAGTTAGTGGACTACCTGCCGGTGGCGGCTCTCTGTGAAAACGGTGTGCCATTGGCAAACACAAATTCCCCAACGGCTTTATCATTTATTTTTCCTGCAGAAACTAAATTATTCTTCAGTATCAGCTTAGCCAATGCTACTTTTGACAAATCGGTATATTCAATTTCTGCCTTTGTTTTTGAGGTAAAAAAAATAAACTCATAATACCTGACAATTCCCTGGGGGTTAGCCTGGTTTCTTTCAACAAAAGACTTAAATTCACGATAGTTGATCCTTATAACTTTCGCTCCTGTAGTATCAAATATTTCATAATGACAATCATCAAAAGCAAGACCACATCCGGTTGCATCTATATTGAAACTATGCACGCCATCTACCGTAACTTCTTTTGTTTTCTTATTGAATTCAACTTTCTGACTTAAACATACAAGTGGGGAGCAAAGAAGCAGGTAAAAAAACATTTTTTTCATTTTCATAATTTTGTATTCTTTTTTAGCGCCAAATATAATTAAAATACATTGAGTTTTCTTGCACATTCCGCTGAGCGCATGCAAAACCTGTCACCGGTTATTTGTTAGTTTAATTCCATTATTTTTTCACCTGGTTAAAAAAATATCCATTTATCCAATGCAGTTAGCGCATGTATTTTTACTTCGCGTGGTTAGTGTCAACGCGAACCATAGCCGAGACACGAATCATGGCATTTATTTCAGTATGTCCAGTATCCTCCACATTTTCTCTCTTACCGTTCCGGCATTACCATCGAAATTATTCACGATGAAAGAGAAAGTATATTCCGGTCCATTCCTGCTTTTGATATATCCCGTGTAACTTCTTACACCATTGATATAACCGTCTTTCATCTTAATGCCATTCATCTCGGGCAGATCATAATAGAAAGAAGAGAACCATGGTTGTTGTTTTGCATATTGCATTACAGCCACCAATGCATTTGTTGTAACACGGTTGCCAGTGGAAAGCCCGCTGCCGTCGATGATATTAAGTGCTGAAGGATCGATGCCTTTATCTTTCCAGAAGTCCTTTACTATCGTTATGGCTTTAGTATAAGTGTCATCTCCTATACCGAAGCCCAGCTTTTTTTTCACCAATGACTTTAAAAATGCTTCGCCATAAAGATTGATACTTCTTTTTAAGAACCAGTAATTCATACTGTCGAGCGGGGGCGACATAATGGAATCGATGATATGAGTAGCCGCGTGCAGCGACCTGTTACCAATGAGCGCTGCATTAGTTGAAAAACTATTCCCTTTAAAACTGACCTTATTATCCAGCAGGTAGCCAAACAATGCTTTTTTAAGAACAGCAGATGGATCAGGCATGCTGCCACTTATGGTAAATGCACTTGACTGCAGTGGCACTGTGCCCTTTGCAAGGATGAGATTGGAAAAAGGAACTGAATAAAGATATCCATTATCGCCACTACCCGCGGGCCCGGTGGTGATCATGTTCTTAAAATTAACGCCCGGCAATTCAGGTTTTGTTTCAATGATACGTGTTAATGACCCCTTCTCTCCTGTTCGCAATAAAAGGTCGTATTGATTTTCATGCCAGTTCAAACCGAAGCAGGCTGCACCGTAATAATTTCCGATATCCTGCCAGATCCATCCATCCGGCACAGGTGTGAGCCCATATGAATTATCCTGGATAACCAGGTTCTCCTCAAACGAAAATATATTTCGCTTTCTTAGTGCAGCAAGGATCTGTGAAAACACCACCGTATCGGATGTACTCTTCCAGCGCCAGCTTCCTAAAGTAGGATCACCGCTTCCAATAATGAATAAACAACCGGCATCGTATCTATTATCGGTTGCATAATCCTTACCTACATAAGTGGCGTATCGAAAATCTTTTCCCAGCAATTCAAATGCGGTCGCGCTGGTAATTACTTTCTGGCAACTCGCCGGCGCCATCCCTGTTTCTTCATTCTTTGCAAATACGGCTTTGCCGGTTTTACTGTCTACCACGTAAAGACTTACTATGGCATGTTTGAATTGTGGATCCGCTTCAAGATCTTTTAAAGCAGTAGTTAATTTAGCTGCGATATTTTGTGCCGTTAGTGCCGAACAAATACAGACGAATACTGTTATCATCAACGATCTCATACCTAAATAAATTTATTTGCCAAAGCTAAAAGAATTAAATTTGAGTATGGAAAATAAAGTAGAGGAACCTGCACTCAAGTACAATTACATTTCCCAGGAAACATACCTGGAACAGGAAAGGGCTGCAACCGAAAAGCATGAATATTACCAAGGTGAGGTTTTTGCTATGAGCGGTGCTTCAGGAAATCACAATGAAATATGCACCAATTTAATTGGAGAGATTTTCCCGAAATTAAAAGACAGGGGATGCAAACCTTATGGCAGTGATCTTCGGATACATGTTCCAAAAAACACATTGTACACTTATCCTGATATTAGTATTATTTGTGGAGACAAAAAATATACAGACGATAAATTTGATACTGTTACAAACCCAAGCGTAATTATTGAAATCCTTTCCCGGTCAACCCGCAACTATGACCGGCTTGAAAAATTCTCTTTATACAGGGATATTTTAACATTACAAGAATATATTTTAGTGGATTCGCAAAGGACACATATTGAAAAATATGCCCGTAATGCCAATAACACCTGGGAACTTTCAGATCATGATTCTCTCGAGGAGATATTGACAATCGTCACCGTCGATATCCGTATTCCCATAAAAGATATTTATCACGGTTTGTTGTTTTAATTTCATTCTATCATTTTCATTATGACCAATGCCACCATCATCACCATCGGCGATGAACTTTTAATAGGACAGGTAATTGATACCAACAGCGCATGGATGGCGCAGGAATTAAATAAAGCCGGCATTCCCGTGGTAAGGCGCGTAGCGGTTGGCGATGTATGGGAAGATATCTGGGATGCGCTGGATGAAGAAAGCAAACATGCAGATATCATCCTCATCACCGGCGGCCTCGGCCCCACTGCAGATGATATCACCAAACCATTGCTCTGTAAATATTTTGGCGGTCAGCTAGTGGTTGATGCAGCTGCCAGGCAAAACGTGATCGATATTTTTAAAAGGCTTAACCGCCCAATGATAGAAAGGAATTTATTACAGGCCGAAGTGCCCGACGTGTGTACCGTTATTCAAAACAAAAGAGGCACCGCTCCTGGTATGTGGTTTGAACGACCTCACCCAACCTCTGCTGCAGGAGAGCGGAAGGTAATATTCGTGAGCATGCCCGGTGTACCGCACGAAATGAAAGGGATGATGACAGACGACGTGATCCCGCAATTGGTAAAACAATCTGAACTGCCTGTTATCCTGCACCGCACTTTACTAACGGCCGGTGTAGGCGAAAGTTTTTTAGCCGATCTTATACAGGATTTTGAAAAAGCATTGCCTGCACATATCAAGCTGGCCTATCTGCCCAATTATGGAATGGTAAGGTTAAGATTGTCTACTGTTGGTTTTAATGCGGGTGAAATTGAAAGTGAGATCAATAAGTATTTTGAACAACTGCAGGAATTGGTAAAAGCATACCTGGTGACCAACCTGGATGAAACCATCGAGAACGTGGTGGGCAAATTACTGCTGCAAAAAAATAAGACGATGTGTACCGCCGAAAGCTGTACCGGTGGTTATATCGCCCATCTCCTTACTTCCATCCCTGGCTCCTCTGCATTTTATGATGGCAGCGTGGTGAGTTACTCTTATGGCGCCAAGGAAGACCTGCTACAGGTTAACCATCAAACTTTACTGAGCAAAGGAGCGGTGAGTGAAGAAGTGGTTACTGAAATGGCCAAAGGCGCTTTACAAAATATCAAGTCAAATTACGTGATCGCTGTAAGCGGCATCATGGGCCCCGGCGGCGGCCTGCCCGAAAAACCCGTGGGCACTGCATGGGTGGCCGTGGGTAACAGTGAAAAATTAGTTGCCCAAAAACTCTTCTTCCGCTTCGACAGGGCACGCAACATACAGCTGACTGCGGTTACCGCGTTGAACCTGCTCCGCAAATTTATTTTGGAAAATGGCTAAAGCTGTTTTTTGTTTGTCACGGATTGCACGGATTAACACGGATTTTTAATTCAGCGCGTGAATTGTTGTTGCCACTAAGGCGCAGCAGCACGGAGGTAAACAAAATTATTCCATTGAACATTGATCTATAATTCTGTGTTTCCATGCCTCCGTGGCAAACCCTTGCAGCGAAGCAGCAATTTATATTATCCGTGAAAATCCGTGTAATCTGTGGCCAACCCCTGCTGCGTAGCAGCAACCCAAGTTTCTTCGTAGCTAAACTATTTTGCTTACTTTTGCCCTGCCAGATACAACGATTGTTTAACACTTAAACCTTTTTATGAGTGTAGTAGATTTAGTTATGCCAAAGCTTGGCGAAAGCATTATGGAAGCCACCATCTTAAAGTGGCACAAAAAACCAGGCGATACTGTAAAGCAGGATGAAACTGTTTTGGATATCGCTACCGATAAAGTAGACAGTGAAGTACCTTCCACTGCCGAAGGCGTGATTGAAACCCTATTATTTAACGAGAACGATGTAGTGCCCATCGGCACCGTGATCGCTACCATACGTGTAGGCGCCAACGCCGCTGTCTCCAATAACCAGCCAACAGCACCTGCCCAACCGCAATATGAAGAAGCCAAAGTTGTTGAAGAAATCCCTTACCAGCCAACAGATAACGGACAACGGACAACGGATAACAAATCTGCAATTAAATTTTACTCCCCGTTAGTATTGAACATCGCTCAGCAGGAAGGCATCAGCATGGCCGAACTGGAAAATATCCCGGGAACAGGACAGGATGGAAGGGTGAGTAAGAAGGATATCCTCGCGTACGTAGCTGGAAGAGCAGGCGCAAACACAGGCTTTAAACCACAAACACCGAGTGCGCCTATGCAGGAAGTAACAGTATTTGCGGTGAATAATGAACAGGGAACAAGGAATAACGAACAACGAACAACAAACAACCAACCACAAACCACAAACCAACAAAGCTTCCAGGCTCCAATTGTCTATTCCGGTAATGTAGAAGTCATCGAAATGGACCGCATGCGCAAGCTCATCGCCAAGCATATGGTCGACAGCAAACATACCAGCGCACATGTAACCAGTTTTGCAGAGTGTGACGTAACCGGGCTGGTAATGTGGAGAGAAAAAGTGAAGAAGGATTTTGAAAAAAGGGAAGGTGAAAAAATTACTTTCACACCATTATTCATAGAAGCCATTGTAAAGTGTATCAAGAAATACCCCATGCTCAGCAGCAGCGTGGATGGCGATAAGATCATCATCAAAAAAGACCTCAACATCGGCATGGCCACTGCCCTGCCCAGCGGCAACCTCATCGTTCCCGTTATTAAAAATGCAGACCAACTTAATTTAACCGGCCTCACCAAACAGGTGAACGGCCTCGCCAATGCCGCACGCAATAATAAATTAAAACCCGACGATACCACCGGCGGCACTTTCACTTTAACCAACGTGGGCACATTCGGCAGCATCATGGGCACACCTATCATCAATCAACCACAAGTAGCCATCATGGCCGTTGGCGCCATTAAAAAACGCCCCATGGTTATCGAAACACCACAAGGCGACAGCATTGCCATCCGCCACATGATGTATATCTCCCTCAGTTACGACCACAGAATTATTGACGGCGCATTGGGAAGTACTTTCTTAAATGCAGTGAGTAAGGAGCTGGAGAATTTTGATGTGCACAGGAGTATATAGTTGAACCCCTGAGCGAAGTCGAAGGGAGTTGTTATATGTATCGAGCGTAGTCGAGAGACATGTGGTTTGAAATATTTTTTGAACAGGCGTTTGTACTTGGCTGGGCATGGTTGTGTTGCCCGCTTGTGCTCTGTATCTTTATTGAGCCTTTAAATTATTAACTGAATTGCTTAGAAATATTGTTAAAGTCTAAAATTGGAACAACTCCGCATATTTATAGGTGATCAACAATAAAACTTCAAACTTAAACAATGGAAAAAAGGCGAGTTAAAATTCTTTTACATGAAGGGAAAGAGTTTGAAGAAATGATTGCAGAATTCAAAAAAGAAAGTGATAGAGCTACAGTAATTTTAGGGGCTGCTAAAATTGATGCGCAGTTATACCTGTTATTAAGCAAATACTTAAAGGCAACCACAAGCAATCAGGATGAATTACTAGATGGCGATAATCCACTTGGAACATTCAGCGCTAAAATTAATTTGGCATATCGTCTTGGTCTTATTGATGCTCATTTTGCAAAATCCATACATTTAGTAAGAAAAATTCGAAACTCTTTTGCCCATGAATTTAAAAGCATGTCTCTTGCAACCGGAAGTCATGCTGATAGGATAAGGGAACTCGTTGTACATTTCAAAGATTACATTGAATACCTTGAGTACAAAGAGAGTGAATTTGGCAAGGAGGGAGGACTCGAAAATGACTTCAAAATGATTCTGGTTTTAATGATCATTAGACTCGATACAGCAGCGCATTATGCTCAACCAATAAAAGAAAATGGCTGTGCTCTTGTTCCTCCTAATTGGAAACGAATACTAAAAGCAAAAGATCAAAGACAAAAGCCAACCCTCAAGAAAAAAACTACAGTCAAGAAAGCGCAGGCTGTTCCTTCCGCGAAATCTTAATTTATTTTTCGCCATCGTAATTATTGTCACCTCCACTGGCTCGGTTGTTCTGCCTAAGCATCAATCGTGTCTATTAGATTTTATCGGACAGTGCCCGCATTTAAAAAATGTGCGCCTTAATAATTTTCCCTTCCTAACACCGAGCATATATTTCCCCACCATCGGCAATAGCTGCCATTTACCTACGGCCTTTACCTTCCTTTAGTACGTTTATGCGACGCAAAATCTCTGGAACAATTTTTGAAAATTTATAATAGTGCATTAAAAAAATGTAACTCATATTTCAAATGTTAACCAAACAAGGAAATAAGGTCGCCCAGATAACATTGATATTTTGGCTCATGAAAATTGTGGCCACAACGCTTGGCGAAACCCTGGGTGATTTTATCTCCATGACCTTGAATCTGGGTTATACCATAGGCATTTTAATTACTTTTTCTTTTTTTCTCGTGATTTTACTTATACAGCTTACCGTAAAAAACTATGTACCGGTGATTTATTGGTTGGTTATTATTGGCACAACCACTTTAGGAACCGAAATATCTGACTACATCGACAGGACCCTGCATTTGGGATATACCTTAGGCACTCTTGTACTCGTGAGTGGCTTATTGATCACTTTGGTTTTATGGTTCCTTAAATATAAAAACCTTGAAGTGTATCCCATCATTGACAAGCCAAAAGAAATATTCTACTGGACGGCAATCCTTTTCTCCAATAGCCTGGGCACAGCATTTGGCGACTTCCTCGGCGATTATTTCGGGTTGAGTTACCTGTATGGCGCTTTAGTGACCGGCGCAGTGATCTTAATTGTAGTGGTGCTGCATTTCTTTACCAAGATCAATCACATCATTTTGTTTTGGATCGCCTTTATTTTTACACGCCCCTTTGGCGCCACGTTTGGTGACTTCCTAACAAAGCCAATCAATAAAGGCGGGCTGGAATTGGGCACACTGAATTCCTCCCTTGTTTCGGTCGCAGTGATGGCAGTGTTACTTTTTATAGCGCATAGGCAATACAAACGAGTAAGTATAAATGGGTGATTATTGTTTCCGCGACCGAAGGCATGTTTAATGAAAGCTAAAAATATCCACTACTTTATCTGTCTATCATAACTCTACAATAACTTACATTTGATACATGAGCAATACAGATACACTATACACCGGCTGTCCCGTTCAGCATGCCCGGCAATTTATCGCGGGAAAATGGCAAATGGGTATTCTTTGGAATTTAAAAGACCAATCCCTTTGCTTCAGTGCATTGAAAAGCCTGCTGCCGGGCTTATCAGATAAGGTATTGATGCAGGAACTGGACTTTTTCGTGGAGAAACAAATCATTAACCGCAATATAGTTGAATTACCTTTTTCCAAAACGGAATATGCATTATCGGCTACGGGCAACAGTTTGATACCTGTCATCAGGAGCATAGTGGAATGGGGTTACCTTAATCTACAGGATGAACAGGTGACCAGGGGAATGAACCTAACGCCCCTGCCCGCCATCGAAGCAATTGAAAATAGCATGGCTGAAGAACTATAAAATCTTTATCAATTACAGCTTTGGAAACTTCACGCCGTACTTTGAAGCTGTTGCAACCAGTCTTTTAATATCGGGCGGTCCCTGCGGCATCGGTGGCAACTCCAACTCTCCTGCCGGTTTACCCATCTCCACGAAGAACTGTTCAAATCCACCCGGGTTGAGCAATATCATTGTTTCAAGCGTGTCGGTTTGTATTTTAAAAGAGTGCTGTATATTTTTTGGTAAAAACATTACGTCACCTTCTTTTGCGTTGAAAGTTTGGTTACCTACAGCATACACCACTTCTCCTTTCAATATCAAAAAAGTTTCATCTTCTCTTGTATGTGTGTGTGGCGGCGGCTCCAAACCCCTGCGCTCGGTAGCGCGAAGCAACGCGTAGCGGCCACCAGTTTCTTTTGACCCTACCAATAACGACATCAAATGGCCGATATACCAATAAGAATTTTTTTTGTTCCGGTTTGCAAGTATTGGTACCTGCGTTGTTTTTCCATTCTTATCATTCGCAAAAACCTCGGGCAGCACAAGCATACTGGCCATTATACCCACCGCGTTTAAAAAAGCTTTTCTTGTTGCCATGACGATAATGTTTGTTTATAAACAAAAGTACATGTATACCGATGCGAAAGGATTACACTTACCAAAAGGTAAGTCAACCTGCAGCAATGTAAGCGCCACAGCCAAACCGACACAAGTGCTGATAGGTTATAAAGTTTATTAAAAGGCTGTTGAAGAAAATAATAGTTGTTACCTGCCCCGCTTTTTCGGCTTAACCGGCTTTCGTTCTACTGTGGGAGCGGCCACAGGCGGTTGAGCACCGAAAGGAACGAGCCAAAGCTCAGTGCTGGGTTCATTTTTTAACCCGCCATCTACAAGTACTAAACGGCTTGCATCGATGCCCCTGCTTGTTATAAGATAGTTTTTTGTAAAATCCATTTTGGTTTTTACCACAGCTGATTTTTCTTTTACACCACCATAAATAATTATATACCCTGTTGCTCCGGGCTCCATCATTAAACCGATGGCATAATTGTCGAGTCGCGCAGCCGCATTTTTATTGTCGAGACTCCCATACTCATCGGTCTTCTTTGCTGTTTGTGCATCCGAAATGGACAGGGTTAATAGTCCGGCAAATAACAGGATAAGTCGTAATTGCATAGCATAATTATTTAGTGTTAAAAAAGCAGAGCAACCTTAATAGACAGGACGCATTACATGTTTCTATGCAATCCTGCTTAAGTCTTAAAATTAATACCTACAGCCAGGCTAAAAAATACCCTGGTACACGTATTTTGATCCTGTTGCCTATCTGTCCCCGAGTTCAGTATACAACATTTAAACGGCTTTACCGTGTTGATGTCTTCGGGATAAAAAATGCATTAAATTTGAGGTACCTCCATCAAGATAAATTCGAACAAATGAAACATTTCATTTACACAGCGGCATTTATTAGCGTAGTATTTTTAACAGGCTGTGTTTCCTATATCGTTTCAACTGCAAGCCTCACTGAACAATTGACGGGTGATGCGGTGAGCAAAGGTTATCTTTTAGCCAAAGATGCCGTGAAGGGCAATAGCCTTAGCACTGTGAAATGCATTGACAAAAATGGCAATGAAAAAATAATCAATGTAACCAACCGTACCGGGGTAAGGATCACCAAAACGAATAATTCCAAAGTGAGTTTTTATTTCAATACCCTTTTAATTAAAGACAGTAGTATTATTGGCAGCAAAACGCATTTCTTCAATGATAAAGTAAAGCCCATAAAATTCAGCGAGATCAGTAAGATAGAAATAATGGAATAACACAAATGCGAAAAATGAACAAAGACCTGCAATCATATTACAACGCCAGGGCTAAAGAATACGATAAAGTATATGCAATCCCCGAAGAACAGCAGGACCTTGCTGAAGCAACAAAGATATTTCAACAATTATTCGCTCAACAAACAGTTTTGGAAATTGCGTGCGGCACAGGCTACTGGACAAAACAAATATCAGTGACAGCAAGATCAATATTTGCAACCGATATCAACGAAAGCGTTATTGAAATTGCCAAAGGAAGAAATGATGCGGGCAACGTGCAGTTTAAAGTAGCGGATATGTATGACCTGTCAACTGCAACAAAATATGATGCGTTGTTTGGTGGCTTTATCTGGAGCCATATCCTGCTGGAAGACCTGGATAGTTTTTTGCAGAAAGCCACTGGCTTTCTTAAACCAGGCGGCACCATTGCATTTATAGACAGCAAGCCCATACCTAATACCATCCATGATGTTAAAAGGATAACCAGGACCGATGAACACGGCAATACTTTCCAAACAAGGAACCTGGAGAATGGATCGACTCATGTAGTATTAAAGAATTTCCCTTCGCAGGAATTCCTGCAGCAAAAACTATCCCCCTGCTTTAAAAACATCCAATACATACCACTGGAACATTACTGGATCGTTACTGCCTTTTTGAAAGTTGCGAAATAGATGAAAACAAGATTAAAAAATTACAAGCCGGCCATAAGTTTTTATTTACCAACCCTGTCAATACCGACCTGGCGTACACGCTTCCAGCTCTAGGTACCCTAAATTGTTGATAACAAAAGGTTGCCTTTACCCTGATAATAAGTAAATTGTCCCCTCCAAAAAAGTTCATAAAAAAAATCATTAATGCATGAAAAAAATCTATTCTTTTACTTTCATTTTATTTGTATCAATCATCGCCTGCAAGGGACAAACCATTTCTTTAACAGGCAGTACCTACACACAAGATTTCAATACATTGTCCAACACCGCAGGTTCAACAACGAATAACCTTACCATTCCCGGTTGGTTCATGACAGAAAACGGGGGCGGCGCAAGGGACAACGAACAATATGCGGTAGACGCCGGCGCGTCTACCACAGGCGATACTTATAGCTATGGCAGTGTAGCCTCTACAGAAAGGGCGTTAGGCAATTTACGCACCGGTACATTATTCGCTATAATGGGCGCCGCTTTCACCAACAATACAGGATCAACTATCCAATCAATTTCCATTGGATATACCGGCGAAGAATGGCGCTTCGGCACATTGGGAAGAACCGATCAGCTGACTTTTCAATACAGTACCAATGCTACTGACTTGGCAACCGGTACCTGGACAACGGTAACTGCATTGAATTTTGTTACACCTAACACCACAGCTGTAGGCGCCCAGGATGGCAACGCTGCCGCTAACCGCACAGTGCTTTTAAATACCATCAACAGTTTGTCGATCCCCAACGGTGCCACATTCTGGATACGCTGGACGGATACTGATGTTACGGGCGCCGACGATGGATTGGCAGTGGATGATTTTACACTTACTACAAGTACACTGGCTGTTAATGGTATCAATTTTTTCGCCGTAAAAGAAGACCAAACGGGTAAAATGAACTGGACTACGCAACAAGAGATCAACAGCAATTATTTTTCGGTAGAAAGATCAGCAGATGCCGTTAACTGGATAAGCATCGGCAAAGTTGCAGCTGCCGGAAACAGCAATACAACCCACAATTATACATTCACAGATCCCACTCCTCTTCGTGGAAATAATTTTTACAGGTTACAGATCGTTGATAAGGACAATACCATCACTTATTCCGATACACGCAAACTGAATTTTGATAAAAATTATTCTTATACGCTTTATCCAAACCCCGCACAGGATTTTATATGGATAACAGCCGGCAGGAACGTAAACACATCAACAGTAGCAGAGGTCATCAATTCTTCAGGCCAGGTGGTGATTCAAAAAAAATTATGGACAACACTGCAACCAGGGCACATAAATGTAAAGACATTACAACCGGGCTGGTACTATGTACGCATCTCATCACCCGGTAGTGAAACTTCCTCATTGCATTTTTTAAAGCAGTAATAATTATTGATATCGGTCATGATACAAGGGATGAAGCTTTCATCCCTTTTTGTATGCTATAGCCCAGCTTCTCGGAGCGACGTTATTGTTTCAAAAAATAAAGGATTGGGAATAGTACCCTAAGCTGGGGAAGTTTTAATTCGCGGGTACACATCGGCATTGGCATTTTTTCCTCACCAACATCACACAAAAACCAGTAAACAGGTTAAACAATTAAAGGCATATAATTTGTTCTTCATTAAAAAAGCTAACACGACAAAAAAGTTGGTAAAAAAATAAGCCCTATTTTTTCAATACTTAAATTCTATTACCGTGGCAAAGCAGGGACCAATAATACTCGTTGAAGATGATGCTGATGATAAGGGTATTTTTACCGATGTTTTAAATGAGCTGCAGGTGGAGAACAAATTGATTTGGTTCAATAAGACTGACGAGGCATTTGGCTATTTAAAAACCACGGCTGAACAACCCTTCCTGATCTTTAGTGACGTTAACCTTTTTGGGCAAAATGGTATCGAATTTAAAAGGCGCATAGACAACGACCCGCACCTGCGTAAAAAAAGTATTCCCTTTGTGTTTTATTCTACTTATGTTGACCAGCGGATGGTAAATGAAGCATATATCCAAATGACGGTGCAGGGCTTTTTTCAAAAGTGTGACAGCTACCAGGAAATCAAGACAAATATAAAATTGATCCTTGATTATTGGCGGAATTGCAGGCATCCTAATGCCGCATAAGACCAGCGTCGGGGCAATATCCTATCAATTTATAAAACACATCATGTATGGTTCAAACAAGGCTCGCCACTATTAACGACAAGGATTTTATTATTTCTTTGATCCCCCGTTTAACAGAGTTTGGTCCGCCCGGCTGGCGCGACGTAGATGAAATGGCTGCAGTTGATACCCAAATATTGACCGATAAGCTGCTGAATAATACTTTAGGCACCACCATCTTCATTGCAGAGAATGAAGACGGGTTACCGCTGGGATTTATTCATTTACAAATGGGCAATGACTATTACTATAAAGAAAAACATGGGCATATTTCCGATGTTATTGTTAGCCCGGCTGCATCGGGGCAGGGAATTGGAACACTATTGATCCATGCAGCAGAGGAATGGGCGAGGGCACAAGGTTTTCGCTGGATCACCTTGAGTGTGTTTGCACAAAACGTGAAGGCAAGAGCATTGTACAATAACTTAGGTTATGGTGAAGATATCGTGAAATATGTAAAGCAGCTTGAATAATATTGTAACAAGATATTTCTCAAAGGCCGGCGTTCGGTTTGTTGAAAGGCATGCGTATAAATGCAGCAAAAATTAATTAGTCTTATTGCTTTTATCCGATAATTCCAAAATGGGCCGCGGATCAAATACCACTCTTAATGAATTGATCTTATCCCCGTCCACATGGTACCAGCCACATCCAAAAATGGTTATCCCCGACATGGTAAGATCATATAAAAGGCAGACATCGTCCCCGTTAACGAAAACTTTTTTGACATCGTATTTCAATTTCATCTTTTCCATGTCATTGAAATATGCTTCCGCACCGTTACGGGAACCCAGCACACCAACAAAAGAAAAATTGTCGGTAGTATATTTCCTGGCAGCCTTAAAATCTTCTCGGTTTAATGCATTGATGCAGGCCATCACAATTTCCCCGGCACCTGTTGCCGTTAAAGTATCGTTTGCCATATTGATAAGTTTTAATAATTTTTATAATAAATTATTGTGCCAAATTAATCCCCTCAAAAACCTGCCGAAACAAAACTTCATTATCTTTAAAATTCAATTATCATTACCATGCCGAGATCATTTTTTACCAGCCTCCTCTCCTGCCTGCTGTTGAATGTTTGCTGTGCGCAAACCGACAGCATCGCTTTCTATAAAAAAACATCTGCCATGATCCCCATGAGGGATGGTGTGAAATTATTCACCGTGATATTTTCTCCAGTAGGTGCTACGCACGACCTGCCAGTATTATTGCAGCGTACACCTTATGGCGCCAATGGCAGCAATGTGCCTGATGATACCACTTTTAAGGTACAGGCATTCGGAACCAGCAATGGCATCATGCTGAAAGAAGGATATTTTTTAGTGTTTCAGGATATACGCGGTAAATATAAAAGTGAAGGCAAGATGGAAATTCACCAGCCCTTGATACACGCCACAAAAAAAGGGGCTGTTGATGAAAGCACCGATACATGGGATACGGTTGACTGGCTGATGAAAAATATAAAAGGCAATAACGGTAAAGCAGGCATATTCGGCATCTCCTATCCCGGCTGGCTGGCATTGGTGGGCGCTGTTGATCCACATCCTGCATTGAAGGCATCATCCGAACAGGCATGCATGAGCGATCTTTTTTTAGGAGATGATTTCCATCACAACGGTGCCTTCCGTTTGAGTTATGGTATGGAGTACAGTTATGAAATAGAGTTTGACCACACCACAGACAGCGATTTTCCTTTCCCGCAATATGACCTGTATGACTGGTATATAAAACTCGGCTCACTAAAAAATGTAAATGAAAAATACTTCCATAATAAAATACCAACCTGGAATAATTTTACGCAACATCCTAATTATGATCAATTCTGGCAAAGCAATTCCACCCTGAGTTATGTAGGCCGTGCAGAAATACCACAATTACATGTTGGCGGCTATTATGACCAGGAAGACCTTAACGGCCCGCAACTGATGTACAGGCATATGGAAAAAAATGACAAGGCCAATTACAACCATCTCGTGCTGGGCCCCTGGAACCATGGCGGCTGGGCGAGAGGAAAAGGTGATAGCCTGGGAAAAATATCTTTTCAATCTGCAACATCTTATTGGTTCCAGGCATTGCAAAAAAAATGGTTCGACTATTGGCTCAAAGGAATTGGCGATGGCCATTTTGAAGAAGCCTATTGTTTCCAGACAGGAAGTAACCAATGGAAAACGTATACTTCATGGCCGCCGAAAGAAGCATCGCTTAAGAGATTATACACCAGGGCCGATCACAGCGCATCATTTAACCAACCTGAGGCAGCAACAGGAACCGTATCTTATGTAAGCGATCCGGCAAAGCCGGTGCCCTATCGTGCACAACCCATTGAAGCCACTTATGGGCCGGGCAGCAGGTGGAGGCCATGGCATGTAGAAGACCAGCGCTTCGTGTATTCAAGGCCGGATGTGATCAGCTTTACAATGGATAAATTAATTACCAACCTTACCGTAACCGGGAAGGTTACAGCACATCTTTTTGCCAGTACTACAGGCACTGATGCCGACTGGATAGTAAAACTGATCGATGTGTATCCTGATTTCGATTCCAGTTTAAGTATGAGCGGCTACCAGTTGCCGGTAGCAATGGAAGTTTTCCGCGGCAGGTTCAGGAAAAGTTTTTCCAACCCTTCGCCATTAACACCCAATAAACCGGAAGAATTCGTGATCGACCTGCATGATATCAATCACACTTTCAAGCCCGGCCACCGCATCATGATACAAATACAAAGCAGCTGGTTTCCCGTGATAGACCGCAACCCACAAAAATATGTGTCGAATATTTTTGAGGCAAAGGAAACAGATTTCATCAAAGCAACGCAAACGATCTACTGCAACCAGCAATATGCGAGTTATATTGAATTGCCGGTGATGAAAGAATAAGGTGAATCCCGAGTTGTTACAATACCTAACCGCATCTTAACAGAAAGCGATGCTGCAAGCATTACAAAATGTAATAACCATGCATGTTAAACATCTTCAGCCAAACGATGCGGTTGCCGCATACGTAGAAAGGATCCTGGTAATAGAAAATTACCAGCTCACGGTTCCTTTTTCGCTGCCTTTATTTGCGAATGGCCTGCCTACGTTAGTTTTCAAATCTACCAAAGCCACATTCAGGAATAATACCACGACGCACCTTACATTATTTGGGCAAACCATTCTTCCCGATACATTGACCTTTGCCGAAGACTTTACGTTGATCGCCTATTTTTTTAAACCATATTCACTATACGAGCTCTTCGGCGTAACGGCACAGCAATTAACCGACCGGCCTGTTGATATGAATTTATTGAATACAAAAAAAACAATTGCGTTACAGGAACAACTATTAAATACCGGTGCAACAGGACAAATGATCGCCTTACTGGATAATTATATTTCCGATTTAATTGCCCATTCCAAAACAAATAGCCCCGTTATCAAATATGCCGCAGGTGCAATTGCACAGCACCATTCAAAAGATATCCTGCTTAAAGTGCAAAAGGAATTGCATATCACTGAAAGAACATTCCAAAGAATGTTTGAAACCCATATCGGCATTGCGCCCAACCTATACAGGAGGATCTGCCAGTTCAATGCCGCATTCCAGCAATTGAATAACAGGAACTATCATAAATTGTCCGACATCGCATTTGAAAATGGTTATGCCGACCAAAGCCATTATATACGCTCCTTCAAAGAATTTACTCAGCTCACACCAAAAGATTATCTCAATTTTGGCGTCGCACAATAAAGCTGCAAGCGACAAGCGACAAGGGCGAAGCAAAATTATTGAGCGAGCATGCTTATCCCTTGCAGCTTTTCCCCTTGCAGCTTTTCATTTTGTCGGTTTCATTCTATTTTCACTTTTTGCTGCCTGGTATTTTTGCGGGACATTTTTCATTAAAAAATAAAAAAAATGACCAATCAGATGTATCCCTGCCTCTCGTTTAACGGCCAGGCCAAAACAGCGGCAGATTATTACTGCTCCATCTTTAAAAATTCGTCCATCATTGCAGAAAATCCTGTCGTGGTGCACTTTGAACTGAACGGCAATAAGTTCATGGCATTGAATGGCGGACCAAAATCCCGGTTCTCGCCTGCTACTTCTTTCGTAATAGAATGCAACACACAGGAAGAGATTGATCACTACTGGGAAAAATTGGGAAAGGATGGCAGGTATGATCAATGCGGCTGGCTGGATGATAAATTTGGGGTTTCATGGCAGGTGATACCTGCTGTTTTGCCCCAGCTAATGAGCGATCCCAATAAAGCACCGCGGGTAATTGAGGCATTTATGAAAATGACAAAATTCGACATTCAAACTTTACTGGATGCCTGATCAATGTAAGTTGCCCGGCGGTTTGGAACTGCCAGGCAGCTTTGCTTTCTAAAAACTTTGTAGTTTTCGTACATAAAAAAAGAAAATATGCAGCTGCGGTATTGGCTAAAAAATCCGAAATACCTTTAACTTTAAAGACAACTTAAGCAGAATTGTTCAATGGCTGGAAATATTACATGCTGCGAATAAATACAGCACCTACTTGCGTTCGCAAAAGTTCCACTTATCATTGTGTGGCCGGGGCTCCCTCCTTTAAATAATCTTTGTACTTCAGGGCATTGTACCCGATGTGGATAACTATTTATCAAATATTAATGTATATTTATTGATAAACAATAAATATTTATCTATATTTGCATCCTAATCGAAAACCAATTTATAATGAATACAAATACAAAACTCATTTTAAAGATCTTATACGTCCTCTCGTGGATCATATTTGTAGGGGCATGTATTGAAGCCGGTGGCTTTATTTTTAATGGCGTTTTTACCATGCTCTACAATCCTGTTGGCGCCAAACATTTTTGGAAGGAGATAGATCTTTCCACTCTTTATTACTATGATCACGGCTATTTTTTTATAGAAACAATGCTGATGAGCTTTGTTGCTTTATTGAAGGCATGTATATTTTACCTGATCATAAAGATGCTGCACGGTAAAAAACTAAGTATATCCCACCCCTTCAACAAAGAAGGAGAGCGTTTTATTTTTAAAATAGCTTACCTGGCCCTTTTGACAGGCCTGTTCTGTATAGGCGGGGTTAAATTTGCCGCATGGTTTGTTATACAGGGAGTAAAAATGCCTGATGTACAATATTTACGTTTAGGCGGGGGCGATGTATGGCTGTTCATGGCTGTTGTGCTTTTTGTAATTGGACAGATATTCAAGAGGGGAATTGAAATTCAAACCGAAAACGAATTAACTGTATAACCATGCCGATAGTAGTAAACTTAGATGTGATGATGGCCAAAAGAAAGATGTCGCTGAATGAACTTTCTGAAAAAGTAGACCTCACCCTGGCCAATCTTTCTATATTAAAAACAGGAAAAGCTAAAGCCATCCGTTTTACCACGCTGGAAGCGATCTGCAAAGCATTGAACTGCCAGCCTGGTGATATTCTGGAATTTGTGCCATGATGTTTTATGCCGGATGATCATAAACCGTCACCGTAGAATTGTATTAATGATAAACGATTTTTAAGATAGTTGTATGCAACGCCTTTTCTATTTCATATTGACATTGACCTTATTTTCATGCAATGCAAATAGTACGCAAGGCACCGGGCCAACCCATGAAAAAATATATACTTCCTATGATGCCATAAGGAACACCATTCTGCCTCCTTTGTTTGTATTGCTTACCAATAAAGAGTAACTGCGTCTTTGGCCTCTCTTTCCAGCTTGCGGTACGGTTATTGGTTCAATAGTGTTACACTAAAACAAGATCATGAATAATCAAAAACAATTCGGCGTTTGGATGGATAGTCACCATGCAGCGGTAGTAGGCAGTAACAATACAGAAGACGGGTCTTTAACATTGATGGCCCATGTAAAAGGGGAAATTATTTCCCCAAGCTCCAGTGAAAAGAATTCCAACCACCATGAACAAACGGTGCAACTGAAGTTTTTTAAAGAAATTGCCTCGCATTTAACAAATGCTACTCATGTTCACCTTACGGGAACCGGGCAGGCACAGGAACAATTCATGCACTACCTGGCAGATACTGCACAATTTAAAAATATCAAAAGCGAAGAATCTACTTCGAATAAGATGAGCGATGAAAAGCTCGTAGAGTTTATTACCGCTAAATTCCAATAAATGATCTGCGCAACAGCGGTGCTCACTGCTGTTGCCTTATTTTACCAGTAAGGGCCGGCAACAGTTTGTTATAAAATACAAAATTATTGTAGCTTTAACGCTATGCCGGAAGATAAAGAAATACACGACTTTTTATCAGGATACGATCTGCCCGTTTACAATACTGCGCTGCAGCTTCGTAAAATCATCCTTTCAAATCTTCCCAACATCATTGAACAGGTTGACCTGCCTGCAAGAATGATCGCGTATTGCTATGGCCGGAAGTATATCGAGATGATATGCACAATCATTCCTTCTAAAAAAGGGATCAAACTTGGTTTTTACAAAGGAAATGAACTAGCAGATCCTCATCATTTATTACAGGGCACAGGAAAGATCTCCCGGTATGTTGAAATTAAAACGGGTGAAAAAATAAATTCAGCCGCGGTAAAAGAGTTGTTGAAAAATGCTTTGGTTGCTTATAAGAAAAGAATGAAATAAACAGCAAACGCCCGATAGATTAAATTCTCTTTATAAATTCTTCCCCACCTTATGCTCCACCGCAGGTAGACTTTTCAAATACACATAGATCGCATTCACCTGTTTATCGGTAAGGCTTTTGAATTTAGGCATCGGCACACGCAACATTCGGCCGCCAGGCGCTTTCCCTTCCCTTACAGCCGATGTAAAATCTGCAAGCGTAAAAGTTCCGATTCCTGTTGCATTATCCGGTGTTAAGTTAACACTGCGTATCTTTCCGGAAGTGCTTTTTAATCTTGCACCGCCGGTCATATACCCTTTTGAGTCTTCAGGATGCAGGTAATCTACTTTTAAAATGCTGGAAGAATGACAGTGATAACAGCCCACTACTGCAACTAAATAACGGCCATAGTTAGCCGCATCATTTTCATCAGGCTTTGGTACATCCTTGTTATAAGGTGTGGGTTTTTTACTGGCGATACGAATGAACATTTTCCCAAGGAAGTTGATATGCGTTAATCCAACGGTAGTATCGGCAGCGGCAACTTCGGGGTCATTCGACCGCAGGTAAGTAATGACGTCATTGATATCATCATCGGCCATCATAGGCCACATCATATAAGGCATGAACTTACCATTCTTTGCAATGCCTGTCTTTATTAAATAAAATAATTCCGCGTCGCTATAGGTAGGCGGGATACCATTGGTTGCAGACTGCGTGAGGTTGGCAGCAAATACCTTTCCGCCAATTCCAGGAAGATCATGCATAGGCTTGCCAATAATTTTTTTGACGTTAGGATCATAATGGCATCCCCCACAGATATTATGGGTAAGATTTTTCCCGCTTTGCACTGATGCGGCATTAGTGCGAACCGTAAAGTTCTCTTTGGTAGTATTGAAATAAAAGCGGCAGCTTACGAATGCCGCCAGCAAGCTTATAACGATAAGCGCTTTAACATGTCGTTTCATAAACCAGGTTTATGAACTTTGGGTAATGTAGAGATACAAAATTTATGCCCAATGAAACATGCAAAGGCGCAAAGATGGAGAGAGATAAAGCACTAAGGGATGCTCCGTGTAACTTTGTGTTTCCCTGTGTTTCACTGTGGAATAATTGTATTGATATGCTTTTACTTTAAGGCACGATCGGTTACAGAAGGCAGCACGGGATAAGCACGAAGCTGTGCAGTACCCGTAAAGCTAATCAACAAGGAAAGGCCTAATAATTTTATTCTCTATGCCGCTATGTTTTTACAATACTAAAATTTGTTTGCTTTTTGAGACAGAAGCCATAGATAAAAGTTTAAATAACCGCCACAAAAGTAGGGGCATAAAACAACTATTATCCTTCGACGAAATATTTTTTTATAATAAAAGGTACAAGCGGCAGCTTTAACTAAAGATATTTTGTATAAAGCCACATTGCATTTACTTTTACAACCAACTACTACCTCGTTTGTTTTGACTCCAGTAAAAAAATATACCGAAGACAGTTTGACCGCGGCGCTGAAGAAACATGACAGCGATGCCTTCAGTTATTTGTATGGTAATTATAAAGCAGCGTTATTCACTGTTATCCTGCAGGTGATAAACGATAATGAAATCGCACAGGATGTATTACAGGATGCCTTTGTTACCGCATGGAAAAATATTGACAAATACGATCCTTCAAAGGGCCGGCTCTTTACCTGGCTGTACAATGTTACCCGTAACTGTGCCATCAATACTACAAGAAGCAAGGCTTATAAATCTGAACAAAAAAACGATTCTCTCGACAATTACGTTTCTTATGTGGACGGGAAGGGCAGTGATTCAGTAAACATCAACCAAATAGGATTAAGAAAGCAGGTGCAGCAGTTGCGTGAAGAATATAAAAATGTAGTAGAGCTTTCTTATTTCAACGGGTTTACACACGAGGAGACCGCTAAAATATTGAATATCCCTGTAGGGACCGTAAAAACAAGATTAAGGAATGCATTAATAGAATTGCGCAAACAATTTGTATAAATGGATATTAATAATTACATAGCATCGGGCATTATTGAAATGTATGTGATGGGCTTGTGTTCGCAGGAAGAAAAGACAGAACTGGAATCGCTGCGTACGCAACATCCCGCACTGGATATGGCTATTATACAATTTGAAAAAGAATTGGAGCATAACCTGGTAAGCACTGCTGTACATGCACCCACTAAAGCGACTGATGAAAAGATTATACTCGCATTACACTCCATGCATATTCCCGCACCGGTTATCGCCATCAATACATTGCAGGCTGTTGCAAAAAAGAATAACTGGCTGAAACCTGTTGCAGCCTGTGCAGTTATACTTTTAGGCATTAGTGGCACGTATAATTATACACTTTACAAAAAAAACCAGGCGCAGGAACTGGCTTTAAAAGAAAAAGAAAAAACCTCTTCATTGCCTGCTGCTGATTATGCCATTTTAAAGAACCCCGCTATCACACCTGTTGCCATGTACGGTGTGGCGCCACATACACTTTGCCGCTGCACGATGTATTGGGATAAAAAGACACACAAGGCTTATATCATGATCCATCACCTGGTGCCATCAACAGCGGATAAAAAATATAAATTATGGGCAACGGTTGATGACAAGCCCGTACTCGTGGGCATGGTGCATGATGAGATCAGGGACCGTTTTATCCAACTGGAACATATTCCTGAGGGTGCTACTGCTTTTACGGTAACACTTGAAAGTATTGATAACGGAACAACACCTACAGCTGCGCAAACTTTTTTATACGGCAGTATCTAACTTACTTTCCTTAATACCGGGTCTTCTTCGTTTTTGGTGACATTTAAATGATACGGTACTTTTTTGGCGTTATATTTTTCTACTTCACGCAACATCCATAATAAAAGCGTAACAGATACTACGGCAAAACAATAGCCCGCCAATACATCACTGGCATAATGCACCCGAAGGTATATCCTGCTTAACCCTACCATCAATACCGTAAACATTAATAATATCACGGCAGTCCATTTTAACCAGCCATTGTTAATACTGGTGTAAGCCTTATAGATCACGAAACCGAAAAAAGTAAGGCTCATAAATGCATGGCCGCTGGGAAAACTTAATCCATGTGCTTCTTTCAGTAAAGGAATGAGGGGACGCGGGCGGTTGAATAAAAATTTCAATCCAAACATCAGCAACAAATTACTCGAAGCCACCACTGCTGTCTTGATAAAATTCCATTTGTCTTTTTTAATGAAGAGATAAAACGCGAATACCAACAGCCACGCAGGAACAAGAAAGTATTGCGAGCCAAGCAAAGTAAAGGCCTGCATGATATCCGTATGCGAATGGCTGATATGATGAGAAAGATAAGCAAACACCCTGTCGTCAAAATCATTTTCTTTATCGTAGAAGATCTCTTCAATTATCAGCACCAATATAGTAAGCGAAATAAAAAAACCAACCAGCACGATCACGATCTCAACAGAGAGCAGTGCGATGGCCTCCCATAGTTTTTTGATCCTATGTTTGAATAACTTTATCATAACTGCTGCACAAGGATCTTATATCTTAAGTGTGAACAATTCGATACCATTGGATTTTCCTTTCAGGTCCACGATGCCCAGGCTTTCTCCCTGCCACTCCGCAAGGTCGCTGGCATCCATAAAATCTTTCGACATGATGAATTTCTGGTTGAACTCGTTACAGGCACTCCTGATACGCGCTGTAGTATTCATCGTGTCGCCACTCATCGCCAGGTCTTTTTTTATTACACCGATCTCCCCTACCGTTACCTCTCCCATATGTATGCCAATTCTGAACTCAGGTATGATACCGTAGTTCCTGCGGAAATAATTACCACTTTTTTGCAGGTTCTTCCTCGCTTCGATAATAGCAGCCATACATTTACGGGTATTCTTTTTATCAAACATCCAGGATACTACGATCTCATCGCCAACGTACTGGTAGATCCTTCCACCATTTTCTATCAATGCCATTGATACATGAAAGATAAAATCGCGGATGAATAAAAAATTTGCTGCATGGCCCAATTTTTCTGCGATTGGGGTGGAATCTTTAAGATCGATGAACATTACGATACGTTTCTCAATTTTCGGCTGTATGTATTTGCCACGGATGATATCAAGGAATACACCCGGTGAATATTTCTCGTTGATCTCGATATACAACTGCGTGATCACGAAAAGTATCAGCCAGTAAAGTATATTCCGGACTAACACTTTTGTTTCCAGCATCTCTTTAGAAAAAGATTCAACCGCCAGGCCTGCATTCCTGCCATTGATCACAACGGTATCAACAAAGTGAACGAGGAAATTCATGGCGAATGCCGCGAGCAATAAAATGATGCTCTTGAAAATAAAATTCACCAGGGGCGGCTTAGTGCGAAAGACATTCTTTAATGTAAATACAAAAAGATAGCCCATTACGCAACTCATGATAAATACCGCGATCTCCCTGAAAATAATAAACCGAAAAGGGCTGTTGGTTCGCCCGTCTTTTACCAACAGTAACACTACGAGGTCGATGCAGGTCCAAAAAACAGCAATATAAAAAATCGAACGCATCCGGTATTTGCCTACCACCGAAAAAATAGAATATGATTCATCTGGGGCTGTCATGTTTGCTGTTTCAGGTATTGGTAAATGCTGGATTGTGCGTTGAATTGATGTCCGTTACTGCCATTCACGGATAAGTATTGCTGGTCGGGCAACTGCTGCACGGCTTTACTGTTATCCGCCCATTGCATATCGAAATAATCAAGCAGTTCTTTTTTACAGCGTGGATCTTTTACCGGTGCACAAACTTCTATGCGATGATGCAGGTTCCTTGTCATCAGGTCGGCAGAACCCATGAATACTACGGCATCATCGCCTGTGCCAAATATAAAGAGCCGTGTATGTTCGAGGAAATGATCCACCAGGCGCCTCACGGTAATGTTCTCGCTCATACCGGTGATACCCGATACGATGCAGCATACACTTCTTACAATAAGTTCAATGGTCACACCTGCTTTGCTTGACTTGTATAATAAATTTATGATCGCCGGTTCTTCCAGGTTGTTCACTTTGATCCTTATCCTTGCCGGTAAACCATTCTTTGCATTTTTAATTTCTTTGTTGATACGTTTTTCCAGTTCATCTACCAGGTTGAACTGCGACACCAATAATTCGTGGAATTTTATTTTAGCATCCCCGATCTCGTTGTGGCCCTTTTCCAAAAATCCAAATAGCAATACCAGCTCGCTCACGAATTTTTCGTTACAGGTCATTAATACATGATCGGTATAAAACTGTGCCGTGACCTCGTTAAAATTACCCGTGCTTAAAATGGCGTAAGACAATGCATCCTGGTCTACTTTCTTTTTTACCAATGCAATTTTTGAGTGCACTTTTATCTGCGGCATACTATATACCAAAGTGATACCTGCTTCTTTCATGATCCTGCTCCACTTGATATTATTGGCTTCGTCAAACCTTGCTTTTAATTCGATGAACACCACTACGTTCTTGCCGTTCTTTGCCGCGTTGATCAATGCATTCACAATATGCGATTCGGATGCAAGGCGGTACAAAGTGATATAGATATCCGTTACATCTGCATCTATCGCGGCCTGGTTAAAAAAAGATAATACCGGGTTGAAAGATTGATAGGGCAGGTGCAATAAAATATCCTGCCTTGCCATTGCCATAAAAATATTACTGGTATCCATTACAGGAGGCGCAGTTAGCGGCTTCAGCTTTGCCGCCTGCAAACTGTTATCAAAAGAAGGAAACGAGGCGAGGTCGCTGAGGTGATGGTACCTTCCTCCTGCAAACATATCTTCGTAAGGCACATCAAATGCCGCAGCTAAAAATAATTGCAGGTTACGCGGCATAGCTGCTTCGTATAAAAACCTTGATGGCAGCCCGGTTGCCCGCCTTTTCAATTGCTTTTCTATTTTCTCTAAAAGATTGCCGCTGTATTCATCCGAGAGGTTGAGCTCGGCGTTCCTGTTGAATTTGATACTGTACACGGCCACCACTTCCAGTTTGGGAAAAAGGTAATTGATATTCTCCCTTATGATATCATCTAAAAAGATCACGTATTCATTACCTTCAAGTGGCGAGAGTGTAAAAAACCTTTTCGTTTTATTGGAAGGAATATTTACAATCGCATGCTTGAGCCCATCACCCGGCACTCTCAGCGTAACTAGGAAATAAAGCTGGTTGTTCTCCGGTAAAAAATGATGATTACCGTTACCTTCCAGTATTACCGGCTGTAAAAAGGTCAATATATGTGAAAGGAAGAGTTCTTTTATTTCTGCAACATGCTCTGTACGGATATCGCTGTTATAATAAAAAACGATATGGTGTGCTTTTAACTCCGGTATGATCTCCTGTGTAAGTACCTTACCATAATGCTCAAGTTGCCTGTTCACTTCATCCTGTATCTTTTCTACGAGATTATCATCCGGTTCCAGCCCGGCTTTTATTTTTGTTTTATCTTTTAAACCGGATAACGCCACCACTGAAGGATAACGCACCCTGAAAAATTCATCGAGGTTTGCAGAAAAAATAGAGAGGAACTTCAGCCTTTCATAAAGGGGAACATTTTTATCTGAAGCTTCCTGTAATACCCTGAAGTTAAATCCCAACCAACTTATATCCCTGTTATGCAGCATACAATAATTTATTAAAACGGTGATCCCGACGAAGTAGTGACCGCACCTTTACCTGATGAATTAAAAAAGAAAACGGCTATGGCAAATGCCAATACAGACACAATGATGCCGATCATGAAAATATTATAGGCCAGCCGCAGTAATTTATATTTTCGCCCGAGCACAGTGCCTAATGTATAGATATCTTTTATAAGCGAACCATACAGGTAATCGGTATCCTTCATCATTTCCCTCATGGCAACATTATATTCTTCAAAAGATGCTTTATAAAAATTACCGAAGAATAAAAGGTTGGTCTTTTTATCCAGAATGTCCTGGCTGGTAAAAGTGCCGCCGCTTACTTTTGGCCTGGTAGAGATGATCGACAGCACGATGGTGGTTACCGCTACCGCTAAAAATATGATCGTTGGTATAGTAAGGTGCGGCGCTTCTTCCAGTTTGCGCAACAGCACACTTAAGATAACAGAAATGATTATCGCGTTAACGGTGATAAGGATATGTGCTTTGCTGTCGGCCATATCGCTGAGGTGAAAATGATTGCTGGAAGTTAAACGGAGCATGGTTTGGATGCCCTTCGACATCATACCCGTTTTATCTTTTTCCATATCATTCATATTAAGCCCCATTTCACTCTGCTCCGCACCTTCAGCAATTTTTTTTATCTTTTTCATGTTCTTTTTTTTTCTTTTATCGAGAAGGTCTTTACCGTATTTTGTAAAATACTGATGCTTGCTCAATAGCTCCATCGTTTTTTGCGCCCATTCTTTTTCGCTGAGTGATGTACCCATGTAATTGTATTCTTCCCACACCTTCCTGTTGGTTTCTTTAAATTCTTTTGTGCCCAGGTGATAGGTATCGGCATCACAAATGATCTGCTCCAGCAAATTATCGTGTTTAAAAGGTGGCTTTGTAGCAAGGATACAGCCTTCTATCTTTTGTACCATCTCTTCATCCTTAGAATGTTCCTTCATGAATTCCTTCATCAGCTCCACGCTTTTTTCTTCATGATTGGCAGGATCTGTAAAAAGATATCCTGTGTCATGGAACCAAGCTGCCACAAAAACAGCGAGCATATCTTTTTCGCTAACATAATAGTGGCCCGCAATTTCTTTGGTGCGTTCCACTACCTTTCTGGTATGTTCAAGATTATGAAACACCAGCGCAGGGTTGGGGTGCTCATTAAATAGCGCCGTAACATGCTGCTCTGTTTTTTTATAAATATTATTTGAATCCATATTGCTGATTAAAAAACCAATTTCAATTTTGTGCCCAATGTAAAATTGAACAAATGATCCTCCGGTGAAAAGCCCATTGTTAAAGACAGCATCACCATATTGTAAGGAAGGTAATAAAGCCCTCCGCCATATGAACTATGCCATTGATTGGAACTTTGCTGCCTTTCCCATACCCTTCCAAAATCATAAAATCCCATGATACCAACATCGCCCGGTAATAAGTAAGATTGCGACCTGAACATTTTTAACCTTAATTCCGCGTTGGCATAAGCCAATGATGAACCCGAGAACCTGTCTTTTCTATAACCCCTCAAATAATTATTAGCGCCCAAATTCAATGCCTGGAAATACTCATAACCTTTGCTGAAAATATGCCCGCCACCAAAACGGAATACCGCACTTAGCCTCGATTCATCCTGTATGCTTGCATAGATGGTCATGTCGGAAGTTAATTTGGTAAGCCCATTCGTATTGGAGTTAAACCCCCGCAGGCCAACGAATTCGCTGTACCAGGTAATACCGCGTGTTGGGAATATTTCGTTATTGATATAAGTGATATCCAATTTAGATTTCAATCCTAAAAATTCTTTAACGCCATAGATATTCAAAGAATCATTGCTTAAAGTGCTGGGATCGCCTAATATCCTTTTTTGATTGTCTTCGTAATTGCTCCAGTAGTGATAATAACTTGGCCCGATAGAGAATTGTACGAGGCTATTGAAACTCTTTCTTAACATTACATCCGTTTCAAAATATTTATACCTCACCCTGTAATAGGATAAAGGTTTGCTTTTATCGAATACGGTCTCATTTCCAAAACCAAAGAAATTATTCAGTGAAGGGTTCACCAGTTGCGCATGCACTACCAGGTCCTGTTTAGCGATGATCTTATTAAAAGCACCATCGTATTTTATTTGATAGGCACCCCGCGTAGGTGCGTACAAGGTTACCAGCCGCTGGTCGGTAGCATAAGGTTCTTTTCGCCATCCAAAAGTCCTTTTTGAAAAACCAAGACCTACTAAAAATTTATCCTCTACGTTATAACCGAGGTCGAGCTGCGGGAATTTTGTCTTGGTATATTCAAAGCCCGTGCTTTTATAATCATTCGCCGCGGGGCTGGTGGAGAATTCCTTATTGGTCCTGCGCAGGTTAAGCGATACATTTTTTTCTGAAGACAGGTCGTATACAAAATTGTGGATATTTCCCCGAAGGTTAAAAGTGTCATTGCCTTTGCCGCCGACAATGCGCAGGTTTATCTTTGTGCTCACGTCATCATCTATTTCAAACTTGTCATCACCATTGAGTCCGTATAAGATCAATTCTTTTGTAAGCGTTTCATTAAATACACGGCTGTACATTACCGACGCCGAATCGGAAGTATTGTTCTTTTTATATACGATAAGCTGAAGGCCGTTGGGTGCTTTTTTAATATGGAAATATTCTGCCTTATTACTGCCGGTTACGGATACCGACCTTGAAAGGAACTTATAATATTTGATCGCGTCCTTTAATAATCCATCCCGGCGGCTGATGAGTTTTGCCGCAACTGTATTTGCATCAAGTGCTGCAATAGGTGGCGGGAATTTTGTCACTGCTTTTCGTATCACGTCGTCCGTTAGCATGCTTTGAAAATGGCGTGTGATACTATCCCAGGCTTTTTCATCCAGGTTGTTCATGAATATGCGGTCAAAATCCCTGGCCACGTAATTGAGCCCGTTGATATCTTTGATATTCTTTTTAAACCCCTGTAAAAAACGCATTTTCTCTCTTGATAAATAGCCGACCAGCAAACCATCAGAATTAAAGAATGCCTGGTCGCGGTCTTTTGGAATGGGATAATATAATTTTCCCTGGCCGGTATCACGTGTGCCCCATTTCCATTGATCTGCATGGCGGTCAAAATCGCCGATAAGCATATCCAGCAATCGGGCATTCAATACTTTTTCCTGGTCGATATGATGGTCATTATCTTCCAGCATTTTATTCAATACCTTACCCGTGCTTTTTGTATCTACAAAACCTTCACCGGGGTTCCGGTTCTCCAGCATTGCAACGGTATTGGCAAACATGGCACTGTATTGTCCCAATGCAGGGTCTGCCGGCACAAAAAAGAATTCCGGCTCGGGTGTAACGATGCCTGTTGCTTTTGCCAGTTCAGCAACCACCAACGGCGCATATGGGTGACTGGCAGATATCATATCCTGTACGATGTCCTGCGCCATTGTTCCCCTCAGGTTTGAAGGCAATGCTTTTTCAGGATCCTTATCTACCGAACGCAGGGTCCATTCAGTACCGTTCTTATCTTTTAATTGCAATGATTTGGTTTGTTTGCCACCACCCAGGCTTACGATGGTAAGGCCGCCTTTTTCTTTACGGATATTAAACTCCTGCATCGTTATCGGGGTACCCCATTCTTTACGATAGTTCCTTCCAAGAAATGTTTTGCGGAACCCCACGTTATCTTTATACCTGTCACTGGCAGAGATCACTACACTGTCCCTGAATTTATATTCCGGTTGCCTTGTTGTATCTGCAGGAGGTAAAGGGATCTTTTTAAAATCAAGGATAAGATGGGAATAATCCATTTTCACCGAATCGCCGTTTACTAAATAATAATTGGCCTGTACATTTTTATTTTTTGAAACATCCAGTGTTACAAAGCCAGTACTGGGCGAGGCGTATAAACTTTTTCTTCCTTTTGAAACCCTTGAACTTTTACTACCACTACCGCTGGTGATATAATTGTAACCGCTGTCCTGTATCAATTGCAGGCAATGGTCGTGGCCTGCCACAAAGATCACATTGGGATGCCCCTTTACTACACCATCAATTGCATTAATGAATGCCTGGTAAAGCGGGTGTTTAAGGTCTTCTGCAGTGCCAAATACCGCTCTTGTTAAAGGGTATGCCGAACCGATAACAGGTAAAGGGATATATAAATTGGGGAATGCATCGGTAAAAGGAAAGATATGCTGCTTCAATGTAAAATAACCTCCGTGAACACTATAACTTCTTAGTGTATGATGAAATGCCAGCAGCACCAATTTTTTTGAATTCTTTGAAAGGATATCGTCCAGCGCAACCAATATCTCTGCTTTAGTTTTATAAGGACAGTCGGATTCGATACCGGGCTTATTGTACTCATGCAACCACCACTGGCTATCCATCATCACCAAAGTGATGTCATCATTTATCTTTACTTCTTCGGGTCCGGGGCAACCATCACGGGGTAGCAGCGTTACATTTTTTGTAGCAAGGAAATCTATATAGGATTGTACCCTTATCACTGCTTCAAACCCTGCGGCGCCACCGCCTCCCCAATCGTGGTTACCTGTAACGAAATATACTTTAGCATCGCTTTTGTCGGCAATATGTATCTGCGAATCAAGCGGAGCTTTTGCAGCTTCGTAAGTAGGCAGGCTGTTATCGGGCAAACCAGTTTTATATAAATTATCGCCGAGGAAAATAACCGTTGTTTTTTTATCCATTTTGATATGGCTCTTCACTGCTGCTACAACGGGTTGTTTGCCGTTGGTCAATTGCCCTGCATCGCCTATTAAAACAATCCTTGCCTGTATGCTGTCCTGCGCAACAATTATTTCCTGTGTAACAAACAGGCAGCATAATAAAAGTAGGGCCTTTCTAAGCGTCATTTCTTTTTGTTTTTTATCAATAAAATAGTTCCTACGCCGGTCTCATGCCATTCGTTGCTGATGATGAGATCACCGGAAGGGGTAAACGCCAATCCTTCTGCCTGCTTATACAAAGCGGGGTCCAGGTGATACAATTCTTTGAAAGTTCCTTTGCGGTCGGTGATCACCAGCAAATGTTCTATTGACGACAGTATATACAATTCACCGGTGGCAGGGTTGATAGCCGCTGCTGATGGTTTTAGTTTGAGTTTCCTGTCGCCCAGCTTTTCGGCTATCGGCAGCATATCTATTGTAAACGCCGGGGCATATTCCTGCGTGGTAAAATTATACGACCACGCGGTTACGATCTTACTGCCATCATCCTCGCAATTTTTACAGAGAAGGATCATTTGCTGGAGGCTGTCGTCGTAATACATGGATTCGAACTCGTTGATCTTTTTGGAAGCGTCCGGGAATTTTGAACGGCTGGTGATGATGGAATCACGTTGCCCAAATTGTATGGCTTCAATATCACCATTGCTCACCAGTACATAAAAAACACTGTCTTTTAAAACCAGGTCTTCGTAATCCCTTTTCTTATCAAAATCCCACTTTTTAACGGGTTCTTTTTTATTAAGGCCGATCTTGAACAATAGCCCGTCTTCGTCGATGATAGCGAAAACAGCAGTATCTTTTGGATAGTATACCACACCGGATATCTCGTCTAATGCCTGGGGCAATTTAACTACAACGGGGCTGGCGAGGTCATACCTGTCTGAATTACTGAAATGGAGTTTCTTTTTATTGGCACTGCAGCCCCAAAACAAAAAAGAAAAAATAACAGCAAAATGTATTTGCCTTACTAATATCACAAGGTTTTTTTTAGAATGAATCAATAAAAAATCGTGCCTGTACAATCAACAGCGCACAGGTAATTAAAATTACCACGGGCTTGCATGGCCATTGTTACAAAATGCTTTTAAAAGCTTACATTATTCCCATGTTTTTGAAAATCAGCGGGAAACGTGGTCTTACCGGGAGTGCTGTAAGGGGCAGTGGAGCCTGTTAATAGCCGCGGTCGATGTGTAATGGACTGGAATGATTTAGTTGGTGGCACAAGATCAAAGTGTAGGAAAACAACCACAATAAGCCACAAAGGAATAGCAGCAGGGATAAGCATGCCATTCGAAAAATTATTCTGTGCCTTGAGGGTTGTAGCTTGCAGTTCTTATTACGTTAGTGAAATTTTTTTTCCCGTTCGGGCTGCTTCATATATTGCCTGCATAATGCGCACATCCTTCAATCCTTCTTCGCCGCTGATATGATCGGGCAGTGGTTTATTTTCTAACAATAGTTTGGCAATCGCATCGCATTGCACCATTTGCTGGTTGGTATCGGCAAATTTCAATGGTCCCTTGCTTGTCTTGCCAACAAATGGTCCATAACTTATTGCCGGGCTTAATTCAAAATTGCCCTGGTCTGCTGAAGCAAAAAGCCGGTCAATACCGCAAGTATAAGTGCTGGTGCAATTGCTAAAAGCCCCACTGGGGAATTCCAGCTGCCATGCAATAGATGCTTCTACTTCTGTAAATAATGCTGCGTTGGTGATAGGGCCAAACTGTGCAGTTACTGAAACTGGTTCTTCGCCTAAAATGTAACGGCTGGCCTGCACGCAATAAATACCCACGTTCATTAAAGGCCCACCGCCCGCCAATGCTTTCTTCAAACGCCATTCTGTTGGATCGCCGGTCTTATATCCAAGCGATGCTTCAACCAAACGGACCTGCCCAAATACTTTCTCCTGTCCCAGCCTTTTCATTTCCATGTTGTAAGGTTCGTAATGCAGGCGATAACCGATCGCCATTTGTACGCCGGCATCTTTACATGCTTTTATCATTTCCATGCAATCGTCAGCAGTAACGGCCATCGGTTTTTCTACGATCACCTGTTTGCCGGCCTTTGCAGTTCTTATTGCAAATTCTTTATGCATGGCATTGGGTAAAACGATATATACCAGGTCGATGTCCTTATTATTTTTTATGTCATCAAAATTTTGATAGTTGTAAATATTTTCCTTCGGGATATTATATTTTTTGCTCCATTCCACTGCTTTGGCAGGTGTGCCGGTAACAATTCCCGCAACGCGGCAATATTGTGCATCCGCAATACCTTCGGCCAAATAACCAGCATAACGGCCCAGGCCGCATAATGCAATGTTCAATTTTTTACCTGCATATTTCGGCGCAATGTCGCTTGACCCGAGTATAGTGGGCAATGACGCAGCAACAACTGCGGTACCAGTTCCAATACCCATTTTTTGCAAGAATGAACGGCGGGATAAATTTTTCATGGTGATGATTTTATGCTGTCACAAATGTAGAGAAGACAAAAGATGGCCCTTACTGATTTTTATGAGCGGCGGAAGGTTTTAGAGGAAATATCTTTTCAGCGATTATAACTGTTGTGATCCCGATGATATTTGGCACCATATCCATCCACGAAAAAGAGCTGCCAAGAATAACAGTTGCCAGCCTTGAACGCTGCAAGCCCAATAAATTGATGACATGAAAATATTGCGCTGCTTCTACTGCGAATGAAAAGACCAGCACCCCTATTGCCGTTGGTACAACAGGAGTATTAAAAAAAGACTTTACAAAACAATAGATCAATATTACAACCAGCACATCGCCGATATAAGGCCTGATGATGGTATCATGAACAAATATCGCAATACAGGTCTCTACAGCAAATAAGATAATAACAAGGATAAAATAGCGTAGCTCAAATTTAAAAATAGTGGTCATAAGTTACCGACGATGACAGCTGCTGTTATGATAAAGCCATCCGCCAAATGGCGGATGGCTTTATTTTTTAATTTCTTTTCTCGTATCCCGGTTGCTTAGGTGCGGTATAGCCTTTATTTTTTAACGCGGCTTTTATTTCTGTAATCGCACGTTCCAGCTGTGGATCGGTGCCTTTGCTCATTAAGCCGAGGTCTTCGTCGACAGCAATGTCAGGATCAACACCATGCCCTTCCTTGAACCAGGAACCATCAGGGTTATACATTCGGAAAGTTGGTGCAGTGATATTTCCTCCATCCATCAGCAATGGCATACCGCTGATACCGATCAATCCTCCCCATGTTCTTGCTCCTATCAATGGGCCAAGCCCTTTCTTCCTGAAATAATCAGGGAAAGCATCACCGCCCGAACCGCTCCATCCATTGATGAGCATCACCTTTGGGCCAAAATGTGCGTAAGGCGGCCAGGGCCATGTGGCCCCATCACGGGTAGCCCAGTACGCTAATGGGGTACGGTTGAGCATTTCAATAAAACGATCGGGTATTTGGCCGCCGCTGTTAAAACGTTCATCTATCACCAATGCTTTTTTATCCCATTGCGCATTGAACTGGCGGGTCAGCTCTTCCTGCCCATCCTGGCCGGTACTTGGCACATAGATATATCCAGCTTCGCCATTGGTAGCGGCGTCAACACGCTTGCGGTTGGCTTCTACCCATGCTAAATAACGCAACTGGTATTCGTTGTTCATGGTTTGCACCACTGCCGTTTTAGCACCGGTAAAAGATGGTATGGAATTATACGTTAATTCCACCGTTTTTTTATCCAGCCCCTGGAAAAAAGCATAAGGTTCCATCGCGGTGGTAATCGGCATACCATTTACCGCAAGGATATAACTGCCTTCTTTGATATCAACGCCAGGTTCGTCTAAGGATGACCGTACCTGAGCATCCCAGGCAGCGCCGCGGATGATGGTCTTGATCTTATAAAAATTCCCCGCGGCTTCCCAGTCAACACCCAAATAACCCACTGCTTTATTACTTTGTCTTTCTACATCACCGCCGCCATGATAAGTATGCGATGCATTGAGCTCGCCGATCATTTCGCCAATGATGAAATCCACTTCTTCACGTGTAATGGCGCTTTCAACCATTTTCAAATAACGCTCCTTGACCGTATTCCAGTTAACACCATGCATATTTGGATCATAAAAATAATCACGCTCCATACGCCACGCATCGGTGAACAGTTCTTTCCATTCGGCCATGGGCTCCACCATCATCTCCATTTCATTCAGGTGAAGTGGCTTATCCATCTTTTGCCCTTCTTCAGGTTTTATCACCGCAAAACTATTGCCCCGCTGTGCCAGCAGTTTATTGGTGTTGGCACAGAGTATATAATTATCAATATTCTCACTAATGGTCTTCTCTTCTCTTTTATCAATATCAAAATATTTAAGTGCAGGCTTTGCATCATCTCCGCTGCCAAGGTTAGGGAATTTTTGGTAGAGTATCTTTCCTTTTACCGCAGCAAGATTGCCATAATTACCGGCTGGTACAGGAAGCAATACCATCCTTGACTGCAGGCCATCAAAATCAATATCAACCGCGTTGGACGCAGGCTTTTTTGGAACGGTATCTTTCTTTTTTTCTGCAGGCAATTCGTCTGCTTTGAAAGCAACGGTATCGTTCCTGGGATACAATAATGAACGCGTAGATCTTTTTAAAGAGATAACAGCGAGCTGTGTTGAATTGCCATAAATAAAAGAGTTATCGATATCACTGTAATATGGAGAGTAAGACTGGTTCGTAGTGAGATAGATATATTTTCCTTCGGTATCGAATACCGGGTTGTTGCAATTATAAAAACCATCGGTGACCTGCTGCGTTTTTTTATTTTGTGCATCAAAAATAAAAGCGGCGCTGTGGTAATTGTTCAGGTCGCGGCTATAGGTGAACCAGCGGCTGTCGGGCGACCAGCTGCCACTGAACCCTTCACATCCGCCATGCATGAAACGAAGCGCCTGGTCAATTTCAGTTGTGCTGCCTGTTGCCACATCATACATCTTTATCTTCATGGCCTGGTCGATAAAAATCAATTTCTTGCTGTTGGGCGACCAATATAAACTATAGCGGAAGCCGCCATCATAGTTCGTCAATTTTTTTGGCGTTTCTTCTTTACCCGCCTGTGCCAGCCACAATTCATTCTCGCCGCTTTGGTCGCTCCAGTAAGCAATGCTGTTACCGTCGGGCGACCATGAAGGGTAACGTTCATTAATACCCGCAGAACGTGTGATATTTTTTACAAAACCATTTTCTGCAGGCAAAGAGAATATATCGCCTCTTGCTTCCATCAATACCCGGTTGCCATCGGGGCTGATATTGGCATGCTGCACATAATTGGCAACAGTAACCGATCTTGGTTTAAGTGCGGCTTTATCGGTCACTAAATTTACCGGTACCGTTCTTGCCTGTTGTGTTGCAAAAGAGAACAGGTATAATTTTCCGCCCTGCTCAAATACGATATCGTCCGGCCCCTGTGAAGGGAAGTGGATGTCGTAATCTTTGAAATTAGTGAGCTGTTCATATTTTTTTGTGCTTACGTTATAACGCCAAAGGTTCATGCGTAATTCGGTACCGCGGTCTGATAAAAAATAAATATGATCCCCGTGCCACATGGGAAATTCATTGCCTGCAACTTCACCTGCTGAGATATCTTCCGAAGTATTATTGGCAAAATTAAAAAGATGGATATTCGCTTTCCAGCCCCCGCGGTACCTTTTCCAGTTGCGGAATGCCTGCGAAACAAAAACAACTGCCATTTGTTTTCCATCGGGGGAATAAGAACCAAACTCCGCGTAAGCAAAAGGTAATTTTTCCACCGGGCCCCCGGATGCCGCAACCGTATAAAATTGGTTGAACCGGTTCCTGCCGCTTTCCCTGCCCGAAGCAAACAAAACCCTTTTGCCATCAGGTGTCCAGTCAACCACGCGGTCAGGAAATCCATGGGAAGTCAACCGAACAGGCACATCACCATTAACGGCAATAGTATAGGCGTCCTGGTTGCCATCGTAATTGCCGGTGAAAGCAATAGACCTGCCATCGGGCGAGAACTTTGGAAAGCTTTCCACTCCCGGTGGTGAGCTTAACTTTTCCGCGGTTCCCCCTGTTTTCGGCATTATCCAGATGTCATTCCCATAGCTAAAAACGATCTGTGTTTTAGACACGTCGGGAAAACGAAAAAGCCCTGCGTCTACCTGGGCCTTTGTTTCAAAACAGCATAAAGCAATACAGCAGCAAAACATGAGTTTCTTCATAACGATTGTTTATTGGTTAATTAGTTAATTGGTTTATTAGTTAATTGGTTTGTTGGTATGCTGTCCACCGGTGAACAACATCCCCAGGATGGTGGTTAGTAAGATAATGATTTGTTCCTACAATCCATGTTTTCAATCCGTGTAATTCACGTCTTCAATTCATGCAATTAAATTAAATAAAATATTTTAGTTAAAGCCAAACAAATCATACCTTAACCTATATAAACCCCATTATGAGAAAAAATACCCTTTCCCTTTTAGCCTTATTGCCATTGCTTGCTGCATGCAATAATAATGATGCCACCAGCACCGCTGCCCGCGATTCTGTAAAACAATACAGTGCCGAGCAATTGTATAATAACAAGAGTATAAACGGTGTGTCATTTAATGCCAGCGAAACCGGTATACTTGCGGGCGCAAATATTACCGGCATCAATAACCTGTATGAGTTGAGTATCGCTGATACTTCGATGAAACCGCTGACCAGCTCAGTAAAAGAATCGTTTTACCCCGTTGATTATTTGCCCGGCAGTAATAAGTACCTGTACAGCGCAGACCAGGGCGGGAATGAAAACAGCCATATTTATTTACAATCGCCCGGTGATACCACTGCAAAAGATATCACACCCTGGATGGGCAGCGCCAACAATGTATTTGGATGGAGTAATGATAAGAAGTCGATTTTTGTAAGCAGCAATAAACGCAACCCCAAATTCTTCGATATATGGAAAGCCGATACAGCCACCTGGAATTTTACACCTTTCTATCAAAATGATTCGGGGTATGATGTGAATGATATCAGCAAGTCGGAAAGGTATATAGCACTTACAAGGTCGATCACCACGGATAAAAATGAACTGTACCTGTATGATAACAAGACCAAAACTATGAAGCGCCTCAGCAATGATAATGAAGCCACGTGGAATGCTACAGGTTTTGAAAAGAACGACAGCATCATGTATTACATTACCAATGATGGGAGTGAATTCTCTTACCTTGTTAAATACAATATCAATACCGGTGTGCCCACTAAAATTTTCACTGCCGATTGGGATGTGAGCGGTATGTCGATCAGCGAGAACGAAAAATACCATACCATTTTTATCAACCAGGATGGCAAGAACAAAGTGTTGTTGTTTGATCATACTTCCAGCAAGCCGGTTGATTTTCCTGAAATAAAAGATGGGGACGTTAAGGGAGTTATCATTTCTCCTTCGGAAAAGAATATGCTGCTAACGGTGGGCAGCAGCCGCAGCCCGGACAATTTATACAGCTATAACTTTGACAGCAAAACCTTGAAGCAGCTTACGCAAACTTTAAACAAGGAAGTTGATGTGAACGACCTGGTAAGTGCCAGCGTTGTCCGTTTTAAATCATTTGATGGCAAAGAGATCCCCGCGATATATTATAAACCATTGACGGCATCAAAGGATAAAAAAGTACCGGCTTTATTATGGATACATGGCGGACCCGGCGGGCAGTCACGTATTGGCTTTTCCAATGCGATACAGCATTTGGTGAACCATGGTTACGCCGTGATGGCAGTGAATAACCGTGGCAGCAGTGGCTATGGCAAAACCTTTTATAAATTAGATAACCGCGACCACAGCAACGGCGACCTTAAAGATTGTGTATGGGCAAAGAAATGGTTGCAGCAACAGGATTATATTGATACAGGAAGGATCGGTATTGAAGGCGGCAGTTATGGTGGATGCATGGTATTGGGTGCGCTGGCATTTCATCCCAATGAGTTCAAAGTAGGCGTAGACCAGTTTGGCGTTGCCAACTGGATGCGCACATTGCGCAGCATTCCGCCTTATTGGGAATCGTTCAAGAAAGCACTGTATGAAGAAATGGGCGACCCTAATACCGCTGATTCGGTAAGGCTGCGAAATATATCACCGTTATACAATTATCAAAAAATAAATAAACCGTTACTGGTGTTCCAGGGAATGAACGATGTAAGGGTATTACCGATAGAAAGTAAGGAGATCGTGGAAGGTGTAAAACAAAATAATGTACCGGTAGAATATATCACTTATCCCAACGAAGGCCATGGCTTCACCAAAAAAGAAAACCAAATTACAACTGCTAACAAAACTTTGGAGTTCTTAGATAAATATTTAAAAGGCGATGGTAATATGCCTGCTAAAAAACTATAGGGATAATTACAGGATTAGGCGGATTACACGAATTAAATAAGGTAACAATAAAAATAAATTCGTGTAATTCGTGTTTTTAATTCGTGTGATCACAATTTCCTGTACTTCGTCCCAATATAATCCACAAAATCCGGTTCAATTCCTTGTTGCCTTAGGAGGGTTTGAATTTGAGCACGGTGGTGTATGGAATGATAATTCAACTGTAAGGCAATATCCAATGGAGATGCTGCCCAAAGAGCACCGTCAAAGCCAACAAAGCTAACTTCCGCTGCCAACTCTTCATCCGTTCTTGCATTGATATAATTGATCCATGGGGCTAAACTTTTATCCCATTCCTTTTCAAGATCATCAACAGCATACATAGGATCCCACCAGCTCATTGCCGCAGCTTTTGGATCATGTACTATCCGCGCCATCCATTTGTACTGGCAATTGATGAGGTGACTGATTAATTTTACGGCTTCTGCTTTATTATCGAGCAGTTTTATCTTCTCTATTAATTTTTTATTAGTGGTATCATTGTAATTAAAGGTATCGATCAAATATTGTTTCATTGGCATTATTGATTAAGGCTTCTAAAAAACTACTTTTCTTTTTTTCGCGGGAGTTGCGGGTTTGTTAGCAGCAGCTTTTTGTACAGTTTTTGCTTTCATTGCTGCAGGCCTTGCATGGCGTGGCTGGTATATGCCCAGCTGCCCTCCGCCCGGCAATGTTATTTGTGTGAGTATGCCCCAGCCCATACTCTGCAGCGGACTGCAAACGATCTTCTTTTTCTTCATTTGTTTAACGAAGGCTTCGATATCATCCGTCATCAAACACAATTCATGCCCGCCGTTCTTTGCAGCAGGATGCACCGCAACTTCCGCTGGTGGCAGTCCAAAGATGAGCCAGCCATCGCCTACATCAACATGTGTGCATTGCAATGTCTTGAGAAAAAAATTGCGGTCCTTTTTTGGATCAGTGCTGTATATAATAAAATGTGTGCCGTTGATCATGGTGTGTGTTTTAAATGTTACACGAATTATGTAGATTACACGGGTTCATTTTTATAGTTACCGTATTCAATTCATGTAATTCCTGTCTTTAATTCGTGTAATAAAATTATCATCCAGCCAGCCTCACTTCTTTAAAAATAATATGGCCGGCTTTATCAATTATAAAATTATAGATCACGTTACTCTCACCACCATCCTCTACTTCACCATCCTTATCTTTTATTACCGTATTGTAAGCCAGGTTCAGGGAAAGTATACGTGTTTTTTTATCATAGCTCGCATACATTTTATAACTCGTATTGGCTTCTTTCAATTCCGTTGATTCCGCATTGCCTGTCCTGAACAATTCATCCGTCTTAATTTTTAAAATACTCTTTTTGAAGGCCGGTGGAAAGATCTTCAAATAATATTTATCAAGATCTTTCTCCGTGAAAGCGAGTTCTTTTTTACCTGCTAGTTTTTCGTAAGCTGGTTCTTTCAGCACGAGCATCCATATCTCGTTGCCTGCATTATACAGCGGGAATTTAAAATATTGTTTAACTGCTGCTTTATCATTTTGGTAAACCGCAGTGCGGAATAATTTAAAATCATCGATCCACGTGCCAGGATCTTTTTTATTAATAACAGTGTCATATGGAATTGCAGCAACCCCAAAATGTTTTGCCCCCGCATACGAAAATGAATGGGTCAGCAGGAGCAGGCTTAATAATTTCATGATAAACAATTAATGATCGCAGAATAAAATGTCGGGCCATAACCTTCATAAATATAAGAAATTGTATTTTTATTCCCTTGCTTTCTTTGTGTATCTCTGTGACACAATCCCACAAAGCTGCGCAGAGATTTTCACAAAGATTCACGGGGTGAAGGCCAGAACTCATTCATCCATGCCTGCGCAACCAGTTTACCTTTGGCAATATCATCTACCACAACGATCAGTTGATTGGAATGATCACTGTATTGCACCAAAATATTTACCCCTGCTTCCGCCATCCTCCGGCAAAATAGTCCTAACTGCCCTGGCACATCCTGCCGAAGCTTTTGGATAATAACGGTATTCACCTGCACCACATTGATGCCTGCTTCTTTTAAAACTAGACTGGCTTTTTCTGCATCTTCAACTAAAAAATGCGCAATGGCAGTATCCCCGTTGGCAAACAGGCCGCCGCCTTCCAGGCTGATATTATTTTTTCCGAGCAATTCTCCCATTAATGCCAATGCACCGGGCTTATTTTCCAATTCAATTTGAATGTCTTTCATTGTATTTGTTTTATTTATTGATTTATTCCTTCTTACCCTGGCAACTATTCATCATGAATTTGTTTACTGTCCGCAGGCGCTTCCGCTCTATCGTTCATGCCATAATCCCTCAGCACATTGGCCACACGCAAACGATAGTCTTTGAATACAGCATGCCGGCCCTGGTCCTGTGCATGGCGGTGCATTTCGGTATTGCGCCATTGGCTTACCGCGGCTTCATCTTCCCAGAAAGAAAGGGATAATATTTTTCCCGGGTCATTGATGCTTTGAAAGCGCTCAATGGAAATAAATCCTTTTATACCATCTAACACGGGCCGAAGCTGTGCGGCAATACCGAAGTAATCCTCTTTTTTTTCTTCGGCGGGAATGGCTTCAAAGATGACTGCTATCATTTTTTTATTATTTAGGGTACAAAATAAATGATTGCGCGACATTTATAGTTCATCCAGGAATGAACTGTAAATGCAATAACTTTTTTATTTTTGATACAGTTAAAATATTTGATCATGGAAGAAAACATCGAGTTCATCAGTATCGCGGCATTGATAGGAGAACCCGCAAGGGCTGCTATGTTATGGAATCTATTGGATGGCCGGGCTTATACCGCAAGTGAACTCGCGATCACTGCAGGCATCTCTTCTACATCAGCAAGCAATCATTTGAGTAAACTGCTGGAAGCAGACCTGTTAAAAGCAGAAGCCCAGGGGAGGCACCGCTATTTTTCTTTTGCAAGACCGGAAGTAGCTTATGTAGTGGAATCCCTGGCCAGCCTGACCAATTCAGCCAACCAGGCAAAGCATACTAAGGCCATCATGCCGCAAATAAAATATTGCCGCAGCTGCTATGATCATCTAGCGGGCTATGTTGGTGTAAAGATCACGGAAGTATTAGAAAAGAAAGGCGCCATCATCAAAGCGGGCACTGCTTATAATATTACGCAGCGTGGCTGGAAATTATTGCATCAGCTTGGCGTTACAGAAAAAGATATACCTGCATCACGCCGTGCATTGACGAGGCAATGCCTCGACTGGAGTGAACGCCGCCCTCATTTGGCCGGGCAATTAGGTGCGTTGATTTTAGACGAAATGCTCAAAAAAAAATGGTTCAAAAAAGTACAATTCTCCCGTGAGTTGATCGTAACTACAAAAGGTAAGACTGAATTGTATCGTTTACTGGGTATTGAAGTATAAATAAGCTTCAAGGGGAATAGCCGCGAGGGACAAAACTATCTCATCCATTTTGCTTATCCCTTGCAGCTTGTGGCTTTGGCTTGCAGCTTTGTTTTGCAGCTTCTTCCTGTTCCCTTAATTCTACAAATGGGGCAACAATTACTCAAAAAAATATAACCTATATAATAAAAGGCATATTTCCTATAGGAAAAATGCTGCATTATTTACTGGCATAATTATGTGTTATAAGTATACAACACTAAAAAAATGTTATGAAAAAAATCATGATCCCATTTGCGGCATTGGCAATTGCTGTAACAACAAGCTGCAACAATTCATCTGATGCAGACAAAACACAGGTAAAGGATACCACAGCAACAACCACAACTGAACACACTACCGTTCACACAAAAAGAATAAAAAGTGGAAAGCCGGTTGAAGTAATACCGGTGATACAAACAAAATTCACTGAAAAATATCCTGAAGCAAAAGAAGTGGAATGGACAAAGTATGATAACGCCATGGCACCCATTGATATTGACTGGGACCTTGTTGGCTGGGCACCACTCGACACCAGTATTTACACAGCTACCTATGTGATCGATACTACAGATTACTGGTCCTGGTTCACCCCATCGGGCGATTGGATAGCCACTGTTGCTAGCATACCCAGCAATGGTTTACCTGAAGCTGTCAACAAAACATTAGAGAGCCAGTTCCCGGGATACACCATCACTTCTGTGAATAAAGAAAATGATAAGAACAGGACGGCCTACGAAATAAAAATGGAAAAAGGTGAAGACAAGATGAAAGCATTGATCGATCAAAATGGCAACGTGATGAAAAAGAAAGGAAAAGAGAACGGCGAAAAAGTAAAAGAAAAGAATGTTTAACCAGCAGTATTCAAATCACCCTTAAATATTAATAACATGAAAATGCTGAACAGTTTTAAAAATAAAATGCTCCTGTCCACATTAATGCTATTGTCTTCTATACTGGCATTTGCACAGGATAAAAAAGTGGATGTAGACATCGACGTAAACAAAGGCAATCAAAGCCAATGGTATACACAACCATGGGTATGGATCGTTGGCGGCGCTGTTTTTATCTTGTTAATCGTAGCACTTACAAGAGGCGGTAAGAAAGAGTAAAAGGTATATAGAGTATATAAGTATATTGAGTAAATACGGTATGCGTTAAATCGCATACCGTATTTCTATTAAAGCGTGCCTGCACTTTATATACTTTACATACCTTATCTACTTCTCCTTACTCCTTACCCTTCTCCCCCAATGAAAACCAATTGCCCGAATCATCTTTGAATAATGCTTCAAACCCATAGAATTCTTTTTTAGGCGGCTTAGTAAATTCAACGCCTTTGGCTTTTAATTCTTCATAAGTAGCCAGCAGGTCGTTGCACTCAAAAACACCGAAACCAAAAGTGCCTTTAGCAACCAGCTCCCTCATGGTTTGTGCGGACTCTTTGTTGAACATCATGCCATCAGTAATGGCCATCAGGCTAATTTCCAGTTCGGGTTGTTCCGGTGGGCAAACGGTTAGCCAGCGCATCCCCGGTCCCATGGCTGCATCGGTATGCACTTTAAAGCCCAGCTTATTTACATAAAAATCGTAAGCACTATCCTGGTCGAGCACGAAAATGCTGACATGATTCATTTTAGTGATCATATTATTGAGTTTTTAATTACACTGGTTAGGCGGATTACACGAATTAAACAGGTAAACTATTAAATAGCCCTGTGTGCAACCGGGTACAAAGCTGCGCAATAATTATTGATGAGGCTTCTTGAAAATTGCGATTCTATTTCCAGCCGTTTTGTTCGGCGAAACAATTAGGGATAAAATGCAGCGGGGCAGCATTGATCGCCTGTTTCCGTTGCTGTTGCTGCCGGCTGTATGCAGAAGGAGATATCCCGGTGACTCGTTTAAAAAGCGCAATAAAAGAGGTGAGGCTTTCGAAGCCCACTGCAAAACATGTTTCAGTAACCGTGGTACCGGCCTGTAATAATAACTGCGCTTTATTGATACGGACGGCGGTTAGGTATTGGTGCGGCGTTTTACCGTAAGCCATTTTAAATAACCGGATAAAATGAAATTTGGAAAAGTAAGCCTCGTCTGCCATGCCACGCAGGTCTATTTTCTCACCAAAATTATTATCAATGAAAAGTTTGGCCTGTACAATACGGCGGTAGAGATATATTTCGGGAAATTGTTCGGTCATATTTTTTTCAGCGTCTGCACAAATATAAGAATTTAAAATACCCTTAACATGGTATTGTATATCTTGGAAGCTGGTATTAACTTTAAGTATGTTAAAGCCTTGCAACATGAGAACATTTTTTTTCGTTGTATGCAGCATGTTTGCCGCTGCTTCATTTGCACAAACCAAACTTATCGCTTTTAAAAGCCATAGCGGCAATATGGATAATTTCAATATTACGCTGGAGAATAACCTGTTCAGTGATGAAGGCTCCAATTTTGGCAACCCTCCTCACAAAACCGTTTTTGTACTTGACAGTGTGATCTACTTGTCTCCAAATTCAGCTGTCCTGGTAAGAAAAGAATACCATTACCCCTGGAGTAAAAAGATCAAAGATACCGGTGAATTGATGCGTATAAAAAGAGATACTTTGCAGAATGACCTGCTATTTTCAAATAAACACGGGCTCGACAGTATCAAGCGTGTACTAAAAACCGGTTATTATAAAGAAACGCATGAGGCAAAGAAAACGGTGTTCGTTGGCTATGATAACAAAAGGCCCAAAGAGAAGAAAAAAGATCTGTTTAAGAATAGCAACCCATCAAAGGAAAAACAGGTTTCCCCATTTATCAGCACCGGTAATGATACGATCAACAATTCTCCTTTTGATACAGCTATGCTGAAAGCGCTGGCGGGCATATTTTTTCTGGCTTTACTGGGCGCTTGGTTGTCTACAAAATTTTATAACCTGCGTTTGCAAAAAGCATAACTGCCTTTTCAACTAACATCATGAAAAGAAGTTCATTCAAAACCGCTGCTTCTTTTTTTGGTTTGCTTGGTATTATTTTCATCCCCTTTCCTTTTAATATCACCAAACTGCAATTAACTTTTACTGATCTTGTTTTTGGAAAACTGATCGGTTTTGTTGCGGCTAGTTTTTTTTCGCAACGGCTTTCCAATACCAGGGTCTATTCTGACAGTGTTTCGATGTATGTTTTATTGTTGTTGCTTTTTATCATCGCGGTTATCACCAGCTTGGTAGTGCAACAAATAAATAAATGGGCATCTTACAGGGATAAAGTATGTAGTATCATTTACCGGCTTTTCATTTATTATCTCTCACTGCAGTTATTAAAATATGGTGCAGATAAAATATTCAAGAACCAATTCTATTTACCCGAACCCAATACAGTTTTCACTCCTGTTGGCATGCTGGATAAAGATATCCTGTACTGGAGTTCAATGGGCACATCATATGGCTACAATATTTTTTTAGGCACACTCGAAATTGCAGCAGCACTTTTTATTTTGATCAAACGAACAAGGCTGACCGGGCTGCTATTATCATTAGGCATACTGGTAAATGTTGTAGCGGTGAATTTTGGGTTTGATATTTCTGTAAAATTGTTTTCGCTGTTCTTATTATACCTCAATTTATACCTGTTATTCCCATTTAAAAGAAAGCTATATCAATTATTCCTTTTAAAAAACAATGCAGCCATTTCCCCAGTAAGTACAATTACAGTATTAAGAAAAACATTCCTCACTTCTTTTTTACAATGGCTGGCGATTGGGCTTATTGCTGTGGAAGTATTTTACCCTTTTGTACGATCAGGTAATTTCAATGGAGATCATGCTGCACGCCCTTACCTGCATGGCGCCTATGAAGTGATCAATAACTCAGATACATTCCCTCCTTTACATTCGCCGGTAAAACGTTTCTTCATTCACCGTGACAGTTATATTATTTTCCAGGATCAACATGATGCGATGAAAGATTATAAGCTGGCCTGCGATCAAAATAATTCAACATTCGTGCTTACCGGTTACAATATGAAACAAACAACACTGTCATTTACATACCAACAAAAAGACAGTATTCTATCCCTGCAGTATTTTGACCAGGGCAAAGCAATCATGCTGACTGGTAAAGCAGTTAACTGGAGGGGGCTGCCTGTATTACAAAACCATTTTCACTGGACGATAGATGGAAAATAAAACAGCCGTGGTTCGTGTCTTCTCGAACCACGGCTCGTGGGAATTAATTTTCTTTAGCGGGCACTTCAACCGGCGGTACTGGTTTTGAAGGAGCGTAGATACTATACTTTTTTTCCAGCTCCTTTTTTTCCTCGGCATTGTTGAGATCGAAATTTTCTTTCTTGCCATTCTTCAACCAAAGGGTTACTTTATTATTGTCGACCTGCACTTTTTTTACATTATCGGGTAGCTGGGCTATTACTGAAGTGGTTACGGGTACAGATACAACCGCGGGTGTTGCCGCTACCTCAACCACCGTTTCCGGAGATATTGCAATCACTGGCTTCACTGTTGTCGCTACTTTTACAGGAGAAGAAACTACGGTTACTTTTACGGGTGATGTTACGGTTGCTATTTTTACGGATGGCGAAATTACTGTTGCTACTTTTACAGACGATGTTGTTACCGTTGTTATTTTTGCGGGTGAGATATTTGTTGTTATTACATTTGCTGAAGCAGGGGATATTACCCCAACTACCGTGGGTTCTATTACCGGCGAAACGGTTTCAGTTATTACGGCAACTGCAGGCGTTGCGGGTGGTGTTGCCGTAGCCTCACCATATATCTTTTCGTATTTCTCTTCATTTTCATCCCATTCTTTTACAGGAATGCTTTTTATCTCTTTGCCGGCTTTATCTTTTATCACTACTATATCCTCTCCGTTAATATTCTTAACATTGATGATATAACCTTTGCTGTTAGGTTTATTTTTTTTAGTGGTATCACGACTTACCTCGACTACGTCAAGTTTTTCTTCATTACCCGGCATGTTTTGCTTCCTTATTGGTTGCAATGTAGTTGCACCTGCTGCATGCCCCGCTATATTAACTTGTTTGCTGTTACTAAAAGCGGTATTGGCTGCTGCATTCCATTTGCCCCGGAATGCAAGCAGCAATACGGCGGTAGCGGGCAGTAAAAATAGCAGTCGTATCAACTGCCGTTTGGCACTTTTTGTTTTGTTCATCATGGCTATACGTTTTTTTAGTGAAGAAAAATTGAATTGATTGGCTATACTATATTGGTTGTTACCTATCACTTTCAGCAACAGGTATTGGTATTCTTTTTTATTGATGCCGTTCTCCAGCACTTTGTGATCGGCAATGAATTCGAGGTTTTGGCGTATCGATCTTTTCAGCAGCCATACAAACGGGTTATACCAATTGATGATGCAGAGCAATTCGGCCCAGATGATATCCAAACTATGTTTTTGTTTGACATGCACAAATTCATGGCGGATGATCTCTTCCAGCTCATGTTCGGCATGCAAATGCCTGTTGATAAAAATAGAATTGCCAAAAGAAAAAGGCATGATATTGTCATTCACCTGGTAAAGGTTCATGCCAGCGTTGCTAACAGGCTCTGCTTGCTGCAGCATTTTTTTAAAAGAAAATAATTGGATCATTAAGCGGCAAATCATTACCAGCATGCCCGCAACAGCAATTGCAACTGCCCATTGCCAGAGGCCCCAGCTGCCCTGGTTTGTAACAGGGAGTTCAGGCACTGCATCACTGCTAATGGCCGGCACCCAGCTAACAATACCGTTTTGCTGCCAGTTATTTTTTTGTAATACTGCGGAGACATTAATAAATGGAATAAAAAAACACAACACGGTATAACCAAGCAGGTACCAGCGGTTATAATTATAAAAAGTGAGCCTGCGCAGGACGAGATAATAAAATACAAAAACGCCTGCAATGCTGATGGATAATTTTAAGATATATTCCGGTATAAAGTTCATACAATAATTTTAACAGGTTACTTGTTCCCTTTTTCTATCAGGCTGATGATCTCTTTCAGTTCTTTGGCGGATAATTTTTTCTGCTCCACGAAAAAGTTCACCATTTCTTTATAAGAGTTATCAAAATATTCCCTTACTACATTGCCCATAAACTTCTTTTTATAATCGGCTTCGCTTACCGCCGGTTTATACAAATACGCATTGCCTACCAGCCTGCTGCTGATATAACCCTTGCGTTCTAAATTCTTAACGATAGATGCTACAGTGGTATAAGGTGCAGGCTCATCCAGGTTTTCCATAAAGGCTTTTACATTGGCCTCGCCGGTGCGCCAGATGGACTGCATCACTTCTTCTTCAACATGGGTTAATTTTTCCATTTCTACGAAATTTTCGTAAATCTACGATTTTTTCGTAGACCGCCAAATTTATTTTTGTTAAATAGTTTTACCAGTTGAATAATTGATACTCACGACTCACGACTCACGACTCACGACTCACGACTCACGACTCACGACTCACTTCGCACGTCTCAGGATTCATTTCTATCTTTGCCCTGCATTCAGCCATCAATGGATTATATCAAAGAATATAAAAGTTTTACCAACAGCCATTACCTCAGCGACGGCATACGCATCACTGCCGGGATCGTATTGCCTGCCCTGGTACTTAGTTATTTTAATTTATTGCCCGTTGGTGTAGTGGTTTCACTGGGCGCCATGAGCGTAAGTATCACGGATACACCAGGGCCGATACAGCACCGCAAAAATGGGATGCTGGCCTGTACGGTGATCAATACATTAATGGCCATACTCACCTGCCTTGCGGCGCCTTATCATTTGTTACTGGGTGTATTGATCGTCATCGCCTGTTTCTTCTTTTCCATGATCGCGGTATATGGCAGCAGGGCCAATTCCATTGGTGTTTCCGCTTTGCTGATCATGGTACTGAATATGACCGGGCAGCTCCGTGGCTGGGACCTTTTGATCAATGCCGGTTATATATGCGCAGGAGCGGTATGGTATACCGCATTGAGTTTATTGCTGTACAGTTTCCGGCCCTATAAACTGGCGCAGCAGGCATTGGGCGACTGCATCATGGCCACAGCGAATTACCTGCGCATCAGGGCTTCTTTTTATGAAAAGGATGTGGATTACGAAAAGACCTACCAGCAAATGATGGAGCAGCAGATCGTGTTGCATGCTGAACAGAATTTAGTAAGGGAATTGCTTTTCAAAAGTCGCGATATCGTAAAAGAATCCACCACAACAGGAAGGACATTGCTGATGATGTTCACCGACAGTGTAGATCTTTTTGAAAGAATCATGACCTCCTATTACGATTACAAAGCATTGCACGATACTTTTAACGAAGACGGTATACTGGAAGAATACCGGCAGCTGATACTCGAACTCGCCAATGAACTGGATGAGATCGGCATCGCGGTAAAAAGCAGCACCACTTCAGCAGAAACAGGTTTGCTGGCAGCGCATATCAGCAGCACTACCGATTTTTTCAATACACTGAGAGATAAAAAACGCACAGCAGAGAACCTGGATAGTTTTATCAGCATGCGGCATATACTCAACAGCATTAGTGATATTGCAGGGCGCATCCATACACTCCATTTGTATACCGCCTATGATAAAGAACTTTCAAAAAAGAAAACGGGGCCATCCAATTATGAGCAGTTCATTACCCACCAAACCATCGACTGGAAATTATTACAGGCCAACCTTTCCTTTGCTTCCAATACTTTCAGGCATGCGGTACGGATCAGCGTCGCTACGCTTATAGGGTTTATTATTTCTTTATTGCTGCCGGTAGGACACAGTTACTGGATATTGCTCACCATCATCGTGATCTTAAAGCCCACCTACAGCCTTACTAAAAAAAGGAATTACGAAAGGCTTACCGGTACCATCTTTGGCGCCGCTATCGGTTTAGTGTTGCTCTATTTCATTAAGAATAATGATGCGCTTTTTGTGATCATGCTGTTGCTGATGGTTGGCACTTACAGCATCATGCGCACCAACTATTTACTGAGCGTGATCTTTATGACACCATACATCCTGTTGCTGTTTCATTTTTTAGGGAATGCCAGTTTTCAAACGATCATTACCGACCGGGTAGCCGATACTGCTATTGGATCAGTAATAGCTTTCTTAGCCAACCTTATCCTGTTGCCCGCATGGGAGCAGGATATGCTGAGCAGCTATATGCTGGAAACGATCAAAAGCAATAAAGATTATTTCAAAGCCATTGCAGGTGCTTTTACCGACAATGCTGCAACAAACCTAACCTATAAGGTGAGCCGCAAAAATGCATTTGTTGCACTGGCCAATCTTTCTGATGCCTTCACCCGAATGTTATCCGAACCTAAAGCAAAGCAAAAGAACGTGAGGCCGATGCACCAGTTCGTTGTGCTCAACCATATGATGACCTCGCATATCGCCACCTTGTCGTATTATGTACAGCCCCTCGCGCAAAAAATGGCATCCCCGGATTTTATTCCTGTGATCAATACCATTACTGCAAGGCTGGAAGATGCAGAAAAGATCATCGCCGACATACCTGCTGAGACCATCGCACCCGAAGAGTTACCACCCAATGCCATTCAACAACGGCTGCAGCAATTATTACAGGCAAGAAAAAAAGAATTACAACAGGGCATAATGGAAAGCGATGTACAAAAGCAATTATCAGAATTCAAACCCGTGGCCGATCAATTCAATTTTATAGAGAATATTGCAACGGATATAAAGAAGACAGGGATGCAGTGGATGGAAGATTAGTTGATAGTTGGCAATTCATGGTTCATAGTAGACTATTTGTATTTATACACTCTTCGTGTCACCTTAACCGGTGAATGCGCTGAAAAAGACAGTAGGGCCCATGAGCTATGAACCATCAACCATGAACCCGTTTCCCTATCCACACTCATGCACCTTCTTCGTATAAGCAACTGAATTCTTTATCATTTTAGCCAATACTGCCGTATCAATATCTTCCAGCTTTTGTACATGAATGCAGCCGCCGCTTTGTTTGTACTTGCCGAATTTCGCCAATAGTTCTTCGATGTTATCAAACTTGGAACCGAGGTATAAAGTGATGCTGTTTGCCCTTGATGCCAGTCCTGTCAACGGTGCATCTCCTTCCCTGCCGCTTCCGTACTTATAATGGTAACTGCCAAAACCTACAATGGCTGTACCCCACATTTTTGGTTCCAGTTTTGTTGCTTTGCTGAACAGGTCCATTATCGCTGTAAAATCTTTGCGCCTTTTATCATCCTTGATCGCTTTTACAAAAGCTGCAACGCTGGCTTTAGTTTCTACGGTTTTGTTTTTGTTGGTTGCCATAATTATTGAGAGGATTCTTTTTTGAACACAGAAAGAAAGTACAGCGGTTGCGCTTTGGTATCAAATGCCTGTGGATAGCTTTTACCTGATAAATTATAACATATCGTCAGTTCCGCGTTCTCCAGTTTATAAATGGCTGTATAATGTTTGCCTGCATTGGGGCCAACCCTGCCATAAATATCCATCCTGCCATTATCATAACTGATCATGCCCCTGTCGGTTTGCGCTGAACCATAAACGTACACACTATCATTGATGGTAAGCTTATAGTTTTGATAGGCCGCTTCGGGCAATGCCCCTCCCCCGAGCTCCTGTTTTATTGGGATCCACGTGCCGTTCAAAAAATTGGAACCGGCATTGATCTTCTTTGCCGGGCCGCACGACACGGTCAAACAAATGAACAGGAACACAATTAAATATCGCATAAGACGCATTATTTGTTTTTAAACATGAAGTATATGTCCAACCATTTTTTTTAATTCCGGCAGCACCTTTGCTGCAAACCATTTGTTCTTTGCCTGCCAGATATTATTCCTGGGTGATGGATGCGGCAATAAAAAATAGGCAGGTAAATATGAACGAAAATCTTTTACCGACTCCGTCAAATTTTTCTTTACTGCATCAGCCAAATAATATTCCTGCGCATATTGGCCCACCAGCAAGGTCAATTGCACATTGGGCATTTTTGCTAATAATTGCCGGTGCCACAAGGGTGCACATTCTGTTCTTGGAGGAAGGTCGCCAGACTTTCCCTTGCCCGGGTAACAAAATCCCATGGGCACCAATGCGATCAGTTGCGGATCATAGAATGTTGTTTTATCTATACCCAACCAATTGCGCAGGTTATCGCCGCTTTTGTCATTCCATGGGATACCGCTATCGTGTACTTTACGCCCTGGTGCCTGTCCTATGATAACGATCCGGCTTGCTGTACTTGCTGAAATGACGGGATTAACACCCAGTTCCAAATGCTTTTCACAGGCCCTGCAATTTCTTATCTGTTGTAATAGCTCATCCATGATTCCCGGTTACTAATATACAAAGATTTGCAGCAGGATAAGAAGAATAAAATAAAGCAATTGATCTATTTCCCACAAAGGCACGAGGCCACAAAGCAGCAGTAATGTAGATTTATTTTTTGTGTTTTTTTTCGGCTTTGTGGGATAATTTTTTTGGTTGATAACCCTAAGGAATCGCTTACATTCGTCGCACGAAAATTGCATTTTTTTCACGCAACCTTACTACAGCAGTTCCGGCAACGATTGCGGGATTGCTGTTTACCTGCTTTGAAAATCTTTTCTATTTAACGATAGTAGTAATCCTACAAATGATTCCTTAAGGCTCCTACCGAATACTATTTTTTTAACTGGCATCTTTGCACTGTTAAATATCCAATCCAATAAAAGACCGTTCGTACCTAGAAAACCAATCCACTCCTGTTGAAAGCCGTTTACCTCTGCAACCGGGAAAACATCCAATCTCATGAAAAACCTTCTTTCGAAGGTTTTTTTTGCGTTACCGAAATTCTATTTCGTGACCCGGCAGGTAGAACTGGCTCCCCGGCTAATCGGGATGAAATATATTGAGTCAACTTTCTTACCACCGCATTCACTGGTTTAATTAATCGAAAATTTCCTACAAGAGATCCCATGCAACTCCTACTAAATCCCATTTTTTTTACCGGCATCTTTGTGTTCTAATATCCAATGAAAACTAAGTATCCCTAAGAAAACCTATCCTATCCATCCGTATCCTTAGAAACAACCCTTACCCATGGAAACCAAAAATTTCCAATCTCATGAAAAACCTTCGAAAGAAGGTTTTTTTGCGTTTGCCGAATTCCATTTCGTGCCCAGGGCCTAACAACCTTGCAGGCATGCGGCATAAGCGATCTTCTATTAACTGATAGTAGTTATGCTACAAACAATCGCTTCCCGTTGCTACTATACAGAACCTTTTTAACCTGCATCTTTGCACTGTTAAATATCCAATGAAAACAAACCGTCTTTACCCTAATAAAGACCAAACCAAATCCGATCCTTGTAAGACTTTTACTTCTGAAACCAAGAAATCCAATCTGATGAAAAACCTTCGAAAGAAGGTTTTTTTATTTAGAACAACAGCAGCATCTGGTGGTTGGGGTTGGAATGCGTGGGGGAAACCTGGAAATCGTGGCTGCCGATGATCTTGAACCCGTTCTTTTCATAGAACCTGATGGCCCTTGCATTTTCTATCCAGGTATATAACCACATGCCTGCCTGTTTATTTTGTTTTGCAAGATCCACATTGAACTGGAATAATTGCTGCCCTAATTTTTGATCATAGAATTTTTGCAGGATATAAATGCGGTCGAGCTTAGTAATATTTTCTATTGCGCTTCCTTCGTATGGGCAATTAAAAATGATCTTGGAGAATCCTGCAGGCTCACCATTGTGGTAAATGAAATAATAAATATTATCGGGATCGCTTAATTCTTTTTCAAAAATAGCTTTGGTATATTTTTCGGCGATATAAGTGTTCATATCCTCAGCCGGGGCACTATGCCCGTGGGATTCGATGATGGTTTGCGTGGCGAGGGTAGAGAGTAACTCGATGTCATTTATGGTGACCTTACTAATAGCAATCATTGTGATCAATTTTTCTTTGCAGGCTTCATAAAGTTATACAAAAATTAGACCCGGTCCGTGTTTGACGAACTCCCCGCTTTCATAGAGTTCAGTAAGGTTATATTGTACAAGAGTGCGACGCCAATGAAGCTCAATAGAATTACCAAAGCCCGTTTCAAAGGAAATCAAGTTTCAAAAATTTGACTTCCTTGTTACTTACTATTCCACTTAAACCACTTGATGCCCAGCGTTGCAAACACGATAGTATAACCAAAAGTGATCAGCAATGCGATGGTATCATCCATATTCCATAGCTCGGGTCGCAGGCTGGAAGAAACAATGCGGCGCACCACACCATAAGGCGACCATTTTACAAAGCGGGTTACTTCGGCACCAAGCATACCAAGTTCTCCAAACATACCTACCATGATAAAAGCAAAGTAGATGAGGCGACAGGTTGAATTCACTGTTTCGGGGTTTTGTATGCGGCCAACAACAACCTGGCCGATGCTGAGGTATAAAGCGCCGCCGGCAATTGCCGCAACGGTTGCGAGCGCATAGCCAGCAGGAGCGATCGCAATTTTGTCAATATAAAAACCCGCTACAAAAACTGCAACGGTCACGATCAGTATCATGGCCAGTTGCACCGTGAGCCTGCTGCACATGATGGACCAGGAAGATACCGGCGCCACCCTTAATCTTTGAAAAACACCTTTCTCCCTGTCGCGGGCAATGGAATTGGCATAACCCATTAAACCGATAGCGGTAAGCCCAATGGTAATGCAATTAGATAACACAAACGGACCGCCCAGTTTATCTACCAACCCTTTCCAGGAACTGAGAATGATGACAGGCACTAATACAATAAGTATCACGGCACGGCGGTTACGCCACTGCGTGGTGAAGTCGGCACGTAATAATGAAGCCAGTGCTTTTGATGTTGTAGGTATAATAGTTTGCATAACAATTTGATTATTTTATGAACGAACAGTTTTACCGGTAAGGCCGATGAATACATCTTCCAAAGTTATTTTTCCGCGGCGTGAAGCGGCGATCACTGCAGCATCATTGCGGTGTTTATCCATTAAGGCCTGTGGTGTATCGGTAGCGATCACCCTTCCATGATCGATGATGGCGATACGGTCGCATACTGCTTCGGCTTCTTCCATCGAATGCGTAGTAAGCAATATACCGTGACCCTGTGTACGCAATTCTTCCATACGTTCCCAAAGCTGGCGGCGGCTTTGGGGATCAAGTCCCGTAGTAGGTTCATCCAGTATCACCAGCTGCGGATCGTGCAACATGGCAATAGCCAATGAAACCCTTTGCTGCTGGCCACCGGAAAGCTGCCCGAATTTTTTATTGGCCGCGTCGCCGAGTTTGATATTATCCAGTATCGCGTTCAATTTTTGTTCGGGCATATCGATCGCATGTATACCGGCGAACAATTTAATGATCTCGCCCACCTGCAATTCGGGTTGAAAACTGGTAGACTGCAATTGCACGCCCATATTCGCCCTGGCGTGCAGTGGTTTATCTTTCGTGTTGAATCCTGCAACAACAATATTGCCTGATTGAGGAATAATCAAACCTTCTACGGCACTAAGGCTGCTCGTTTTTCCTGCACCGTTAGGCCCCAGTAAACCGAATATCTCTCCAGCCCTCACTTCAAAGGCAACATCGATCACCGCTTTTAAAGTGCCGTAAGAAACATGGAGGCCGTCTACTGTTAGGATCGGCTTGTTGTTATTTACCTGCATATTATAACTATTATTTTTTTTTCAAAATAAGACAAATTTTCACTGGGCCTTTACTGCACCTGCTTCAACTCTTCAATATTTTTGAACTGAAGCTGTACAGGCATATAACCCGATTGCAATGTATTGGCAATAGCAAGTGCTTCCTTTTTTTCGTAAGAGCCACTTAACGATAGGTTACCGCCCGCTATTGGGCCATTTACCAATGGTGCGGTTAAGATAGTACCGTCAATTACAATCGCTATTGTTTTATTCACGTTCTTGGTGGTCATTCTTTTAAATACATTGGCACCGTAAGCATCCAGGCTTATTTCCACCGCAGGACGTTTATCATAAAATTTTACTGCGGCCTTTTGTACATGATTTGATACAAAGAATTTCAGGTCATTATCCTTTACAAAATACACTTCGTAGTATTTTTCATTGTTCTTAGGAAGGGACCGTTCCCACATAAGCGGGAGAGCGTCTGCAGGAAAAACCTCTTTTGAAAGTTCAAAGTATTTTTTAAAAAGTGGCAGGTCCTTTTTTAACACGTTACCAATATTAGGTGGAAACTGCATGCCGGCAGTGCTGTTGGCTGGCTCCGCAATATTAAATACCCTGAAGAAAGGATTCACCACAACGTTTGTATCACCATGCCGGTCAATTTTACGGGCAATCAATTCATCTGCTGCTTTTAAACTGGTCACCAGGTCACCAAGGGAATAACATTCGTAAAATACCAGCGCTCCTTTTTTAAGCAGGTTAGTTTTGATCCAGTCTTTGTCCAGTAATTCCGACTGGATGGATATTTGCTTTTCCTTATAGTCAGGAACTATAGAAGTATAATCCAATTGCTCTGCGGCCAATCTTTTTTGCAACACCAGCACCGCAGTATCCATCTGCCCATTTGTTACAATAGCATCTTCAATGGCAAGTGTGGTTACAAATTGTTTGTGTTTAACTTTGCAGCCACCCGCACATAGCAGGAAAAAAAACAGTGCAGGCAAAATATATTTCGTCATTAAGAGATTATAGGTTTACAATTGATATCTTCTTTCAAAATGAAATTTGCAGCCAGCTAAAATAATTTATTCAGCTAATACCCATTTTGGTTTTTTAATGATCCTCACCGTACCCACCAATTCCTGCACTTCCATCGAGTCAGTACTTTGCGGTTCATGCTTTTCCACTACTAATTGCCCTGTTACTTTAACTTTTTTCCCGTAATAGATCTTGCTCCATGCATTTAAACCATCTAAATAATATACGCCAGCGTTAACAGTTTGAACAACCGCGCCGGCTTTGGCATTGAGTGCTGTGCCTATGACAGTGATCTTTGCATCGTTACCTGCAGGGCGTGTACTATAAAGATTAGTTAGCAGGCTGATGTATAAAAATATTTTTAGCATCATAACTATTGGTTAACGAATTATACGATAGGGTTTTCAACTTTTAGAGGTTGGAAACCTTTGGCTATTCCACTTTCAAACCCCAGTCAATTCCTTTTTGTGTGGCGGGTACGCCATCGGTTAGCCATTTGGCAGGTTTATCGCCTTTCAATTTCCAGTCGAAGAATTGTTGCTCACGAATTTGAATATCCTTCCTGTTCTTTCTTTCTATTAAGTTATGCGCTTCGTTGTTGTACACCAATAACCATACAGGTTTATTCAAACGGCGCATGGCTGTAAAGAATTCAATTCCCTGGTACCAGGGCACGGCATCATCTGCGTCATTACTCATAATTACCAATGGCGTTGTCACATTCGGCAAATGGAATAGCGGTGAATTTTCAATGTAGAGATTGGGCTTTTCCCACAACGTTGCACCAATACGGCTCTGTGTTTTTTCGTACTGGAACTGTCGGTTCAACCCGCTTCCCCAACGGATGCCTCCATAAGCACTCGTCATATTTACAACAGGAGCGCCAGCCCAGGCTGCTGCAAATAATTTTGTTTTGGTAATGATATATGCAGTTTGGTAACCGCCCCAGCTTTGTCCCTGTAAACCGAGTTTGGTACTATCCACGTATCCCAATTTTACAATGGCCCTAACGCCGCTTACAATATAATTGTATGCATCGTTACCGGGATGGCCCGTGGTATAGGAAATATCCGGTGCAAAAACAATATATCCGCGGCTTACAAAGAATGGTATATTCAAACGGCTTGGTGTAGGCGAAGGAGATGTGTAACCATACAAACCGTCAGACAGTTTTTCATAAAAATAACTGATCATCGGGTATTTCTTTTTAGGATCGAAATTCTCGGGCTTGTAAATAATGCCTTCACTTTGTTTACCGTTGTATGTTTTCCATTTGAATAATTCGGCAGTGCCCCAGTTGTAATCTTTTTGCTGGGGATTGATATCGCTTAACAATACCTCATCGCCAAGCAGTTTACCGTCATAGTATAAATTAGGCGAATTGCTGTAATCTTCCTTGGTATAAATAAACGCGATCTCGTTTTTTGCCTTTACAGGAAAGCCATATACTTTTTTCTCCAGCGGGCTGTTGAAATACAATACATTATTTTTCACGTTCGCCAGGTCCAATACAGAGGTCTTTGCGGTGTTATCAAATACCCGGAATACCATGGGCTTTTCCATATTGATGAAACGCTCGTCCCTGTCGGTATTGATATAACGGTACGTAACCTTATTCTTACGCGGCATTTTCGCAGGATCAATGATATTCGTTGCAGCGTAACTGCCATCAGGAGATACATTCCAGATATCATAACGGTCGTACAAATACAAATTCTTATCATCCTTACTCCATCCCATTACACCATACGCGTTGGGATAATCGGGCATATCATTCTCTTCATCATACAAAGCAACCTTGATCTTATCCGTCACATTTTTAATGATACCCGTTGCCACATCATAAGTAAAATATTGTTTTTTCACATTATCGTACCAGTATACATATTTACCTGCAGGCGATACATCAAAATTGGCAATGGCATTGGCCAATACTAATTTTTTTGCCCCATCATTGGTATTGATGATATAAGCAGATGTTTTGGTATTGCCCGTCCATTGCCCTTCTATACGATTGCCTTTATTGCTTTCTGCCAGTACCCAATCGGCATTGCCTTCATTAACCGGCGTAATCCTTTCTGCATCGTCAGCACCGAGCTGCACTATTTTATTTTCGCCGGGCCTGATCACTGCGGTGTAACTGCGCTTTAATTCCTGGTCGAGTTGTTTTAATTGTTGCGGTTGTAAATAATCATCTTTATAATGCCATACATCCAGCCTTGCCAATTCAAAATCTACCAGTGTAGTATCTTTTGGCGCTTTGATGGCAGCAGTGCCAAAGAATAATTTTTTACCATTCTTACTGAATACCAAATTCGCATTCTCGCTGATGGTAGTCCCCACTTTCATTCCAACGGTATTTTTATCCACCATTGCAGCAGCGCTGTCGATGCCCGGTTTATAATAATAGAGTTTATAGAATTTGGTAAGTGATTTTGATGAACTGTCCCTTTCTGCCACAAAAGCCAGCTGGTCCCCTTCTTCATTCAATGCATAGTTTTTCGCGTCATTGAATTTTTTGAGGATGGTATCCACTTTGCCATTGGCCAGGTCAACCCACAACACGGTTGCCTTTGTAACACTGTCATTATTCTTTGCAGAAGTTTCAACGATCAGCGTATTGGCTTTCTTACTAAAATAATATTCGGTAACGAGCTTGAACTTTTTATCGGTGCCATTGTTTAAATTCCTCAACACCAATTCAGTTCCTTCTTCTATTTTTTCCGCGTCTGCTTTTGGTGTTGCAGTCTTGGCCGCTGTTTTTGCAGGTGTTAATACCGCGAGGCCTTTTGCCTGCACTTCTTTTGTTTTGTTACGGATGCTGTCTGCTATCCTCGCTAAACTATCGGCCATCTCCAGCATCTTCTTTACTTGTGTTGCCGAATCGGCGGCTGCTTTTACCTTAGGCGTAACCGGATCTGCTTTTTCCAACAGGTAAGCCATCCAGCCACTGCCTTTTTCGGGTGATTTAAAACTTTTTATTTTAGCGATCTTTAAAATGCTGTCCCGCCCCAGTTCGATAATACCCAACGAATCTTTGGGCATTTCATCGGGCGTTTTCTTTTTGATCTTTGCCTGGCGGGTATCCTGGAAGAAGGGCTTTATTTTAAACAGTACATATTTATTGTCTTCGGTGATCACAGCGCCATAGCCTCTCGGCACTGTTTTCTTATATTTTGTTGAGGGATTTTGTATCACCAGTTCGCCATCGCCTTCCTGTGGGTTTACAGTATACACTACAAACTTTCCATCATTGCTGATCATGCGTTCGCCGATGGCTTTCCAGTTATCGTAAACGGTATGGTCGAGCGGTTTTTTGGTTTGAGCGGAAACAGAGGATAACAACAATAGAAAAAAAGGAAATACTAACTTCTTCATAAAAGAGATTTTGATGCGATAAAGTTAGGAGAATCTCCCGCAGATTTCGCAGAAAACATTACCTGCGGTAATAGTATTGCCACAGAGGTATGGAAGCACAGAAAATATATTGTAATAAACGCTGCGCCCTCTGCGCCTCTGCGTGCCATCTTTACTACTCTTCCAAAAATCCCCACTCATTCCTCAACCCTTCCAGTCTCTCACCTTCCAGCTTTATCGCATCATAATGCCCTGCATTATTTTTTTGCCGGTATGCTTCATACAAACTTACTGCACAGGCCACGGAAATATTCAATGATTTGATTATGCCTACCTGCGGGATAATAAAATTACCATCAGCCATTGCGATGATATCTTCACTTACGCCGCTGTGTTCGTTACCGAATACCAGTGCAACGGGTTCCGTCAAATTCAATTCATGCAAACCAACGGCGTCCGTGCTTAAATGCGTGGTATAAATTTTTGTATAGCGCTTTCTTAATGCTGCAAAGCATGCATCGGCATCGGTGAACTGGTGTACCGTTAACCACTTGGCTGCACTGGAAGAACTTTTAGCACCCCATTTACGGTGCGGTGGTATCTTGTTGTTGAGGATAAAGATATCCTGTATGCCCACGGCATCCGCGGTACGCATCACCGCGCTGATATTATGCGGATCAAATACGTTTTCCAACACTACGGTAAGATCGGGCTGGCGTTTATTTAATACTGAAGTAAGGCGTTCGTTGCGTTCAGGTGTCATGTAAACTTGATAAGCCATAAAATTAAGCAATATGCTGTAGTGTTCCCACCCTTCAAAAATATTATTGCGCCACAAAATCATTTCTTTATATTTAGCTATAAATTAATTTTCATGAAACATTTTTTTGCGATAACCGTTGCCTGCACGGTATTGTATGCCTGCAACAACCCCGAGAAGACCACTGAAAAAGCCGAAGTGGCGAAAGCCGATTTCCTTGCAGCTAACCTGGACACTACAGTAAAAGCCGCCGATGATTTTTTTGATTACGCCAATGGCGGATGGATTAAGCATAATCCTATCCCCGGCGACCTCAGCAGCTGGGGTATTGGCCAATTGGTAAATGAAGAGAACCTGAAACGCCTGCGTGAACTGAGTGAAGATGCTGCAAAAGCAAAAGCTGCAACAGGCACCAACAGCCAGAAGATCGGTGATTTCTGGAGCACCGCAATGGACAGCACGCATATAGAAGAATTAGGGCTTAAACCTTTGCAGCCCTGGCTTGAAAAGTTGAATGCTATTAAAGATGTGCCGTCATTGCTTTCAACAACAGCCGAATTTAAAAAGATAGGATCCTCTACTTTGTTCTCCGATGGGCCAACACAGGATGCCAAGAACAGTGATGTAATGGTATTCCAGTTTTGGCAGGGAGGCCTTGGCTTGCCGGAGAGGGAATATTATTTTAAAATGGATTCTGCTACTATTGATATCCGCAATAAATATGTTAATTATATCGCCAGCATATTGGCCATGTCTGGCGAAGACAGCGCGGCTGCAAATACAGAAGCTAAGAATATATTGGCCCTTGAAACAAAGATGGCAAAATCGAGCCGCAAGATAGAAGACCTGCGTGATCCCTACAAGAATTATAATAAAATGGCGGTACATGATATGGCTAAAATGTCGGCCGTGATCGACTGGCCTGCATACCTTGCCGCTACAGGTGCCAAATCACTTGACTCAGTAGTAGTGGGCCAGCCTGAATTCTTTACTAACCTCGGGCAATTATTACAATCCACCCCTTTGCCTGTATGGAAGAGCTATGTGAAATTCAATTTAATAAGTGATTTTGCTGCAGCATTACCTGATAAATATGGCATTGCTGCATTTAAGTTCAGCCAAACCCTCAGTGGTGCAAAAGAAAGAAGGCCAAGATGGAAAAGGGTGATACAGATGGAGAACCAGTTGCTGGGAGAACCATTAGGGCAATTGTATGTAAAAGAATTCTTCAGTGAAAAGGCCAAGCAACGCTACTCCGACCAGGTGGAAGCAATACGCACTGCATTGAAAGAACGCATTTCCAAACTCACCTGGATGAGCGACAGCACTAAGCAAAAGGCCTACACGAAACTGGCCACCATGAAAAAGAAAGTGGGCTACCCCGATAAATGGAAGGATTTTTCTGCCATGCAGATCGGCAAAGAAAGTTTTGTGCAAAACCTTATCAATGCCAATACCTGGTGGTACAATTATAACATGAATAAATTGGGCAAGCCGGTTGACAGGGATGAATGGGACATGACGCCACAAACTTATAATGCTTATTATAATCCCTCCAACAACGAGATCGTATTGCCCGCCGCACAATTTATCGTGCCGGGATATAAGGATGAAGACCTGGATGATGCATTGGTATATGGCTACGCCGCGGCGAGTACTATCGGCCACGAGATAACGCATGGTTTTGATGATGAAGGCAGGCAGTTTGACGAAAAAGGCAACCTGGTGAACTGGTGGTCAAAGAAAGATGAAGAAGAATTCAATAAGCGTGCAGCAGTGATGGTAAAGCAGTTCAATGCTTATGAACCATTGCCCGGTTATCACATTAATGGCAAGGCATCGCTGGGAGAAAATATTGCCGATCTTGGTGGTGTTTTATTAGGAGTAGATGCATTCAAAAAAACGGAGCAATATAAAAAAGGGGAAAAGATCGCAGGGCTTACACCAATGCAGCGCTTCTTCCTTGGTTATTCACTGGGCTGGTTATTTCAGCAGCAGGAAAAACAATTGCGCAGCCGGTTGTTGACCGATGTGCACTCCCCTGCCAAATACAGGGTGAACGGCCCGTTTGTAAGCGTGGATGAATTTTACAGCACATTCGATATTAAACCGGGAGACAAAATGTTCCTGGCTGATAGTTTGAGGGTGCATATATGGTAGTCCCTGGAAGCTCCAGCTTCCAGTTGTTAAAGGACTGGAAGTTTTGCCGACCCGGAAGCTCCGGCTTCCGGTTAATACGACTGGAAGCGAGTCCGCAGGACTCTGCGAGAGCTTCCAGGAACAAATATTTAAACATGAGAACAAAACTAAAGACCGACGAAAAATTACTGATCATCATCCGTAAGCACTGGATAAAACTGGTGATGCCATTTTTTGCGTGGCTGCTTTTAACCATCGCATTGTTGTGGTGGCTTGCTGCTGACCACCCGGGCATTGCTTTTATCATTATTTTACTAACGGCTATTTACCCCGCGGTAGAATACATCAACTGGAAATATAACCTTTGGGCGGTTACCAATATGCGTGTGGTGGATGAGAGCGGGTATTTTTCCCGTTACTCAAAAGAAAGCCCACTGGATAAGATCAACAATGTTGAGTACGACCAATCGGTATGGGGCAGGATATTTGGTTATGGTGATGTGGATATACAAACGGCTGCTGAACTGGGCGAAACAAAATACCAGCTCATTCATCATCCCAAGCTATTAAAAGATACCATCACCCATGCGCAGGAAGAATACAAAAAATTACAGATCAGCAGCCAGGCCACGCAGTTGGCACAGGCCATCGCAGCACAAAGGCCAAATACAGCTGCATCGCAGCAGATGATAGCAGATGAATTGCATAAATTATTCGACCTGCTGCAAAGAGGCGCTATCACCAATGAAGAATATGTAGCCCAGAAGAATAAACTGATGGGGAATTGATACGGTATCCATATAAAAGTTGGTAAAGAAGCTGGTTAAAAAATATGTACCAGCGGTAACCCAGTTATAATCCAAAATATTTAACTTACGTTCCCTTTCATTTTAAAAAAATTACACATGAAAAAGATACTTGCTAGTCTATTATTGGCTGGTTTATTCGTCGCCAGCGCCAGTGCACAACAGGATAAAAGCAAACGCCCAAGCCCACCCGCTATGGTTAAACAAACCCTGGCATCAGGCGCAACCATCAGTATTGATTACAGCCAGCCTTCAGTAAAAGGAAGAACGATCGGTAAAGACCTGGAACCTAAAGAAGGCGCCGTATGGCGTACAGGCGCCAATGAGGCCACCGTTTTTGAAACCGATAAAGACGTAAAAGTAAATGGCAAATTATTGCCTGCAGGCAAATACGGCTTGTTTAGCTTATGGGGAAAAGATAACTGGACCATCATCTTTAACAAGACCTGGAAACAATGGGGTGCTTTTGATTATAAAGAAGCCGATGATGCTTTAAGGATACAGGCGAAAGCAGAAAAAGCAGATCCTTTTGCTGAGAAAATGACCTTTACCATTGATAAAAAAGGCATGGTGACGTTGTTGTGGGGTGATAATAAAGTGAGTTTTAAAGTAGAGTAATTTAAGGGTTTATTTACGAAAGCCAGTTTTTTATCAAGCTGGCGCATTGATTTTTAGCGCAGAGAAAAAGAGATAAAGAGTTTACGCACACATGATCGTAAGCATTCCTTCTTTCTCTGCGCTTATCTTTTATTTATGCCTTTGCTTCAATACTTCCACCACATCATTAAGTGAATGCCCTTTTGCCTGCAGCAAGATCATATAATGAAATAACAGGTCGGCCGCTTCTCCTAAAAATAATTCCTCATGATCGTCTTTTGCTTCTATCACCAATTCCACCGCTTCTTCGCCAACTTTTTGTGCAACTTTGTTGATCCCTTTTGCAAATAAGGAGCTGGTGTAAGAGGCATCGGAAGGATTGTTTTTCCTGTCAATAATAATTTGCTCTAACCGTAAAAGGAAATTATCAGTTTCATTTTTTTCATCCCAGCACGTATCTGACCCGGTATGACAAACCGGTCCTTGCGGAATTGCTTTGATGAGCAATGTATCGTTATCGCAGTCTGCTTTGATGTCTTTCAGTAATAAAAAATTACCGCTCTCCTCTCCTTTTGTCCAAAGCCGGTTCTTGCTGCGGCTGAAGAAAGTCACTTTTTGCAGCTCCTGCGTTTTTGCCAGGGCTGCTTCATTCATAAAACCCAGCATTAATACTTTACCGGTGTTAGCATCCTGTATGATCACAGGTACTAAACCATCACTGTATTTTTTAAAATCAATTGTCATTATCTTCTTATTTTTTTTAAACCCTTACTGCAACAAAGGGTTGCAGGTATTTTTTTAAAGCCGGTATCTCAATTTCTTTATAATGAAAAATACTCGCAGCCAAAGCGGCATCAGCATTGGCATTTTCAAAAACTGTTTTAAAATGCTCCATTGTTCCAGCACCGCCACTTGCGATCACGGGCACGGGTAAAGCATTCGCCAGGGCAGCTGTGATATCCAATGCAAAACCATTTTTAGTACCATCGTTATTCATGCTGGTCAATAAAATTTCCCCTGCACCCAATGCAACAGCCTGCCTCGCCCAGTCGATCGTTTTGGTAGCAGTTTTTGTTCTGCCACCATTTAGATAAACATACCATTCGCCATCGGCTTCTTTTTTAGTATCAATCGCCAGCACCACGCATTGGCTGCCGAAAGCATTGCTCAGGTCTTCCAGTAATTGCGGGTTATTAAATGCAGCTGTATTTACTGATATTTTATCCGCACCGTTTTGCAACAGTATTGCCACATCTTCTACTGTACTGATGCCTCCTCCAACGGTAAAAGGAATATTGATATTAGCCGCGATCCTCTTCACCAGTTCTACCAGTGTCTTTCTTTTTTCCACCGTAGCCGTGATATCCAGGAACACCAATTCATCTGCACCCTGTTCCGAATAAATAATCGCCAGTTCCACAGGATCTCCTGCGTCGCGGATACTTTCAAAGTTGATCCCCTTAACTGTTCTGCCATCTTTGATGTCGAGGCAGGGAATGATTCTTTTGGTTAACAAGTTGAGGAGTTTAGCGTTTAGCGTTTAGAGTTGCCAATTCTTCAAGGGCAATGTTGCCTTCATAAATGGCTTTGCCGATTATTACACCGGAGCAGCCGATCGCTTTTAATTCTTTTACATCATTGATATTACTTACACCACCACTGGCAATCAAATTTATTTCAGGATGTTCTGCAATGATCTTTTTATACAGGTCGATGGAAGGGCCCTGCATTACACCGTCTTTTGAAATATCTGTACAAAAAATAGCAGTTGCACCAAGACTGATCATCTTACCAATAAAACTAAATACATTAATGCCGCCGTCTTCGAGCCAGCCGCTGATCTTTATCTTTTCATCCAGCACATCCGCGCCGATCAAAAACTTCTCTGCGCTGAATTCCATTAACCATTCTTCCAGCAATTCGGGGTGTTTTACTGCAAGGCTGCCAATGGTGACCATTGCTGCACCCGCATTAAAAATATTTCCTACATCGGCCATATTCTTTACACCGCCGCCAAAATCAATCGACAGGTTCGTTGCTGATGCAATATTTTCCAGCACGTGCAGGTTAATGATCTTTCCTGCTTTGGCGCCATCAAGGTCAACAATATGTAAACGTTCTATACCTGCGGCTTCAAATTGTTTTGCTACTTCAACAGGATTCTCATTATAGATCTTTTGCTGTGCATAATCGCCTTTAGTAAGACGCACACATTTGCCTTCTATGATATCAATTGCTGGGATGATCACAATGCCCCTGTCCCCTAAAGGAGAACTAAGATTGTTACTTATTGGTTTAATATTTTCTTCTTCTAAATTCATAATACATGATTTTATTCTCTTGCATTTCAAATAGAGTCAAACAGGATTGAACTGCCCGAAGTCCCTTTTTAGGGATTTAGGGGCAAGGTATATCTATAAAATTTTTTAATATTGTCTCTCCAATCTTTCCTGATTTTTCTGGATGGAACTGTACTGCATAAAAATTATTTTTTTGCAACGCCGCACTGTAAGGCAGACCATAATCTGTTTTTGCAGTGGTTGCATTGCACAGCGCTGCATAATAACTATGTACTGTATAAACAAAGGCATTTTCCTCAAGCCCATTAAATAAGACCGAGCGATAATCATAAATATTATTCCAGCCAATTTGAGGCACTTTCAATGAAGACGATTCGAAAAGTTTTACTTCAGTATCGAATATGCCCATGCATTCGGTATCGCCTTCCTGGGAATGCCTGCATAATAATTGTAAGCCCAAACAAATGCCGAGCACTGGTTGTTGTAAAGAAACAATTAATTTATCCAGTTCCCTTTCCCTCAAATAGGCCATTGCCGCATTAGCATGGCCAACACCGGGGAAGATAACTTTTGATGCATTGCGGATTGTCGCAGCGTCATCAGTAACTACTGATTCAGCGCCTATTCTTTGCAGGGCATATTGCACACTTTGTACATTGCCGGCGTTATATTTTATGATAACAATGGGGCCAGTCTCGCCCCTGTCCCCTAAAGGGAAACTTAGATTGTTACTTTCTTTGCTATTTGAATTATCCCTTATACTCATCAGTTTCTTAAAATTGTCAAAAAAATTGAACTCTTCAAAAGTCTCCTTCAGGGGATTTAGGGAACTATAACATTCCTTTTGTTGAAGGCAATGCATTGTTATTGATATCCCTCTTTACCGCCATCTTTATAGCTTTTGCAAATGCTTTGAATATCGATTCGATCTTGTGGTGTTCATTTTCGCCTTCCGCTTTAATATTCAAATTACTTTTTGATGCATCACTAAAAGATTTAAAGAAGTGAAAGAACATTTCAGTAGGCATTTCTCCTATTTTTTCTCTTTTGAATTCCGCTTCCCATACGATCCAGTTCCTGCCACCAAAATCAATGGCTACCTGCGCCAGGCAATCATCCATTGGTAATAAAAAACCATATCGTTCAATTCCTCTTTTATCACCCAACGCTTTTGCAAGCGCTTCGCCCAATGCAATACCTGTATCTTCAATGCTATGGTGTTCATCGATATGCAAATCGCCGTTGCATTCAATATCCAGGTCGATATTACCATGCCTTGCGATTTGTTCCAGCATATGATCAAAGAAGGCTAAACCTGTTTTGATTTTTGATTGGCCTGTTCCGTCCAAATTAATACCAATAGTGATTTTAGTTTCATTGGTATTGCGTTGGTGTGTGATTTTTCTTGGTGGTAATTTCAAAAAATTATAGATATCCGACCAATGAGGTGTTTCTAAAATGATCGTATCTTTTTTCAATTCACTCACAGTGTCTTTTATTTCTGAAGCACCGAGGCTGGCGTCCATGTTCAGCCAGATGCCTTTGCAGCCTAAATTTTTTGCCAGCTGCATATCAGTTATCCTGTCGCCAATAACAAATGAATTGGCGATATCGTAGTTGCTGTTATTCAAGAATTTTTTTAACATGCCTGTGCCTGGTTTTCTTGTAGGTGCGTGTTCTTCCGGGAAGGTACGGTCGATATGCACTTCACTGAAATTGATCGCTTCGTTTTGCAGGCTCGTCATAACCAAAGTATGCACCGGCCAGAATGTGTCTTCCGGGAAACTAGGTGTACCCAACCCATCCTGGTTGGTGACCATTACCAATTCATAATCCAGTTCGGTGGCAATTTTCCGCATGTATAAGAACATGTCGGGATAAAATTCCAGTTTACTGAAATCATCCAGCTGGTAAGTAGGCGGCGCTTCTTTTATCAACGTGCCGTCACGGTCAATGAATAATATTTTTTTCACCCTTTATATTTTTTTAAAATAGACAATAGTTTTTTATTCTCTTCCGGCGTGCCGACAGTGATGCGTAAACAATTTTTGCAGCCCACTTCATTGCTGCGGTTGCGCACTACAATTTCATTGTCTGCTAAATATTGATAGAGCTGGTCCGCATCAGTTACCTTCACCAATATAAAATTGGCATCCGTTGGAAATACTTTTTCTACAAAAGCCAATTGCACCAATGCCGCTGCCAGTATCTCTCTTTCATGCACCGTTTCCTTGATCCACTTATTCACCATTTGGGTCTCCTGCAATGCATCAATAGCTACCTGCTGTGATGCCTCGTTGATATTATAAGGTGGCTTTACTTTGTTAAAAATATCAACAATATCCATAGATGCAAAAGCAAGCCCTAAGCGCAATGCGGCCAGTCCCCAGGCTTTGGACAAGGTTTGCATCACGATCAAATTAGGATACTCCGTCAGCTCCTGTATGAAAGGTTTTTGTTTGGAGAAATTGATATAGGCTTCATCGATAATAATGATGCCCGGGAAATTATTCAATAATAATTCCACATCGGTACGGCGCATATTATTACCAGTGGGATTGTTGGGTGAACAAATGAAGAGCAGTTTTGTATTTGCATCTGTTGCATCCATGATACCTTCAGTATCCAGTTCAAAATTGCTGGTGAGATTTACTTTCTTTATCGCCACATCATTGATGTTAGCACTCACCTGGTACATCCCATACGTGGGCGGGCAAATAATAACATTATCTTTCTTCGGTTCACAAAAGATACGATAAGCAAGGTCGATCACTTCATCACTTCCATTCCCGATGAATATATTTTCTGCGGGCACGCCTTTAATTTTTGCCAGTTGAAATTTTAATTGCCACTGCAAAGGATCGGGATAACGGTTATAATTTTCTGCAACCGGAGAGCCGTAAGCATTTTCATTGGCATCGAGGAATACAGATGCTTTACCTGTAAATTCATGCCTTGCCGACGAATACGGTTTGAGTGTTTTAATATTTTCCCTTATTAATTTATTGAGATCGAACATAATTATACAAGAATCTAGAAGTTAGAAGATAGAATTTTTTGCATGTAAGTCTCTAACATTTTACTTACTTCATTTAGTAATAATTTCAAATCATCATTTTCCCCGTATCCCAAATCTTTGGCAAGAATTAAGTAATACTGGCATTCTTCCAGAGATCCCTGGGCTATATTCATAAATCTTGCTTTATCTGCTTTGCCTTTCTTTTTATACCCTTCTGCAATATTTGCCGCAATTGAAACAGCAGAACGTTTAAACTGCGAAGAGAGTGCATAAATTTCATCTTTAGGGAAATTTTTCACATATTTATAAATTCCTAAAACAAATAAATGAGCCTTTTGCCAAACAAATAGCTCCTGGAATTTTTGAGTAGCCATAGATCATGGATTAATTTATCAATAGGGTTATATTCTCGGCTTCTTTCTTCTCCTCGATATACAATCTCCTACCTTCTGTCTTCTATATACTTTCTTCTCACTACTACTGCATTTTTATGAGCATCTAATCCTTCTGCTTCCGCCATCAACTCAACAGCATCACCAATATTTTTTATTCCTTCTTTATTTAATTGCTGATAGGTGATCTTCTTCACAAAGCTATCAAGTGAAACGCCACTGTAAGCTTTTGCATAGCCATTGGTAGGTAAAGTATGATTGGTACCTGATGCATAGTCGCCTGCACTTTCGGGTGAGTAGTGCCCAATGAAAACACTGCCCGCATTAATTACTTTCGCCGCCAGCTGCTCCCCATCATCTGTTGCGATGATCAAATGTTCAGGTGCGTATTCATTTAACAAAGCAAATGCATCGTCAACATTTTGCATTACTACCAGGCTGCTGTTGTGTAGTGCTTTTGCAACGATGGATTTCCGTGAAAGTTCGTTGAATTGAATTTTTAGTGCTTCTTTTATTTTTTCAATTACTTCCACCGAATCTGCAACCAGTAATACCTGGCTGTCTTCGCCATGCTCTGCCTGGCTCAAAAGATCTGCAGCAACAAATGCCGCATTAGAAGTTTTATTAGCATATACAGCCACTTCACTTGGGCCGGCGGGCATATCTATTGCTGTACCTCCCGCATTCACGAGTTGTTTGGCACAGGTTACATACTGGTTACCGGGACCAAATATTTTATATACTTTAGATATTGTTTCTGTACCATAGGCCATAGCCGCGATGGCCTGCACGCCGCCTATCTTGTAAATATTTTTTATACCGATCAATTGTGCAACGTATAGCACTACCGCATTTACTTTTCCTTCTTTATCGCAGGGTGTGCAAACTACGATTTCATTGCAACCGGCGATGGCAGCAGGAATACCGAGCATCAATAATGTAGAGAACAATGGGGCCGTGCCACCGGGAATGTATAACCCTACTTTTTCGATGGCCACTGATCTCCTCCAGCAAACGACACCGGCCGTGGTTTCAATTTTTGTAACTGTTTCTTTTTGTGCTTCGTGGAATTTAATGATGTTGTTTTTTGCGATAGCGACCGCTGCTTTTAAATTGTCGTCAACTGCCGCAATAGCTGCTTCAATTTCTTTGGTGGAGACCTTTAATTCATTTAATGCTGCGCCGTCAAATTGAGCAGCATATTTCTTTACCGCAGCATCGCCATTTAATTTTACGTCTTTTAAAATAGCCGATACTTTTTCTTCCAGCGCGCTGTTATCAAATACCGGGCGCTGTAATAACTGCGGCCATTCTTCTCTTTTTGGATTGATAAAAATTTCCATAACCTATCTTTCGTTCCTACGGAACTTTAATAAACAAAAATTATTTTTCCGGGCTACCCACCCGTCGTTCCTACGGAACTTTAATAAACAAAAATTTAATTCCTTCTACCAACCTGTCGCTCCTACGGAGCTTAAACGATCATCTTTTCAATGGGAAGCACCAATATCCCTTCCGCTTCAAACTGTTTTAATTTTTCTATTACTTCCCAAAAATCATTTTCATTCACTACACTTTGTACGCTGCTCCAGCCTTCTTCTGCCAGCGGCGTTACCGTAGGACTTTTCATGCCGGGCAACACCGATGAGATATTTTTTAACTGGCGATTGGGTGCATTCAAAATAATATATTTATTATTCTTGGCGGTCTTAACGGCATTGATGCGCAGTAATAATTTATCGAGCAATTCCTTATTTGCCGCAGAAAGATTTTTGTTAGCCGTTAATACCGCTTCTGATCTCAAAATAATTTCCACTTCTTTAAGCCCGTTGGTAAATAAAGTGCTGCCGCTGCTTACTAAATCACAGATGGCATCTGCCAAACCAATACCGGGTGCGATTTCTACAGAGCCGCTGATCTCGTGTATCTCCGCGTTACTTTTATTTTCATCCAGGTATTTTTGCAGGATATGCGAATAGGTAGTAGCGATCTTTAATCCTTCCAGGTCTGCAAGCGACTGGTATCGCATGTTCTTGGGAACTGCTATGCTCAGTTTGCATTTGCCAAAACCGAGGCGATAGACCAGGTCGATATCTTTATTTTTTTCGAGCAATACATTTTCGCCCACGATACCAATATCAGCCACACCATCGTACACATATTGCGGGATATCATCGTCCCTTAAAAAATAAACTTCCAGTGGAAAATTCTCTGCTACCGTTTTCAGTTGCTTATTGCCGTTGTTCAGCTGGATACCACATTCCTTTAAGAGCTTAATGGAATCCTCGTACAATCTCCCCGATTTTTGAATTGCGATCTTTAACATGGTTGTTGCGGTCTGACCGCTATTTAAGTGTTCAAATTTTAGAGTTCTTACGAAACGGTCTGACCGTTTTGTTGCCACATGGTCAGACGATGGCGTCAGACCATGTAGCAACAAAAAAAGGGCTCACTTTTCAGTAAGCCCTTGATTAAATTTATGTGTAGTTACATACAATCAGCACGCTTACCCGTTGAGTAAAGTATGATGATGGTGTATGTGAACGATCTGTTGCATTGTTGGTACAAAGTAAAGCTGGAATGTTTAAATGACCAAATAAAAATTTTAGCGAAAAGCGCTGGCAGCTTATATCCCCGGCCTTGTTGCAAGCAATTTATCGATTTTTAATAACAGCAAGTCCATATCAAATGGCTTTTCAATGGTATCGTTGGCGCCATATTGTTCATGATCCTTCAGCACGTCGTGCCGGCCCGACATTAATATGATCGGCACCGAACTGTTAAACCTCCGGATCTCGTTGCACAGCTGCCGCCCATCAGTACCATCACTTTCCAGGCAAACATCCATTATAACTAAATTGGGTGCGAAGGCTATAAATTTTTTAAATGCGGATTCATAATTGTGTGCAATCTCCACTTCATGGAAATTAAACTCCAGGTTCTTTCCAAGAAGTTCCGCTACGTAAGGGGTATCTTCTATGATCAGGATCTTTGCCAGTGTGTTAGGATTTTAAGGACTGCGAAATTAATATACAGCAAAATAAAAACCGTTAGCTGCCCGGTCAATACAAGAATTATATAATCCTGTGGCAAAATTGTATAAACAAGATGGGGTTAAATAAGTCCTTTATACAACAGCCACTGCAACACCGGCACAGTAAAAGCAGCAAGCCATATTAGGGTAAAACTTATTTTATGTAATAAGCTGAGGTCATCCTCGTAAGCGGGCACCAACACAGATTCGATATGCCTTATGATGGGCTGCTCATCTTCTAAAGGCGTATCAATGGAGAATTTTTTACTTAAGAGCTTACTTTCATTAATGATCACGGTCCGCATTTGCCAGTACTCATCGTCCGTAAGGTCATCATAAGAACAGGCGTAGTCAAATCCTTCTTCACTTAGTCTTTTTCGTACCCGGTTCACAAAATTCAATTGCCCTATACGCATCAGCACCAATGCAGCTATCAATAACAAACCCCAGGAATAATTTAGAGCAACGAACAGGTAAAGTAAGCTGCCGAATGAAAAAACTAAAAATATCATTTGAATAATACGGCTCCCATTGAAATAAAGCGCCTGGAAAAATTGTCCACCGTCTAATGGAAAAACCGGCAACAGGTTGAATACATTCAACAACAAAAATATCTGTGCCGCCTGCATATAGATATGCTCAAAATTACGCTGGTGTAAATAAAGTGCTATGCAACCGATAATGATGCCTGGAACAGGGCCTGCAAGCAATACGATCAATTTATTTTTCCTGGAAAGATTGGTAGCAGTTCCAGAAACATACGCACCGATAAAAGGTATGAATGTCATGTTTACTGCTTTGTATCCAAATACCTTCATCGCAATGAAATGCCCGAGCTCATGAATAAATAGCACGGTCACCAATACCCCAACTGAAACCCAGCTTTGGAACAGCCAATAGTCGACAGCGATGAATAAGGCAAGACTAAATAGTGTACGCGACAGCGATGTCTTTTTAAATTCCGTTTCTTGGGGCTTTACCACCAGCTGGCCCGATTCCTGTTCTTCGGTCATGTAATTTTATTTTAGTTGATGGTGATACCCAAACCTGCATTATTATTATAAATAATTTTCCCGTGGCTGAACCCAACACCCGATGCTACATCTTCTGTTAACAGCAGTGGCCCATCCATATCCACTTTATCTAAAAGCGGGGCCAGTTGCGCAATAGCGGCAGTACCCACGCTGCTCTCATTCATGCAGCCGATCATTACTTCCATATTCAATTCGCGTGCTTTGCTGATCATGCGTCTTGCGGGTGTGATACCGCTGCACTTCGTCAATTTTATATTAATGCCGTGGAAATGCAAATGACATTTTTCCACATCGCTTTCAAACACGCAGGCTTCATCGGCATACAGGGGCAATTCGGATCTTTCGTATAAAACTTTCATGCCTTCCCAATTATCTTTTGCCAGGGGCTGTTCTACCATTTCTACGCCTAATGTTTTTAATAAAGGTATCTTTTGCAATGCCTGTTCCAGTGTCCAGCCTGCGTTGGCATCAACTCTTAAGATGGCATCCGTATGCTGCCGCAGTGCCGCCACCATTTCAACATCATTGTCTACACCTACTTTTATTTTATAAATAGGCCATGGCTTTTCTTTCATCTTGGCTACCATTTTTTCGATGCTGTCGATGCCAATGGTAAAATCGGTTACGGGACTTTTAGCCGTGTCGAGGTTCCATAATTCATGCAAAGCTTTCCGTTTCAATTTGCCATAGATATCCCAGCCCGCCATATCCAGCGCACAAACTAAAAAACTGTTATTGGGAAAAAGATGGTGGAGGAAATGCCAGTATCTTTCCGGTTTATTGAAAGCATATTTTTCGATCAGTACCCTTTTGCTTTCAAGGTCTTCCACCATTTTCTCTACGGGAATATTATAGTAACTGATAGCAGGCGCTTCGCCATAACCTTTGATGCCCATAAAATCGAGTTGCACGATCAATGTGGGCTGGTGTGTTTTTGTTCCCTTGGAAATGGTGAAAGGATGTTTGAATGGAAGGTTGTATGTTTTGTAATTTACTTTCATGGGTTGTGAAGTTAAAGAAAATTACTAACTGAGATATTCCACAGAGATACACAAAGTATTTTCACGGAGATACACAGAGCACTTTGTGTACCTCCGTGTGGTCTCTGCGAATCTCTGTGGCATTTTTCCTGTACCTTTAACAATAATTGGCGTTTTTTACGTTTAATAGTGTAAATCTTATATCCATAAAATGAGTAAAAGTTTATTTCCTGCGGCACTGGCATTGATTTCCATGACCGCCGGCATTTCAAGTTGTAATAATGCAAGCTCTGAAAAAAAACAGGCTGCCGATTCCACCGCTACAAAAGGAACTGCCGCAATAAAAGCAGCTCCTGCAGCGAATACTGCAATTGATACTGTGGCTTACAACCAAAAATTAAAAGAACTGGCCAATGGCGATACATCTGGTTTATGGCCGCAAAAATTCGCGTATCCCCTGCCCGGCGCTATTTTACCTTTTAACAGGATCGTAGCTTTTTATGGTAACCTTTATTCAACAAGAATGGGCATCCTGGGCGAATTGCCAAAAGACCAGATGTTAAAAAAACTTGATGAAGAAGTGGAAAAATGGAGGAAGGCCGATTCTGCTACTCCCGTGATCCCCGCTTTACATTATATTGCTGTAACTGCACAGGGTGCTCCCGGTAAAGACGGCAAACACAGGCTGCGCATGCCTTTTCACCAGATAGACACGATCATCAACTGGGCCAAACCGATCAATGCACTGGTGTTCCTGGATATCCAGGTTGGCGGAAGCAGTGTAGCGGCTGAAACGCCATTGCTGGAACCCTATTTGAAATTACCTAATGTTCATTTTGGTATCGACCCTGAATTTTCGTTGAAGAACGGCGAAACACCCGGCAGCAAGATCGGCACTTTCAATTCGGATGATATCAATTTCGCAGTAGATTATCTTGCCGACCTGGTAAGAAAAAATAACCTGCCGCCAAAGATCTTAATGGTGCACCGGTTTACACAGGGCATGGTGACAGATTACAGTAAAATAAAAAAAGTACCCGAAGTGCAGATCATTATAGACATGGATGGTTGGGGCGATAAGATCCTGAAGAATTCTACTTACTTAAGGTATATACGTAAAGAACCCGTTGAGTTCACCGGCTTTAAACTATTTTATAAGAACGATACCCGTAAAGATCCTAATGGTATGTTCACACCCCAGGAGTTATTAAAATTAATTCCAAGGCCGAGCTATATCCAGTTTCAATAATTATTATCCCGTTTAGATGAAACCCATTTTCGCTGTATGCATGAGCTTCTTATTATTCTCATGCAATGAAAAAAAAGAAACCACTAAAGCAACAACAGTTCCTGTTCATGCCATAAAAGCCGATAGTACTGCAGCAACTGCAACTGCTATCGCTGATGCTGCAACTATTTTGTCACGGAAACAGGTGCCGATACTTTGCTACCATCATATACGTGATACAAAGCCCGGTGATTATGTAGTGCCGCCGGCTTTATTCGCAAGCCAGTTACAGGCATTGGCCGATAGTGGCTATCAAACTATTTTACCCGACCAGCTGTATAATTATTTAGCAACGGGCGCACCGATCCCCGAAAAATCTTTTATGCTGACGTTTGATGACACCGATGAAGAACAGTTTACTATCGGGGCCGCGGAAATGAAAAAGCATAACTTCAAAGGCACTTTCTTTATCATGAATATCTCTATAGGCAAGCCACGATATATGAGTAAGGAACAATTGAAACAATTATCCGACGAAGGCAATATCATCGGCGCACATACCTGGGATCATCACATGGTAACCAAGTATACCCCGGCCGATTGGGATATACAATTAAATGAAGCCAAACAAAAACTGGAAACGATAACAGGTAAACCCGTAGTTTATTTCGCCTACCCCTTCGGGCTATGGAATGAAGCCGCGATACCTGAATTGCAGCAACGCCATGTGAAAATGGCTTTTCAATTATCTACCAAACCCGATTCCACGCAGCCTTTATACACCATTCGCCGCATGTTGGTGCCCGGCACATGGAGCAATGATGGTTTGTTTAAAGCGATGAAAAGGACTTTTCGTATGTAGCAATAACCAGTTTGATTATTAAAACGGATAATTGGGTAATGGATATGTTTTCAATTCGAATGGTATTTGCAATCTGAATATTATCCAGGTCAAAAAAAAATATTCATTATCCATTATTACCTCCCGCTTGCACTCACATAACCTTTCACCTCTTCATTGAATGCATCTTCTTTCAGTAATTCTTCCAGAGTTAAATGCATACGGTACCTCCAGTAATGATTGGGATTGGCGGGAATATTGATTCGCTCATCGTCGGGGTTTTGCCGCCGCAGTCTTTCATTTATACCCATCAGGTCCTGCAGCTGAAAGATGCTCCACATTGCAGGGGAATATAAATGTTCAATAACAATTTCTTTATTCACCCATGGCTCACAGAAGTACGGTGCTTCACCATAACGGCCCATGATCTTATTATAAAAGCGTTGTGTTTTATCCCTGTCCTCCTGCCACCAGCCGCGAATAGTGCTCATGTCGTGTGTGCTGGGGGTAACCACGCTCATGTAGGGCGCATCGTTGGGATGAAAGAATTCGGTGGAACTTTTCTTGGGCATGCGCTGAATTTCCAAACTCAATATACCCAGCCGTTGCATCACATCTGGTACGCAATGCGGCACCATGCCAAGGTCTTCGCCACAGATGAGCATATTGGTGCTGCGTTTTAAACCCGGTAATTTATACATCGCTTCCTTCTCCCAAAAATCATCCTGCCTCCGGAAAAAGTAATTCACGAACAGCTCTTTCAATGCATACTGCGAATGTGGGTCAAGGTCACGGAAAGACGAAGTTTCTTCCATCCCGATACGGAAATGGAATTGCTGGCCTTGCGAGCCTTCCTGCTCAAACAGGATGACATTACTGATCAGGTCAAACAAACCAAATTTTACCGGGTTATCGTGGTCGTTAGTTGCTGCAAAATAATTTTCTACTTTGCGTTGTGTATTGAACTCAGGCCTTAGCTCGCCCTGGTCTAAAAAATGTTCTTTTACATGATCCGCTTGTTCGCCAAACAATTCATGCAATACAGTGTCGGTGATATAAGGTTTGCAATAACGGTGCCATTCGTAAGAGATATTCCTTTCAAACAATTCGTTGATGTGAATAGCAATCGCCGGCTCAAACCTGCCCATGATACCCTGTACTGCATGCAACGGGATACTCCATATACGGAAGAAACCCAGGATATGATCGATACGGAAAGCGTCAAAATAATTGCTCATCTGTTCAAAGCGCTGGCGCCACCAGGTGAAATCATCCTGCTGCATGGCTTTCCAGTTATAAGTTGGGAATCCCCAGTTCTGTCCTTTCACTGCAAAATCATCAGGCGGCGCACCGGCCTGTGCATCCATATTATATAATTTCGGCGCCATCCATGCATCCACGCTGTTGCGGTAGATACCAATGGGAATATCGCCTTTTACAACAATACCATTTTTGTGCGCATAAGCCGTGGCTTCTTTTAATTGCAGGTGCAAATGATACTGCGTAAAATAATGTACGGCAATATCATCATAATGTTTTTGTGAAGGGCTTACCAAACGCTGGATCGCATTTTCGTCATACACGCTATTGCTTTTCCATCCATTGAATTCAGACGTGCCGTATTTATCCCTTAAAAAACAAAATGCTGCATAAGGCACCAGCCAGTGGCGGTTGAGTTCAAAGAATTCAAAATACTCCGTATCATCTTTAAAGATGTCTTTCTTGGCCGAATATATTTCTTTAATGGCCGATAGTTTGAATTTGATCACGCTGTCGTAATCCATTTCTTCCAATGCATTCAGCTGCTGTTGTTTTTTCTTCAGCGGCTTTATCAACGCCGCGTGTGAAGCGCCGGCGGTTTTTTCTAAATTCAGGAACAGGGGATGTAACGCAAATGCGGAGATAGCTGCATAAGGGTAAGAATCCTTCCAGGTATGCGTGGCGGTAGTATCATTGAGCGGCAGTACCTGGATCAATTTCAATCCCGTTTTTTTGGCCCAGTCTACCAGCAACTTGATATCAGTAAATTCGCCCGTACCAAAACTATTTTTACTGCGTAAACTACTTTCCAGCACATTGGGATCCTAAGCTTAGAATTCCACGTGGACAAGTTGTCGCG
>JADMIO011260209.1_pt1 | contig 104976 bp, 101 predicted proteins | sample 8958161 | NCBI WGS metagenome assembly JADMIO01 (sample SAMN16585339, study PRJNA669376) | soil metagenome | isolation source: Crop rotation soil | place: USA: Cullars Rotation, Alabama | collected 2011 | reverse complement strand
CGCGACAACTTGTCCACGTGGAATTCTAAGCTTAGGATCCCAATGTGCTGGAAAGCGCACTTGCCACACGATCCTCAATCTCGTCGTCATAGCGCGCGAGGTCGGAAAAGAACCTGTCCGAAAACTTCCCGCGCCTGAGTGGCCGCGGCACCAGGCTCTCGACGGTCACCTCGCCGAGCTCCATCTTCAAACCGATTTCGCGGGCAAGAATCAGCAGCTTTCTCGCGACGTCCTGCCCCGACAAGTCGTCGCGCGGGTCGGGCTCCGTGAAGCCGACGCGGTGCGCTTCTTTCACCAGCGCGCTGAAAGGCGTCGAGCCGTCGAAGGTGTTGAACAGATAGCTCAGAGTCCCCGACAGGATTCCCTCGATCTTGAGAATCTCGTCTCCGCTCGCGATCAAATCGCGCAGCGTCGACATGATTGGCAGCCCCGCGCCGACGTTCGCTTCGTAGAAGAAGTGCTTGCGCCGCTGTGCCATCTGCTCCATCAACGCCGAGTAGTGGTTCCAGGGCAGCGCGTTCGCGCGCTTGTTCGGGGTGATGATGTGCAGGTTGGCGTCGATGAACGCGGGATAGGCGTCCACGATCGACGGGTTGGCCGTGCAGTCGACGAGCGCGGCATTCGTCAGCTCGAGGCCGGCGATCGCGTCGGCGAGCGTCTGCGGATTCATCTGACGGCGCGACGCGCCGAGCGCCCGCGGCCATTCGCCGAGCTCGATGCCGCCTGCCGCGACCGCGAACTTCCGGCTGTTGGCGACGGCGACCACGCGGACGTCGAAGCCGCGCGAAAGCAGATACGCACGCTGCTGGTGAAGCTGCTGCAGCAGCGCGCCGCCGATGTTGCCGACGCCGATCACGACGAGATCGAGCCGCTTGCGCGCTTCGAAAAACGCCTGATGGATGGCGTTGAGCGCGCGCACCTGCTGCGCGTCGTCGATGACGCACGAGATGTTGCGCTCGGAAGCGCCCTGCGCGATGGCGTTGACGTTGATGTTGTTGCGGCCCAGGGAGTCGAACAGCTTGCCTGAGACGCCCGGCCGTCCCTTCATGCCTTCACCGACCACCGCGAGAATCGCCTGATCCGGTCTGTGATCGACAATCATCAGCTTGTCGTCGACTTCGTGCCTGAACTCTTGCTCGATGGCGGCCACACCCCGCGCGGCGTCGGCGCCGCGTACAGCGAAGCAGATCGTGTGTTCGGACGAGGCCTGCGAGATGAGGATGATGTTCACGCGCTCGGCGGCGAGCGTACGGAACAGCCGTTCGGCGATGCCTGGCACGCCCACCATTCCCGGCCCGGACAATGTCAGGAGGGATAGCTCTCCGACGGTGGTGATGCCCTTCGCGAGCGCGCCTTCCCGATTGTGCCGATCCGTCAACGTGCGCGAAATCAGCGTGCCGGGCGCGGACGGATTGAAAGTGTTCTTGATGAGCAGCGGAATCCGCTTCGCGACGGCAGGCGCGATCGCCGCCGAGTGCAGCACCTTTGCGCCGAAGTACGACAGCTCCATGGCCTCTTCGTACGTCATCTCGGGAAGGACGAACGCCGCCGGCACGATCTTCGGATCGGCGCTCAACACGCCGTCGACATCCGTCCAGATTTCGATTGAATCCGCGCCGACCGCGGCTCCCACGATCGAGGCGCTGTAGTCGGACCCGTTTCTTCCGATCGTCGTCGTCTGTCCATCCTGTGTCGCGCCGATGAACCCGGTCACCACTGGAATCGGCGGATTCCGCTTGCGCAGCAGGCGGCCGAGTTCGCGACGAGTCAGGCGGTTCGTCGCCGGGAAGTTCACCACGGCGTTCGTGAACTGATCATCGGTGCGCACCAGCGATCGGGCGTCGACGAAGACCGCCGGATGCAGGCGATCGAGATATGCCGACAGAATCAGCGCCGAAAGCCGTTCGCCGAAGCTCGCGGTCATGTCGAGCGCCCGCAGCGGGCAGTGGCGCAGCAGATGAATGCCCTGCAGCGTGCTCTCGAGTTCGGTCAAGAGCGCGTCGATCTGCTTGCGCGTCTGCGCGCGCCGCCGCGTGACCAGCGCGGAAACCGCCGAACGGTGACGCCGCGCCAGCGCCTCGAAGGACGCGTGATACGCCGTGTCGCCTTGTTCGGCCAGCCGCGCGCATTCGAGCAGTTGATTGGTCACGCCGTGGAACGCGGACACGACGACAACAACGGGTTCTTTTTGCCGGGCGTTCAGGATGATGGAGGCAACCGCGCGAACGGTCGCCGGCGTGGCGAGCGACGACCCGCCAAACTTGAGGATTTTCACGGTAGCGACAGTGTACCTGACGGGCCGTTGCGGGCCGACACGGCCGAAGGTCAGTGTCGAAGCGTGAGCACCGGACACGGCGCGCGTCGAACCATCTGGTGCGTCGTCGAGCCGAAGAAGAAGACGTCGAGCGCGCTCCGGCCGTGGACGCCGATCACGACGAGATCCGCGCGTTCGCGCTCGATCGCGCACAGAAGTTCGGCGTACGGTTTTCCGTGGGCCACGCGCGTGTCGATGCGGCAGCGTCCTCCGCCGACTTCGTCCTTCACGGCCTCCAATCGGCTCTTCGCCATCTTCTCCTGATAGCGGCGGTACTCCAGAAGCGCGGCCGCCTGTTCGGGCGGCAGGCCGTCCAGCTGCGGCACCGGCGGCTCGTGCCAGGGCCATTCGATGACGTGTACCGCAGTGACATTGCCTCCGGATTCTTCGGCGAGCGCGCACGCCTGATCGAGAGCGCCCAACGACCACTCCGAAAAGTCGACAGCACACACGATCTTCTTGAACGTCGCACCAGGGGCGAACGGCGCGTGCGGTGGGATGGTCAGAACCGGACAGGTCGCTTTGCGAAGCACCTTTTCAGCGACCGACCCGAGCATCAGATGTTCGAATCCGCCCGCGCCGTGGGTGCCCATGACGATCACGTCGGCCGGCAATGCGGCAGCGCGCGTCACGATTCGATGCGCCGGCTCGCCGCACTCGATGAGCACCTCGACGTTCATGCCGATTTGCGTCGCGTTCTCGAACATCGCCGCGGCCTCGGCCGCGAGCCTGCGCGAGTCGGCGGATTCCCGGGGAACGTGGAGCACGGTGAGCACCGACCTGTGCAGCCGTGCGAGGGCAATCGCATACTGAGTCGCGTGATGCGACGCGTCGGAAAAATCGACGGGGCAAAGAATCTGCTGGAACATCGTGGATCCTCTGGCCCGACGGATTGCAAGGGCGACGCCGTCACAAGTGCCGATATCCCGTCACCTTCCCGGGCGCGCCGATTGCACTCGCCGAAGCAGGAGTTGCCACATGCGACGTATTCTCTTCGCCTCGGATTTCTCGAAGGCCTCCCGCAAGGCGTTCTCGACGGCGGTCAGAACGGCGAAACGCGCGCGTGCGTCGCTGTCGATTGTTCACGTGCTCGCGCCGTTTCTTCCGGTCGGACCCGATCAATACGTGGGGCCGGAAACGTGGGAGGAGATCGACGAGCAGGCCCGCAAGTGGGCGGGACGACATTTGACGGCGCTCGCCGCGAAGGCCACCGCCGGCGGTGTCCGCGCGACGACGACGCTCATCGAAGGCACGCCGGCACGTGAGATCACACGACTCGCGAAGAAGAAGCACGCCGACCTGCTGATCATTGGCACGCACGGACGCACAGGTCTGGCGAGGCTCTTCCTCGGCAGCGTGGCAAGCCAGATTGTGGCAACGGCGCCATGTCCCGTGATGACCGTGCGCTGATTGGCGTTCCGCCACCGCATCGGCCTTCGCATGGACCGGCGCGCCTCGCCGCGCAGACGGCCGCATCGGCTGCGCTCCATGTCGCAGTCCTTTTTCTCGTCGTCTCGTTCGCCGCCCGCGGATCTCACCCGGCACGATTGGACGAGTCGCAGCATTCCAGCACGCCAGCAACTATCACGCGACTCGTTTTCATCGCACGCGATTTGCGCCCGTCGGGCGGCGGTGGCGGCGGCGGCAATGGCCAGACCGGACCAATCCGGAGTGCCGAAGGCATCGGACACGACCGGGTCACGCTTCGCATCGCGAAGGCCGCGACCCTGACGCAGCCGGACAGCGTGATTCACGAAGCACCAGTTCCAGGCGTCCTGCTCGACGCGCGACCGCTCGCCTCCGGCACGCGAGACATCCTCGGGCTACCGGAAGGCGGCGCCGGCTCGGGAAGCTCGCTCGGTCCGGGTAGCGGAGGTGGCGTCGGCAGCGGCGCAGGAACCGGTGTCGGGTCCGGCACCGGGTCTGGTGTCGGACCCGGGTCGGACGGCGGCACCGGTGGGGGCATCTTCCGCCCAGGCAGCAACGTCACACCGCCTCGAGTCATCATCCAGGTGAAGCCGAAGTACACCGAAGACGCACTGATTCGCAAAGTTCAGGGCACGGTGATCCTCGAGATGATCGTCACGAAAGACGGATTGCCGGACGCCATCAAAGTCATCGGACCGCTCGATCCCGGCGGCCTCGATGTGGCAGCGATCGACGCCGCAACGCGATGGCGATTCGAGCCGGGACGGCTGGCCGGCACGCCGGTCGACGTCCTGGTGACACTGATGCTCGACTTCAGGATCCAATAGTCATGACCGACGCCGCCACACTCATGGGCATCGTCGTCGGCGCGCTCGGAGGTGCAGCCGTCGGCGTCGAACGGCAACGCTCGGTCCAAGGAGAGACCGCGCCGAAACTTGGCGGCGTCCGCACATTCACGCTGCTCGGCGGAATGTCCGGGGTGGCCGGGTGGCTGACGACGCAGCATGCAGAGGCGGTCGCCGCAGTGATCGTCGCGGGCGCCGTGCTGCTGTGCGTGGTCAGCTACGTCGCGACGAGCAAGCGAGGCCTCGACGCGACAACTGAAGTCGCCGGGCTCGTCGTTATCGGCGCTGGATTTTCCTCCGGCCTCGGCTGGATCGCGCTCGCAAGCGGCGTCATCGCGATCAGCACGTTGCTGCTCGTCGAGAAATCGTCTTTGCACGCGCTCGTGCGCCGGATCGACGACGAAGAGTTGCGGGCGGCGGCACGGTTCGGCGTCATGGCCATCGTCATTCTCCCGTTACTGCCCGAAGGGCCGTACGGTCCCTTCGGCGGGATCAAGCCGCGCGAGCTTTGGCTGCTTGTGCTGTTCTTCACCGGGTTGAGCTTCGCAGGATATTTCGCGCGGCGCATATTCGGCGCCACCCGCGGCTATCCACTCGCCGGCCTGCTCGCGGGCGTGGTGTCGTCGACAAACGCCACCTTCACGTTCGCCCGAATGAGCCGGCGCGACGCCCAGCTCTCCGAACCGCTCGCGGTCGGCGCTGTTGCCGCGTGCACGATGCTCTTTCCGCGGGTCCTCGCGGCGACGTTCGTGCTCGACCGTCGGGTGGCCACCGCGGTGGTGCCATACCTGGCGGCGCCGTTTCTCATTGGCCTCGTCGTACTCGCGTTGTTGTGGCGGACCGAGCGCGGCTCAGCGCCGCAGGCGGCGTCCAATCCCCTGCAGATCGGTCCTGCGTTGCAGATGGCGGTCACCTTTCAGGCGGTGCTCCTCGCGGTGAACATCGCGCGCGGATGGTTCGGCACGGCCGGTCTGCTCGCGTCCGGCGCCGTGCTGGGCATCACCGACGTGGACGCGCTGACGATCTCGATGACGAAGAGCGCATCGGCCGGCGTCGACCCGCGGATTGCCGCCGAGGCGATCGCCGCCGGCATTCTGGTGAATTGCGCGATGAAAACGGCGCTCACCGTCGCACTCGGCACTGGAAAGTTCTGCCGGTCGGCGGGCCCGGCGATTGCGGCGATGGCCCTCGCCATCGGCGTGGCGATTGCCGTCGTCGGCTGAGGCTCACCGCCGCTTGACTTCGGTGTAGTCCAGGTAGCGCGAGCCGTTCACCGTCGAGACGTGCGCCGACAGTTCGTACCCACTCTCGGTCGACCCGACGACGACGCGGGACGTTCTCGTCAGCCGAGCGGCAGTTCCACCGCGCAGCCCCTCTTCGATGACGCGTCCAGTCATCGTCGGCGGCGTCGCAATGCCGAGCAGATGCAGCAGCGTCGGAGCGATGTCGACGTTGGCTGTCGGTGTGTCGCTCGTAGCGTTTTCACGGAAATCCGGGCCCACGGCAATCAGCGTGTTGTGAATGTCGTACGGGCTCGATGTGCCGTGGCCGGCGACGCCGTCTTGCGTCGTCGTGCCCCTGAAACCGAATTCGTTCGACTTGTGCGTCCAGTTCGCGGAGACGAGGATGTCGCCAGATCTTGCATGGTTCCATCGAGCGATGTCGAATGAGAGCGTGCCGGTCGCCACGCCGTGCGCGTCGCCTGGGGACACCGGTCGCGTGAAAATGGCGCCCACCTCCGCGCGCCGCTCCAACATCGCGACGATTTCGGCGAGGCGCCGCTTCGCCGCCGCGCTGCGCAGATAGATCGCGCCTTCTGCCACGACGATATCTTTCGAACCATCGTCCATTGGCGCGGCAAACGGGGCAACCAGCGCGTCCAGATGAAGCTCGCTCGTTTCCGTCGAGAAACCGTGATCGGACGTGACGATGATGTTGGTCGAGTCGAGCAGGCCGCGCATGCGGAGCTCGTCTTCAATGCGGCCTATGCCGCCGTCAACGAGAGAGAGCGATGTCTTCGTCAACGGCGCCCCGATGCCGTTCGCGTGCGCCGTACCGTCGGGATCGTTCAGCCACAGAAACGTGACGTCCGGCCGGAGATCGTCGACCCCGAGCTTCACGTACGCGTCGATGGCCCGCTGATTCTGCGGATTGTTCGGCGTCGCATGCGCCGGCGGAGGCCCGAGCAGTGCGACCACCTTCGGCCCGAGTTCTGGGGGCTTGGCGTAGTCCGTGTGGATGAGAGCGCCGCCCGTGGTTGTGTGATTCAGCAGGTATGCGGAGCCGGTCGATCCGGAGCTGACGCCCAGCATCTTCCGTCCTTCGCGCTGCAGAATCTCGCCGAGCGTCGGCGCCGTCAGCAGCCGTCCTTCCGCGCGTTCTACGGCCTCGAGATTCTCGCGTTCACCTGTGTCGAGCGTCTTCACCGCGCTGACGGATGGCACGTAAATCGTGTTGCCCATCAACCCGTGCGTCTCGGGATATGCGCCCGTGACAAACGACGAAGCGTTCACGCGCGTGACTGTTGGGAACACAGAATGATGAGCAGTGAAGACAATGCCGCGGCGGCCGAGACGATAAAGACGCGGCATCACTTGCGGCGTCACGTAATCGGGCCTCAGTCCGTCGACGACGATGACGAGATGCGTGTGGCGGCCCGCCTCCGCGCCGGCAACCCCGGTAACGCCGGTGACGCCGGTAACGCCGGTAGTGTCCACCTTTAGGTGGACCATCCACAGTACAACCGCGACAACCGCGATCCGCCGCGCGAGCGTCATCGGCTAGAGCTTAGACGACTGCCGTAACGTTTAGAAGACGATCGACATCGACGCGATCGCCACGGCAAGCGGCACTTTCGACGCGCTAGGCACCAGCATCATGTTCGTGCGGATGTTGCCGCACCCGAGCGACACGCCTGGAATCGGCCCCCAGTCGACTTCGGTTACGCTGCGAATGGGATTGTTGTAATACGCGACGGTTAGCGCGGCGACGACGTACAGCTTGCAGCCTCCGCTGAACGTCTTCACGTGATAGTTCGCGCCGATTGAAACAGGCACCATCACGCCTCGCCAGCTGTTCAGCATCGCGTCGCCCTCGAACACGAGCCGATTGTCGTGATCGTGCCCCAGCAGCCAGGAAATGTCGGGACGTGTGTAGCAACTGAGCCCGGCGCCCCAATTGTGTTCGTTGTAATCCTTGCTTCTGTCGGGATGGAAGCTCAATCCCCAGAGGTTCACGCTGAACTGGCGACAGGCGCCGCTGTGTCCAGCGTCGAAGTGCTCGATCGTCGCGCCGCTGTTCGCGTCCTCAGCGAACGAAGGCGACGTGAGCGCGATCGTGACGACCAACGAGACGACGCTCGAACGAACGATCGCTCGCTTCATTCGGACCTCGTTGCTGCTGAACTTGCAAGTTCAACACCACGAGCGAATACGAATGAGTTGAGCTCGACTTTGGCGTGGACGAAAAAACGAAAGGCCACGTTGCCGTGGCCTCTTGCTCGTCACGAACGACGAAGGGTGGCTTGCCATCCGGAGCCCACCTCCGCGCGTGTGATCGCGCGGTGGACGAAGGATGGCGGGGTCGACGGGACTCGAACCCGCGGCCTCTGCCGTGACAGGGCAGCGTTCTAACCAACTGAACTACGACCCCAAGACATTTGAGAAGGTATGATTTGAGAAATTGAGAATCTGAGTATTTGGGCGGTTAGCTCAGTGGTAGAGCACCGGCTTTACACGCCGGCTGCCGCAGGTTCGAACCCTGCACCGCCCACCAATCACCAAATCACTCGATTACCAAATCAACAAATTCTCAAGGCTCAGAACATCCCATTATACGTTGCTTTCCAAAACAGCAACAAGACAGCGACCGCCACGCCGGCCATCGCACGATATTCGCGGTTGGCCATCGCACGCGCCCAACTGAAGCGACGCTGCCGATCGACCACGCGCTGGTCACGATACTCGTCGTACGCGGCGCCGAACTTCCCGCGGAGAAAGCGTTCTTCGCTGTTGATGGCCGCGGTCAGCGTGACCACCAGGTAGACCGCAACGATGCCGACGACGACGGCGCTGCCCGAGCCGAGCGCGAGCCCCGCCCCGATGAACGAGGAGCCCAGATACAGCGGGTGCGCGACAAAACGATACGGACCCGATCGCGTCACCTCAATCGACTTGTTCAGATGTCCGGCAGCCCAGACACGAATCGTTTCGCCGACGAGCGCGACGGGAAGGCCGATGGCGATTGACGTCCGCGTCGGCGCGGCAAACCAGAACACAGCGATTCCGCATGCAAACCCGAGCGCGACGCGGAAACGCGCGAAGAAACGAATCGCGTCAGCCACGTTGCGCCGCCATTCGCTTCTCCACTGCCGCGAGCACTTCCTCTACCTGAATGTCTTCCAGGCACATCGTCTGCAGCCGGCATTGTCTGAGGTGATGGCAGCGGCAGACGTCCGCACGTGACACCGTCACGTCGTCGGCCGACCACGGACCGTTGCGTGATGGCCGCGTCGGACCGTACAGGCCGACAATCGGCGTCCCCACCGCTGCCGCGATGTGCGCAGGACCTGTGTCGCCTGAGAGGTACAACGACGCGCCGCGCGCGAGTGCCACGACGTCGGCAATCGTCGTCTTCGGCGAGAGGAGTGCGGCGCCGGACGACCTGTCGACTACCTCGCGCGCCAGATCCTCTTCTCCGGGCCCCCACACAGCCAGCGACCGCAACTCGTAGCGCGCCTGCAACTCCTCGGCGACCGCTGCAAGACGAGCGGGAGGCCATCGCTTGTTCGGCCACGCCGCGCCCGGATTCACGATGGCGTACCGTCCGCCTGTCTGCTGCATGACGTGGGCGGCGACCGTCGACTCGACACGATCGAGCGGGAATTCCGGAGTCGCGTATGAAATGCCCAGCGCGTGGAGGACGCCAAGGTTCGTGTATACGACATGGCGTTCGTCGATGTGATACATCCCGCCGCCGCCCGGATCGTGGACGTCGGTATAAAACCAGCTTGCGATGCGTTCGCGAGCGTATCGCGCGGTAAATCCGACGACGCGAGCGGCGCCGGACGCGCGCGCAAGCAATGCGGACTTGATGAGGCCTTGAAGATCGATCGCGACATCGTACTGGCTGGCGCGAAGCTCGCGGATTGCGGCGACGACCCGTGAGTCGTTCAACACGAGCCGGCGATCGATGACCGGCACCAGATCGAGAATCTCGCGATGCTTCGGGCCGACGAGCCAGTCGATGCGTGCCGACGGAAAGGCGCGACGAAGCGCGGCGGCCACGGGAATCGCATGCACCACGTCGCCGAGGGCGCCGAGCTTCACGATCAGAATGCGGTTCACGCGCGTATGTCGGGCATGAGCAGCGACGCCAGCCGGTCCACATCGGCCTGCGAACACACGATCACGTAGTCCACGCCTCGGACGCAGGCGACGAGCTCCGCACGATCGTTCGCGTTGACGACAGGGCGTCCGTCGCCCATCTTCGCCCGCACCGCCGCGTCGTCGAGCACGGCGGCCACGACCCGATCGGCGCTGCTTGCGGCCTTCTGCAGCACACGAACGTCGTCGACGCCAAGGATGTCGAAACAGACGGCGGCCAGCGCGATGCGTTTCTTGGCCGCGCGATCGCGCGTGACGGCGGCAACGAGTTCGGATTCGGAAACGGTGGGCACCGCTTGTTACGTGATGCGCCGTCCCTGCGCGGGACCTTCCTGCGACCAGTTCTCGACGGTCGTGTCGTGATCGGTCGTCACTGCGTCGATCAGCTCCTGCGCGGACACGGTTGCGGTGCCGCGCTTCTTCACGACCAGGCCGCCCGCGTAATTCGACAGCCGCGCCGCCTCGTAGAGCGACGCTCCCGCGGCGAGCGCGAGGCCGAGCGTCGCGATGACCGTGTCGCCGGCCCCGGTCACGTCCGCGACTTCGCCGGATCCAAAGATCGAAATGTGCGCGGTCGGTTGTTTCGCCTCGAACAGCGCCATGCCGCGGCTGCCGCGGGTGATCAGCACGCCGTTCATGCGCGTCTTCTGCAGCAGCAAGCGTCCGGCGCGCTCGAGCGCCTCCGGATCGTCATCGATCTCGACGCCGAGCACACGCTCGACCTCCGATTCGTTCGGCGTGCACGCAGTCAACCCGCGATAGTCGATGAGGCGATACCTCGAGTCGACCAGCACCGGAATCGGCCGGCGGCGCGAACGCTTCGCCAGCGCCCTGCTCACGGCATCGGCCAGCGCCGGCGTCACCAGGTCCGAACCGTAGTCTGAGAGAATCACCGCGTCGCACCCATCGACGAGCGACGACACGTTGCGAATGAGCGCGGCCGAGAACTCGACGCTGACCGGCCAGCCGCTGTCGCGATCGATGCGCACGACTTGCTGACGGGCGGCGTGGACCCCGCCGGCCAGGATGCGGGTCTTGATTGGCGTCCGAAATCCCTTCGCACGAGTGACGGTCGACCGGTCGACGCCGCGATGGAAGCTCTTGAGCAGTCGCCGACTCTCGAGATCGTCGCCGATCACACCGGCGAGGCGCGCGCGGCCGCCGAGCGCGGCGACGTTGTTTGCCGCGTTGCCCGCGCCGCCAGGGACGATCTCGGTCGCGTCGTACTTGAGAATCAGCACCGGCGCTTCGCGCGACACGCGGGCCACTTCGCCGTAGATGTACTCGTCGGCTATCAGGTCGCCGACGATGAGCACCCGCCGGCTGCTGAAGCCGTCGATGAGCCCGAGCAAACGCTCTTTGCGTTCAGCCTCGCCGGGCAGCGGATGAACCGATCGCGCAATCAGCACTCGTGCCTCAAATCTGCTTGAGTATCCAGGCGGACGCGGCGATCACGTTGTCGACCACCGCGTCGGCGCTCATCCCCTCTGGCGGCGTGCGCGCCTCCAGATCGCCGTAGCCGGTCCTGACCAGCACACTCCTAGCGCCGATTGTTCGCGCAAGCCCGACGTCCACCCATCGATCGCCGATCACGAACGATCTTTCTGGGTTCACGCCGAACTCGACGACGGCTCGATCGACAAGACCGCGCGCGGGTTTTCGACACTGGCACACGACGCTCAGGTCCGGCACCTTGCCGTCTGGATGGTGCGGACAATAGTAATACGCGTCGATACGCGCGCCACCCGCCGCGAGCATCTCGGCCATCCGTCGATGAACGCCGTCGACGACGGACTCGGTGAAGAAGCCGCGCGCCAGGCCCGACTGGTTGCTCACCATCACGACGGCGAGGCCGGCGTCGTTCAGCGCTCGGACAGCGGCAATGGTCCACGGAAAGAACGCGACACGGTCGGCGCGATCGAGATAGCCGACCTCTTCTATGAGGGTGCCGTCGCGGTCGACGAAGACCGCTCGCTCGAACCTCTGCGTCACAGACCGCCGCTCACCACATTGTCCTCGCCGCGACGAGCACGTCGTCAACGTCGACGCCTTTCATGCACGCGTGGTCCAGCGGACACTCGCGCAGCCCACATGGGCGGCACCACGTGTCGTTTGTGAGCACCGCCGTGCGCGCCTTCGGGTTCGCTGATCGCGGAGCCGTAAGGCGATCGTCGGTCGGCCCGAACACGGCCGCGACGTTGACGCCGAGGGCGGCCGCCAGATGGAGCGCCCCGGAATCGTTCGCCACAAGCGCGCGGCATTCCACCAGCACGCTTGCAAGCGTCGGGATATCGGTGCGATCCACAAGATCGATGAGACCAACGCGACCCGCGACGTGCCGAACGACGTCGTCTGCCGCGGCGCGGTCCGCTTTCGCGCCCACCATCACGCCCGTCACGCGGTCTTCCGCAAATCCGAGGACAAGGTCCGCGAACGCTGCGGCAGGCCAGCGTTTGGCCGATCCATAAGCAGCGCCTGGCGCAATCGCGGCCAGCGGAGAACGACCGTCCCAGCCCGCGGCGGCCAGAGTTCTGCGTCCCGAATCGCGCAGATCCTCTGCAAGCTCGAGATGCGGAACAGAGGGGCCGCGCGGGAACCCGAGCGACGCGGTCAACTGCTGGTAGTAATCAATCTGATGAACGCCCGACACCGGACGACGAATCGACCGTGTCAGCAGAAAGCCGCGCCAGTCGGTGCGATAGCCGCAGCGTTCAGGCACGCCGGCGCGAGCGACCAACAGCGCCGAGTGAAATGAATTCGGGAGGATGATCGCCATGTCGAAGGCCTGAAGCGACGCCCCTCCGCGCCGTGGCAACGGCACGACGTCGTCGACGTCGCCCACGAGCCTGAACAGCGGCGCGACCGACTCGCGGGCGGCGACAGCGAGGGTCGATTCGGGACGGCTGCGCCGAACGTCGGCGATGGCGGGCAAGGCCATGACGGCGTCACCCAGCCAGTTCGGCGCGACGATCACCACGCGTGCCAAGGTGCTTTAATAGTATCAATGAAGATCGCGCTCCTTCAGATCAACCCGACGGTCGGAGACATCGCCGGCAACGCGCAGCTGATCGCCGACGCCGCCGCGTCGGCGAAGCGCGAAGGCGCCGATCTCGCCGTGACTCCGGAGCTTGCGCTCGCAGGATATCTTCCACGCGATCTTCTGCTGAACGAAGGGTTCGTGAGTCGCTGCTGGGACGCGGTGGCGTCGCTCGCGAAGACGCTGTCGAGCGGACCTGCTGTGCTCGTCGGCCTTCCCGAACCGAATCCCTCGAATGAAGGACGCCCGCTGTTCAACACCGCCGTGCTGCTCAAGAATGGCGCGGTCGATCAGCGTTTCCGAAAGTCGCTCCTCCCGACCTACGACGTGTTCGACGAAGACCGCTACTTCGAACCGTTCCGCGGCTCGGAGATGTTGGACTTCTGCGACCGCCGCCTCGGCATCAGCATCTGCGAAGACGTGTGGAACGATCGCGATTACTGGAAGCGCCGGCGCTATCACTTCGATCCGATTCAGGAGCTGGCACAGGCCGGAGCCCAGGCAATCGTGAACCTGTCGGCGTCGCCGTTCGCCGTCGGCAAGTACCGGCTCCGCGACGACATGCTCGGCAGGATGGCCGCGAAGCATCGCGTTCCGATTTTGTATGTCAACCAGACAGGCGGCAACGACGACCTCGTTTTCGACGGTCGAAGCTCAGCGTTCTCGTCCACCGGCCAACTGATCGCCCGAGGCCGCGCGTTCGCGTCCGACGTCGTCATCGTCGACCTCGACGGACCGGCGCCGGCCGTAGCAGCAGGCGAGGTTCCGCCGGAAGCGGAGGTTTGGGACGCACTGGTGCTCGGCACGCGCGACTACGTCCGGAAGTGCGGATTCAAGTCTGTCGTCCTTGGGCTCTCGGGCGGCGTCGACTCGGCGTTGACGGCGGCGATTGCCGCGGACGCCGTCGGCGCCGACCACGTGCTCGGTGTGCTGATGCCCTCGCCCTTCTCCAGCCAGGGCAGTGTCGACGACGCGCTCGAGTTGGCGAAGCAGTTGGGCATCGAGACGCAAACGCTGCCGATCAGCGAGGCCATGCACGCGATGGAATCGACGCTCGAGCCGGCGTTCCGCGGGTTGGAGCGCGACGTCACGGAAGAAAACATCCAGGCGCGAATTCGCGGCAACTTGCTCATGGCCCTGTCGAACAAACGCGGCGCGCTGTTGCTGACGACCGGCAACAAGTCGGAGTTGTCGGTCGGCTACTGCACGCTCTACGGAGACATGTCGGGTGGCCTTGCGGTGATCGCCGACGTGCCGAAGACGATGGTTTATCGCGTCGCAAGTTGGCTGAACGCGACCCGCGGCCGTGCTGTCATTCCCGAGAGCACGCTGACGAAAGCGCCGTCGGCGGAGCTTCGGCCTAATCAGACCGACCAGGATTCTCTGCCGCCGTACGACGTCCTCGACGCGATTCTCGAACGCCATGTCGAGCACCATCAGACGGCCGAACAAATCGTCGCCGCCGGATTCGATAACGCCACGGTCCGTCACGTCCTCAGCCTCGTGCGCCGCGCTGAGTTCAAGCGCGAGCAAGCGGCACCGGGGCTGAAAGTCACCGACCGCGCGTTCGGGACCGGCTGGCGCATGCCGATCGCCGCGAGAGTTCAGCTTTAACGCGCCAGCCGTTCGCGGAATAGGGGAGACAGTGGTCCGGTGGTCCGCCTAAAGGCGGACACTACCGAAGGTCCCACTCGAAGGTTCCTCCGACCCCATGGCGCGCGCTACAAGCCCTCTGAATCCGGAGTATCCTTTCCCGCAGTAAGAGAGGTGACGCCATGAACTGCAGACGTGTCGCTGTCGTGTGGGGAGCGGTGACGGCACTGGTCGCGATGATCGCCGTCGCGCCCGCGCGCGCCCATCATTCCTTCTCCGCCGAGTTCGACGCCGACAAGCCGGTGACCGTAAAAGGCGTGATCACGTCCGTGCGGCTCGAAAACCCGCACTCCTGGTTCTTCCTCGATGTGACCGGACCGGACGGCAAAATCGAGAAGTGGAGCTTCGAGGCCAGCACGCCGAGCTCGCTCATCCGGAGCGGGTTCAAACCCGGCACCGTCAAGGCCGGCGATCAAGTGACGATTCGCGGCTTCCACGCGCGCGACGCGAACGCCAACGCCGGCGCGGGCCGCGAGCTCATCCTGGCCGACGGACGCGAAATTGCCATCGGCCCACCCGTCGGACCTGGGAGGTAATTCATGAAGCACGCTGTCATCGCTGCATTTGTGCTGGTCGCAGCCGCGATTGCAACCGCACAGGAGCCGGCGCCGCGCACCGCCGATGGACATCCGGATCTGACCGGCGTCTGGTGGCCGGGCCGCGATTTGCCCGTGCCGCCGTTGAGAACGGAGGGACAGGCGCCTCGTCCAGCCGCTCCGCCTGCCGCGCCCGCTGCCGCTCCGGCTCGACGCGAACGGTTCTCCATGAACTACAACGACGCCGCGAAAGCGAAAGCCAAGACCTTCAGCGACAAGGACGACCCGACGCTTCGCTGCCAGAACACCGCCTTCGGCACGCTCAACGTCAGCCTCCTCAACACTGGATTCGTGGGGCAGATCGTCCAGACGCCGAAGTTCGTGGTCATGCTGTCGGAAACCAACCCGACATTTCGCATCGTGCCGGTCGACGGACGCGGGCGCCGCGACGACCAGCCGCCCTCATCGCGCGGCGAGTCAATCGGGCGGTGGGAAGGCGACACGCTCGTCGTCGACACCACGAACTTCTCTGAAGCGAACTGGATGCACGCGGAAGGCGACGTGTCGTTCCATTCCGACGCGCTCCACATCGTCGAACGCTACCGGCGGATCAACAAAGACACGATGGAAGTCGAAGCGACGATCGAAGACCCGAAGGTGCTGACCAAGCCCTGGATCGTCCCGAAGCAGACGTTGAAGCTCGCACCCTTCGATCAGATTCTCGCCCTCGACTGCACGGGCGTCGAGAGCGCGGCGCTGATGGACGCGGCATCGAAGATTAATTACGGGAAGAAGTAAGACCAAGGCGGCAGTCACTCCCGCCAGCGGCGGTGCATCCAGAGCCAGAGATCGGGATGGCGGCGGACGTACATCTCGAGTACGTCCGTGCACCGCTGCGTGAATTCGCGGATTGCGTCCTCGCTGTCGGCGGCAGGCGGCTCGACAGGATGCTCGTAAATCAACCGGTACCGTCCCCGTCCGAGCGGCAGCGCGAACACCGGCACGATCGGCGCCCCGGTGCGCAGCGCAAGCGCCGCGACCGCGGACGTCGTTGCCGCTTTTCGCTCGAAGAAGTCGACGTAGACTGCATCGGCGGTCGAGATGTGCTGGTCGATGAGAATCGCCACCCCGTGTTTCTCCGACACCATCCGCATTACCTTGCGTAGCGACCCCTGCCTGTAGATGACCACGTTGCCGGTACGCTGCCGAATGTCTTCGAGCAGCGCGTTAACCGGCGCATTGTCGAGCGTCCGCGCGAGAACGCCAATCGGCTCGAAGCGCAGTGGATGCGCGAGCGCGTGCAGCTCCCAAAAACCGAAGTGCCCGGTGATGAACAGAATGCCCTTCCCCTGCGCGTACGCCAGCCGCACCCGTTCTTCGCCGTCGAATTCGACGCGATCGAGAATCTGCTGCGGCGTCAGCGTGCTGAACTTCAGAAACTCGAACAGCAGGCATCCGAAATGTGCGAACACGGCGCGGACGATCGCGCGCCGTTCGGCCGCCGATCGCCGCGGAAAGGCCGCGGCGAGGTTCTGGAGCGCCACACGCCGGTGGGGCACATCGAGGACGTAGAACACGAAGCCGAGCGTCCGCCCGAAGAGCAGCAGAACCGGATGCGGAAGAACAGCGGTCAGCTTTTGCAGCGCGACGACGGCGAAGTATTCGGCGCGCTGTCTCACCGAATCTGTCCCAGCAGCCATGCGCGGAATTCGTCCGAAGGCTCGACGCTCGACACGAGCGGTACCGACGCGATCGGGCGATCGGACCCGGGATCGAGCGCGTCGGGGGGCACTCGCACGGCATCCTTATCGGTCGTCAGCACGATGGCGGCCCGCGCTTTCATCGCGGCCGTGAGGATGCGTTGGATTTCCGCCGGGGTGAAGTAGTGATGATCGCGAAATGACCTCGTGCCAACGACGTTCCAGCCCGCTGACGTGAGGTCGGAGAAAAAACGCTCGGGCCGGGCGATGGCCGCGAAGGCGAACACGCGCGAGTCGTTCGGCACGACGACCGTATCGTCCGTGCCGACGATGCGGGGCGGAAGCAGTGTGCGGGTGATGTGATACGCGTTCCGGACGCGGAGCACGCGGGCGACCCGCTCGGCGGCGTCCTGATAGCCGGCGTCGACGAGCAGAGCGTCGGCGCCGACCGCAGCAGACAGCGGCTCTCGCAATCGTCCGTGCGGCAGGGGTTCGTCCGAGAGATCGTGCTCGCCGCTCACGAGCAGATCCACGTCGCGCGCCAGCGCGAAATGCTGAAAACCGTCGTCGAGGATGTGCACGGTCGCGCCGAGCTGCGTTTCGGCCAATTTCCCCGCCGCATACCGGTCCGCGCACACCACCACGGGAACGGCCTTGGCGAGGAGCGCGCGCGCCAGCATCAACGGCTCGTCACCCGACGCGTCCACGCGCGCGAGCAGCGTGCGTCCATCCGAAACAACGACCGGCGTCTTGCTCGGCGATCGGCGGCCGTACCCGCGCGACAGAATGGCCGGCGAATACCCGGCGTCCGCCAGCAGCCGCGCGATGTGCTCGACAACCGGCGTCTTGCCGCTGCCGCCGACGCGCAAGTTGCCCACGCTGACGACGGGGCGATCGAGTTTGCGGCGGCGTTCCGGATGCTCCGCATACCAGCGGCGGCGCCATGCGGCGGCGGCGCCGTAGAGCGTGCTGAGCGCGTGAGCCACCGTGCCTACTGCACCAGACGGAACGGCCGGATGTTGCTTCCGTCTGTGCCTGCCGGCGGCAGAAGATCGGTGATGACCGTGAGCGTCTTGTCTTTGGCGCCGCGATTGGCTTCGACGAGCGCGCGCGCGGCCGCGCCGAGGCTCGCCCTATGCACCGGGTCGCGCACCAGGCCGAGGATCGCGTCGTCGAGATCGCGGTCGGACGCGACCTGAATCGCCGCGCCATTCGACACGAAGGTCTCCGCGATGTCGCGGAAATTCTGCATGTGAGGACCGAAGACGATGGGCTTGCCGAAGATCGCCGGCTCGAGGATGTTGTGGCCGCCGTGGTCGACCAGGCTGCCGCCGACGAACACGACCGTCGCGAGCTGATAAAGCTGCGCCAGCTCGCCAATCGAGTCGAGCACGATGACATCGGCGCGCGGCTCCGCGTCGATTGGCAGCTCCGACCGACGGGCGGTTACGAAGCCTGCCTCGCGCGCCAACCGTTCGACTTCGCCGAAGCGCTCGGGCTGGCGCGGCGCGAGAATTGCGACCGCGTGTGTTTGCGTCGCCTTGATCTTCGCAAACGCCTGCAGCACGGCCGTTTCTTCGCCTCGCATCGTGCTGCCGGCGACGACCACCGTGCGATGAGAAGAAATGCGGAAGAAGCGGAGCACCCGCTCGCGTGGCTTGCCGTGCGCGGTAGGCGGCGGCACGTCGAGCGAATCGAACTTCAGGCTGCCGGTCACCACGACGCGCGACTTGCCGGCGCCCAGATCGATGATGCGCTGCGCCGACTCTTCGCTTTGCATGCAGAAGCGATCGACGTCGGCGAGGACACGGCGGAACAGCGGACGCACCAGCTTGTAGCGCGGATAGGAGCGCGTCGAAATTCGGCCGTTGATCATCACCGTCCTGATGCCTCGGCGCCGGCACTCGTGCAGGAGGTTCGGCCAGATTTCCGTCTCCATCATGATGAAGAGCCGCGGCCGCACGAGGTTGAGCGTCCGGCGGACGATGAACGTCCAGTCGAACGGGAAATAGAACACGCCGTCGACGAGGTGGCGCAGGCTCGAGCGCGCCACCTGCTGGCCCGACATCGTGGTCGTCGACAGGAACAGCTTCAGACGCGGATATCGGGATTTCAGATCGGCCGCGAGCGCGCGCGCTGTCAGCGCTTCGCCCACCGACACGGCGTGAATCCAGATCGAGGGCTCGGCGTCGACGTTGAATGATACGGGCAGGTATCCCAGCCGCTCGCGCAGGTTGCCGATGTACTTCTTGTAACGGATTGCCTGATACAGGAAGTAGGGCGATACGGCGACAAAGAAAACGAGCGAGACGGCGCTGTAGAGAAAATACATGAAGCTGTGCCGGTTTTCCGCTAAGTGTACAACTGTTCGCAATTGACCCTCTCTCGAACCGTTCACTAAAATGACCTGTTTGCCTTGGAGGATTCGACGATGGCTGTGAGGGTGGGGATCAACGGGTTCGGCCGCATCGGCCGCAACATCATGCGCGCGGCGCTCGGCGACAAGAACATCGACTTCGTCGCGGTCAACGATCTGACCAACGCCGCGACGCTTGCGCATCTGCTCAAGTACGACTCGGTGCTCGGCAACATCCACGCGACCGTCGAAGCCAAGGCGGACGCAATTTCCGTGGACGGCGACGAGTTCAAGGTGCTGTCGAAACGCGATCCGGCCGAGCTGCCGTGGAAAGATCTCGGCGTCGACGTCGTGTTCGAATCGACCGGACTGTTCACGAACCGGGACGCCGCCGCGAAACACCTCGCCGCGGGCGCGAAGAAGGTCGTGATTACGGCGCCCGCAAAAGGTCCCGATATTACCGTCGTGCTCGGCGTCAACGACGAGAAATACGACCCGGCGAAGCACCAGATCATCTCGAACGCGTCGTGCACGACGAACTGTCTCGCCCCGCTCGCCAAGGTGCTTCACCAGACGTTCGGCATCAAGAGCGGCTGGATGACGACGATTCATTCGTACACGAACGATCAGCAGCTGCTCGACCTTCCGCACAAAGACCTGCGCCGCGCACGCGCCGCGGCGCTGTCGATGATTCCGACGACAACCGGAGCCGCCGTGGCCGTGGGCGAGGTGCTTCCCGAACTCAAGGGCAAACTCGACGGTTTTGCGATGCGCGTGCCGACGCCGAACGTCTCGGTCGTCGATCTCGCGGCGATTCTGAACAAGAACACGACCGCAGAGGACGTGAACACGGCCCTCAAGACCGCCGCCGATGGTCCGATGAAGGGAATCCTCGCCTATTCGACGGCGCCACTGGTATCGATCGACTTCAAAGGGAACGCGAACTCGTCGATCGTCGACGCGGAATACACGAAAGTGATGGATGGCAACTTCGTGAAGGTGCTGTCGTGGTACGACAACGAGTGGGGCTACTCGAATCGCTGCGTGGATCTGCTCAGGTTGCTCGTGAAACGTGGTTTGTAAGGCGTGTTCACGCTCGCGGAAGGCGGGTTGACGCCAAAGAGAGGCCGGTCGACGAAAAAGACTGGCGTGTTCACGCCCGCAAGCGAAGGTAAAGCGTAGTGAGTGAGCGGATCCGCCTCGGCCGAGCGGAAGATTTTTCCCGGTTTCCCGCGGTCGTCGCGGACGGCGCACGGTCGTACTTCCTGGTCCGGCAGTCGAGCGGATTCGCCCTGCTGTCGAATGTCTGCCCGCACCAGGGGGGCGCCGTCTACGACAAGGGCACGTGTTTCGAGTGCCCGCTGCACGGCTGGCAATTCGATCGGCTGACCGGGCGCTGCCTCAACGCGCCCAGCCGTGCACTCGCGATGATTCCCGTCATCGAGGAGGACGGCGTGCTGTTCGCCGACCTTCCCGCTCCAGTGCACGTCGACCGCGTCGCACACGGGTCGCGGTCGGCGAAGGCCGGATTGACGATCGCGCTCCACTCGCACGCGTGCCTCGAGATTTCGTATGAGGGGTTCACGCTGCTCACCGATCCGTGGCTCGACGGGCCGGCGTTTCTCGGCGCGTGGGCGCCATCACCTCCGCCAGACACGACTGGCGCCGATCTTCGCCCGGACGCGATTCTCATCACGCACGAGCACTCCGATCATTTCCACGAGCCGACGCTGCGGCACTTCGACCGCCGCACGCCCGTGTTCGTGCCGGATTTTCCGAACCAGCGGCTGCCCCGCCGCCTGGCGTCGCTCGGGTTCACCGACGTGCGTCCGCTGCGGTTCGGCGAACGCACACGGCTGCGCAAGGGCTGGACCTTCACGACGTTGGAGCCCGCCAGCTACTGGAACGACGCGTTCGTGCTGATCGACGTCGACGGCTTCCGCATTTTCGACATCAACGACGCCGGTGTGAACGCGCGTCTCGCGAAAATGGTAGGACCGGTCGACGTGCTCGCGGTGCAGTTCTCGGCCGGCGCCTCGGGTTATCCCTGGACGTGGGCGCATCTGTCGGACGAGGAGAAAGTCGAGCTCTCGCGGAAGGCGTGCGAGGGCAAGCTCCAGTTGATTCGCGAGGCGACGACGATCTACGGCGCCTCAGCGGTGCTGCCGTTCGCGTCGCATTTCGCCTTGTGGCATCCGTCGCATCTTCACTACGCGTCGCTCATGAAGCGCAACACGCTCGCCGACGTAAAAGCGGCGCTTGCCGATACAGATGTCGACGTCATCGATCTCCTTCCAGGCGACACGTGGGATGTCGGCAAAGGCGTGATTCGCCGCGGCCGCGATACCCGCCTGAGGACGGACACGACGTTTGAACGCAGCATTCCTGGCAGCGAGGCCCTGACGCGCGACGAGCTCGCGGCCTACCTGCATCGGCTGAACGACGTGCCCGAGATCGCGTTTTGCGAGGACGTCGTCGTGCGCATGCAGGCGGACTCGGCGTCGAGTCCTGCGCAGTCGATCGATCTGTCGTTCACGGTGAGCAATGGACGACTGTCCATCCTCGACGCAGCGGCCGATGCGCCGAACCTTCGCATTTCGCTGCCGCTCGCAGTCGCGACCGCCGTCGTTCGACAGGAACTGTCGTGGGACGAGGCGTTCATCGGCTATTGGTGCCGGTTCGACCGGCGCCCGAACGTCTACCACTCGGGATTCTGGCGGCTGTTCCAGGCGCCGTACTACAAGCGACCCATCGACGTCCGCGAGTCGGCGCCGTCGCCGATTGCCGCGACCTCCACGGTCGCCGACGTGCTGGAGGCGCACGGCGATCGCGCGGACAGAATCCTGCGGCGTTACGGGCTTTACTGCCTCGGCTGTCAGCACTCCACCGCCGAATCGCTCGAAATGGCGGCGCGGCAGCACGGCCTCGAGCCCAAGCGGTGCGATCTCTTAATCAAGGAGTTGAATCAGACATTCCATGGCGAAGCTGTCGATTAAAGACCTGCAACTCAAAGGTCAGCGCGTGTTCATTCGCGTGGACTTCAACGTGCCGCTGAAGAACGGCGTCATCGGCGACGACACGCGCATTCGCGCGTCGCTGCCGACGATCAAGTACGCCCTCGATCAGGGCGCCGCTGCGGTCGTGCTCGCGAGCCACCTGGGACGGCCGAAAGGCAAGCCCAATCCGGAATTCAGCCTTCGTCCGCTCGTCGACCGGCTGTCGCAGCTGCTCGGCACGTCGGTCGTGTTCGCCGAGGACTGCGTCGGCGCCGCCGCGGCGAACGCGATTCGCGAGGCGCAAGCCGGCGGACGCGTGGTGCTGCTCGAGAACCTCCGGTTCCATCCCGAAGAAGAAAAGAACGACGCGGGGTTTGCAAAGCAACTCGCGTCGCTCGCCGACGTCTACGTAAACGACGCGTTTGGCGCCGCCCATCGCGCGCACGCGTCTGTCGAAGGCATCACGCGCGTATTGCCCAAGGCCGCCGCGGGTCTTCTGATGGAACAGGAGCTGCGCTACCTCGGCCACGCGCTCGAATCGCCCGAGCGACCGTTCGTCGCGATTCTCGGCGGCGCGAAGGTGTCCGACAAGATCGAAGTGATCGAGAACATGCTCGGCAAGGTCGATCGGCTGATCGTCGGCGGCGCGATGGCGTACACGTTCTTCAAGTCGCGCGGCCTGCCGATCGGCAAGTCGCTCGTCGAGGACGACAAGCTGGATGCGGCGCGGAAGATCGAAGCGGACGCCGCAGCGAAAAAGATCGCCCTGGCCCTGCCCGTCGATCACGTCGTGGCCGACAAGCTCGATCCGAATGCCGCGACCGAAGTGCTGAAGGTGGGCGACGCCGCGATTGGCGAGCGGCTCGGGCTCGACATCGGTCCAGAAACCATCGCTACCTACCAGCGTCTCCTGTCTGATGCGAAAACGGTCGTGTGGAACGGACCGATGGGCGTGTTCGAAATGGACAAATTCGCCGCCGGCACCAATGCCGTGGCAAAGGCCGTCGCCTCGGTCAAGGGGACGACGATCATCGGCGGCGGCGACTCGATTGCCGCGATCAAGAAGGCCGGCATGGCGGACAAGATCACTCATATCTCTACGGGCGGCGGCGCGTCGCTGGAGTTTCTCGGCGGACGAAAGCTGCCTGGAGTCGAGGCACTGACCGACAAATGAGAACTCCCTTCATCGCCGGCAACTGGAAGATGTTCAAGACCGTCGCGGAGGCGTCCGCGTTCGTCACCGATCTTCGCGCGGTCGTCAAAAGCGGAAGCGGCGGCGTGCAGATCGTCGTCGGACCGCCGTTCACCGCGATTCACGCGGCGGCGCAGGCAGCCCGCGGCAGCAACATCGAGGTGGCGGCGCAGGATCTGTACTGGGAAAAGCAGGGCGCATTCACCGGAGAAATTTCCGCGGCGATGATCAAAGAGGCCGGAGCGGCATACGCCATCGTGGGCCACTCCGAACGGCGTCAGTTGTTCGGCGAGACAGACGCCGTCGTGAATCGCAAGGTGCAGTCCGCGATCGCGCAGGCGCTGACGCCGATCATGTGCATCGGCGAGACGCTCGAGGAGCGCGAACGCAGCGAGACGCTGGGCGTTCTCGATCGCCAGATTAAAGGCGGCCTGGACGCCGTGACTGCGGAGCACGTGGGGGCGCTCGTCATCGCTTACGAGCCGGTGTGGGCGATTGGCACCGGCCGCAATGCCACCGCGGCCCAAGCCGGCGAGGCGCACGCGCACATCCGCACGCGGCTACGGCAGTGGTTCGGCGCCGATGCGGCGGACCGATGCCGCGTCATTTACGGCGGCAGCGTCAAGCCCGACAACATCCGCGAGCTCATCGCGGAGCCCGATGTCGACGGCGCGCTCGTCGGCGGCGCCAGCCTCGAGGTGAAGAGCTTCGCCGAGATCATCGCGCGCTCGGCTCAGGCTGCGATATAGTTAAAGGTTCAGAGCCAACAGATGATTGCTTACTACATCGTCACGTTCCTCTACGTCGTCGTGTGCGTGCTGCTGTTGCTGGTCATCCTGCTGCAGCAAGGGAAGGGCGGCGACATGGCGAGCGCGTTCGGCGGGGGCGGTAGCCAGACGGCGTTTGGCGCGCGCGGCGGCGCCACGCTGCTCACGAAGATGACCACCGTTTGCGCGGTGCTGTTCATGCTCGGCGCGCTGGTGCTCGCGATTCTGGGGCAGCGTGGACCTCGGTCGCTCGTCAGCGGATCGCCCGCTCCACCGGTGACGACGCAACAGAAGCCGCTGCCCGCCGCGCCGGGCGCGACGCAGCCGGCAACGCCTCCAGCGTCGCCTGCGCCCGCTCCCGCGGCTCCAACGCCTGCAAAGTAGCGCGACCTTTCTGAACGCACCGGCGACTCTCACACGGTCGCCAACTAAAACACGCAAAACGACGGGGCCCCGCCTGGGTCCAGGATCTTTTCCGGAGCCCTGGCGCGGGTCGCCGCGATCTGATCGCAGGTCGCGATTTCGGAGATTACGAGAATACCCGGCGCGCACTTGTTTCGCGCATCGCCAGGCGAGTCGAAGTACACCGTGCGCGACTCGAGCGGCTCCATCGCGTGCTTGCGCAGGTAGAACTTCCAGTACCAGTCGATCAGCGGGTTCATGCCTCGACTGATGCACACCTCGCCGCCGGTCGCGCGGCGTGAGTCGTCGATGGCCATCTCGAGCGCGCCGCGGATATTCTGTTCGAAGTAAAACGAGGATCGCTGCCGGTAGTCGCTCATGTAGTCGGTGTAGAACCGTGCGAAGGAGATCGGCAGCAGCGCGACGAGGATCCAGACAGCAGCGCGCACCCATGCCCGCCGGTCTGCTGACATCCGCATCACGAAATACGTGACGAGAATCGCGCCGAACGGAGCCATGCACATGACGCGCTGCACGGCGCCATGCTCGTCCACAATCGACGCGGCGAGCGGCGTGGCGACAAAGGCGACAAGCGCCAGCCAGGCGAACCAGTCCACGTCGTGCTTGAGGATGTAAATCGCTGCCGCCGGAAGAAGGACGACGAACGGCGCGAGAAAAAAGCCGGCTTGTCGCGTCGACTGGACGAGGCTCCCCGCGCCCGAGAAGAACAGCATCGACGGGTTGAAGTAGCTGAAGTAAACGTCCGCCCGGGCGCCGAGGCTCGTCCAACTTCCCAGCTCGCGCGCACCCTGCAGCACGTTGAAGCGCGTGGCGTCATAAACCTTGTACATGTTTGCGACGTCGGCGATGTAGCCGGGATGTGTGAGCAAAAAATACCCGAACGGCGCGACGGCAACGACGAAGCAAACGACGAGCGCTGCGTACGCGCGCCCTCGATAGACGCGCATCTTCAGCAACAGCAGCGCGGTCAGTACCGCGTAAATCGGCATCAGGACGACGCTCGCGCCGTATGTGTAGAGGCCGAGGCCGAGGCTCAGGCCGGCAAGCGCGAGCCACCAATCACGGTCGGGATCGTCGAAGAATCTGGCGAGACAGATCAACCACAACCCGACCGCGACGACCGGATAGTGGTGATCCGTCGACAGCCGACTGTCGATGAAAAACGCCGGCGACAACGCAAAGAGGCCGGCGGCGAGAGCCGCATATCCGCGATGTCCGAACATTCGGCGGGAGGCGAAGTAAATCAAGACGACAGCGATAAGCGAGGCCGTCGCGCTCGAGGCGCGGATCGCCGTTTCGGTCGTGCCGAGCAGACGTACGAACAACGCCGTGAAGTACACATGAGCCGGCATGTTCCAGTACACGCCGTTCATGTGCATGAACGCCGGGAGAAGGTGGCCGTCGACGTCGCGCGCGTGCCATCCAATCTCGTGCGCGACGACGCCGAACATCACCTCGTCATGGGCGAGATAGAGGGGTGCGTCGGAGAGTCGAAAGTAGAAAAGAAACGCGAGACCGAGAAATGCGAGCGCGAGGAGTACGCGAGAGAGCAGGGGCGGCAGCGGCCTCATCCGGCCGCTATCATACGCGGTTGCTCTTTACGCGGTCCTCGGCTCCGGCGAGTTGACCCACGTGTCGCGTCCCTCTGCCTCGTCGGTGTGATGCTGATCGCGGCCGCGGAGAAGCTCGCGGAGACGGCTGAGTCGCACGCCACGGATGACGTGCTCGAAGATCTCGTCAGTCGATTTCTCCTGGTCGACGTGAGCGCCGCGGTGCTCTTTGTCGTTCGAACCAAACATTTTCATGCAGTGGAATTTCGCAAGACGGGTGCCACGAAAACCTTCGCGATTTCTTACATCTGGGGTGCGCTCATACGGTGTGTCCCTTACAGCCGTCCTTAGATTGGCTCGTCCGTTCCTCAGCTGAGTGCAGGCCGGTCCATCTTCAACGGCCGGAGCCCTCCAACGCAGCTATTCCTTCTCTCCTTCATATCGGTGCGCCGCGCGGTAGAGCCGTGTGCCGTCAGCTTTGATCGCATAGAAGAGCAACACGAGGTTCGAACCACCCATATTGGGATGGGCCACCACTGTAATCGGATCGCCGGGCTTGTAGGTCGTCGGCGTCCATCCGCCGGAAGTCATGAGGCTGATAGCCGAGGCCTCGACGGTCCATGTCCCCACCGTGGACCGATCAGCCGCCCCGGCGCCGACTCTGATGACGATGTGGCTGTGGGGGTTCTGCCACCGGTACTCCTCCACGACGCCACGATACGTAATGTTCTTGCCGACGTCGAACATCGCGCGCGAATGGTGGGCGAGCGTCGGAGCCGCCGCGAGGGCGACTCCGACCGCCACTGCCAACGCGAGCAACGGGCCGCGAGCGCGAGATTCAAACATCAGGACCAAGCATTTTGGCGCTGGATTGGACGGCGATCCAACCAGAAGCAAGCGCAGCTGCGTCTGTTTCGGAAGAGACGTGTTCACGTCCCGCACAGCGCGGAAGAACTGCTCGTAATCGGGCGTTCCCAAACGAAATTTGCTACCGTCGTGTTCTGCCATGTCTGGCGCAGCGTCGCGTCAGGCACCTGTCGACCGCTGACGAACGCATCCACAACATCCTGAAAACGTGAGTTGCCTGACTCGACCACTATGTCGTTGACGACTCTCGCGAACCGTGGATCGCGGATCAGCGCGAGGCGAAACAGGGTCTCCGAGTGCGACGTTGCATGCGATTGAAAGGCATCCAAGATTGCCTGGATGGGATCAATCGGCACGGCGGGTTGTCGTGCAGCGATGCCTTGTGCGCACGAAGAGCCAAACGCCACCACGAGCACGAGACACAACAGCGGCGTCATTGGCGAGATCCTAGCGGAGTAGTTCCAGCATCAAACCGGTAACGCTGAAAGGATTGGTCCTGAAAAAAACGCCGATCTCGCGATCTCTCGGCGCCTTGTGTGATCGCTCGCGAATCGTGTCGCCGCTGAAGTGCTTGTGCCTTATGAAGAATTCTCCGACACTTGGACTCCTGTGTCTAGATATCGGTACGTTGCAACTAACGCAGCGTCCTTCAATGACATTGAAGCGGAACGCTCCACACGAACGTTGACAGTTTCTCGTCGCTGTTGTTCCCCACACATTGCGTTTGGGGTCTCGCTGTTTGAAGCTCTGTGTCTTGTCGTTGCTTCAGCGTCAAGTCCACGCGAATCCAACGTAGTTCAACATCTGCTGGTTGGGACAACTACTTGCTTCTTCACCATTTCGCTAGGAAGCAAGTTCTGGACACGTTAAAGCAGTGAAAGCGGGCGGGGTGCCGGGCGGCATGACGGACAAGAACGACTGGCGACTTCAAAGAAACGAAGACAAGTACCTCAAGGGACTCACGCTGGCGCACAAGCCGTGGCACTCATCACGCCCAGGCTGGAATCATGACCACTGGGAATTCTGCTGGGCTGAAATTGCCGGACTGGACATGCCCGATGCGCTCCACGAAGGATGGACAGCGCCGGACGAATATCGATGGATTTGCGATACGTGCTTTCAGGATTTTCGCAAAGATTTTCAATGGGTCATCGTTGAAACGCGCTCAGACTGACTCATTGCTCAGGGCTGCGTCCGTGCCAGCGATATAGATAAACGCATTCCACTCGCGGACAAAAACCCACCACGCAAACGCATCATCAGGAACGGCGGGAATGCGCCGCGGCTCCTTCAGACTGCTCACGGGACCCGCGTCAATCCATAGCCCCTTGCCGTCGTCCCGTAAGTTCATGGATTCGGGTGCTTCTGTGATGCACCACAGCAAGCCATGAATGTTGACTGTGATTGGTCGGTAGGCTTCTCGCTCCGTCTCTGTCTTCGCGTGAAGGTCGCCCACCCATACGTCTAAGGTCAGCGTCGCTCGCCGCTCCGAGAAATCTAGCGAGAGACGCCTGAGAAACGCATCATGAAAGCCATTCGGCAATTCGGCTGCGATAGCAGCAAGCGAGTCCTTCATTGAGAGATGTTGCGTTGCACGGGCGGCCCGTGCGGCGTTTCCAAGAATCGATATTGCGCCTTTTGAAGCTGCTCGCGCCATTCTTTGGCTGCCCACTCTTGTCGATGATGAAGGGCAATCCATTCGTCGTGACAGATGACGGCACGTGCGTCCATCCCGCCGTAGGCCAGTTCAGGGAATACGTGCATATCCCAACCGTTGACGATGCCAAGCTGCAAGAACGAAGCAAGGTCAGCATCTTCGTAGTCCAGGAAGAAATGTCCCGGCGCTTCGTTCAGTAGCCGAACGTCGTTGTAGCTTTGGCGAAGCCGATAGTAGAGGTGCAGGTTCTCGTTCGACGGGAAGATGCCAGATTCTTTCACCCACAGCAGACAGGCGAAACGTGGTTTCAGTGATTCCGAAATGAAGCGGCAGAGCCACGTCAGTTGTCCGGGCGTCTCCGGAAGGCAGAAAGGGACAACCTCACCGGTATTCGACGGATATCGTTCCGGCAACCGGTCGGAGCCAAGCTTGACGTCGTGACGGTTACACCATTCAACACATTCGTCAGGAGTCAGGTATCGCAAGTTGGGTCTCCCCTAACGGATTCAGGTATCGAATATATCGGCTGGAACACCTTCAGTCGATGCAGTTGGGACCGGCACTACCTCACCGGAAACCGCTATTCGTTCTCCCCACATCCCGGCTCGCTTGAACGCGGTTCTGGGCGTTCGTCCAGTCGCCCCGCGTCCTTGTTCCGTCAGATTCCGTGAAATATACTGGGTGTTCTGCGCTGCTCTGGGTTGCCCCGCTGTTGGCAAGTCCCTGAGTTGAGCAAACCCCACGCGGAAGTGGCGGAACTGGCAGACGCACCAGCTTGAGGGGCTGGCGCTCGCAAGAGCGTGGGGGTTCGAATCCCCCCTTCCGCACCAAGAGAACTCACCTCCGAGCTAGTTCTCGGTGGGCCGCTCCAGTCGGTCGACGACGACAATATCGACCGGCCCCCTTGTGGAGCTCAGCGTCAGGCCCAATTGCGTCTTCAATGCTTCGAGAAACCGCGGCGGCATGTCGTCCTGCAAAGCGATCGGTGCTTGGGCGGTATCCGGCACCACGGACCACTCCAATGACAAGTCGAAGGTCCCATTGAGACCTGTTCGATCGCGGATGTGTCGATCGATGCCAGTCGTTGCGCTCTTGAGAGCCTCCGCAATTCGATCCATCGGCTCGTCGTTCCCCACGAGCCGCACGCGGTCGCCCCCGGGCGCGGCGACGGTGATGAAACCTTTGCTGCCGCACGGAAGCGTCGGCAACTGGAAGATGGATGGCGACCGACGAAGGGGTTGAGGCGGCGGGAGCGTAGTGAACTGCGGCTCGATAGGCGACGCGCACGTCGCGTCCGTTTGATGCGCGCGGAGTTGCGGTCCGGTTCGTCCAGGCCTGGCGAGCCCGAGATCGAAGATGGCTTGCGTCCGTTGCTCGGTGTGCGCCGCGAGCTGGAATCGGTCTTGTAACAGCAACCGCATCATCACACGCATCTGATCCTTGGTCCGCTCAGCGTTCGCGCGTGCCTCGATGTCGAAGCGCTCTTCGTACACCCATTTCGGCAGGTCAAGCAGATCCCCTTGTCCCAATCGATATGCAAAGCGCAGGTAGGCGATGAGGGGCTGGTTGATGGCGCGGAACCGCCCACCGTTCGCTGCATACGCCTTTCCCGGGCCGAGTGGAAACAGCGTCGTGGCAGGAGCCTCTGTCCTGTTTGATTTGACGGACGCGACCTCGAAGGAAACGTCTGCAGGCCGTTGTGCGAACAGCACCGGAGAAAAGAGCCCAACAAAAACAACTCTCGACAACCATACCGCTCGTCGCACGCAGCTTCTGACACCAGCGCCAAGGAATTGTTCCGCACACACGATTGGTCATGGACCGCGCCGTATCCGCCGATACGTCGTCCATGAAGCCATCGCGCCTCGTTGCCCTTTTATTCGCTCTTCTGGTGGCGGCGGAAGCGCGGCCTCAGATTCCGTTTCGCGATTGGTTCAAGAAGGTTCCGTCGGGGGGCATTTCCGAATCCGAAGCCGGCCAGGGCGTCAAGGATGCCCTCTCGCAGGGCGTGACGAAAGCCGTGCTGAACCTTCACAGGACCGACGGCTTCTTCGGCAGCGATCTATACAAACTGCTGCTGCCGCCCGATGCAAAGAGGGCGGAGACAACGCTGCGCGGAATCGGGTTGGGCGGTCAGGTCGACAAGGCGATCCTCGCGATCAATCGCGGAGCAGAGGATGCGGTGGGGACGGCTGCTCCCATCTTCGCTGATGCGATCAAAGCGATGACCGTGACCGACGCGCTAGGAATCGTCAAAGGAAACACGGATGCCGCGACTGAGTACTTCAGGCGGAAGACGTCGGACAATTTGATTGCCGCTTTCACCCCCTCGGTGAAATCGTCCCTCGACCGGACGCAGGCGACACGCTACTACGCGGACATCGCTAACAGCTACAACCGACTACCCGTCGCCTTCGAGAAGGTCGATCCGGATCTGGCCGCCTACGTCGTCGGCAAAGCCGTCGACGCGTTGTTCGATGAGATCGCCCGGGAAGAGGCCAACATCCGCGCGAACCCGGTGGCGAGAACCACCGACATTCTCCGCAAGGTGTTTGGGTCACGCGGGGCGGCGTGAATTGAGCCGCCGGAAAGACTCGTCAGGCTGCGGACGTCCCTCGCGGGTGCTCCACCGCCGCACCGCCGAGCTCGCTCATCACCAGCTCGAGCGCGGCCATCTTGTCTCGCGTGAGCTCGGAAAGCCGCTCCACTTGCGCCTGACGCTCTGACGCCTCTCGCAGCGCGGCCACGCCCTTGACGCACCAGGCGACAAGGACGACGTCTTCGAATACCACCCAGCCGGCATGTTCCAGAAACCGCCACCAAGCGGGGTTGGTGATGCCGTACACCGATTCGGGCCACAGCAAGCCACGGAGAAGATGATCGACCGCGACGACAACAGTGGCCGTGACGAGAACCGTCCAATCCAGGTAGAACGCGAGGAACGCCAGCGACACGAACACGTGGAAGTGCGTCTCAATCCGTCCGCCAGTCAGGTGAATGAGCAACGCCGACCAGAGGACTTGGGCGAGAGCCATCACGTGACGGGTGAGCTTCTGGCCGGGATGCACGATAGCCAGCACGATGGGCAGGGCGCTCAACGCGCTTCCCAGCAGCAGCGCGGTCTGCACGTGCAGATGGACCGTCTTGACCTTGCCCTCCCATCCGTACGGCGATACCAGCAGCGCGATCACGATGCCGAATGCCCATTGCGCCACCATGAGCCAGAGAAACACCCTGTCGACCTGGGTCGTGACCGCGTGGCGCTGCTGCGCGAACAACTCGCCTGCGCGCGCTTCGACTTGCGCTTCGGACGCACTCGCTTCAAAGACTTCTTGTGTGGCTGTGGTCATGATCCTTCTCCTATCCCAAGTCGTGCGTTCTCGTCCGCACTGAACAGCAGGCAGCCAAAGACGTCGTGAACCAGCGGTCCGCGGGCCTCGCCATTCAGCAGCGCGATGACGGCGCGTCGTCTCGCGTTGTCGCCTTCGTGCCCGCGCGCCGCCGTCAGCCCTCCGTTGTAGAGCAGGCGACCGTCGGCGTCGTACACAAACGTCTGACCTGAGGTGTAGCCGTGGAACCGCTTCGCCTCGATGCCGTCGCGATCGATCATGACCACCACGCCCGGGATGTCCCGCGCGCTGCGCCACGAATCGGACTGCGCCCAGCTCTGGGGCATGTCGTGCGGCTGCACGTACAGCACGTACGCCGTCAGCCGTCCCTGGAACCGCTGCATGACGACGTTCAACTCGCTGAGGCTCGCGCGTGTGCAGACGCACTGCGGATGCGCCAGGACCACGAGCGTCGGCTGCCCGGCCCTCCGTCGCAACGTGCTGCTGATCGGCCAGGTTTGACCAGCGTCGGCCAGCGCGCCCGGCGTGGACTCGTAACGAATCAGCGTCCGCATGCCGAATCCAATAGCGGCGACCCACAGGATGCCTGCCGCGATCAGCAGCGCGCGTTTGCCAATACTGAGAGGCGTCATTGATCGGACTTCAGCACTTTCAGTGTGGAAACCGGGTTGCCTTGAAGGAAAAAGCGGACCTGGCCGTTGCAAAGATGATTGACGCGCACTCGGAGCGCCAGGCGGAAGTACTCCTCTTTTGTCATCCTGACTTGCCGGTTGTCCGCCTCGGTAATGACGGCCACATCGAAATCTGCTTTTTCCAAAGTTCTCGCTCCGCGTCACGTAGTGACGCGCTTTGGACTGCAAGGAACGGTCCTTTACATGTGTCTAGAGTCATCTTCAGTCACACTAGCTATTTGACGGGATTCGACATCGACACGCGTCAGACGAGGACTTGTCTTCAAGCGGAACAGGCACCCGAAATTTGAAAGCGCGGACGTGCGCGCACAGTGCGAGATAGTCTTCATCTCGCAAGTCAGAAGTCATACGCGCGCAGGATAAGTCGGCGCTAGTTGCACGCCACGGCACGGATCGCGATTTGCTCAGTCATGTGTCGGCAGCACGTTCATGGCAGCGCATGTTTCATCGCACTCGCCCCGTGGTCTTTCAGATCTCGTGCGAGCGCGCGCGCGCATGCTGCACGCCCTGCCTCACCACCCGTCGTGGATCCCGATCGAAGCGCGGCTCGCCGATGCTCTTCGCGCGCACTTCGCGGCGGTCCCTCCGCAGTTGCGCCGTATCGACGCGGAGACGTCCGCCGCACTCTTGAACCAAGTCATTCACTACGAGGCCGTGCATGAGATCCGCACTTTGCGCGACCTGTGGCGGCGTCTCGAAGCCGATCGCCGGTGTTACGGCCTGTTCAGTCCGTCGATGCCAGACGAGCCGCTGGTGTTCACGGAGTTGGCGCTTACATCGCGAGTCGTGACCGACGTCGGGCGGATTCTCGACGCCGAGGCGCCAATCGGCGACCCTGCGTCCTGCACCTGCGCGATGTTCTACTCAATATCGAGCTGTCACGAAGGGTTGCGTGGTGTGCCGTTGGGCGGCGCGTTGATCCGGCGCGTGCTCGATCAGCTGCAGCGCGACTGGCCCAGCGTTCGGACCTTTGCGACTGTCTCACCAGTACCAGGCTTCAAGCCGTGGCTAAGTCAGCTGGCGCATAGGCAAGGCGGTGAGCTTCGCGACATCGTGGCGTCGCTCGACGAGGCCGCATGGCTCGGTGATCCAGACGTCGGGGCACACGTGCAGTCGGCGCTGTTGCCGCTTTGCGCTTCTTACCTCGTTCACGCCAAGCGAGGCGCGGAGCCGCTCGATCCGGTTGCTCGATTCCATCTGGGCAACGGCGCGCGTCTCGAGCGGATCAACTGGCTCGGCGACCGCTCCGCGGCCGGACTCGCTCGCTCGGTCGGCATCACCGCGAACTACGTCTACGACCCGGCAGAAATAGACGCGAACCACGACGTCTACCATCGCACGCGTGCGGTGTTTGCCGCTCAGCCGGTGACTGTCCTGGCACACACGGCGACGGCTCACGTCGCCTGATCGAGCGGCGCCGCTCGACGGCTTCCGGCCCCGATATAATTCACGAATGCCGACGATTGAAAAATTCTGCGCGACGGGACTATTCGATCCGCCAACGTATAGCCAGGGCGTCAAGGTCGCCGGTGGTCAGACGATCCTTTTTCTGTCGGGTCAGGTCGCATACGAGAAGGACGGAAGCGTCGCCTGCCGCGGCGACTTCAAGGGGCAGGCGCGGGGGGCGTTCGCCGCGATCAAGGCGCTCGTCGAATCGCAAGGCGGCACCATGGCCAATGTCGTGAAGATCACCACGTACGTTACCGACATGGGCTACCGCATCGATCTCGCCCCGATTCGCGAAGAATTTCTCGGGAAAAAAGGCCCGGCCTCGACGCTCGTCGAAATCCAATCGCTCGCACATCCCGACTGGATGATCGAAATCGAGGCAATCGCGGTGATCGGCTAGGATGAACGCCATGAAACCGCTGCTGGCTGCCGCTCTCGCGTTGATGACGCCCGCGCTCCTCGCCGCGCAATGGCCGAATTATCCGGACAAGAAAATCCCGCGCACGGCCGACGGCAAGGTGAACTTCGACGCGCCGGCGCCGCGGACAGCTGACGGCAAGATCGATTTCACCGGCGTCTTCGAAAACCTCTGGTTCTACAACGGACGCATCGGACAGCCGCCGAAATCCGGGCCGGGCGAGCCGCCGCAGACGACGTTCGCCGAAATCGGCGCCGGTTTCAAGGACGGGCTGCCGTTCCGGCCGTGGGCGAAGCAGCTTCACGACGAACGCAAAGCGCAGAACGCGAAGGACAATCCCGACGCGCATTGTCTGCCGATGGGCCTGATGCAGTTCCACATCCATCCGCAGCCGAGGAAGATCGTTCAGACCGACAAGACGATGATCATCCTCTACGAAGGCAACGCCGGCATCCGTCAGATTTTTCTCGACGGCCGGCCGCTGCCCAAGATCGGCGACGTGCAGCCTTGGTGGTACGGCTACTCCACCGGACACTGGGAAGGCGACACGCTCGTCATTCAGAGCAACAACTTCCGCGACGATGGCTGGCTCGACATCAACGGATCGCCTCTGACGGACCAGGCGACGATGACCGAACGATGGCAGCGCCTGAACTACGGCACTCTGCGAATCGACGTGACGATCGACGATCCGAAAGCCTACACGGCGCCGTTCACGGTTCGACTCACACAGCGCGTCGTGCCCGATGGCGAACTGATCGAGTTCATTTGCGCGGAGAACGAACGATCGACCGCTCACATGGTGGGCAAGTAGTTCGACTCTGTCTCCTGCAGTCCCCTCGCACTGACACCGATACATAGCGGAGCACTCCCCGCATTCAGGAGGTTTCCGCAATGCTTCGCTTTCGTGCATTGTCGTGCGCGTCGGTACTCGTCGTTGCCACTTCACACGCGGCATGGGCGCAGTCGCTGCAAGCGCCTGCGGCCGATGCGAGCGTGGTTCAGGCCGCGGACTCGGCTGAACAAGGTGTCGGGCAGTTCCGGCCTCGTCCCATCTCGAATCCGCTGCCGCGCCTCGGCGTCGGCGTCAAGGTCGGCACGCTCGGCGTGGGCTTCCAAGTCGGCACGTCGCTGACCGAACGCGTGAACGTCCGCGGCGGCGCCAACTTCTTCAACTACAGCGATTCGATCAGCGAACACGGCGTCGTGTACAACGGCACGTTGAAGCTGCGCTCGATCGAAGCCAAGCTCGACCTCATGGTGATCGGAGGATTCCGCGTCACGCCAGGCGTGCTGCTCTACAACGACAACGGCATCACCGCGACGGCGTCCGCGAAGGGCCCGCAGGGGTTCACGCTCGGCGGCGTTCGGTACGACAACTTCCTTGGCGATCCGCTGAGGGGCGGCGCCTCCTTGACGCTGAGCAAGGTCGCGCCGACGCTGGGCGTCGGCTTCGGCAACCTCCTGCCGAGGAGCCTGCGTCATTGGAGCCTCTCGACAGACCTCGGGGTCGTCTTCCAGGGCTCGCCGCAGTTCGGCCTGGCGCTCGGCGGCACCGCGTGCGTGAACGGCACCGTCTGTCAGCCAATCATGACGCTGCCGAACGCGACGCAGAATATCGAGACGGAAAGGCTAAAAATTCAGGACGATCTGAAACCGTTCAAGTATTATCCGGAGGTTTCGATCATGTTCGGCTGGAAGCTCTGACGCGACACGCGTCGCCGCTTCCCCGAACGGGAGGCTTCCATGGGGCGCGCGCTCGTCCTCGCAACTTCGTTCGTCATCCTCGGCGCGGCTGCCGTCGTGCTCGCTCAAGCTCCTGCGGAGGGGCGCGGACGCGGCGGCGGCCCCGCCCGTCGTCCCGCACTTTTCTTCCGCGAAGAATGGGGGCAGACGGAAAAGGGCGGCGAGCATCCAACCGGGCCGGAGTCGGTCACCAATCCCAACCTGGAACTGAAACTCTACGGTCCGACCGGCAAGGAAGTGCTCCTCACCGGCGCGAAGGGCGACGACAACAACCCAATACACCTTTGGACGGGCATGTGCACGTCGCCTTGTGCGGTCGCGCTCCGGGACAAGAACAACTTCGCCGACCTCAGCGGCCTCGCACGCATTCGCTGGACGACGAAGATGTCAGGGCTGCACCAGGTGCATCCGATCGTGAAGCTTGCGGACGACACCTGGCTCGTCGCCGACAAGGGCGACGGCACGGTCGCGGACTGGCGCACGAGCGAGATCAACTTCAACGACGTGCGCTGGCTGCGGCTCGACATCGACAAGGTGGTGACGAAGGGCACGTTCGTCCAGAATCCGGATCTGACCAAAGTGGACGAGATCGGGTTTGTCGATTTGATGCCGGGCAGCGGCCACGGCGCGGGCGGCTGGTCGGACGTCGGCGCAATTGAGGTTTACGCAGGCACCGTCAAGCGCTAGCTCAGCGCGCTCTACCGGGAAAGTGCCGATCGTCTTTCTCGTTCTCGAGGCAGTAGTGCTCGAAAAGATCGGTATCGGGGAGGAGCTGCTCGATCACGCTGAACGTGATCGGGCGCGTGAACGTTTTTGGATCGGTCACCGTGATCGTCAGATCGAGATGACCGAAATCGCGCCTGCGGAAGCGCTCCTCCACCCGCATCTCCTCGCTGTGTCCCGTGCCACGCGCGTCCAGCCACCCCTTGTCATTGAAGCCGATCGTGTCGATGACGAGGGTGTCGCCTTCCCAGCGGCCGACCGAATAGCCCTGCCACGACGGTGACGGATCCACTGGCAGCTTGCGGCCGTCGAGGAAGATCTGACGAAACGTCGTCTCGACCTCGTACAGCATCACGATGACGCCGCGCGAGTGAATGATCTTGAATGGCTCGGGCAGCAAATCGCCGTGCGGCACGCCGTCCGGCAGACAGTTCACCGTCGGATTGAACGCGCCGGCTTCGGCGTGCTTCCGCAGCAGCTCGACGCCGTAGGCGGTGAGCGGCTTCGCGTCGGCTGGGTAGTCCGCCAGTATGTCGCGGAAGTATTTCGAATTTATCGACTCGCCAAGTCCGAACAAGCCACCTGGTGCCCGCGGCTCCCCCTGCACTTGCCACACTCCGGACAGATCCGGCTTGCCGTCGATTTTCGGCACGGGACCTGTCATGTTGATTTTGCCGTCGCGCGTCCGGGGCGCGCCGGCGATCGGCGAATTCACCCACTGCGCGTGAAGCGTCACCATGGCAGCCACGCAGGCGAAACTCGCGAAGATCGCGAAACGACTTATCGTTCGCAAATGACGAAGCTCGGCGATCCGTGAGGTTCGCGAACGATGGTGCTGACGTTCCACGACGGGCACGCGTCCGTCACATCTTCGTCGAGAAACAGCTGCCGGAGTACCAGACCGCCTTCGTCCTTGCCAGGCAACCCGCGCGACAGCTTCCGTTGATCGGCTGTTTGAATCAGATCGGACTCGGGCAGATATAAACGAGCGTAATCGTTCACGAATTGGTTTCGGACGAAAATCACGGGACGCTCGTTTCGGCCGCGCTGCTCGTGCCGCTCGGCCAGACGCTGAAGCGCCTCACCCAGGTTCAGCTCCCAGGCGCGGTAGCTGTTCAGCGGATAGTTGACCAGGTAATCGTGATAGTACGACCGAAAGTGCACGAGCGTGACGAGCACCAGCATCGCCGCGACGACCGGCCCCCCGCGCCATCGGCTGCTGATGAATCGCCATCCTTCCGTCGCCAATAGCGCGCCGAACACGGCCATCGGGATCATTCGACGCAGCGTCACTTCGTTCAACGCCACGTTCGAGAGCGGCGCAAGCAGAAACGCGGCGACGACGAGCATCCGCGCGAACGAACGCGAGCGCCAGAGCGACGCGTAAATGCCCACCGCGATGGGAACGGCCGCACCGACGAGAAACAGTCCAGCCTGACGCGTCGAATCGGTCCAGCCGCCTGCGCCGAAGAAGAACAGGTGTGTCGGGTTGAAGCTCTCGAAGTAAATGCCGAGCCGGGTGCCGAGGCTCTGATAGCGGAGAACGTCGCGAACGTTCTGGAGCAGTGTCAATTTCGGATCGCCGACGCCGTATGCATTCGAGAGACGGGCCACTCGGTCCGTGTGGCTGGCGATGTCGAGACAGAGCGGGATGACGGCGAGCAGGAATCCAGCAACCGCGGCTGCCGCCATGACGCCGATGCGTCTGACCGGAGCATGCGACTCATGCGCGCGCCAGACGACGAGTGCAATCGTGAGCGCCAGGTACGCCGGCGCAAGGACGAGTGCGTTCTTATATGCGTACACCGACAGGCCGAGCACGAACGTCGAGGCCGCAATTGGCCACAATCGCTGCTCCGATGACGCTTCTTCTGCATCGATAGTCAGCAGCAGGAACCAGCCAAGAAAGAACGGCAGAAGGTAGACGACTTCAACGCCAATTCGACTATAGAAAAAATGGACAGGTGTCATCGCGAGCAGCACGGCGGCAAACGCCCCAGCGAGCGCATTGCCGAAATAGCGCCGCGCGACGAGGAACATCAATCCGATATTCAAGAGACCGATCAGGACGCTTGCTCGGCGAATCGCGAACTCGTCTTCCCAGAGTGTCTTGATGACAAATGCTGTCCAGTAGGTGGTCAGCGGCTCTCCACCGGGCATGCCCAAGGCCGAGTCGCCGATGAAGACGGGAAACTTGTTGCCGTCGACATCGACGCCGCTCTTGGCGACGCTCCTCGCGTTGACCTCAATCACGACCTCGTCATGCGCGAGGTGGGGCGGCACTCGATCGAGGCCCGTGCCGTAAATGACGCCGATCAGCACCAGTAACGACAGGCCGACCACGCCTGCCACCGCGAGCCGTACGTTGCGTTCCATCACATCAACACTGAAATGGCAATGTTGTCACACTGCCGTTGCAAAGCAGCAGAAACTATCCGAAAAGAACGTGTTCCGCAACCCCGTATCCGCGCGGAGACACGAGGCGTGCGGAAAAAATACTCCGCGGTCTCAGGGCTCCCGAGACGCAGGTTTGGAGAGGTACGTCTTCGACGCGGCTTCGTCCTTGGTCGGCGTGACCTTGTCTGGATCGATCCGCACCATGAGGTAGTCGATGTGGTCGTCGATCTTGGTGAAGAGATGTCCCGTTCCCGCGGGAATCACGACGACGTCGCCGGGCTTGAGTTGATACGTCTTGCCGTTCCGGATCTCCGATCCGTTATTGCCAGGGCCGTTGAATTCGACGACGGTCCGCAGCGTGGAGGGACGACGTTGACGGTTCGTGATATCGGGGCCGAGCACGAGCGTGGCCGTGCCATCGACGATGTGATAGACCTCGCTGACCTGATCGTGCTCGGCGACGGAGTCTTTCGCCGGCGCGTCAAGCTTCTTGCGATGGACCATGCCAATGCCGACGTGAGCCTTGCCGATCTCGATGTCGCGCACTTGCTGGTCGAGCAGGTTCTCGTCAATCGCTTTCTTGGTGTACGCCTGCAGCTCGCTGAGCGGAATGTAGTACCCGGGGCACATCGTGCACGTCGGCTGCGGATCGGTCGGGTTGACACGCGTTTGCGCGGCGAGCACCACAACCGACGCGGCCACGACTGTCGCCGCTAGCGCTTTGGCGACCATACGACTCCCTGCTCTTTCTTCGTCACCGGTTTCAGGCCCTTGTAGAGGAACCGCTGCACGCGCGCACCGCTGTACGTCTCTGTCGCGTACAGATTGCCTTTCGAATCGGTCGCGAGGTTGTGGACGCCGTAAAACTGTCCCGGCTGGCGTCCGCCGTCGCCAAACGACGTCAGGACTTCGAGGGTGCTTCGCAGCACGATGTGAATCGTCTCGTTCACGCCGTTCGCCATGTAGATGTAGGTTTGCTGAGGATCGCGCGAAAACGTCATGTCCCACACCGATCCCGATCGGAACGTCTCTGGATCGAAGGAGGCCTCGCGGACAAACGTGCCGTCCGTGTGAAATACCTGCACGCGATCGTTGACGCGATCGCACACATAGACCAGGCGATCGTTCGAGACGATTGCGCAGTGCACGGTGTTGAACTGTTTGGACGGCGCGTTCTTCGGGTTGTATGCGGGGACGCGTTCGTCGCTGGGACGGTTGCCGTAGGCGCCCCAGTGGCGCTTGTATTTGCCCGTGTCGCTGTCAAAGACGATCACGCGCCGATTGCCGTACCCATCTCCAACGTAGACTTCATTCGCGGCGACGTCTTCCCAGATTTTTGTCGGCTGCCACAGATTGTCGGTGTCGTTGCTCCCGTTGTGGACGCCGTGTTTGCCGATCTGCAGGAGGAACTTGCCGGCGCCGTCGAACTTCAAAATCTGCGTGTCCTTCTGACCATTTCCCGCCAGCCACACATTGCCGCGGTGATCGACGGTGACGCCGTGATTGCTGTCCGGCCAGTCGTAGCCGGCGCCCGGGCCGCCCCACGATCTCACCAGATCGCCGCTCTGATTGTAGACAAGCACCGGTGGCGCAACTTTGCAGCACTTGCCGATTGGCGTGGGTGTCGAAACCGGTGCAGTCGACGCGGCGCCCGATTGCGCTTCGTCGTCTTTGCCTTGGGCGTCTCCAACGATGATGTCGGCGGCCTTGAAATTGGCCTCGACCGTGTTGGGCCGGTGGATCGTCCAGACGTTATCCTGCGCGTCGACCGACACGCCGATCGTGGAGCCGGTCACCCAGTGGTTCGGCAGCGGCTTCGGCCAGTACGGATCGACTTCGAAAGACGGCGCCTCGACCGGCGCGGACTTCTGCGCCGAAATCACGACGAGCGACGCGAGCACAATCATCGACGACGCGAACACGAATTTCATCAGCGCCTCCGCACCAGCCAACGCTATGGTTCACATGTGAAGTTCTTCGCGTCTTCGAGGTCGCCCGACCCTTTGTACTGCGCGTGCTTCGGATACGCACATAGCGGGCGGCTGCGTCCAGGAAACGCGCGTCCGGTTGCGATGACTGAGTCCGGCGCAGCGCCTTTTTCCACCCAGTCGACGACGGCACCGAGCAGGTCGAAGGAGTCGAGCGCAGCGGCACCCCCGCCGCAATGGCCCATGCCGGGCGCCAGATACAAGCGGCTCCAATTCGTGACTTGGGCAGCGCCTCCATTGGCGGTCGTCATGCGCTGGTAGTAGTCGATGGTGTCGTTCGCCGAGAACCACGGATCGCTGACGCCGTGATAGAAGAGCAGCTTTCCGCCGTGGCTCGAGAAGGTATTCAGGTTCGTCCAGCCCGACGTCATCGTCAGCATCGCGTTTGGATCGAGAGCGGCCTCAGCGCGGGCGTCGACATCCATCGTCGTCGCCGTGAAAGGCGGACCCACGGGATTCCGGCCGCCGTTGAGATGTCCGGGTATGCCTTGCGTGGCCGCGATACCCGTGTCGAACGGAAAACCTGGATAGACCTGACGGCCCTTCGAATCTTTCGGGCCGGCAAATCCTTTTTCCAACGCGGCAGCCTGCTCGGATGAAATGCAGCCGTCGGCCTTCGGTCCCTTGCACACGAGGAGCTTCGGGTCGAACTTGCACTTCAAGTTGAAGACCATGCCGTCTTTGGCGCCGTCGGCCGCATCGCACTGATTCAGAATTCCGTCGATGACCGTCTTCTTGTCGCTCTGAGACAGCTTCTCGACCTGATTCAACGCGACCGCAACCCACTCGTCGCCGATGCCGGAAAAGCTCGTGCGCATAGCCGGCGCCCCGACGACGACGCCATCGAAGTACGTCGGGTAGCGCTCTGTCATGAGCATGCCTTCGCGTCCACCCGTCGAGCAGCCGGCGAAGTACGAATGGTCCGCAGGCCGGCCGTAGTACTGCGCGACGATGAGCTTCGCGAGCGCAGCCACGCGCCCGACGGCCTGATATGCAAAGTCGAGCGCCGCCTGCTGTTCGCGCATGAAGTTCGCGTCGAACCCAGTTGCCGCATGGCCGGTGTCGGTGGTGACGATGGCGAAGCCGCGAAGAAGCGCCGGCGTCGCACCGGCCGCCTGAGCGCCGAGCGGAAACGCGACGTTGCCGTTCAGTCCGCCGCCTCCTTGCTGCAGGAAGCGTCCGTTCCAATCGTCTGGCAGCGCGACCGCGAAGCCGATGCCGTACGGTTTGCCGTCGCCACCCGTGCGGCGATCGATGACGCCGTCGACACGGCAAAATGCCGGCAGCTTCAATGCGGACGGCGGAGCGTTGGGAGGCGTGGGCGGTACCGAGCCCGCGCCCACCCAATCGGTTTTGGTGATCTCCAGCCTGATGCCCGGCACTTTGAAGTCCTTCATCGCCGTGCACGCGGCGGATCGCGATGGCCCCTGTGCCGCAGCGAGCAAAAGAAGTTCGGCAATCATCGGAGGTTCCTGTTGAAGAACTCGAGCGTCCGCTGCCACGCGAGCGTCGCGGCCTTCTCGTCGTACCGCGGCGTCGTGTCGTTGTGGAACCCGTGCTGCGCGCCCTTGTACTCGAACACCTCGTACTTCTTGTTGTTCGCTTTCAACGCCGCCTCGAACGGCGCAATCCCGTTGCCGACGCCGGTGTCGATCGTCGCGTCTGCGTAGTGCAGCATCAGCGGCGCCTGAATCTTCGCCGTGTCCTCGGCACTCGGCTGGCGTCCGTAGAACGGCGCGCCGGCATTCAAGTCCGCACCGAGACGAACCGCCAGTTGATTGACGATGCCGCCGCCGAAACAGAAGCCAATCGCGCCAAGCTTGCCGTTGCTTTCGGGCCGCGCCTTCAACCACTTCGCCGACGCAACGAAGTCTTCGGTCATCTTCGGACCGTTGACCTGGCGGAATTTCACGGCGCCCTCTTCGTCGTTGCCAGGAAATCCGCCGACCGAGGTCAGGCCGTCCGGCGCGTAGGCGATGAAGTTCGCAACCGCAAACCGTCGCGCCACGTCTTCGACGTAGGGATTGAGGCCGCGATTCTCGTGGATCACGAGCACGGCGGGCACCTTGCCGCTCAGATTGGCAGGCCGCGCGAAGTAACCCTTGATAGTGCCGTTTCCCTCCGGCGACTGCACGACTTCGTAGCTCGTCTTGATCCGCGCGTCGTCTTTCTTCACCTGCTCGGCCCACGCATAGTTCGGCCGCAGGCTTTCGAAGATGGCCATCGTCGTCAGCCCACCGACGGCGAACTTCTTCGCACGATCGAGAAACGCGCGGCGATCGATCTCGCCGTGCTGATATTCGTGGAAGAGATCGAGCAGTTCCTGCGGGTAGTCAGACGCTTTCTTCCGTTCCATGGAACCTCCACGGTCTGCCTGAAGGCAGACACTACCGAAGACGAACTACCGAAGGGCGAAGGCAAACAACGAACTCCCGGCGGCGACAGTGACGTACTGCTTTCCGTTGGCTGTGTACGTCATCGGACCAGAGTTGATTTGCCCGCCAAGTGCAATCTTCCAGAGCAGATCGCCGTTTCGCGCGTCGAGCGCGAGGAAGTAACCTTCCTTGCCGCCGCCGAAGAGCACGTCGGACGCCGTCGTCATCACACCGGCCCACGTGATGTCGTTCATCTTGTATTCCCACTTGCGCGTGAGGCCATGCGGATCGAGCGCGCGGATGAAGCCGAAGCCTTCCTCTTCTTTCTTGTAGTTCGGCGTGAGCGTCGACTGGCCCATGGGCGTGCCGTTCGGAATGCCCGCGGCGCCCGGAAACTTCCCTTCGACCGCGATGGTCCCGGAGTTTTCCCACCCGGCGACGTAAAACAGACCGGTGCGCGGACTGAAGGACGGCGGAGACCAGTTCGTGGCTCCGAGGACGTGCGGGCGGATGAGCGAGCCTTGCGGCGTCGGCACCTGTCCCGGAATCCGGATAGGCCGTCCCTTCGGATCGAAGCCGTCCATCCAGGTCACTCTTACGAATGGCTTACCGAGGAGGAACTCGCCGTTCGTCCGATCGAGCACGTACGCCAGCCCGTTGCGGTTCGCCCACAACATGACTTTGCGCGGCTTGCCCTGCCATTGAATATCGGCGAGCACGGGAACCTGCGTCGAGTCGTAGTCGACCTCGTCGTGCGGTGTGAACTGGTAGTGCCATTTCAGTTTGCCGGTGTCGGCGTCGAGCGCGAGCACGCTGTCGCTGTACAAGTTGTCGCCCAGCCGCTCGCGTCCGTCCCAGTCCGGCGCCGGGTTGCCGGTGCCGAAGTAGACCAGGTTCGTCTCCACGTCGTACGCGCCGCTATTCCACACACCAGCCCCGCCGGTTTTCCACGAATCGCCCGACCACGTTTCGTTGCCTGCCTCTCCCTTCGCGGGCACCGTATACGTTCGCCAGAGTTCCTTGCCGGTCTTCGCGTCGAATGCACAGATGAATCCGCGCACGCCGAGATCGCCGCCAGCAATGCCGACGACGATCTTGTCTTTGATCACGACAGGCGCGTGTGTGATCGCGTATTTCTCGATCGCCTTGTCGCCGACTTTTTCGACGATGTGATCCCACAGAATCTTTCCCGTCTTGGCGTCGATCGCGAGCAGATGCGCGTCGATCGTGCCCATGTAGAGCGTGTCGCCGAGGATGGCAAGGCCGCGGCTCACGCGTCCGCAACACGGACGCGCTTCAAGCGCCGGTTTGTATTCGAGCGTCCAGAACGGCCGCCCTGTCGCGGCGTCGAGCGCGACGACTTCGTACACTCCCTGCGCCGGCGGCCCTTGGAGGGTGTAGAGCACGCCGTCGACGACGAGCGCGGTGGCTTCGAATTTCTCGAGCGATTTGCTCTGCCACACCCACTGCAGCTCGAGGTTCTTGGCGTTGGCCGGCGTGATTTGCGTCAGCGGGCTGAAGCGCTGGTTGAACAGACTCTGCGAGTAGCTCAACCAGTTCTGCGGCTCTTTGTCCGGATGCTGGATGCGCTCCCACGTCACCTGTTGCGCGGACAGCGCGGCGGCGCCGGCAAGCAACGCAAACAAGGTGGCAACGAGCGCGCGGCGGACACTCATGGCGTGACCTTTCCCTTCAGAGAAACGAGATAGCTCACGACGTCGGCGAGCTCCTGCGCATTGAGTTTGTCTTTGTACGACGGCATGGGCGATACGTCGACGAACCCGTAATCGCGCAGGTTGGCTTTGTCGAACGAACGGAGCTGCTCTTTCGTGTCGAGCATCAGGACCGTGAAGCTATCGAGATTGAGCAGGCGGCCGGTCACGGTCGCGCCGTCCTTCGTGACGACCTTGTACGTGCGGTTCGTGTAGAGAATCTCTTTGCCTGGATCGACGAGCGACGTCTCGAGCTCGACGGCGCGGCGAAGCCGGCCGATGTCGCTCAAGTCGGGACCGAGTCTCGCGCCGATGCCGTCGACACGGTGGCACGTCGTGCACGTGCCCTTGCCGTGAAAAATCTCGTCGCCGCGCTCGATATTGCCGGCAGCGCTCGTGCTGCGCTTGGACGCTGCCACCGACCGCAGGTACGAGACGATCTGCTCGGCCTGCGCCACTGGCATGTCCGACGCCGGCATGCCCGTTCCGGGGACACCTGCGCGGATGATCTGCACGAGGTCCTCGTCGGTCTTCGCTCGCTTGAAGACGTTGCGTCCGAGGTCGATTCCCGAAACCTGATCGCCGTCAGGGCCGTGACAGTTCGCGCACGTGCTTCTGAACACGCGACCGCCGTCGTCGATGTCCTGCGCGGTGTTGTGTTGGGCGAGCACTGCCGCGCTGGAAGTTGTCAGCGCGACCGCAAATGCGAGAAATCGCAGCGTGTGAACCTGCATGGCGCGGCATCTTACACTCGCGAGCAGGCCGGATGCTCGCACGCATTGGACACGCGTGCTCAGGATTCGGACACCGCCGCCGCGCTTCCTCCCTCCGTCTCTCGATCAAGGTGAACGCTTTCAGCAATTTAGCCGGACGCCGGGGGCGGCGCGATTTTTGTAAGACTCCATAGGACTGTAGGGTTCACAGGAGCATATAATGGCACGAACATTCCGATTGTTGACCGCCCTCGCCTTTGTTTGCGCTGCCGGCTGGAGCCACGCGGCGAGCGCGCAGACGATTCGCGGTCACATCACCGGCGTCGTCGTCGACGAAGCCGGCAAGCCGCTGCAGGATGTCTACGTCACCGCGCACGGCGTCGAGCAGGCGCAGTTGATGAAGACCGACGCATCCGGTGAGTTCAGGCTCCACGATCTCGTCGCCGGGCGCTACGTGTTGACGGTCGCGCGTGATGGCTACACGACGATCGTGCACAGCGGCATGATGGTCCGCGGGGGCAAGATCGCGCAGCTTTCCCTGACGATGAAAGCCGCCGCCGACTGGGTCAAACCCATCGGCGAAACACCGGACCCCTACGCGTTGATGCCGGCCAGCTCGCGTTTTCCGGTTGAACTGCTCGCGAAGAACAGCATCCCGGCACGCCCGCGCCGGGTGCGGTAACTCGGCTCCTCCTCCCGCCTCATGCGCGACGCAGGGAAAGCCCTTTGAAGGCTCGCGCTGGGTCGCGCATTCGTGTATTCATCTCGCACGAGGCCTCCAGGTTCGGTGACAACCACGTCGTCCATGTGTGACGGATCGGGACAACCACCGGCCATTACAAACCCGTCTGCGGCGCCAAATCGTTGTCCGCGCGACAATTGCGCCACGTGCGGCTGCGGCGCGCAGTTGGCGTGAATATTGGAGCTTTATGCGACACTATGGTTCATTTCAAGGACGCGGTGGATGCGCTCAAACGTCCGGAGGCGCCGCCTGTGTGTCCGAAGTGCGGCAGCCATCGGACGGAGGTCATCGGGAAAACAGAAACCGGTAAAGCCATCGTCCGCTGCAACGCCTGCGGCACGATCTCCAAGACCGCGAAGGCCACGGCGTAGGACACGTACACTTGGCGCCTGTCCTCCCCTCTCCCGCGTGTCTGTGATGTCGCGATAGTCGGCGGCGGCGCCGCCGGCCTCGCGACCGCCCTTTTCACCAAGCGCTTTCATCCGAATGCCTCGGTCGTCGTCGTGGACGGCGCTCATCGCCTCGGCGCGAAAATCCTCGTCAGCGGCGGCTCACGCTGCAACGTCACGAACGCGCACGTCACCGAGGCAGACTTCTGGGGCGGGCGCAATACGGTGATTCGCCGCGTGCTGCGCGGCTTCTCGGTCGCCGATACGATCGCGTTCTTCGGTGAGATCGGCGTTCCTCTGCACCAGGAGGAAGACGGCAAGTTGTTTCCCGACTCCAATCGCGCGCGCGACGTGCTGAACGCGCTCGTCACCGCGGCAACCGACGCCGGTGTCGCAATCGTGACGGACGCGCGCGTTTCCGACGTCTCGAAGCGCGGCGACGCATTCCAGGTCGTTACGGAGCACGGCGTCACCCAAGCACCACGAGCGGTCCTCGCGACCGGCGGACGATCGCTGCCGAAGAGCGGAAGCGACGGCGCCGGCTTCGAGATCGCGAGGCGGCTTGGCCACACGATCGTGGCCACGACGCCGGCGCTCGTCCCGCTGATGCTCGAGCCGGATGATGCGGCATTGCATCGCGCGCTGAGCGGCGTGGCGCACGACGCCGCCCTGACGTTATGGGCGAATGGTCGCGTCGAGCTTCGGCTGCGCGGCGCGCTCCTCTGGACGCACTTCGGCGTCAGCGGCCCCGTGACGTTGAACATGTCGCGCCACTGGCTTCGGGCGACGCTCGAGCGACGGTCCCCCTCCTTGACGTTGAGCTTCTGTCCCGCGCTGACGTTCGAAGAAATCGATCGCTGGTGGACAGCGCGCGCAAGCGAGCGGCCGCAGGCGGCGGTCGCCACGCAACTCGCCTCGCTCGTGCCGGCATCGGTTGCCGATGCCCTGACGACGCGCCTCGAGGTTGAGCGCGACCTGACGCTCGCGCATCTCGGACGCGACACGCGCAGACGTCTTTCGCACGCGCTCGTGAACTGGCCGCTGACCGTCACCGGCGACCGCGGCTACAACTACGCCGAGGCGACGGCGGGTGGCGTGACGCTCGACGAGATCGATGCGTCGACCATGCGATCGCGCGTGTGCGACGGGCTGTCGCTGGTGGGCGAGATGCTCGACGTCGACGGGAGAATCGGCGGGTTCAATTTCCAGTGGGCGTGGTCGAGCGCGCGGGTTGCCGCGCGTGCGCTTGGCACATAATTGATCGATGGTCCGGCCATGGACGTCCATCGCGATGTTCGCGTTGATTGCCGTGCTGATGGCGGTCGACACCGTCATCGACTACCGGCAAAGCGGTTCGTTCTTCGCGCAGACGTTCGAACTGCTCGTCTTCGTCGCGGCACTGGCCGGCATCGGCGCGCAGGCGTGGCAGCTTGCATCGGCACGGTCGCGAACCGAACGGCTCGACCGTGAGCTGATTGAAACTCGCGCCGAAGCGCAGCGGTGGAGTCGCGAAGCGAAAGACGTGCTGAAGGGACTCGGCGCCGCGATCGACGCGCAGTTCGACAAATGGGGGCTCACGCCCGCCGAACGGGATGTCGCGTTGCTGCAGCTCAAGGGTCTCCGCCACAAGGAAATCGCCGAGCTCCGCCATACCAGCGAGCGCACTGTCCGCCAACAGGCGTTGTCCGTCTACCGCAAAGCAGGCCTCTCGGGGCGAACCGATCTCGCGGCGTTCTTCCTGGAGGATCTCCTTCTGCCGAGCGTACGTCATCCAGCGGATGCGCCTCCGGCGGATGTTGGATGACAGTGCTGCGGCGAATGCGATAGCGTCTTCCCTCTTAAGGGAGGTTCGCATGCGCAAGCTGCTCGTCCCGCTGTTCGTCCTCGTGCTCGCGTCGGTCCCCGTCGCGGCGGCACCGACCGGTTACCACATCCTCAACGAAATCAAGATCGGCGGCGACGGCGGATGGGACTACCTCGCCGTCGACGGCGGCGCGCGGCGTCTCTATGTCTCCCATGCCACCCATGTCGTCGTGGTCGATCTCGACAAGAACATGGTGGTCGGGGATATCCCCGATACGCCCGGCGTGCACGGCATCGCGATTGCCCCCGAGCTGAATAAGGGATTCATCAGCAACGGACGCGGCAACAACGTGACGATCTTCGACCTCAAGACGTTCAAGGCGACCGGGATGGTCGCCACCGAAATGAACCCTGACGCCATTCGTTACGACGCGAAGTCGGCTCGCGTGTTTGCCTTCAACGGACGGTCGCGAAGCGCCACGGTCATCGACGCCAAAACCGGCATGGCGGTGGCGACAATCATGCTTCCCGGCAAGCCCGAATTCTCCGTCGCGGACGGCAAGGGCAATGTGTTCGTCAATATCGAAGACACGAGCGAGATCGTGGAGATCGACGCCGCGAAAGCGATAGTGACGAAGAAGTACGCGTTGACCGGATGTGAAGGGCCGTCAGGCCTGGCGATGGACACGAAGGCCCGCCGCCTGTTTTCCGTGTGCGGCAACCGTGTCATGGCAGTGTCCGATCCGGATAAAGGCACGGTCGTGGCCACCCTCCCAATCGGCGCCGGCTCCGACGGCGTCGTGTTCGATCCTGGAACGGGTTACGCCATGAGCTCGAACGGCGACGGCACGCTCACCGTCGTCCAGCAGACTGGCGGCAAGTACGAGGTCGTCGAAAACATTGCGACCGAGCGCGCCGCTCGGACAATTGCGCTCGACGAGAAGACGCATCGCGTCTATCTGTCGACGGCCGCCTTTGGCGCCTCGACGGCCGGCGGGCGCGGGCAGCAGCTGCCCGACTCCTTCAAAGTGCTCGTGGTCGGCAAATGAAGGCCGCCATCGCGGTACTCGCGTGCGCGGTGACGGCAAGCGCGCAGCAGCCGCCGACCGTGCCCCTCACACTCGAGCACCCTGCGGGTCCCACCGGGCCACCGATTGTCATCACGCTTGCTGATGCCCTTCAGCGGGCGAAGCAGAACGAGCCGCAGTTCCTCGCCGCCGTCGCAGACGCCGCCTCCGCGCACGAGGACACCGTCCAGGCGCGCGCGGCGCGTTTGCCGTCGTTCAGCGATTCGACGCAGTATCTCGGCAACCAGGCGAGCCCCGGGCTTCGGACTGGCCGTTTCGTGTCGATGGACGGCGTCAACATGTATCGCGAGTGGGTGCAGGCGCACCAAGAGCTGTCGCCCACCACGATCACGGGCACGTCGGTCCGGCGAGCGACCGCTACCGAAGCGGCAGCCCAGGCGAAACTGGAGATCGCGCAGCGTGGACTTGTCGTCACCGTCACGCGGGCGTACTACGCGTTCATCTCTTTTCAGCGGAAGTACGCCACCGCGCAGCAGGCAGCCGACCAGGCGCAGCGTTTTCTCACGATCGCTCAGCAGCAGGAGCAGCTTGGACAAGTCGCACGAGCGGACGTCGTCAAAGCCGAAATCTCATTTCGGCAGCAGCAGCAGGCGTTCAACGACGCGTTGCTCGCGATGGACAACGCGCATCTCGTGCTCGCGGTCCTGCTGTTTCCGACGTTCAACGAGAACTTCTCGGTGGTCGACGACATGCAGACCGCGCGGGCGCTGCCACCGTTCGGCGACGTCCGTGCGATGGCCGAGAAGGACAATCCCGATCTGCGCGCCGCCAATCAGGTGCTCGCCGCCGCCGATGCCGACGTGCGCATTTCGAAAAGCGCATTTTTTCCGAGCCTCGTCCTCGACGCGTTCTACGGCATCGAAGCAAACGAGTTCGCGCTGCACAGCCGACCAGCCGCCGATCCGGAGCTCGGTGTTCTTCCGAATCTCGGGTACGCGGTAACGGTGAATCTCACAATCCCGATTTGGGATTGGGGCACGATGCGCAGCAAGGTGCGCCAGAGCCAGGTGCGCCAGCGTCAGGCCAGAACGACGCTGAGCCAGACGCAACGGCAGCTGGTCAGCAATTTGTACTCGCTCTACAACGAAGCGGTGACAGCTCGTGCCGCGATGGACAGCTCGCGCCGGAGCGCGGAGTTGGCCGCCGAAAGCCTGCGGTTGACAACGCTTCGTTACCAGGCGGGCGAGTCGACGGCGCTCGAGATGGTCGACGCGCAGAACACGAACGTCCAGGCGCGCAACGCGGCCGACGACGCGGAAGCGCGATATCAGGTGGCGATCGCCGAATTGCAGACGCTGACAGGAAGTTTCTGATGTTCAAATCGATCACCTCTCTCCTCCTTGTCGCGCTCGTCGCCGGCTGCGGCAGCAAGAAGGAGGAAGACACGTCGCCGGTCGTGACGGTCGACGTGGCGCCGGTACTTCTCTCGAAGATCCAGCGCACGGTTCGAGCGGACGGCCTCCTCTATCCGAAGCAACAGGCCGCGATGGTCCCGAAGATCACCGCGCCAGTCAAACGCGTGCACGTCCAGCGCGGCGCCCGCGTGCGATCGGGCCAGCTGCTCGTCGAGCTCGAGAACCAGGATCTCAGCGGCGCTGCCGCGGAGACCCGCGCGGCGCTGTCGCAGGCCGAAGCGAACTTCGAAACGACGACGAAGGCTACCGTGCCCGAGGAGCTGCAGAAGGCGGAACTCGACGCGAAGGCGGCGCAGGACGCCGCTACCGCCGCCCAGTCAGTGTTCGAAAACCGACAGCGTCTGTTCCGCGAAGGCGCCATCGCGCAGAAGGACGTCAACGACGCGCAGGTCGCGCTGAGTCAGGCTCGCACCCAGTACGAAACTGCCCGCAAACGCCTCGACGACTTGCGATCGTTCGCGAACGAACAGACCCTGAGAGCGGCCGCCGCGCAACGGGACGCGGCTCGAGGCCGCAACGAGTCGGCGCAGGCGCAGCTTTCCTACTCGCGGCTCACGAGCCCGATCGATGGCGTGGTCACCGACCTGCCGTTCTACCCGGGCGAAACCCCTCCCTCTGGCGCGCCGGTGGTGACCGTCATGGACGTCTCGCGCGTGATCGCGCGGGCGCACGTGTCGCAGACCGACGCGAGCCAGATCGCCGTCGGGAACGCCGCGAACCTGATCGGACCTGACGGCGTCCCGATTCCTGCAAAGGTCACACAGCTCAGCCCAGCACTCGACGCGGCGAGCTCCACGGTCGAAGTGTGGGTCGAGGCGGAAAACAAAGACGGCAAGCTCAGGGCAGGATCGAGCGTCCGCGTCGAGATCGTGGCAAAGACCGTCGCAAACGCGCTGGTCATCCCGTTGCAGGCCGTGATGACCAGCCCGCAAGGCGCGACGTTCGCGATCCTCGTCGATAAGGACAACAAGCCGCATCTGCGCAAGATCGCGGTTGGCATCCGCGATGCGGGCAAGGCGCAAGTGACGGACGGGCTGTCGAGCGGCGATCGCGTCGCCACGACGGGTGCGTACGAGTTGTTCCGCCTCGATCCAGAAGTTCTGGAGAAGACAAAAGTTCAGATCGCGCCGGCAAAAGAAGAAGAGGAGCCCGAGGAATCGTAATGGCGGAGGAACAGCCCGAACATTACTGGTTCTCGCGGCACTCGCAGTCGATCATCTTCCTCATCGGCATCCTCACGGTGATCGGTGTGTGGCTGGCGTTCACGCTGCCGGTCGCCGTGTTCCCGACGACGAACTTTCCGCGCATCATCATCGCCGTGGACAACGGCGTGATGCCGATCGAGCAAATGGAGGTCACGATCACGCGTCCCATCGAAGCGGCGGTGCGGATCGTTCCGAACATCCAAAGCGTGCGGTCGATCACGAGCCGTGGCTCGGCTGAAGTCGATCTGAACTTCGGGTGGGGTACGGACATGCTCGAGACGCTGCAGCTCGTCAACGCGGCGGTAGCAAGCGTCAGAAGCACGCTTCCGCCGACCGTCCAGATTCAGACCAACCGGATGGACTTCGCGAGCTTCCCGATCATCGGGTACAGCCTGACATCCGACGCTGTGCCGCAGACGGATCTGTGGGAGCTCGCGACGTATGAAATCAAACCGAGGTTGAACGCGCTGCAAGGCGTCGCGAGCGTGCTCATTCAAGGCGGTCAACGGCCTGAGTTTCACGTCACGGTCGATCCCGCGCGCATGCTGCGCGCGAAGACCTCGATCGCGGAGGTCGTCGGGGCGATCAATCGCACGAACGTCGTCGATTCTCCAGGGCTGATCGCGCGCAACCATGAATTGTTCCTGACGATTGTCAGCGGCCAGACGAGTACGCCCGCACAGGTCAGCGACATCGCGATCAAGCACACGAACAACGTGCCGGTCCGCGTCGGCGACATCGGCACCGTCGCCCCGGGGGTCGAGCCCGTCTACACGGTGGTGACTGCCGAAGGCAAGCCCGCCGTGCTCATCAGCGTGAATCGCCAGCCGAACAGCAACACGGTCGATGTCGCCGACGAAGTACACGCCGAGATGGCTGCCATCAAGACGTCGCTGCCAAGAGGCGTCGCGATGCAGTCCTTCTACGATCAATCGGACATCGTGAAGGCATCGATCACCAGCGTGCGCGACGCCATCATTCTCGGCTTGTTCCTCGCTGGTCTGATCATCTGGCTGTTCCTGCGTGACTGGGGCACCGCGCTGATGACCGGTCTCGTCGTGCCGGTCACGATTGTGGTCACGTTCATCGCGATGAAGCTGCTCGGCCAGAGCTTCAACCTGATGACGATGGGTGGGCTGGCGGCCGCCGTGGGCCTCGTGATCGACGACAAGATCGTGGTCGTCGAAAACATCGTGCTCCATCGCGACAGCGGCCAGGGGCCGCTCGAGGCGACGGCAAGCGCGCTCAAAGAACTGACGGTGCCGCTCATCGGCTCGACGCTCACACCAATCGTCGTCTTTCTTCCGCTCATCACCATCACCGGCGTCACCGGCACCTTCTTTACCGCGCTCGCGATTGCAATGAGCGTGTCGCTCCTTTCCTCGCTTGTCCTCGCGCTGGTGTGGACCAGCAATCTCAGCACGCGGCTCGTCCGCCGGCACCAGCACGGCGCACACGCGCCCGAGCCGTCGACCGGCCTCTTCCACCGCATCATCGAGTTCTACGAGCGAACGATCCGCCGGTCGCTCCACCACCCGTTCGCGCTCGGAGCGCTCTGCCTCGTGCTGGTGGCAGCGGCGTATTTTTCGTATCGCGCTCTTGGCAGTGATTTGCTGCCGGCCTTCGACGAAGGCGGCTTCATCCTCGATTACGTGATGCCGCCTGGCAGTTCTCTGCAGGAGACCAATCGGGTGTTGTCGCACGTCGAGTCCATTCTGCACGCGACGCCTGAAGTCGAAAGCACATCACGTCGCACCGGACTGCAGCTTGGCCTCGCGGCGGTCACCGAGCCGAACACCGGCGACTTCGCCGTCAAGCTCAAGTCGAAACGAAGTCGCGGCGTTGAGGAGATCGTCAGCGACGTTCGCGGCAAGCTGGCGACCTCGGAGCCCGGCCTCGACGTCGAGTTCATCCAAGTGCTGCAGGACATGATCGGCGACCTCACCGGTGCGCCTGAGCCGGTGGTCGTCAAACTGTTCTCGCAGGATCCCGATCTGCTGAAGACATGGGCGCCTCAGGTGGCCGAGGCGCTGGGGAAGGTGAAGATCGGCGGCAAGACGCCGATTGTCGACGTCGCCGACGGCATCGAGAAGACGACGAGCGGACCGGCGGTTCGTTTCAACGTGAACTCCCAGGCGGCCGATCGCGCCGGGTTTACGACCGAAGAGCTCGGCACGGTCGGCGTCGCGATGCTGGAAGGCGAGCCCACGAACCAGCCGGTCCTCGTGAACGACAGACCCTACCCCGTACGGGTGCGCTATTCGCCGGCGGCGCGGAGTTCGCTCGAGGCGATGTCGAACACGCTGCTCGTCAGCTCCGCCGGCACGACGGCCACGCTCGGCTCAGTGGCCGACGTCGAGGAATTGCCTGGCCAAACGGAGATCATTCGCGAGAACCTTCAGCGGCTCGTCGAAGTGACTGCGCGTCTGGAAGGCGTCGATATGGGGACAGGCGTTTCCGCGGTCCAGCGCACCGTCGCCGACCTAAAGCTGCCGCCATCGATTCGCGTCGAATACGGCGGCACGTACAAAGAGCAGCAGAAGTCGTTCCGCGATCTGACAACGGTCCTTGGATTGGCGGTCGTGTTGATCTTTCTCGTGCTGCTGTTCGAGTTCCGTTCGTTCGTTCCGCCGATCGCGATTCTCTCGTCTGCGATTCTTTCGACGTCGGGCGTGCTGTTCGCGCTGCTCGTCACGCACACGACGTTCAACGTCTCGTCCTTCATGGGCCTGATCATGGTGGTGGGCATCGTCGCCAAGAACGGGATCCTGCTGCTCGATGCGAACCAGAAATTCCGGGCGGAAGGGATGCCGCTCGAGGAGGCGATCGTGCACGCAGGGCGACGTCGTCTTCGGCCCATCGTGATGACCGCGCTGGCGGCCGTCGCCGGTATGCTGCCGCTGGCGCTGGCGATCGGCGCCGGTTCGCAAATGCTGCAGCCGCTCGCCATTGCCGTCATCGGCGGGATTCTCATCTCGATGGTGCTGTCGCTCATCGTCACGCCTGCCATTCAGTACTTCTTGGAACGTTAGCCACGAAGTGGCATAATCCCACCGCGCCTATGATTGCCCGCGCTTAGCGCTCTCCACGTTTCCCCTTCAACAATTTTGAAGATCGACGCACGCGACGGGCGTCGTGGTGTGTCCGCGGAGCAATCACATGGATCTGCCTGTACTTGGATGGAACGCGCATTGGCGCGATCTCTTCGCTTCGTACGTTTCCGCTCACCTTCACCCAGGCCGTATCGTCGCCGAGCATCGCGGGGCCTACGTCGTCGAAACCGAAAGCGGCGCGCACGGCGCCGCACTCGGTGGGCGTCTGCGGCACCACGCGTCCACGCGACAGGACCTTCCTGCCGTCGGCGATTTCGTTGCCGTCCGTTTGTCCACACATGCGGCGGCAATCGACGCCGTGCTGCCGCGTCGAACGACGTTTGTCCGCCGCGCGGCCGGTACTCGCTCCGACGATCAGGTGATCGCCGCGAACATCGACCTTGTATTTGTCATGTTGGGCTTGGATCACGATTTCAACGTCCGTCGCGTCGAGCGTTACCTCGCCGCTGTTTGGGAGAGCGGAGCGACGCCGGTAGTGTTGCTGAACAAATCGGACGTCTGCGACACGCCCGACGACTACACCATCGTCCTGCAACGCGCCCACATGGGCATCGCGATTCACTCGCTCAGCGCGCTCAATGGCGACGGGCTCGACGCCATCCGTGGGTACTTGCGCGAGGGCGTCACGGTGGGTGTCGTCGGGTCGTCGGGCGTCGGCAAGTCCACTCTGCTCAACCGCCTCCTCGGACGCCGCGTGCAGACGACGGCCGACGTGCGGGCGCATGACAGCCGTGGACGGCACACGACGACGCATCGCGAGCTGTTCGTCCTGCCGGAGGGTGGACTCGTCATCGACACGCCCGGGATGCGGGAGTTCCAACTGTCGTCGTCAGATGGACTCGAGACTGTCTTCGCCGACATCGACGAACTGGCGGGGCATTGCCGGTTCGGGGACTGCGCGCACCACAGCGAACCGGGATGCGCCGTACGTGACGCGATCGAGCGGGGACACCTCGACGCCAATCGGCTGGCGTCGTACCAGAAGTTGATGAAAGAGCTACGTTATGAGGAATCGCGATCCGATCCGTCCATATCGGGCGAACGAAAGCGCATCGGACGGATCGGCGCGAAGGCGATCAGGCGGATGTATCGCGAGCGCCGGCGATGACTACTCTTTTTCCGCGACCTTCTTCTTCACCGCGCGCTTTCGCGGCGCTTTCTTCGGGGCGGGCTCGTTCGTGGGCTGGAGCGACACGAGCTTGGAGGAAAACACCTTGCGGCCATGCTCGTCGAATTCGATCACCGTGTGGTGCTCGTTGACTTCGACGAGAGTGCCGTTGCCGTATGTGGCCTGCGCCACACGATCGCCTTTGGTCCAGGACTTCATCTATTTAGCCTACCATCGCGGCTCGCGGCGTCCGCCGGCGTTGCCGCCGCCACGGTTGCCGTAGCCGCCGCCGCCGCCGAAGCCGCCTTCGGGTTTTGGGCGAGCTTCGTTGACCGTCAGCGCTCGGCCGCCCATTTGATATTGGTTGAATTCCGCAGCCGCCTTCTGGGCTTCTTCGTCAGTGGACATCTCGACGAACGCGAATCCGCGCGCCCGCCCCGTAGCGGCATCGCGCATGACGCGGACGGACTCCACCTTGCCCGCCTTGCTGAATAGGTCCTGGAGTTCCGTTTCACCCGTGCTGTAGGGAAGGTTGCCGACGTAGAGTCTGCGTCCCATACCGTGCTCCTCGTGCCAGATAGTGGTTGCGCCAGGGCTAGGCAGCGTCGAATCTGGCGACGGGCACAGCAGGCGGGGCGACCACCAAGGGCGCGTAGCATATCAACGAGCCGTAACCGCTGGCAAGCCGGGGGTTCACAGGAAACCAGGGACTAGAATCGAGACGTCGTGACCGATCGCTACGCGTTGGTCGCGCGGGTGCTCATCCGCGTGCTTCTCCTGAACCTGGCGGTCGCGCTCGCAAAGATCGGTTTCGGCTACTTCAGCGGCGCCGTGAGCGTCCTGTCCGACGGGTTCCATTCCCTCATCGACGCCTCGTCAAACGTCGTCGGCTTGATTGGCATCCGCGCGGCGAGTCAGCCGCCGGACGAAGACCATCCGTACGGCCATCGCAAGTACGAGACGGTCGCATCGACGCTGTTCATGGGCTTCACGGCCTTGGTGGTACTCGAAGTCCTTCGCAATGCGTACAACCACCTCACGGGTGGCTCGTCGGCGCACGCGATTACCGGGGCCAGCTTCGGTGTGATGGTGGTGACGGTCGCGGTGAACCTGTTCGTCATTTGGTATGAGACGCGCGAGGCCAAACGGCTCTCGAGCGAGATGCTGCTCGCCGACGCGATGCAGACCCGCGCGGACGTGTGGTCGTCGCTCACCGTGATCGCCGCCCTGTTCGGGGCACGCGTCGGCTTCCCGCTACTCGATCCTCTCGCGGCGCTCGTCGTCGCCGGATTCATCGGCTATGGCGGATACCAGATCTTCCGCGCCACTACCGGCATTCTGAGCGACCGGGTCGCGATGGCCGACAAAGACGTCGAGCAGGTTGTGATGAGCGTCCCCGGCGTGCTCGGGTGTCACCACATCCGCACTCGCGGCTCGGAGGATCACGTGTTCGTCGATCTCCACGTGTGGCTGCCGGCCGACATGCGGCTCGACGAGGCGCACCATATCTCCCACGTCGTGAAAGACAAGCTGATGGCGCGCTACCCGAGAATCGGCGACGCGATCATCCACATCGAGCCGCCGCCGCGCTCGTGAAATAATCCATCGCATGCGTGTCCAGCTTGGCTGCGAGCGACTGCTCGCGTCATCGTCTCTCGACGGCAAGCGCGTCGGCGTCGTCTGCAATCCGGCATCCGTCGACGGACAGCTTCGCCACCTCGCCGACTTGTTCGCGCGTCATCCCAGGGCGACACTCGTCGCGTTGTTTGGACCGCAGCACGGGTTCAGGTCGGACGTGCAGGACAACATGATCGAGACAGGCCACGGCGAAGACTGCGTTCGTCGCGTGCCGGTCTACTCGCTCTATAGCGAGACGCGCGAACCGACGGCGGAGATGCTGAAGGACGTGGACGTGCTCGTCATCGACCTCCAGGACGTCGGCTCGCGCATTTACACCTTTATCTACACGATGGCCAACTGCCTCGCCGCCTGCCGGACGCACCGCGTCAAGGCCATCGTGTGCGATCGGCCGAATCCGATCGCAGGAGTGGATGTCGAAGGCCCGATGCTCGTGCGCGGGTACGAGAGCTTCGTCGGCCAGTATCCGATCCCAATGCGGCACGGAATGACCATCGGCGAGCTCGCGCGGTTGTTCAACGAGGAGTTCGGAATCGGCGCGGACCTCGACGTCGCGACGATGACTGGTTGGCGGCGGGACATGTACTTCGACACGACTGGCTTGCCCTGGGTGATGCCGTCGCCCAACATGCCGACGCTCGACACCGCCGTCGTGTATCCGGGCGCCGTGCTTTTCGAAGGCACGAACGTCTCCGAGGGACGCGGCACGACGCGGCCGTTCGAAATCGTGGGCGCGCCGTGGCCGATTGCCGAACGGTTCGCCGAACAGATGAATGGCGTTGGGCTCGAGGGTGTGTTCTTCCGCCCCGCCGTGTTCGAGCCCACGTTCCAGAAACACGCGAAGACGCAGTGCGGTGGAACGCAGATGCACGTCCACGATCGACGAACCTTCAAGCCCGTCGAAACGGGCGTCGCGCTGATCAAAGGTTTTCGCGACTCCGGACCCGGACAGTTCGCCTGGCGACAACCGCCGTACGAATACGAACACACGAAGATGCCCATCGACATCCTCGCGGGATCCTCAGAGCTGAGGGAGCAGATTGAAGCCGGAATGAGCGCACGCGACATCGCGCGCTCATGGACCGCGTCGGTCGACGCGTTCGTGCGAACGCGCGAAAAATATTTGCTGTACTAGTCTAGTCTTCGTCCTTCAGCCGCTCGATCTGACGTTCGAGCTCGCGCACTCGCTTGGACAGCTCGGGAAGATTGGCAATCACGGCGTACTGCCTCGACGCCTGGCCGATCGGCACTGCCGGGCTGCCCAGATAGTAGTGGCCGCCTTCCAGATCCTTCGTCACGCCGGACTGCGCGCCGATCGTCGCGTTCGATCCGATGTTCACGTGATCGGCCAGCCCCACTTGCCCGGCGAGAGTCACGTTGTCGCCAATCGTCACGCTTCCCGAAATCCCGACCAGCCCGCAAACGACCGTGTGCTCGCCGATGACGACGTTGTGCGCAATCTGGACGAGGTTGTCGATCTTCGTGCCGCGCTTGATCACCGTGGCACCAAGCGTCGAGCGATCGATGGTCGTGTTCGCTCCGATCTCCACGTCGTCTTCGACGACGACCGTTCCGACTTGCGGGATCTTCACGCGGGCCGCTCCATCCTGCACGTAACCGAATCCATCACTGCCGATGACGGCGCCGCTGTGCACGATCACACGGTCTCCGAGTCTGACGTCGCGATACAACGTCGCGTTGCTGTGAATCACGCAGTCCGCGCCGATCGCCGCGCGTTGGCCCACTACGGCACCCGCGTCGATGACGGAGCGATCGCCGATTGAAGCGCCGTCCTTGACGACCACATGGGCGCCGATGTGGACACCGGCGCCAAGCGTCACGTCGCGGCCCATGGCAGCTGTCGGATGAATCCCCTCCGACGCCTTCTCGGCGGGATGAAAAATCGCGAGCATCTTCGCGAGCGCGAGCGTCGTCTTCTTCACGCGAATCAGCGGCTTCTTGGACGCCGGGGCTTCGAACGCGACGACGATCGCGGCAGCGTTCGACTCGTGCGCCTTCAGAAAATACTGATCGCTCTCGGCCAGCGTGACGTGCCCGGATGGAATGCGATCGGCGTGGTCGACGGGCGACACGCCGGTGACGTCGATGGTCCCGTCGCCGACGAGCTCGCCTCCGACGAGCGTCGCGAGTTCGGAGAGCTTCACTTGAAGTGCGCCGACGACAGCTCGTTTTCCTGGCACACGAACTCGATGAGCTCGTCGTCCGGCATCAAGCGCTGCGTGAACTTGACGGTGAACGGCTTCGTGTACGCCTTGACGTCGTCGACCGTGAGCTCGAGTTCGAGCGTCCCGAAATTGACGCGGCGGAATTTCTCCGTCATCTTGCCTGCGTCGGTCAGCGGACTGCCGTTTACGTCCAGCCACCCGCCGTCACGGAACCCGCTGGTTTGCACGACCAGCGTCTCTCCCTCCCATTTTCCCGTCGAATAGCCGAACCACCAGGGCTGAGGATCGCCAGACGGAAGCGAGCGACCGTCCGTGAAGATCTGGCGGACGCCACCGTTGCCTTCGTAGAGGATCACGAGCTCGTTCTTCCCTTGAACGATCTTTCTCGGCTCTGGATGCAGATGCAGCTGCATGTTGCCCAGCGGAAGACAATGCGCGTCCGGGTTGTCCTTCGCGTTTTCGCGGGTGCGCTTGTCCTTCAACTCTTTTGCCCACGGTTGATACGGAAGTCCGCCCGGCACCATCGAGCCGAGCTCGAAAAACGCAGCGATCATCGGCGCCGGACCGCGGCGAGCTGGCTCGCTTCTCGTCGTCGGCGCGCCGCCGACTCCGGTGATGACACCGCTTGCCGCGGCGCCTTCCCGCCAGCCGGGATTTTCCCAGACGCCTGACAAATCGGGATGGCCGTCGAAGAACCTCGGCGCGGGCGCCGTTACGTTTACCTTCCCGTCAGCCAGCCGAGGGACACCCGCGCGTTTGTAGTGCGGCCACTGCGCAGACACGGAGACAACGAGCAGCGCCGCGAACGAGAGCGTCAGCAGGGACTTCATACCGCGGAATAGTAATGCAGATAGCCGTCTCGAGAATTATCGGTAGGCGGCCGCCTGAATGCTGTACAGCTCAAAGTATTGGCCGCGCCTCGCGATCAACTCCTCATGCGTGCCAACTTCGACGAGGCGCGAACCATCGAGGACGACGATGAGATCGGCCATGCGGACCGTGGAGAACCGGTGCGACACGAGAATCGTGATGCGGCCGTCGCCGCTCTTCGCCGCCGCGGCATACCGTTCGAACAGCGCGTGTTCGGTTTCCGCGTCGAGTGCGGCCGTTGGTTCGTCGAGCGCGAGCAGCAGCGGCGCGTCCCGCATGAACCCGCGGGCCAACGCGAGCTTCTGCCATTGCCCGAAGCTCACCTCGACGCCATCAGGCCACGCCGGCCCAAGCTGCGTATCAAATCCGGCGGAAAGGCGGACGATGACGTCGTCCGCGCCGGCGCGTCCAACAGCCGTGACGACTGCCGGCTGGTCGTCGAGACGCGGCACGTCGCCGATTCCGACCGTGTGGCGGGCACGGAACTCGAAGCGGAAGAAATCCTGGAACGCTCCTGCGAGCCGTCCGCGCCACTGCTCGGCGGGAATCCGGGCGAGGTCGATGTCGTCAATGTAGACGCGGCCGCACGTCGGCTCGTACATCTTCGCCAACAGTTTCACCAGCGTGCTCTTGCCCGCGCCGTTTTCGCCGACCACCGCGACGACGGCACCGGCCGGAAGGTCGAGGCTGACGTCGTTCAGCACGAGGCGATCGGTGCCTGGATACGCAAACGACACGTGATCGAAGCGAACGCCGCGGGTGAGCGTCGACGGCGGCCGCAGATCGGCTCGGGCGTTGAACGACGCGGCGTAATCCTCGAGCCATGCCAGGCGTCGCGCGCCGTACGACCAGAACCCTCGCAGGAATCCGAGCTCGCCGACGGTGGCGCCGATGTATTGCGACAGGCGTGCACCAGCGGCCAGAACGAGGATGACATTGCCAGCCGAGGCCCGCAGGCCGACGGCGACGAACACCACAGCTCCGACGTAAGCGGCGCCGAACATCGCCCATGCCGTCGAGTGCCACGCGGCGGATGCCCATCGGACTCGCGAGATCGGTAGAAAACCGGCGTCCCATGCGCGGCGCCGATCGTTCATCAGCTTCTCGCCGATGCCGGTGACGCGCACCTCTTTACCGGGCGGCGCGGTCGTCGCGAGCGTGAAGAGATGGCGTGCGAGCCGGTTGAAGGGCGCGGCCCGCTCCTGGACCACGCGTTCGATGCCCGGCCTCCACGTCGCTGTAATCGCCGTCGGGACGGCAAACACCGCGAGCAGCACGAGTGCAGGATGAACCGACATCAGCAGCGAAATCGTGACTGCCAGCCGAAGAATCCAGCTCGCCATCGTAAAGACCGACATGTACATGTGATCGAGGACGAACACCTGATCGCGAAGCATCGCGAGTCGGTCGAGATATACGGGTACTTCCTGGTGCGCGATCGTCGCGATCGACGCCTGCAGCTTCGCGACGTGCGCCTCGAGGGCAATCGTCACCTTGTCGCGAAAGCGTCGCTGCAAGCGGGTGGACACGATTCGCAAGAACCATGTGCCGGTTGCGGAGATCGCGAGCGCGAGCGCCGAAGCGACAACCAGGCCGGTCTCGCCGCGCTGAACGCCGTCGGCCAGGAGCTTGAACCACAACGCCAGCAGGGCATCGGGCAAGGCAGCCAGAAGCACCAGCACGAAGCTGATGAGCATCAGGGTGGGCTCGAACTGGTAGCCCAGCTTGCAGAGGCGCCACATCGACGGGAGCGTCGGCGGCAGATCCTCGGCCGGCTTCTTTGTGTTGCCCATCACTGGGCTCCTGCAGGCTGTACGCGTGGCATCATCGTCCTAATCTCGTGCGATTCTTCGCGCTCGTGATGTTGATGGCGTGTTGCGGCGGGGCCATGGCGGGCGCACAGCAGGCGTCCGACGAATCGCTCGCGCGGGTGCGCGACGCACTGCAGAAGCCGCCCTCGCTGTTCACGTTCCAGATGCCCAAAGCCGACTTCAGCGTGTTCATCGAAGGGCGACGGCCGTTGGCGGACGTCTTCGACCGGCCGCCGTGGGTGAGCGCGCCGGACGAACTCGCTGCGCCGAAGATCGGCACGGGGGGCGTCAACGACGTCGGCCTTGCGCACCAATCGACGCTCGTCGGTGGCAGTGTCGACCCCGGCGTGATCGGCCACGCGATTTCGCGAGCGGTCCGCACACACGCGGCTCGCGCGGAAGTCAAACGCGCGATCGCCGAATACTGCATCGTGCATCGCGACGAGCCTGGCGCCGACAAGATTTGCCAGTGACCTACGCGAGCACGTCATAGGTCTTGCCTTCCTCGTCTTCGCTCGCAGTGAATCGCTGCGCCTGCAAATCGAACATCGTCTTGTAGCGGCCGCCCTTGGCCATCAGCTCGTCATGGGACCCCAACTCGATCACTTTGCCGTGTTCAAGGACGCAGATGCGATCCGCATGGCGCACCGTCGAAAACCGGTGGGAGATCAGGATGGTCGTCACCTGGCGCGTGGCGGCAAGAATGCGTTCGAAAATCTCCGCCTCTCCTCGGACGTCGAGCTGCGCGGTCGGTTCGTCGAGCAGCACGACCGTCGCGCCTCGCTCAACGCCACATAGGGCGCGCGCCAACGCTACGCGCTGCCACTGGCCGCCGGACAAGTCGGTGCCGCCCTCATATCCTCGAGCGAGAACCGTATCCAAGGCGGCCAACGTCGACGCGCCCGCATTCTCCAGCGCGCGCTGAATCGTTTCGTCCGGTGCGCCGTTCGGCGCAACGTTGTCGCGCAACGGCAATTCGAACTTGATGAAGTCCTGAAACACCGCCGCCAGACGCGAGCGCCAGGCGGGGATGTCGATATCGCGCAAGTCGACGCCATCGACTTCGATCGATCCCGATTGCGGGTCGTACAACCGGCACAGCAGCTTCGCCAGCGTCGTCTTGCCCGCGCCGTTTTGTCCGACGATCGCGAGCGACGAGCCGGCCGGAATGATGAGCTCGAAGCCATCGAGAATCGGCGAGCCGCCGGGATACGCGAACGTGACGTTCTTGAACCGGATCTGCCGAGCGGGCATGGCATCGGCCGATTGATGTCCGACCGGCAGGGCGCCGGCGGGCGTCATCGCGTCCTGCAAACGCAACACTGCGGCGACGGGCGCCCCAGCGCCGTGCAGCGCCCAATTGAGACCACCGAACGCAATGAGCGACGTGCCCACCGCGCACTGCGCATAGACGATGACGTCGGCAAGCGTGATCGCCCCGGACGCCACCGCGCGGGCCATCGGCCAGAAGACGGCGACGTTCGCCGCGGTAACGATGAGCAGGCTCCAGATGACGGGCCGCTCGCGCAGACGCGTCGCGTGGTACTGCAGTTCGTGGAGCCGCGTCCGGCGCTTGATGAACCGGTCGATCACCCAGCCGGCAAGACCGAACAAGCGAAGCTCCTTGCTGGCCGGCGGGTCGACGGCGAGAGTGAACGCATAGTCGGCGTCGCGCTGCGCGCTTCGCACTTCGTCTGTGTTGCGATCGAACCAGACGGCGCTCTCTCGCAGAAGATAGTGCGTCGTCATCCATGCTCCGGCGAGGACAACCGGCGCCCACCACGTGAACCGCAGCAGAACGAGCGCGGACGCGATTCCGCCGACCATTTCCACGAGCCCGCCCGCGATGAAGTCGACCGACACGTTGAGCGGGGGTCCGGTCATGCCGAGGTCGAAGTCGCGAGCGACCGTCAAATCCGCGATCAGTTTCGGATCTTCGAGGTGGCCCATTCCGGGTGGACGCACGCACGCCTGGGTCAGCCGGTCGTACAACCAGGCCGCCGTCTTGTCGCCGAGATTCGCGCCTATCGCGGAATGAATCGGCGCGAGCACTTGCAGCAACACGAAGACGACGCCGACGGCGGCAAGCGGCATCGCCAGGCTGCTGCCACTCTGTACGGCGGCCACGATGGCGCCCATTGCGATTGCGAAAATGGCCGGCAGCGCGCCGCGCAGCAGCAGCACCACCCACCAGGTGAGCGCGAGCCCTGCATCAGCTTTCGACAGAACGGCGAAGAACTTCCAATCGTCGCGGCCTCTCATTGCCATCGGCGCATTCTGCCCTAGACGGCCGCGTGGCGATTGTAAGAATTTGACGGAGAGTTAGTCGTGGACGGCGACGTGATTGCGGGACGACCGGAACTTGAGATACATCGTCGGGCTGACGCCGGCAAATTCGCGGAAGTCGTGAATGAAGTGCGCCTGATCGAAATAGCCGCATGAGATGGCGACGCTCGTCCAATCCACTTCGGCGCGATGCTCGACCGCCCCAAGGACGTGCTGAAAACGGCGCAAACGAGCGAACGCCTTTGGGGTGACGCCGACTTCGTGGCGGAACACCTCGATGAACCGTCGCTGGCTCATCCCGACATCCTCGACGATTTTGGCGACGGGCCGAGGACGCAGCGCATCGCCGAGTGCACGGACGGCGTAGCGCACTGCGCGGTGGCGAACAAAGTTGCCGCGCGCGGCGTCGATGAGCGCACGTTCGGCGATCGCAAACTTGTCAGCCGGTTTCTTCGCTTCGAACAGCGACTCGCAGACGTCATTTGCGCGACGGCCCCAGACGCTCTCGAGCGGAACGTGCAAGTCCTGGAGCTCTCCTGCCGGCATCGGCAGGAACGGAAACGCGCCGCCAGGCTTGAAGCTGACACCGAAGACCGAGAACGGGAAGGACGTGTCGAGCAGCATGGCCTTCGTGTGCACGCCAGATGCACCGCCCCAGAACGTGCCGCTCGTGTTCCACGTCACGACGATGTTCATCGCGCCGCTTGGCATGAGCAGCTCTTGCGAATGCGGCTGCGCGTAGCCTTCGGTCAGCCAGAGGAGATCCACGAACTCCGAGAGAGGAGGCGGCGGAACGTAGATATGCGTCGACACCTCAGCCTCGGGTTTTTGCGATGCCCGGCGCCGCGGCTTCCTGCGGTGTCGCGGGTTCGAGGTGATACCGCTCGAGGTGGGCCTTCAGCTGGGCGAACGCTTCGTCCGGCGTGTCCGCCCAATGGAGCAGCTCTTTGTCCTGCTCGGCAATCGCGCCCCATTCGGCCATCGGCTCTACGTTAATGACCTTTTCCCAATACTCGCGTCCGTACAGGATCACTGCGATTTTCTTCGAGAGCTTGTCAGTCTGCGCGAGCGTCAGGATTTCGAACAACTCGTCGCACGTTCCGAACCCGCCAGGGAAAATGACGAGCGCTTTGGCAAGATAGGCGAACCAGAACTTCCGCATGAAAAAGTAATGGAACTCGAAGTGCAGGCCCTCGGTGATGTAGTCGTTGGCGCCTTGCTCGAAGGGCAGTCGGATGTTCAACCCGATCGTCTTGCCGCCCGCTTCGGTCGCACCTCTGTTCGCCGCTTCCATGATTCCCGGACCCCCGCCCGAAACGACAACGAAGCGGTGGTTGTCGGCGCGAAGGGTGAGACTCCAGCTGGTCAGCCGTCGAGCAACCTCGCGGGCGTCCTCGTAGTACTTCGCCCACTCGACGTGCTTGCGGGAACGATCGAGCTCGTTCTGATACTGCGAGTCGGCATCACGCACTCCGCGGGCGCGCAGCGTCTTGAGCGCGCGCTCCGCACGTTCGCGCGAATCAACCCTCGCCGAGCCGAAAAACACGACCGTGTCCTGAATTTTCTGGTCCTTGAAACGCCGGAGGGGTTCGAGGTACTCGGACAAGATCCGGAGCGGCCTGCCTTCCTCGCTCTCGAGAAATTCCGTATCCAGGTACGCCAGCGGCTGCTGAGACATAACCGCCACTTTATCACCGGGGTATGATGATTCCCGTTTCTTCACTATGCCGAAAACCGCGTCTCCCGCTCCGGCCCTCGACGTCTCGATCGTGATCGCCGCGCCGCCTGCCCGGATTCTGAAGGCCTTTTTCGAGGTGCAGGCCCTGAACGCATGGCTGCAGGTGTCGCAAGCCGTGACGACGGCGCGCGTGCTCGGACCGTACGCGATGTCGTGGCCCGCGACCGACTTTCGCGACGAAACGCTCGGACGGCTTGGCGGCGTATTCCGCGGGACGGTGATGCAGTATCAGGCCGCGCATGGATTCTTCGTCGCGGACGTCTTCTTCCTGCCGCCCGACGGCGATCCGATTGGGCCGATGGCTTTCGAAGTCACGTGCACGCCCGAAGGTGAGGCGACACACCTGCGTGTGAACCAGCGAGGATTCGAAGAAGGCGCCCGATGGCGCCGGTATTACGAAGTGATCGGGCCCGGCTGGGATCGCGCGCTACACGCGCTCAAGGCGCTGCTGGAGCGGTGATGGATCGAACGTTCCTGCTCGCAGGTGCGATCGCCGGCTTGATCGGCGTCGGTTTTGGAGCGTTCGGCGCCCACGGCTTGCGCGAGCGGCTGTCGCCCGACATGCTCGCGGTCTTCGAGACCGGCGTGCGCTATCAGATGTACCACGCGCTGGCCCTGCTGCTAACCGCGGCGGTCGCCCCGCGCGTGGCGGGGAAAGCGATCGTCGCCGCCGGCTGGCTCTTCGTCGCCGGAATCACGCTCTTCTCAGGCAGCCTCTACGTGCTTGCGGTGACGGGCGTGCGCGTGTTCGGTGCGATCACGCCCATCGGCGGCGTGGCGTTCCTCGCCGGCTGGGCGGCGCTGGCGATGGCGGCGCTGTAGCTACGACTTGAATCTCCTCACGTCAATCACGTACTTCTTGATCTTGTAGTTCAGTATCCGCTCCGTCGCGTCGAGCAGACGCGCCGCCTTCGCGCGGTTCCCTCTCGTCGTCTTGAGCGCGTCCTGAATCAAGTCCTTTTCGTACGCGACGACCGCGTCGGCAAGCGACACGCGCGTGACGGTGCCCGACGCTTCAGCCGTCTGGAGGGACGGCGGAAGGTGATGCGCGTGAATCACCTGGCCCTCGCACATCAGGACGGCGCGCTCGAGCGCGTTTTCCATCTCGCGGACGTTCCCTGGCCAGTGATAGCTGACCAGCATGTCGATGGCGGGGGTCGAAATCCGTTTGATGCTCTTGCCGTGCTCGCGGGAGAACTTCTCGAGGAAGTGATCGGCGAGCAGCAACAGATCGGCCTTGCGGTCACGCAGGGGCGGCACGAAGATCGTGAAGACGTTGAGCCGGTAATAGAGGTCCTCGCGGAACGTGCCCTGCTGAAGCGCCTGTTCCATGTCCTTGTTCGTCGCGGCGATGAGGCGCACGTTGACCTTGATCGTCTCAGTGCCGCCCACACGCTCGAACTCACGTTCCTGCAGCACGCGCAGCAGCTTCACCTGCGTCGACAGGTTCACGTCGCCGATCTCGTCCAGAAACAGCGTCCCGCCTTCGGCGAGCTCGAATCGTCCCTTCTTCCGCTGCTCCGCGCCGGTGAACGCCCCCTTTTCGTGCCCGAAGAGCTCGGCCTCGATCAGGCTTTCGGGCAGCGCGGCGCAGCTGACCTTCACGAACGGCTTCTTCGACCGCAGGGAGTTGTAATGAATCGCGTGGGCAATGAGCTCCTTGCCCGTGCCGGACTCGCCGCGGATGAGCACGGTCGTGTTCGTCGCGGCGACCTGAGCCACCTGCTCGTACACCTGTCGCACCGGACCGCTCGTCCCGATGATGTTCGAGAAGTCGTATTTGTCGCGAAGCTCCTGCCGCAGATGCTCGTTCTCGTCTACCAACCGTCGCTTGTCTTCCTCGATCAGCCGCTGAATCTTGATGGCCTGGGCGATCATCGACGCGACGACGCCCATGAACTTCACGCTGCTCTCGAAGTCGCGTTCCGCTTTGTAGCGGAGGTCGACGCCGAGCGCACCCACGGCTCGGCGGTTCAGAAGAATCGGCACGCACACGAAGCTCAGTTCCTGATCGTCGCCTTCCGGCCGACGCGCCGCACGGTTGAGCATGGCGGGTTCGCGGCTGACGCGCGGCACCACGATGGGCTTGCCGGTTTCGACCACGCGCCCCGTGATGCCTTCGCCCATGCGGTACTGCACCGACTGCGCGGGCCGATCGAGGCCGTCGGACGCTTCGACGAACAGTTCTCCTCCGTCCCGCAGCATTGTCACCATGCTGCGAACGGCGCCATGGTGCCGCCCCAGGATTTCAAGCACCCGGTGCAGCGCCGATTTGATATTCAACGTGCCCGACAAGGCCTGACTGACTTCAAGTAGCGTCGAAAGACGGCGATGTTCGCGCCCTTGCGCGACTGCCGCCGTTGCCGCGGTCCCCTTCATCCGATGGTCTCCGTATCCTGATACATCTTTGTTGAATGCCGTAGATGTTGCAACAGATTTGTCTCTATCGCCCTCCTCCAGCATCTGCCTCGTTTCGCCGGCGTTCGTCTGAAATAAGACACTTTCGTCGATCTGTCACAGTTTAGCGACGCAAATGTCGCATCGCGTAATCGCCCAGAATTTCGGAAGTCTCAAAAACACGCCAAAACACAGCGTGTCAGACGCGATTTCGAACGCCGCACGCGAACGGCTGCATTCGTGGACTGCATTTTGCTCTCCACCTTTCGCGAAAGCAGGCAGCCATGAACGAATTGGTCGGCCGGATTCGCGCGGAGTTTCTGGAAATGCCGGGACTGCGGCTGACTGTCAGGCAGGCGTCGCGGCTGTGGGGCCTCGACGAGGGGGCGTGTCGGCGGGTGATTGATGCGCTGATTGGCGCGTCGTTCCTGCGCTGGACCACGTCAGGAGCGGTTACGCGCGCCGAAGATTGACGCGTCGCTCGAGTTCGCGCACCAGGCATTCCTCGCCGCGCGCCATCGCCCAGCGGTGGTTCGCTTCGAAAATCGGCCTGAACACGAACGACAGCCACCGCAGGAGCGGCTTCTCGGCACGAATACGCCAGTCGAACGTGATGTCGACGAGCGGGCCGCTTTGCACGAACGTCCACGTCCCTGTGCCCTCGAAATCGCCGGTCGCCGCGATCGTGAAGCCGTAGGGGAACCGCGACTCGATGACTTCGAACTCCCAACGCAGCTTGTACGGCAGCTTCCCCTTCGTCAGGAGACGAACACGTCGGCCCGTGCCGGCTGCGGTCGGCGCTCGCAACTCGACCACTTCGAGATAGACCATCGGCCACCAGCGCGGCAGGTCGAGCGGGTTGGCAAGCACCTCCGACACTTCTTCGCACGTGCTCTTGACCACCCAACGCGTGACGAACCGGTAATCATTGGTCTTATCCGGCATACGGCCGGATCCCGCGCGCGACGAACGTCGTCACGATTCGACGGCGCAGCTCGTTCGCCACTTTGTTCTGGTTGAGCGGCTGCGTCTTCAACCGGACGCGGACCACCGAAAACCCATCCGCGATGGATTCGACGCCGGGAATATCGACCCTCCCGAGCAGCAGTGGATTCCATTCGGGGTCGGTCGTCATCGAGTCGCCAATTTCGTGAACCGTCGCCATCACGCGATCGAGATGTTCGCTGTAGGCCACACGCACGTCGACGACGGCGTACGCGTAAATCTTGCTCATGTTCGCGAGCGTGCCGATCGTGCCGTTGGGAAACACCTGCACGGCGCCCTCGCCGTCGCGCAAGACAATCGTCCGCAGGTTAATCTGCTCGACGGTTCCGCCGACGCCGTTGATCTTGGCGATGTCGCCGACTCGCACCTGATCTTCGAGGATCAGAAAGAATCCTGAGATGACGTCGCGCACGAGGTTCTGCGCACCGAATCCGATCGCGAGACCGGCAATGCCCGCTCCCGCCAGGATGGGCCGGATGTCGACCGAGAGCTCCTGCAGCAGCATCATCACGGCGACAAATCCGATCGTCACCGTGACGATGCTCTCGAGAAGGCCGCTGATCGTCGTAGCTCGTCGCTGCCATTCGAGATCGGTCTTCGCGTGGCGCCGGCCGATTTTGAACTGCAGATGCTTGATGGCCAGATGCAGCACGCGAACGACGATGGTCGAGCCGACGACGATGACGAGGATGTTGACGCCGTGGAGGAGCAGCCATCCAAACGCAATCTCCGGGCTCCACCACGGGCCGTTGATACCGAACGTACGGAGCGCGAGCGACACGCTGGCGACTGCGGCGACCGCGTAGGCGAGCAGTGTGAGTGCCCGCATGACCCGCCGGGCTCGCTCTTGAATCGCGGCTTTGTTCTCCGCCTCGATGTCGAGGCGACCCACCACGCGGTATATGAGACGGCCCGCGACCCACACGAGCGCCGCCGCGCAGAGAAAAGCGACGAGGACCTCGGCGCCCGCGCGGTAGTGAAGACCAGTCATCAGAGCTTCTGGACCTTGACGTAGTTGGCGTCGGTGCGCGCCAGATCGGCGTTGACGCTCACCAGAACCACCGATGCGCCCTCGGGGACGAGGTCACGCGAGACCAGCTCACGGCCGACGTGCGCACCGGTGTCATCGACGTTGTCGCCGATGTCGGTACACATCGGCAGGACGCCCCAGTTCAGCGTGAGGCGGCGCGCGATTTCCCTTCGCCCGCAGGCCGCGATAATCGGCGCCCGCGGCCGCAGCGCGGCGAGCCTTCGCGCCGTGCTTCCCCCGCGCGTGACTGCGACTATCGCTTCGGCGTCGCCGCGACTGGCGAGCGTCACCGCGGCCTCGCACAATGCCTGCGTCTGATCGCCGCTCACGCCGATGCTGACAGCTGGACCAATCGGCTGCGCCGTTTCGGCTTCACGAATGATGGCGTCGAGCATCTGGACGGCCTTGACGGGAAACGCGCCAGTCGCGGTTTCGCCCGCCAACATAATCGCATCGACGCCGTCGTCCACCGCATTGGCGGCGTCGCTGACTTCGGCACGGGTCGGCCTTGGCTCGGACGTCATCGACTCGAGCACCTGCGTCGCCACGATGACAGGGACGCCGTGCAGCCGCGCCAGTCTGGTGATGTTCTTCTGCGCCGTAGGAACTTTTTCGAGGGGCATCTCGAGCCCAAGGTCTCCTCTGGCGACCATGACGCCGTCGCACGCTTCGAGGATCGCGTCGAGATGTTCGAGCGCTTTCGGTCGCTCGAGTTTCGCGATGAGCGGCAGATCGGGCACCCCCGCGTCCGCGACCAGGCGGCGCGCTTGAGCGATATCGTCGACGGATTGCACGAAGCTGAGCGCCACCATGTCGACGCCGAGCGATACACCCAGGCGCAAATCGTCGGCGTCCTTGACCGTTATCGCCGAGGCGGGCAGCGGTACGCCAGGCGCGTTGATGCCTTTGTGGTCGCCGATCTCACCGCCCTCGACGACGGTCGTCTGAATGTCTTTGCCGTCGGTCGAGCTCACACGAAGTTCGACGAGGCCATCGGCGATGAGCAACGAGTCGCCTGGCTTCACCGCCTTCGCCAAACCGTCGAACGTCGTCGAGATCATTCCGGGCACACAGGGCACATCGCCGGTCGTGATCCGAAGGCGATCGCCTTTCTTGACGACGATGGGGCGGCCGTCGCGTGTGGCGCCCGTGCGGATTTTCGGGCCGCCCAGATCCTGAAGAACGCCGACGTCTCGCTTCGCACGGGTTGCGGCGGCGCGGATGCGATTGTAGGCGGCCGTCTGCGACTCGTGCGTGCCGTGCGAGAAGTTGAGGCGGAAAATGTCGACGCCCGCGGCAATGAGCGCATCGAGCAACGGATCGCTGTCGCTCGCGGGTCCGACGGTCGCCATGATCTTCGTACGCCGCATGTACAATTCACCCATTATGGGTCAAATCGTTCCGGACGCCGTCGAGCAGTATCTCGCGTCGCTCAACCATCAGAGCGATGCGGTGCTGACTGACATAGCGAAAGCCGGCGAACGCGACGACTTGCCGCTCGTCGATCCCGAAGTCGGCGCGCTGCTGCGTGTCCTCGTCCTGGCGACGCGCGCGACGCGTGTGCTCGAAATCGGCACCGCCATCGGCTACTCGGGGGTGTGGATGGCGGGAGCGCTGCCGAAGGACGGCACGTTGATCACGATGGAAGTCGACGAGTCTCGCGCGAAAATCGCACGCGAGAATTTTGCCCGCGCCGGCCTCGCGGATCGGGTCAACGTGGTGGTTGGCAACGCGCAGCGGATGCTCCACAAGGTGGCGGGCCCATTCGACGTCATCTTCCAGGACGGCGACAAGAAACAGTACGGCCCCATGCTCGACACGCTCGTCGGCTTGCTCCGTCCCGGCGGGCTGCTCGTGACCGACAACGTCCTCTGGAACGGCGAGATCGTGCCTGGATTTGCGGCGAAGCCGCATCGCGATCCGTCGGACGGCGTGGCCATCGCGAAATACAACGAAGCCATCAACAGCCATCCGTCGCTTGTGACCTCCATCGTGCCGCTCCGCGACGGGGTGGCGATCTCCGTGAAGCGATAGCCGCATGACCATCGAAGCGTTCGCGCGCGCATGGCGCGCGCGCGCGATCTCGTCTCAAGCGGCCACCCAGCAATGCCTCGTGCAGATCCGCGACAGCGACGAGGCGCTACATGCGTTCACGCTGGTGACGGCTGCCAGCGCGCTGGAGCAGGCACGTCAGGCAGACCGCGAGCTGGCGGCAGGACACGATCGCGGTCCTCTCCATGGCGTCCCGATCTCGATCAAAGACCTCATCGACGTGAAGGACACCGTGACGAGCGCCGCATCCGCCGTTCGGGCGTCCGCGCCGCCTGCGGTTGCAGACGCACGAGCAGTCGCGCACTTGCGAGCCGCCGGCGCCGTCATCGTCGGCAAAACCAACCTCCACGAGTTCGCGCTGGGAACAACCTCCGAGGACTCGGCGTTTGGGATCGTCCGGAATCCATTCGACACCACGCGGTCGGCCGGCGGATCGAGCGGCGGATCCGCCGTCAGCGTGGTCACCGGAATGGCGCTCGGGAGCGTGGGCACGGACACCGGCGGTTCGATCCGGATTCCCGCGGCCGCCTGCGGCATCGTCGGCCTGAAACCCTCGTATGGCGAGGTGGACACCGCCGGCGTCATTCCTTTGTCTCCACGGCTCGACCACGTCGGGCCGCTGGCGCAGTCGGTCGGCGACGCGTGGATGCTCTTTCGCGTCCTGGCAGGGGAGCAGCGCCCTGAACCGCGCTCGCCGGCTGAACCTACCGAAATTCGGCTCAAGCTGTTACGCCAGTACTTCTGCGATCTCCTCGACGAGGAAGTGGCGAAGGTGTTCGACACGTCCATCAACAATCTGCAGGGTGCCGGTGTGCGCGTCAGCCATGCCTCTATTCCTCATGCATACGCGACCCCCGCCGTCTATTTGAAAATCGCCCCACGCGAAGCGTTCCGGCAACATCAACGGACGTTGGAGACGGCGGCCGAAAAGTACACGCCAGCAGTGCGACAACGTCTCGAGTTGGGTCGCGGCATTTCCGAGGAGGACTTCGTACAGGCACTCGAAGTACAAGCTGTGCTCCGCGACGAAGTCGACGCGACGCTCGCCGACTGCGATGCCCTCGTCCTGCCGACACTTCCAATCGCTGCCCCAAAGCTCGGAGCGGAAACGGTTCGCATCGGACATGTCGACGAATCGGTCCGCGCGCTGACGCTTCGCAACACGCAACTGTTCAATCTCACGGGGCACCCCGCCATTTCGCTGCCCTGCGGGCAAACGGCCTCCGGACTTCCTGTCGGCCTCCAACTGGTCGGGGCACATGGACGCACCGACGCCCTCGTTCGGTTTGCGCTGGGCTGCGAGGCGGTGCTTCGGCGCGGATAGCGGAGCCAGTCGCATCCTGCACTACGCTACACATCCATGGACCGAATGCCGCCGATTCCGCGAGAGCAATGGACCGAGGCGCAAGCGAAAGCGGCCGCGGAGTTCGCGCACATGCGAGGACAAGCGGTCTTCGGGCCGTTCGCGTTGATGCTGCGCAGCCCGGAAGTGATGCTCCGCGCAGCAGCAATGGGCGACTACATGCGCTATCGCACGTCGCTGGCTCCTGCGCTCAACGAATTCATCATCCTTCTTACGGCTCGGCACTGGACGCAGCAATTCGAGTGGTACATCCATCAGCCTGCGGCGCTGAAAGCGGGCCTGAGCAATGCCATCGTCTCGGCGGTCGCCGAGGGGCGGCGTCCAGAAACAATGTCGGCGGACGAAGGAGTCGTCTACGACTTCACGACTGAACTGCTCCGAACGCAGAACATCGGCGACGCCACGTTTTCCAGAGCGCGCGAGCGGTTCGGCGAGAATGGCGTCATCGACATGATCGGCGTCGCCGGCTATTACTCGTTTCTCTCGATGATGATGAATGCGGCACAGACTCCGGTGCCCGACGACTCGAATGTCCCTCCGCTTCCGTAGCGCCGCCGTCGCGGTCGCTGCTGCTCGAACGGACTAGAGGGCGAGCAGGCCTTTGGCGATGCTGGCGTAGCTGTCGACGGCAGCCTGCAGTTCCGCGATCGAAACGTACTCGTCCGCAGTGTGCGCGACGTGAATCGATCCCGGACCGAACAAGAGGGGTTGTCCCCAAGAGGAGAGAAACGGAATATCAGTCGTATATGGGAAGACCGCGCTTTCAAATCCCGGCACGACTGTCATCGTCACTGGCGGCACTTCGAGCACATGTTCGATGCGAACGCGCGACTCGAGCGACGCAATGGCGCTTCGCACGTCGGCCGCGTCGCCTACGGTGCGGAACATGATCTCCGCTTCGGCCGCGGGCGAGACCACGTTCGGCGCGACGCCGCCGCTAATCAGGCCGACGGTGTAATACGTCTTGCCGAGCAGCGGATCGTCCGGCAGAGGGAGCTGACGCAATTCGATCAACGCGTCGAGAAGCCTGTCGATCGCCGAGATCCCCAGTTCCGGAAACGACGAATGCGCGGCGCGGCCTTCGGCGTGAAGCTTCAATCTGAGGATCCCTCGAGTCGCCGCTCCGAGACGGCTTTCCGTAGGCTCACCGTTCACAAGAAAGCGGGCGCTGCCGGCGATGCCGTTCGCGATTTTCGCGCCGTCGCTCCCGCGTTCCTCGCCGACGACGAACAACAGGCCGACGCGGGTCTCGCCTTCCGCGCGCAGCCGATGCGCGGCAGCCACCTGCGTCGCCAGAATGCCTTTCGCGTCGCAGGCCCCTCGGCCGTACAGCCGGTCGCCCTCGACGCGGCTCGGAAAAAACGGAGGAACGCAGTCGATATGCGTCGAAAATACGACGAGCGGGTCACTCGCTGGATTGGTGTTCGCGACGACGTTTGTCCGATCGCCATCGACACCCTGTTCGGTGACGGAGAAGCCAAGCTCGCGTAGCTGCCGCGCGAGCCAGCGTCCTGCCTCACCTTCGCGCCCGGTTGTGGAATCGATGTCGATGAGGCCGCGGGCGAACGCTACCGGATCCACGCTTCGAGCTCCGTGCGCGTGTCGGTCCGCGAATCGCGGTACTTCACGATGACCGGCGTCGCGAGCGAGAGCTGCCACTCCGGGCCTTTGCCGCCTGTGACGGCACGGGCGCCAGGCACCACGACGGCGCCCTCGGGAATCACGAGCGGGCGATCGGCCGACGGCCTGATGATGTCGCCTTTCACGAGGTCATAGACTGGCGTCGATCCCGTCAACACTGTGCCGGCGGCAATCACCGCCCTCGATTTCACCACGACGCCTTCGTACAGACCGGTATTGCCGCCAATCAAGGCTTCGTCTTCGACGATGACAGGAATGGCGCCGACCGGCTCGATGACGCCGCCAATTTGCGCCGCCGCGCTGACGTGGACGCGCGCGCCGACCTGCGCGCACGAACCTACCAGCGCATGCGAGTCGATGAGCGAGCCCTCGCCGATGTAGGCGCCGATGTTCACATACATCGGCGGCATGCAAATCACACCCGGCGCGATGTACGCGCCGTCACGCACGGACGATCCCCCCGGCACGATTCGAACATTCGCGCCGGCCGGGTACTTCTTCATCGGCAGCGTGTCCTTGTCGAAGAACGGCCACTTGCCGTGATCCATCGACACGTCTTTCGAGTCACCGAACCTGAAGCCGAGCAGGATGCCCTGCTTTACCCATGTATTGACGCGCCAACCGACAGCAGCCGAGGCGTCTGGCTCTGCCGCTCGTACTTCGCCCGCCGACAGCGCCGCGCGAAGCCTCTCGAACGTCGCACGTGCCGATTCTTTGTCCGCCGACGGACCCGCGTCGACCAGCTGCTGCACTTCGTCGCGAAGAATCATGATTAGTTCCAGCGCTGAAGCTCGACGATGTTGCCTTCGGGATCGGCGACATAGCACCACGTCACCGTCGCGCCAGCCGATGTCGTGAGCGTTACGACGTCGCCAACCGGCGCTCCGCCTGCCGCAAGGAACTCCGCGCGCGCGGCGTCGACCGACTCGACGGCGAACGCAATATGCGAGAAGCCAGGACGGTTCACTTTCGGCGCCGGTCCATGTTCGAGCTGAGAATAGTTGAAGATCTCGAGCGTTGGCCCCGACGGATCGCCAGGCAGACGCAAGTGCATGCCCGTCAATCGCGCGCCGTTGACGCCGGTGCCCGCGTCGAAGACGGGACCTGAGTAGTCGCGCTCCGGAGGAATTGGCGTGCAGCCAAGAACGGATTCGTAGAAGGCCGCCAGCCGACGCCAGTCGCGCGCGATCAGATTCGTATGGACGTAACGCGCACCGGCGATCATCGTCTAGACGAGCGCGCCTTTGAGCAGGCCCAGCTCTTTCAACACGGCGTCGATCTTCGCCTTCGATTCCGGTTTCGGCGACACGATGGGCAGCCGGAAGACGTCCTCGATTAGACCCATCGCGGCCATCGCATACTTCACCGGGCCTGGATTGCCTTCGACAAAGTTGATCTGCATCAGGCCGACGATGCGGCTATGAATCGCGCGAGCCGCGGCGAAGTCGTTCCGCTCGGCGGCTTCGACCATCTGCGACATCTCTTTCGGAATCTGATTCGAGACGACGGAAATAACGCCGCGGCCGCCAACCGCCATCAGGGGCAGCGTCAGCGCGTCGTCTCCCGACAGCACGAGAAATTCCGAGGGCACCGATCGCAGCACGTCGCACATCTGCGAGAGGCTGCCCGATGCCTCTTTCACCCCGACGATGCTCGGCAGCTGTGCCAATCGCGCCATCGTCGGCGTCTCAATGTTCACACCGGTCCGGCCTGGGATGTTGTACAGCACCACCGGCAGCGGCGTCGCGTCCACAATGGCCTTGAAGTGCTGGACGATGCCTTCCTGCGTCGGTTTGCTGTAGTAGGGCGTGACGGACAAGAGACCGTCCGCGCCCGCCCTCTGCATCTCCTTCGCGAGCTGCACGATCTCGCGAGTGTTGTAGCCGCCGCATCCGGCAAGGATCGGCACTTGTCCTTTCGCCTCGTCGACGAGAATCTCCACCATCCGAATGCGCTCGTGGGTGTCGAGCGTAGGGTTCTCGCCGGTCGTGCCGACTGGAACGAGAAAGTGTGTGCCGTTGTCGATTTGGCGGCGGCCCAGCCTGCGCACCGCCTGCTCGTCGACTTCGCCGCTTCTGGTAAAAGGCGTCACGAGCGCAGTGCCGAGTCCTGTGAACTTCGTCCGCATAAGCATCCTTCTAGCTTCTAATTCTAGGTTCGTCGGCGGAACTCGTCCGTTTCGCGCCAACCGTCGCTGCTGAGACCGAGAACATCGTGCATCGTGAACCAGCCGCGGCGACCTTTGACCCACTTGGCTGCCAGCAGCGCCCCGCGTGCGAATGCGGTGCGGTCGCGCGCTGTGTGCGTCAGCGTAATCGTATCCGCAGGGCCGTCAAAACCAACAGTGTGCACCCCAGGGATGAACCCGGCCCGAATCGACGAGACGTCGATCGGCCGCGTGAATCCGGCCTGCTCCATCGCCTTCTTCAACTGGAGCGCCGTGCCAGACGGCGCGTCCTTCTTCGTGTTGTGGTGGGCTTCGTTGAGCCATGCGCCGAATTCAGGGTGCGGGGCAAACAGGGCCGCCGCTCTCGCGACGATCGCTTCAAACACCACGACGCCGGTCGAGAAGTTCGGCGCCGCCACGACCCCCGCTGCAGTGTCGGCGACGGCTCGCCTGACCGCTGGTTCGTCCTTCTGCCAGCCCGTGGTGCCGATGACCACGCTGATGCCGCGCCCGACGAGCACCGGCACATTCTTGACCACGGAGTCGGGAGTGGAGAAATCGACCGCGACATCAACGCCGTTCCATCGATCCGATGCGGGACCGTCCTTCCCATCAGACAACTGCGGATCGATCCGGCCGGCGACTTCGCAGCCGAATTCCGGCGCGAGGTCCTCGATCATGTGTCCCATCTTGCCGTAGCCGACCAGCAGAATGCGCATCAGCTCACCGCTCGAAAAACGCGCCGTGCAGCCGCGTCATAGCGTCGGTCACGTCGGCGTCGTGCAGCACGAAGGTGAACGTCCGCCGCGACGATGCCTGCGACACGAGCCGCAGCGAGATGCGGTCGAGCGCGACAATCGCTCGCGCAAACACGCCGGGATCGTCGTGGAGACGGTCGCCGACGACGGACACAATCGCCATGTTCGGTTCGATCGAGACCTCTGAAAACGCGCTCAGTTCGCGGACGATGTCGCCAATTCGCCGGGGATCGTCGACCGTCACCGAGACGCTCACTTCCGACGTGGTCACGACGTCGACGGCCGTCTTGAACCGCTCGAACACTTCGAACAGCCGGCGGAGGAAGCCGTGCGCCATGAACATCCGCGTCGAGGTGATGTCGATGACGGTCACGTCGCGCTTGCACGCGAGCGCCGCCAGGTGCCCGTCACGCCGCGCGTCCGAAGTAATCAGCGTACCCGCATTCACGGGCTGCCGCGAGTTGAGAATGCGAACGGGAATGTTTTTGGACACGGCTGGAAGAATCGTGGCTGGGTGGAGGACTTTCGCGCCGAAATACGCGAGCTCTGAGGCTTCGGCGAACGACAACTGCGGGACGACACGCGGCGATGGCACGACCCGCGGGTCGGCCGTCAGCATGCCGTCGACGTCGGTCCAAATCTGGATTTCGCCGACGTCCAGGCATGCTCCGAAAATCGCGGCCGAGTAGTCGGATCCACCGCGGCCCAGCGTCGTGGTGACGCCGGCGCTCGTCGCCGCGATGAACCCTCCAAGCACCGGCACTTCCTGTCGCGCGACGATCGGCGCGAGCACGTCCTGAGCGCGGCGGCAGGTCGCGTCCATCTGGGGCACCGCGATCGTGTGGTCTTCGTCGGTGACGAGCACCTGCCGTGAGTCGACCCACACACCTGGCAGGTTCTGCTCCTGAAATGCTGCGGCGACGATCCGGCTGCTCGCCAGCTCGCCGGTCGCGACAATCAAATCGTGGTTGGCCGGCGTCACCCGCTTCGACGCGGCCATCGCCGCGACGCGGCCGCCGAGCTCGGCGAATTGTGACGTGAGTGCCTTGACCAACTGCTCGCATCGCTGCTGCGTCGTCAACGCGCGCGCGATGGCGAGATGACGCTCGAGCAGTTCGACGACGAGCGCCGCGGCGTTTTCGGCATCGCCGGTTCGGGCGAGATCGGCGGCGCGAATGAGACCATCGGTGACCTTCGAGAGGGCCGACACGACGACGACCGGTGGCTTTCCGGATTTCGGCTGCGACTGCCATTGCTTGCGCACGATGTTGACGACGCGCGTCATCGCGTCCGCATCAGCGACCGACGTGCCGCCAAATTTCATGACCACCGAGTCGACGCTCACAGCAGGCCTTCTTCGCGCATCAGCTCCGCGTTCAGAATCGCGGCACCAGCCGCTCCGCGGATCGTGTTGTGCCCGAGGGCCACGAACTTGTAGTCGAGCACAGGGCAAGCACGCAGCCGGCCGACGCTGACGGTCATTCCGCCGCCGCGGTTCACGTCGAGCGCGGGCTGCGGCCGATTGCGGTCGGCGAGATAGACGACGGGCTGCGGCGGAGCAGACGGCAGCTGGAGTTCTTGTGGACGTCCACGGAAGCAGTTGAAGGCGTCGATGATCGCGTCGGGGGTCACCTTCTGCTCGAGTTGCACGGACGTTGACACCGTGTGTCCGTCGCGGACCGGCACGCGTGTCGCCGTGGCGCTCACAACGACTGGGTGCCCTTCGATTGCGCCGTTCACGACGCGACCGAGGATCTTCTGGGTTTCGGGCTGAAACTTGTCCTCTTCGCCGTCGATGAACGGGATGACGTTGCCCAGGATGTCCCACGACGCGACGCCGGGATAACCGGCACCCGAGATCGCCTGCAACGTCGTGACCATCGCGGTCCGCAACCCGAACTGCCGCAGCGGAGCAAGCGCGAGCGTCAAAGCGATGACCGAGCAGTTCGGATTCGTCACGATACGGCCCTTCCACCCGCGCTCCGACTGTTGCCGGTCGAGCAACTTCAGGTGATCGCCGTTGATCTCCGGGATCATCAGCGGGACCGTCGAGTCCATGCGGTAGTTCTTCGAGTTGCTGATCACCAGATGGCCTGCGCCGGCAAATGCTTTTTCGATGTCGCCGGCGACGGAAGAATCGAGACCGGAGAACATCACTTTCGGAGCGTTGCCCGGCGCAGCCGTCTCGACGACCATCTTCGAGACGTCCTCCGGCAGCGCCGCAGCGAGACGCCACGCCGTCGCCTCGGCGTACGCCTTTCCTTCGGACCGCTGGCTTGCACCGAGCCACGTCACTTTGAACCACGGGTGGTTCGCCAGCAGCGCGATGAACTGCTGGCCCACCATTCCGGTCGCTCCGAGAATTCCCACTTCAATGCGCGCCATCATGAATCCTTCGAGACAAAAAAAATGCCGACGGAGGCTTTAGGCCTGCGTCGGCGGTGTTTCGCTCGCGATGCGATTTCGATCAGTCCTGATTACGCCCGAGCACAACTTCCCCGACGCGGCACGCCCGCTTTCGCGGGCTGCGCTTGATGCTCTTCTGCGCGTCGAAGGACAACTGCATGAGCCGATGAGTATAGCATTGAAGCTGAGTGCTGCAAACTGCGTTTCATGCCTGGGAGAAACGTCTCGCGTCCGCCACCACCGACCGCGTGGTACGCAAGTTCGATTGGGGCCTCGATTGGATCTCCGGCGATACGGATGTGCGCGGCTGGGTCGAACGCGTCATGCGCGACACGGACTGCTTTTTCACGCCACCGCCGACGACGGACTACGCGCTTTCGGCGCCGTCGAGCGACGGCGATCGGCTGCTCAGATTTCCAAGCGCGTTCGTCACACCCCATCGTGAGAACAACACCGTGTATTGCCGCTACTTCCAAGCCCGGCCCAAGAACGGATCGGGTCGCGCCGCAGTGCTCGTGCTGCCGCAGTGGAACGCGGACAACGGTGGACACGTCGGCTTGTGCCGGTTGCTCAACTGGAATGGAATGAGCGCGCTTCGGCTAAGCCTGCCCTATCACCATCAACGCATGCCGCCGGAGTTGCATCGCGCCGACTACATCGTGTCCTCGAACATCGCTCGCACCGTGCAGGTATGCCGGCAGGCGGTGCTCGACGCGAGGCGCGCAGTCGCCTGGCTCGCCGAAGCGGGCTACGAACGGATCGGCATTCTGGGGACGAGCCTGGGATCGTGCCTCGCCCTGCTGACGACGGCCCACGAACCGCTAATCCGCGCCGAAGCGTTGAATCACATCTCGCCGTACTTCGCCGATGTCGTCTGGCGTGGACTGTCAACCGAACACGTCCGGCGGGGCCTCGACGGGCACGTCGAACTGGATCTGCTCCGCGAGCTGTGGAAGCCGATCAGCCCTCGCTGGTATCTCGATCGTTTGCGCGACCGGCGCAGCTTGCTCGTCTACGCGAAGTACGACCTCACCTTTCCCGTCGATCTGTCTGAAGATCTGGTTCGTGAATTCCGGGAGCGGCGGGTGCCGCACGAAGTCAGCGTCTTGCCGTGCGGTCATTACAGCACCGGCAAAACACCGTTCAAGTACTGGGACGGGTGGGTGTTAACGCGGTTTCTGAAGAGAGCGTTGGTGGACTAGAGATATCTCAGCAAGCCACGTAAGGCGTTGACGAGCACCTGCGCCAGGTCGCGGACCAATGGCGACACGTCACCTTCATTGATGGCGTTGACGACGTTGACCGGATTGGTGAGGAACAGCCACACGGTGCTCGCAGTCAGCAGGACGCTGACGACAGCGATGGCACCGAAGAGGCTGGCGCTCCAGCGTTGAAGCGAACGCATTAGCAACTAATACGATGGGAACGCATCCAGGGATGCGGGACCGGTTCAGAACCCTTTAGATGCTATCAGGCGACAGAAGTTCCGGGGCGCCGAGTTCCAGCCGTCCGAATTCCTCACTCGAGGCATCGACATCCCCGACGACGAGCGCTGTCAGGCGCGACGGATCGAGATGTCGCGCGGCGGCCTGCGTCACCTCGTCAGGCGACAGCGCTTCGATTCGGGGGACGAACTCGCTGTAGAAATCTTCAGGAAGGTTGAACAGCGCCATCTGCGCCACCGCACGCGCCAGCTGATCGCAGGTTTCGAAGTTCTTCGCGTAGCCGCGGGTCAGCGCGGCGACGCCCACCGCGAGCTCCGACGCGGACACCGGACGCGCCTTGCGGATGTCGGAGATCTCCTTCATCGATTCGCTGATCGCCACCGCAGTGGCCGCCTTGTCGACGCTGACGCTCAACAGAAACGGACCCGGAGATCGGCGGAACTCGAACGCAGTGCGGACGCCATACGTGATGCCTTTTTCTCCGCGAAGATTGAGGTTCACGCGGCTGACGTACTGACCGCCGAGCACCATGTTCGCGGCAACCAGCGCATGGTAGTCCGGAGTCGACCTCGAGACCGCGACGTGGCCGAGGCGCAGCTCTGACTGCGGCGCGCCTGGCCTCGCGATGACGTTCAAGCGCGGCGGCACAGGCAAAGGGACGTCGGCTCGAACCAGCATCGACGGTCCGCCGTTCCAGCTGCCAAAGGCGGCATCTGCCAGCGTCCGAATCGCGTCGTGGTCGACATCGCCGACCGCGACGAGCGTCGCTTCGCCAGGGCGGAACGTGCCCTGATGAAAGGCACGGATATCGTCGACCGACATCGAATTGAGCGACGCCTCGCTCCCCAGCGGCGTGTGCCCGTACGGCGCATCGCCAAACAGCAGGCGCATGAACACGCGCTCGGCGATCGCGCCCGGCATGTCGCGCAGTTGCACCAGCCGGTTCAAGCGCTGCCTCCTGACGCGATCGAAATCCTCCGCGCGCAGCGCCGGACGCACCACGATGTCGGCCAGCAAATGCAAGGCACGCTCGGAGAACCGGGTGAGCGACGAGACGCCAAGGAGAATCGCATCGGCGCCCACGTCGACTCCAAGCTGCGCGCCGATTCGTGCCAGCTGCTCGCTGATCTCGAGTGCCGACCACGAGCCGCTCCCCTCGTCCAGCATGTCGGTCGTGAACGCCGAGAGTCCCTCGCGTCCGACCGGGTCGCTCGCCGCGCCGTGCTGCACCACCAGGAGGAACTCGGTGATCGGCACTTCGTCGTGACGGGCTGTCCACACGCCGAGACCATTCGCCATGGTCGACTTGATGACGTGTGGAAACGTGAAGCGCGGCACCGGCCGCAGAGGCGGAAGCTGAGAACGATCGACGCCGTTGGCGTCGGGCGTCATGACACCGCCACCGGACCGGAGTCGGGGATCGCGAGATCGAGACGGCCCCGCGGGACGATGCTGAGCGACACACGACGCGCCTCGGAGACGTAGCGCCTGACGCTGTCCTGCAACGACTCGCGCGTGACGCGCGCGTAGCGTCCAAGATCTTCTGCGAAGTAATCGGGCCGGCCCAGATACGTGTTGTATGCGTTGAGCTGGTCGGACTTGCCGCCAAATCCTCCGACGGTCTGCAGCCGCTGCACGAACTGCGTCTCGGCCTGCACGCGTCCTCGCTCGATCTCGACGTCGGTCGGTCCCTCGCCGGCCAGCTTCGCGACCTCCTCCAGAATCGCGTCGTTCAGTTCCGAAAGCGTGTGTCCCGGCGCCGCCGTCGCCGACATCTGCACGAAACTCGACATCTCACGCGAGCTTTGCGACGCGGACACGTCAGTAGCGATTCGATCCTGGTAAACGAGGCGCCGATAGAGCCTCGAGGTCTTGCCGTGCGCCAGAAGGTCCGTCGCGAGATCGAGTTCAGCATCGCCCGGCGCAAACATCGCCGGCGTCAACCACGCAAGGTAAAGCCGAGGCAACTCGACGCGATCTTCGAGCACGATGCGACGGTCGTCGTCGAGCGATGCGATCCGCTTGACCCGCGGTACGGGAGGCCCAGGCGCGATCGGTTCGAAGTACGCGCGCACCAGTGCGAGGGCCGAGTCGGCGTCGAAATCGCCGGCCACCGAAAGCGACGCATTCGCTGGATGATAGTACTTGCGGAAAAACTCGTGCGCTTCGTCCACCTTCGCGGCGTTCAGATCCGCGATTTCGCCGATCGTCGTCCAGTGATACGGATGATCGTCCGGGAACAGCGTCGCGAGCATGGCCATCGACGCCAGGCCGTACGGACGGTTCTCGTAGTTCTGCCGCCGCTCGTTCAAGACCACGTCGCGCTGATTCAGGAACTTCTGTTCCGTGAGCGCCGGAAGGAGATATCCCATCCGATCGCTCTCCATCCACAGCGCCAGCTCGAACGCACTCGCGGGCACTACTTCCCAATAGTTGGTGCGGTCCGCATTTGTCGATCCGTTGAGCGAGGCTCCCGCCGCCTGGAGTGGCTGAAAGAAGCCGCTGTCGTGGTGCTGCGACCCCTCGAACATCAGATGCTCGAACAGATGCGCGAAACCGGTGTGACCGGGCGTTTCGTTCTTCGATCCGACGTGGTACCAGATGTTGACAGCGACGATCGGACACCCGTGCGCCTCGTGCAGCAGCACGTCGAGTCCGTTGGCGAGTGTGTGCTTGCTGAACGGGATGTCCAGCGCGCCTACCTCACGACAGTCAGCGGAATGGTGGGCTGCTTGTACGCGGCGATGGACACCTGGGCGGCTGCGCGAGCGGCGACCTCGACGATGGCCTTTGCGGCCGGCGCGTCCGGCTCGCTGATAAGCAGCGGAACGCCCGCGTCGCCGCCCTCACGGATCGGTTGATAAATGGGAATTCCGCCGAGAAACGGCACACCGAGTTCCTGCGCCATTCTCTCCCCACCCTTTTTGCCGAAGATGTCTGACTCGTGGCTGCAGGTCGGACACACGAAGTAGCTCATGTTTTCCACGATGCCAAGCGTGGGAATGTTGAGCTTCTTATACATCGCCACGGCTCTACGGCTGTCTGCGAGCGAGACTTGCTGCGGCGTCGTGACGACGATGGCACCGGCGACTGGAACCGTCTGGCTCAAACTGAGCGCGACGTCGCCTGTGCCGGGCGGCATGTCGATGACGAGGTAGTCGAGATCCACCCACCGCACTTCGCGGAAGAACTGCTGCAACGCGCCGTGGAGCATCGGCCCGCGCCAGATGATCGGCGCATCGTCGCCGGTCATGAAACCCATGGAGATGACTTGCAGGCCATATTTTTCCGCCGGCAGGATCTTCTGCCCGTCGGTCGTGAGCTGCGACTTCATGCCGAGCATGATTGGCACGTTCGGCCCGTAGATGTCGCCGTCGATGATGCCAACGCGTCCGCCAGCCTTCGCCAGCGCGATCGCGAGGTTGACGGCGACGGTCGTCTTGCCTACGCCGCCTTTGCCGGCGCCAACAGCGATGATGTTCTTCACTCCACGCAATGGGGCACGCCCGCCTTCACCTCCGATGCCGGTGGCGCGCACGCTTGCGGTCATGTTCACGTTGACGTCGGTGACGCCCGGGATCGCCAGCACAGCCGCGCGAGCTTGATCGCGCATCTGATCCTTGACCGGACAGGCGGGCGTCGTGAGCTCGATGCTGAAGGCGACCTTGCCGCCGCTGATGTTGAGATCTTTGATGAAGCCGAGGCTGACGATGTCGCGATGAAGGTCGGGGTCCTGGACGACCTTGAGGGCATCGAGAACGCGCGTCTGTTCAACGGCCATAATTCATCAAGAATACCGTACGCCGAACAGCGCTTTCCCGCGTTCGTTCAGCAGCACCCAAAGGGCGTAAATGCCAAGCGGCGTGCCGAACGGCAGCAGGATCAGATCGATGGATGCGGCCACAATGGCAAGCATCCGCGCCCGCGGGCTGCGCTTGCGCAACGGCAGACCAATGAACACGTGCGTCGTTCCCCACAGCATCGCAATGACCGCGAGCGTGATAAATGCTCCGGCAGTGAGACCGGCCGCCACCTGCGCGCTGCCGTTGTCCGATGTCGCGAGCGACGCGGCGCCGATGCCGAGCGCGAAAGTCGAGACGCCGACGATGGCCGTCAGGGCGCCCCACACGACGAACAGGATGGCGACGAACTCGACGTGAGTCGTCATCCTTCTACCTTGATCGAGCTCACACGAGTGACGGTTGGATGGCGATGCGGACGTTCACGCGCACGGATCCGGTGTGCGGAGAGGTGACGCGAAAACGGAATGTGGCGCCGTCGGTGACGCCGGGAGGCACCGCGACGCTGACGGTGTGATGGAACAACGCTTCGCCCGACCCGGCACATTGGAGGCACGGCTCGGCCCACGATTCGCCGCGGCCGCCACAGCACGGGCACGCGCCGCGAATCGGGACGACGAGAGGCATCACGCGGCCGTCGAACGCCTCACGAGGCGATAGCGGCAGCTCGGCTTCGAACAGATCGTGCGCCGGCGACTCGCCGAGAAACGCATCCCGCATCCGCTCGACCACACGTCCGGCCGACGGAAAGTCGATCGCGATCTCGTCGGCGAAGCATTCGTACGCCACGTTCGTACGATAGGAGCGCGGTCGCGCGATGTCAAGGTTGTGTTAGTGTGCTCGCACGTGTATGGCGACGAAAGAATGTCCGCTGTGCGGCACGACGATGCAGTTGAAGGAATCGACTGCGACCGTACAAACTCCCGGCAACCCCAAACCCACCACGCATCCGCTGCGTGAGTGGGTGTGTCCCGAGTGCGATTACTTTGAAGAAGCCGGAGAAGAAGAATAAGAAGGCTTAGCGTGCGCCGATCGTCAGCAGGACTTCCTTCCGTAGCGTCTCTTCGAACTCTTCGAAATTCAGCGCCGTTTCACATTCGTCGCACAGCACCTCGAGCACCGTGGGACGATCTTCATCCGACACTTCGACGCGGCCGTCTTCCAGGTGCACGACGTGCATTTGGAGGGTCTTCACCTGGAAATTCCGGTCGTTGCCGCAGTTCGGACAAGTCAGTGTCACCGATAGGACCTCCAAAATCTTGATTCTATGGGATGGCCGCGCCGACGCAAAGCAATTTATTTTCTGCTAAGTTTGTGCGCGCAATGACACAAGCCGGAACGTATGAAGTGCACAGCGAGGCACGCGGCGCGCACTGGGTCGCATGGATCACCAGAGGCGGCAGCGTCAAGCCCGAGCGCTCGGTCGTCCTCGTCGGCGCCACACAGGCCGAGGCGGAAGACGCGGCCCGGCAGTGGGCCGATTCACAGCTGTAGGGGTTCTCCCGCCGCCACGAACCGCGATTTGACCGCCGGCGGCAGCACTTCGCCGAGGCTGCCGCGGCCCGGCTTGAACGCTCCGTCCTTCACCACCGCAGCCAGAAACAGTCGATCGCGCGCCCGTGTCAGCGCGACATAAACCAGCCGCTTTGTTTCTTCACGTTCGCGGGCGGTTGCGTCCTCGTCGGCTTCGGATTCGAAGTCGCCAATCGATACCGACGCCGTGTCGAAGCCGTCGACCGTGACGCGGATCGGCGCCCTCGGGCCACCGGTGCCGCGGTTCATGTTCACGACGAACACGACCGGGAACTCGAGACCTTTCGCGGCGTGGACGGTCATCAGATTGACCGCGTCGAGCGCGTCGATCGCCGCGTTCGATTCGTCGCCGACGGCGAGGTCGTCGAGGAACTCGGCAATCCGAGCGAGCGTCGCGTAGCCGCGGTTCTCCGCCTTCCGAATCAGCGCCCGCAGCTTTTTCACGTTTTCTCGCGCCTGCGCGCGACGAGGACCGCGCATTTCGTACGCGTACGCGGTTTCTCTGAGAATGGCGTCGAGCAGCTCGGACGGCGTCAGCCGGTCCACCCACGAAAGCCATCGCGGCAACGCCGCTCTCAGCCGGCCGACGACCTCGCGATCTTCCGCGTCGAGTTGATCGAACACAAGCGGCAGCGTGGCGTTCGTCAGCGCGTCGGCATACTCGGGACCGAGCGCGACCAGAGCTGGATCCGACACTCGCACGAACCGCGAACGCAGCAACGAGACGGCTCTGAGACTCGACATCGGTTTCGCGAGGTAGCGCAACAGCGCGACCGCATCCTGAATCTCGTCCGCTTCGAAGAAGCCAAGTCCCTTGTAGACGTACGTCGGGATCCCGAGCCGATCGATCGCCGCTTCGTATTCACGATGGCTGTCACGCGATCGAAACAGGACCGCGATGTCGGCGGGGCGAACGGCTCGAGCCACGCCGGTCTTGGGATCTCTGACGATCGCGCCTGAAGACAGCAAGGCGGCAATTTCCTCGGCAACGCGGTTGGCGGCAGCTTCGAGCGTAGGCGCGGCCAGAAATGTCACGGCCTCCCCGTGCCTCTCGTCGTCGACCGGGAACTTGTCTTTCTCGTCGTAGCGAAACGCGTCGCGCCGCTCCGCGTTGGTTGTCTTTGCGATCTCGGCGAACAGCTCGTTCACGAACGCGAGCAGCTCCGGAACGGCCCGGAAGCTGGTGGAAATCGCCTGACGCGGCTGACCGTCAGGGCGAAGCGCCGCGACGAATCCGGCCGCCTCGTCGAGCACCGCGACTTCGGCGTCGCGAAACCCGTAAATCGATTGCTTGCGATCGCCGACGACGAAGATCGAGGGCGCCAGCGCGTCTTCGGAGGCGCCGAACCCCTCGCCCCAGCTGCGAACGAGCAGCGAGACGAGCTCCCACTGCGCGCGGTTGGTGTCCTGGAACTCGTCCACCAGCACGTGTTGATAGCGAGCCTCGAGCTTGTAGCGGCTCTGCGAGAACTCCTCCATCTGCTTCAGGAGGTCGACGGCGCGCTCGAGCACCCCGGAGAAATCAAGAACCGCGTACGACTCCAACGTCTTGTGGTACTGCGCCAGCGACAACCGGAACAGCCGCCACACGCCCCGCGAAAGAATCACATTGAGATCGCGGCGGAACGCGCGCACTGTCTGCTCGACCGCCGGAGCCAGGGCTTCGACACTCTCGCGGTGACGCTTCCAGCCAGCGTCGGACGCGCAATGTTCCTTCTTGAATTCCGACGCCCCGAACCCGCGAGCCTTCCGCGGCGATCCGTCCTGCGTGAGGAAGTACCCGCGAACGCGATCGACCAGCATCCGGAATGCCGCCTGGTCCGGCTCGTGTGCGTAGTCATGCGCGGCGCGCCCGCAAAGGGCGCGCACGTCCTCGGCGAGCATCGCGAACTGCGGATGACCGAGCGGTCCCTCCCGCAGGAACGCCTCGAGTCCACCCGGCGCGGCGCCAAGTGCATCGGCAAGGCGACGCGACGCCTCGGCACAGGCGCCGTCCAGCGTCAGATCCTTCGGACCCGACTGGAGAAACCGACGAAGCACATTCGTGGCGACCAGCCGCCGATCGAGCAGTGCGGCCATTCCTTGCCGCAGCCGTCTCTCCCGCAGCTGAATGAACACCATCGCGACATCCGGATCGGTTTGGGCGAGGTGCCGGCCGATCCGGAGCGACCGGTCCAGCGACTCGCCGATCAGTCTCGGAATCTGTGTCTCGTCGGCGAGATCGAATCCGGGCTCGACGCCGGCTTCGAGCGGAAACTCTCGGATGAGGGAGAGACAGAACGCGTCGATCGTCGAGATCGCGATGTCGCCGAGATGCTCGCGCAGTTCCCTCCACGTCGCCGCCGACAGCTGCGACGTGCGACTCGCCTCCTTCAGCCGTTCGACGATGCGCTGGCGCATCTCCGACGCCGCCTTTCGAGTGAACGTGATGGCGAGAATCCGCTCGGGCTCGACCCCGGCGAGCAGGAGGTTGACGTAGCGCTCCACGAGCACGCGCGTTTTCCCAGTACCGGCCGACGCCTCGAGGACGACGTTCTGGGTAGGGTCGACGGCGGCGCGCCGCGCGTCAGCGTCAAACATCGCCGACATAGTCCTTCCGGCAAACCGCGCCGTAACTGCAGAACCCGCAGAGGAAGACGTCCTCTGGCGTCGGCGGAAACTCTCCGCGCTCGATGCGATCCACCGCGTCAATGAGCTTCTGCTGCGCATCCGCCAGCACTTGCGCCCGATCGGAACGCGCCGTGAACAGCGGCGTCACGCGTTTGGCGCCGCGGAAGGCGATGTAGGCCGCTTCTCCGAGCGTCCACTCGCGGCCGCCGTGCGACTTGAGCCGCTGTTCCGCGCAGAGTCCGTAAATCGGCAGCTGCAGCGCGCGCGATTTGCTCGGCGCCGAGGAGAGCTTGTAGTCCACCAGACGCAACGTGCCGTCTTCGAGCAGGTCGATCCGATCCGCGACACCCCTCAGCGCAATGTTTCGTGGACCATTCGCCCCGGCGAACTCGAACTCGCCCTTCAGCCGATATTCGAGGAGCCGCTCGCGAACTGGCGTCGGGCGCTCGGCTTCCATCTGGAAGACCACTTCTCCCAGACCTGCGGCGACGGGCGATCCGAGCAACCGGGTGCGCTCGAGGGCGCCTTCGGCGTCGGGGAGCAGCCGCACTTTGTCTTCAACGACCGTCGCGAACAGCGCGCGCGCATCTGCGAGGTTGTCGGCCGTGATACCCCTATGGCCGCCGTCTTGCCACGCCTTGAAGAACGCTTCGAAGACAGCATGGACGAATTGGCCCTGCGTCTTCGGGTCCATCACTTCTTCTTCGTCGCGCTCCTCCTCCAGCTTCAGCACGTACCGGGCGAAGTATTTGAACGGGCATGTCAGGTAGCTCTCGACAGCGCTCACCGACAGGGGCACGGGCGTCTGTGGACCGGCCTCGCCGTGGAAGCGCGCCTCGCGTCCGTCGGCACGGCGAGCGCGCATGGCCGCCCATTCTCCGGCGTGAGGGTCGAGCCGCTTGACGTCGAGCGGCTCGAGCGACAACGCTTCGTCCGCGAAGATGCGTTCGGTCGGTGGACTCCATTCCAGGCGCGTCAGCGCCAGCCCGCCGACGTCGTCCAACAGCGACGACGGCTCGACGAGCGCTTCGTCGTCGAGCGTGAAGGTCGAGACCGCGACGTGCCGCAGCGCGGATGTTGCCAGGTCGAGAAAATTGGCGGTCGAGGCGCTCCGGCGGTCGCGCTCCGAAGGCCATCCGAGCGCGGTGAGCACGCTCGGCGCGTAAAAGATGTTGCGTTTCGTCCGTGCCGGCCACTCGCCTTCGACGAGGCCTACGAGTGTGATGTCGTCGAACTCTCCAAACCTTGCGGCCCGCGAGTCCAGCAGCTGGACGCCTTGCGGCGCTGCAACGGGCGCGAACGTCGCCTCCTCGATCCATCGCCGGATTTCTGGAGCAAGTTCGTCGATCGTCAGCTCTCTATCGCCGTGTGAGGCGTATGCGGACGCCATCCCGCGGAGAATCTCGGCGATCGCCGTTCGTCCGCGCGCCGCCCGAGCGTCCGCGTTGTCGGCGTGAGCCATAAAGAACGCCAGAAGTCGCGTGACCTGACCCGAGGCGGGTGCCTTCCCGAGGAGCGGCAGCAGTGCGTCTGCGGCGGACACGGCCGCGGTGAACGCAGGGTTGTCGAGATCGAGCGCGCGCAGCGCGTCGAATTCACCAAAGTAGCGAGCATCGAGCATCGACGCGTCCAAGTCGGCCAGATGTTCGCGCGACCTTGATTCTTCCGGTTCGAAGCTGAAATGGGGCGAGGCGAGGAGCGCAAGCGTCGCATCGCGCGTGAACTGAGACGAGACGAATTCGATGACGAGGTCGAGCGCCGCCGCAACCGGCTCGGCGGCGAGCGGAAGGGCGTCGGTCGTTTGATACGGCACGCCCGCGCTGCCGAACACCTCGCGCGCGAGATAAAGGTACGGCAGCGGGCGCTCGAACACGACCGCGGTCCGATCGAGGTCGCCACCCCCGGACATCGCTCGCCGCACGACAGCGACAAGCTCCTCCTCGCGATCGCGGCTCACGGGTACGACCAGCTGCCGCGGAAGGGCGGCCCGGTCCACGCCGAGCGAGGCTGCGTCAATTTCGTCGAGCCCGGGCAACCAGTCGTGGATCCGTTGATGAAATCCGGAATGGAGTACGCGTTCTGTGGCCACGATGTCGATCCGCTCGAGACCGTTGATACGCGTCAGGAGATCGAAGTCGACAGCTGCCAGACCGTGTGCGTCGGCGATCCAGTCGCCGACCGCGACCACGAGATCGGTCAAGGGACTCGCCGGGACCGTCGCGATGAGATGTTCTCGGAGCGCGTGTTCGTCGACGCCGCCGCTCTGGCTCAGCCGGCTCTCGTACTCATGAAACGCCGCGGCAAGAAACCGCGTCTGCTGGAGGAGCCGGATCGCTCCGCGGTCGTCGTCGCCCTCCAGACGCTGGCCGAGAAGCTCCTCGAACCTCTGCACGCTCTGCCGCTGTCGGCGGAGTTGATCGTAGAAACGCAGCATCTCCGCGATCAGCCCGGGCCGCAGATCGAAGGGCGGCACACACCCCGACGCGACCGAACGCGATGCAGCAGATCGAAGCAGCACCTCTCGCTCGCAGGTCGTCAGCAGCCGACAGGACGAGCCGAGCCGGTCATTGAAACTGGCATAGAGCTCGTCGCGTGTCAGCAGTTCGGGCCGCGGCCCATCTTCGATGGCCGACAGTGTGAGACCAAGCTGATACGCCGCACCACGCGTCGGCACGACGACAGCCGCGGAATGGAAAAGATCGCGAGGCGCCTGCGCGGCAAGCACTGTGATAGTGCGACGGAAGGCGCGTAGATCCGGAACGCGGACCAGCCTGGTCCGCCTGGGTGTAATCACTGCAGTTGGGGCCGTCTCAGCGCTTTCTGGATGTCCGCTCTCGCCTTCGTGCCCAGCATCAATGCCCCGGCCGCTGCAGACGACGCGTCCCACGCGCGCGCGAGATTCTCGGACAAGGTCGCTTCGCGCCGAATAAGCGCCGCATTCATCGCCAGGTTGACGGCGCTGATGAACGCGGCATGTGCATCGGCAAGTTCGGTGGGAGGCTTGACCGACCCGGCCATCGCCGCGACAACTTTCGTCGCTCGCTCGAGCAGATTCAAGGTCCCCGGCGGCGTGCCGGCCAGCGACTTGATGTCTTCGAGCGCCGTCTTCAGAGTCGCGAACTGGTCGAGCGACGCCTGCATTGCCGTTCGGTACTCGGCGAGCACCGGCGCGCGCAACGCCCAGCGATCGCGCGCCAGCTGCAGCCGCCGCGCGGCATCGAGCTTCGCCTCGATATTGGATACGAGGGAGGAGACGACGTCCGGACGGGCGTTGCCGAGCATGTCGTCGTTCGTGTGGACGCGCACGATGAGGCGCTCGAGCGCATGGACGTCCCCTTCGCGCGCGCGCACGTCGGCGATGCGCAGAAGCCGCTGGCTGAGCGAGCGATAGCTGCGGTCGAGGCGCACTTCGGTCGCGACAGCGGCGTTGATGCTTGCACGCGTCGCTTCCGCCCAGTCGAACGGGATCGTCGTGTCGTTCGCCGCCTTGCTCCGGTCGAGCTCGGCGAGCGCAGACTTGTAGAGCTGGACGCGATCGAACGACGATTCCGACGATCTGGCGGCCACGAGCACTTGCTCGATCGATTCTCGGAGCGTCGGGGGCGGCAGCAGCGGCTCGAGTACGGGTGGCGGGCTCGAAAACGCCACGAGATTGAACGCGAACTGCCCACGAGAGGCTGATGAAGCCGGTTGTGTCGACGTTCGGAGGTCGGCGATCGCGGCGTCGAGCATGGAGACGAGCTGGTGGACGTCGTTCTCGCGGTAGTTGAAATGTTCGCCGGGCCAGCTCACCAACGCTCGTCGAGCGGCCTCGACCAACTCGAGTCGCTTCGCGGCGTCGCCCGTCTGGCCGACCGCGTTCAGCGTCTGCGCGACCTGGTTCGACACGTCGATATAGTCGTTTTCGGCCTGCGTTTCGAGGTAACGGCCCGACCTCGCCGACATCGCATAGCGCTCGGTGCGCTCCCAGTCCACGCGGCTGGCCGCGAGCGTCGTGAGATGAAGCGTCGGCGGATTTCCGACGCCGATCGGCATCGAAAACACGACGCGATCGTCGACGCGGGCGATTTCGCCGTAGCTGACGAGCGTGCCGCCGTCCTTCAGGAACACGCGGAACAGCGTCGCGCCGCCGTCCGCAGGCTGCGCCGCCGCAAGAGTGCCGTGCATTAGCAGGCCGACGATCAGCAGGACGCCCGCTAACGTCCTCGTTTTCATGAAGTTTCAAGCCTAGTGCGCCGTTCGAGACGCGTCAAGCCCGCGGGTGTGGAAAACCTGTGGATGACCGGTGCATTTCCTGTGGATGATCTGTCGCGCGAAATTTTTTTTCGAAAGCTCCACGAACGATTCCCGCGCGATCGCCGTTGTGCGTGCGCTTTCGTACGTCGCTTCGCTTGATCGTCAACAGCGCCTGCATACACTTGTGCGCGCTCCCAAAACCTTTTTCTCTCGCAACACACGTGAACATTTCCGTTCATCGTTTCGAAGAGACCATTGGCGGCCGACCGTATTTGATCGAGGTCAAATCGGTCGCGCAAGACCGGTGGCGCGCGTACATCGTGCGCATGCCGGGCGTGCCGACGGCCTTGATGCCATTTTACGGACCCACGCCGGCCGAAGCGGCGCGACAGCTCAGCAGTTGGCTGACGCGGGCGCACGAACGTGTTTCAAAACCCGGCGGATCCGTTTAGAATTCACCCTCCCCCGATTGACGCGTTGAAGCGAATACTCACAGCCGCGGCAGCGCTGCTGCTTGCGTCGGTTGTCTCGCGCGCCGAGCCGCGCGATTTCGACCGCCAGCTGCGCCTGCAAGCGGCCACCGATCGTGCATGGCGCGATGCCAGTGACGGCTACATGCGCATGGAGAAGATCTCCTATCGCAGCAGCGCCGGCGATCTCGACATTCCTGCGTTCGTCTTCCGGCCGTTCGGCGACGTGGCGCCAGCGAGCCGGCCCGCGCTCGTCTGGGTGCACGAGGACGTACGCGGCCACTTGTACGAACACTACATCCCGTACGTCCGCGATGCCATCGCGCGCGGCTACGTCGTCATCGCGCCCGAATATCGCGGCAGCGTCGGCTACGGCGAGAAACATTACGATGCGATTGACTACGGCGGCGCGGAAGTCGACGACGTCGTCACGGCCGTCGACGTGCTGCGGGCGCGCTATCCGGAGGTCGATCGCCGGCGCATCGGCATTATCGGCTGGAGCCATGGCGGGATGATCGCGCTGCTGGCCGTGTTCAGAAACCCGTCGCTCTTCCGAACGGCGGCGGCCATCGTCCCTGTGGCGAACCTGATCGAGCGCGTCGAGCGGAAAGGCGTGGAGCGCCAACTGGCGCTGATCGACCCGGCTCACCGCGTCTTCGGCACGTCGCCGCAATCGCGGCCGGAGATCTACAGAGACCGATCGCCTCTGTTTCAGGTCGACAAGCTGCGGATTCCACTGCTGGTGCATGTCGCGAGGAACGACCAGGACGTCGAGATCGACGAGGACATGCCGCTCGTCGAGGCGCTGCGTGCCGAGAAGCCGCAGCTCGCCTTCACGAAGGTGTACGACCATCCAGTGGGCGGGCACACGTTCGACCGGCGCGTCAACCACGACACATGGGAGCCCGAGAACAACCCCGAGCAGGTCGATTCGTGGAAGCGAATCTGGAACTTTCTCGGGCGGACGTTGAACGCCGGCGTCGAGTCGCGGCCGATCGGATCGGCGTCAGCGTCGGCGAGCCCTCGCGACCAGGCCACTCGGGCTCTGCAACACTAGAGTGAAACTGTCGTCAGCACAACGCGGTATCCTCAAGCCAGAGGGCTGCCATCGTGCCGATCGAATACAAGATCGATGTCCCGCTTGCGCTCATCATGACGCGCTGCGTCGGCCACATCACGGTGGGCGACGTGCTGGGGCATTTCCGGGAGCTGGCGCGCGTCTGGCCGAACATCGACCGCCTCGACGTACTCCTAGACTTGACTGAGCTGACGTCGCTTCCGACAGTCATCGAGTTGGAAAAAGTGGCGACGGAGATCGGCACCCAGATCGGCCCGCATCGTTTTGGCCGGTGCGCGGTCGTCACGGATCGCGATCTTGTCCGCGACTCGATGCATATGTTCGAAGTGCTGGTGAATCGATTCTTCGAGGAAATCAGAGTCTTTCGCACCCTCGAGGGCGCGGTCGAGTGGCTCGGGCCAAAACCGAACCCAAACAGAGCGCTGACCAGGCAATGAGGCGGTTGCGGTAGACTAGAAAGTCCTCGTCCCAACCAGTGGGCCAGTAGCGCAGTTGGGAGCGCGCATGAATGGCATTCATGAGGTCACGGGTTCGACTCCCGTCTGGTCCACCAACCTTTGCATCCCGTCCCCACGCAAAGGTGCCCTTCGTTGCTGCGCAGCAAAGGAGGGCTTCCCGACTAAAAATGCACCGACACGCCAACGGTAAAAAGGTTGGCGTAGTAGCGGAAGGTGCCGTTGTTTACAGCGGCCGTCGGCATCGCGAACCCGCCGTCTGTGGTGCGACCAGCGCGGTCACTCTGATTCACGAACATGTACGCGAGATCGACGCGGATGGTCGAACCGAGCGGCACTCCGACGCCGGCCGAGAACTCCTTTCGCGCCGCTTCCGGCAGCACGGGCGTGACGCTCTGATCGGGTGCGCCGGCGTTGTGTCCGTCGAATCCGGCTCGCACCGTCGCCCGGCCGATGCTGTATTCGCCGCCGATGAGCACGCCGTCGGTGTCGCGATAGCTCTCGACGAGCACCGTCGGCGGAGCGAACTGATTCGCGATCGTGATCGTATCGAACAGGCTCCAGTGGGTCCGTTGGTAGTCGACGAACAGCTTCAGTTTCTGCGTCGCGGCGATCGCGACGCCGCCGACGAATTGGTCCGGCAGCGGCAGCTTCGTCGAGGCTGTTTGAGTGCTGAGCGCGCCGCCCGGCGCAAATGACGGCCGCACGAGTGCGTCGAATGGCGGACCGACAGGAATCTGGGTCGTCGAAACCTTCCCGTTGGTGATCTCGACTTCCTGCCTGAACAAGTAGCGCGCTCCGAAGGACAGGCGATTGGTCGCCCTCACGATGACGCCCACGTGACCGCCCACGTGATTGCCGCTGCCTGTCAAATCGACGTCGGCGAAGTCCGTGCCTCGCGGCACTCCGAGCGCGCCAAAGGTCAGCGGCGTACCGGCGATCGGCGTCGTCGAGAGATCGACGCGCCGCCGCAGTTCCACGCTGGTGTGCGTCACGTCCACGCCGCCGCCCACCAAGACCCGGCTGCCCACGCGGGCGGCAATCGTCGGCTGCACGTAGTAGCTCTTGATCGAACTGAAGTACCCGAGAAACCTTCCCTCGCTCGTGTTCGGCCAGTCGCTGACCAGACCGTACGGCGCGAACACTCCAACGCCCGCGACCACGCGCTCGCCAAGCGGCATCGCGGCATACGCTGCCGCAGCGGGGATTGTTCTGTCGTTCATCGCGCTGACCAGCGAGGTCGCCGAGTTCGTGAATTGCCCTCTGGGTGCGACGCCGGTCACTTCAGCAGTGACAACCGATGCCTCCAGCGACGCAAGCCCGGCTGGATTGAAGAACATCGCCGACCCGTCGTTGCATGGCGCGGCGACGCCGGCGCCGGCGCGTCCCATCGCACACGCGCTCTGCTCGTACAAACCGTATCCCTGCGCGTGCGCGGATGCGGCCACGAACACGACCGCCGCCACAAGAATCGCAATGGCGGCCACTGTATTTCGTGACGGCAGCCGTCGCCGGCAGTCGGAAGTGTCGAAAACGTCCGCAAACGGCGTGGCGAGTATCAACCCGTCGGTTGCAACGCACGCCATATGCCAGCGAGTCGCAAAGTGCTACCATCGCGCCGCTCGACAGGAGGACAACCGATGACGCCCAGGTTTTCCCTGCGCCGGCAGACGCCGGACGCCACCCATCACGACGAATCAGAGTCCGGCATGATGGGCTTTCTCGACCATCTCGAGGAGCTCCGCAGACGACTGATTCGCTCGTGCATCGCAATTGCCGTCGGCATGGCGGTGAGCGGCGTCTTCATCGACCGGATCGCGAACTTCGTCCTCAATCAGATTCTGCGCACGCTGCCAGCCGACAGCGCGTTGATCTACACGAATCCCAGCGACGGGTTCGCGTTCTGGTTCAACATCACGCTCATCGGCGGCCTCGTGCTCTCCGCGCCCTTCGTGATGTACCAGGTGTGGGGGTTCGTCGCGCCAGGCTTGTACAAGCATGAAAAGAAGTCCGTCGTGCCCTTCGTCCTGCTTGCATCGATCGGCACGATGCTCGGCGTCCTGTTCAGCAACTACGTGCTGTTCCCAGGAATGATGCGGTTTTTCGCCGCCATGAGCGGACCTCGCCTGAAGATGATGCCGAGCATCAACGAGACGTTCGATCACTACATCCGCATGATGATCGCGATGATCGCGGTCTTTCAAATGCCGACGCTCGTGTACTTCCTTGCGAAGTTCCGTCTCGTGACGGCTCGATTCCTCTGGCGGCACTTCGGACACGCCGTCCTGGTCAGTTTCATCGTCGCCGCCGTGCTCACCACGTCGGGTGACCCCTGGAACCAAACGGCATTCGCCGTACCGATGATTGGCCTGTACCTGATCAGCATCGCGATCGCGTGGGTGGTTGGCCCAAAGAATCGATCGGAAATCCACGCGGATGGGTCTCGAAAGCTCGGGTTGGTCATTGCCGCCGCTGCGTTCGAGCAAGCCCGCCGGAGGCGGCAGGCGGCGCTCTCGCGCTGATCGACCTTCTACAATGGGCGCATGCCCATCGACGCCCTGCATCTCGAAACGCTGATTCACGCGAGCAATCACGCGGCGATCCAGGACGCTCTGTTGCACCTGACGCCGCGCGAGGCCGCTGAAGCCATTGTTTCGCTACGGCCCGAAGATCGTCTCGCGGCGTTTACCGTTCTTTCCCATCGTCACGCTGCCGCCGTGTTCGAGTACTTGCCCGAGGACGCGCAGCGCGCGCTCGCTGAAGCGCTGGGGCCCAAACAAGCAGCGGCGATGCTGAATCTGGTCGCCGACGACGACCGGACGAAGTTTTTTGGCTCGCTCACGCCCGACACCGCCCAACACATCCTGTCGCTGCTGACGCCCGACGAAAGCACTGAGGCGGCGGCCCTGCTCAAATATCCGCGCGGCGTCGTCGGCCGCCTGATGACGATGCATTACATCGCGGTGCGCGAAGACTGGACCGTCCGCCAGGTGCTCGACTACGTCCGTCAACACGGCCAAGACAGCGAGACGCTGAACGTCATCTACATCGTCGACGCACAGGGCGTGCTCATCGACGACATCCGGATTCGCGAGCTCCTGGTCGTGCCGCTCGAAAGGAAGATGTCGGATTTGATGGATCGGCGATACGTGATCCTCCACACGATGGACCGGCAGGAGGATGCACTCGACTTGTTCCGGCGGGAAGACCGCACCGCGCTCCCCGTCGTCGACGACAGCGGCTGTCTCGTCGGCATCGTCACGGTAGACGACGTCCTGGACGTCGCGTCGGAGGCGGCGACGCGCGAGATGCAGCGGTTCGGCGGATCGGAAGCGCTCGATGAGCCCTATTTGAAGGCGACGCTCGGCCGGATGGTCAGGAAGCGCGCTGGCTGGCTTGTCGTGCTGTTTCTCGGCGAGATGCTCACGGCGACCGCGATGGGATTCTTCGAAAAGGAAATCGCGCGGGCTGTCGTGCTGGCGCTCTTCGTCCCGCTCATCATCTCGAGCGGAGGCAACTCGGGGTCGCAGGCGTCGACGCTCGTCATTCGCGCGCTGGCCGTTGGGGACGTGTCACTCGCCGACTTCTGGAAAGTGATCCGGCGAGAGGTGCTGGCCGGACTCGCGCTCGGCGCGATTCTTGGCGCGATTGGTTTCTTGCGGATTTCGATTTGGTCCGCGTTCTCGACGATCTACGGCCCGCACTGGCTGCTGGTCGCGACAACGGTCGCGATCGCGCTGGTCGGCGTCGTGCTCTGGGGCACGATCATCGGCTGCGGCCTGCCGTTCATCCTGCGCAGGCTCGGCTTCGATCCGGCGACGTCATCTGCGCCGTTTGTCGCGACGCTCGTCGACGTCACCGGATTGGTGATCTATTTCTCCGTCGGCCTCGTGGTGCTGAGAGGAGCGCTTCTCTGACTACTTCTTGCGACGGCGCGCGCGGACCAACGCAACGAGTCCGGACGTGAGCGTGATGACGGTCGCCGGCTCTGGCACCGCGGCCACTGTGACGTTGGTCGCCGCCTCGACAGCGCCATACGGCAGGTCCAAGTACACGAGCCCCTGGTTGAGATCCGCGGGATCCCACGTCACGCCGATGCCAGTGGTGCCAGGACCTACCGCCTTGAAGTGGAGCGTCGCGAGCGTCAGCGGCGAAACGAAGTCTCCTGGGCCGACGCCGAGAAGACTCGTCGCAATGCCGGCGGCTGTCACGCCGGGCACGACGAGGTCGTCGAACAGCGGACCTGCAGTTTCGCTCAAGTACTGCACAACGGAACCGTTTCCGATGGTGACGTTGAAACCGTAACCAAGAAGGACATCGTCAGCCGCGCGGCCGGCGAACACGTCGTTCGCTTGCACGACGATGTCGAACGGCGATCCCGGGGTGACTGGGCCCATCAGCGTCAGCGAAATGCTCGACGCGCGCGCCGGCACGACGGCCGCGGCGAGCGCGAGAATCAACAGGCAAATGAGTCGTTTGATGTTCATGGCGTTCCTATTGGATGAAGGCCCGATAGTACGTGTTCCAGATGCGGTAGTCATTCAGCGTAATCTTGCCGTCGCCGTCGTAGTCCATACGGCGGTCGACGTCCGACGCCGTCTTGCCGATCGCGGCGCTGAGCAGCTTCTGATCCGCAGCGTCCACGCGGCCATCGTCGTTCAGATCGCCGAGCAGCGGATTGAATCCGATCACGATCGGATCGTGATCGGATGCGGCGTACGCGTCTGCACCGTAATAGGCGCTCTGCGCGGCCGCGCTCTTCGCGCTGCTATTGAGCGCTTCGAGCGAACTGGGTTCGTCCGAGTTGTTGTGCCACTCGGCCACGCTTCTGACGCCTGAATTCATCGTGTTGTTGACCAGCGCGTGATCGAGGTAGCCGCGCTGCGATCCGAAGTTGTACGAGTACGCGTCCTTCCCGAGGATGCCGGCGATCACGTTCGCGTATCCCTGCGACACGAAGTACTGAATCGGGTCTTCCCCGAAGTAGGCGTTGAAGTCGCCGACCAGCAGCAGCTTTCGGTTCGCTCCTGCCGGATCCACCGTCGGATTGGCGGCGAGCCACGCCGTCACGTTCTGCGCCATGTTCAGACGCAACCCGTTGCAGCTTCCCTGGAACACGTCGTCGCTCGTGCCCCCGCAGGCGCTCCCTTTCGACCGGAAGTGATTGACCACAAATGTGAACGACTGTTGTGCGGCTTTCACACCGTTCAACGGCTGAAAGGTCTGCGCGAGCGTCGGTCGGTTCGTGTCGTTTTGATAGTAGAGCGCAGGCGCGCCGACCGGCAGCAACCGGTCTGTCCGGTAGATGATGGCGCTGCGAATCGCGTCTGTGCCGTTCGAGGAACCCAGCGGCAATGTGTCGATCGACGCGTACGGTGCTCCAGGCGGAGTCATGCACGTGGGCACGTCGCCTGCGAAGCGGCAATTCAGGCCGTCGACGAGCGACTGCAACGCGGCATTGGTGTAGATACCGCCGTTCGTATTGCCGTTGGCGAAGTTTTGCACTTCGCTGAGCCCGTAGACGTCGCCGTCAAGAGAGCCGAGCTCCTCGATGATCTTCGTCTTCTGATGATCGAATTCGGTCTGATTCGCCGCTCCACGGCTGCCGAACGTAACGAAGAAGTTCAGGACGTTCGCGCTGACAGCGCGAAACCGTCCGGCGACAGCCGACAGGATCGGCGCGATGGCCGGACGCGGATTCGCGTCGTAAAACGTCACGGGAGACGTCGGCTGAATGCGATATTCACCGAACCGATCGTCGAGCACACCGACGAGGGGCGCATTCGTTCCTGTGCCTGGGTCGTAGTTGACGATGGCGCCGTCGCGCAGCGTGTTCGTAGCGCTCAGTCCGCCAGGCGGGAAGATCGTCGGATAGAGGTTCGCATTCGCCACCGTGCTGGCGTCATCGAGTGCAATCACGCTCCGCGTGATGAGATCGGTCTGACCGGGCCACGTCGTTTTGTCCGGCGAGGTCGTCGGCGCGTACTCCACGACCGGCGCGAGATCCAGCTGGTCGAACGTCCCGAGGCTGAAGTTGCCCGTCACCACGAGCGGCTGAACGATCTGTACGGCCATCCCTTCGTACCGCTCGAGATCGCCGGACGCATCGGTCGGCAGCGTGACGATCGTGCGCGTGAACGCATTCCCCGAACTGCACACGGTTTCGGCGCTGAGGCTGCCGAGCTCCGTCAGCGACGAGGCTTTCGTCGTGCCGAGAAACGAACCGGACGAGGCAAATTCGTTGACGACGCCACGCAGCCTGACACGATCCCCAACAGCGACGTCGGCGCCGGCGCCGCCGTCGAACACGAAGATCCCCTCGGAGGTCAACGGATCCGAGTCCCACGTCGCATCCGGCTCCTGCAGGTAAAAGCCATTGAGCCGCGCCGCCGTTCGGAAGCTTCCGACGACGATGCCTTCGATTTCGACGGTCTGTCCGGCCATGGGACTGAGGACACCAGAACCCTGAATCGTGTGAATCGGCGTGGAGGTCTTGACCGCGCCTTCGCACACGAACGGCACCGTGACCGTGAGAGCGATATTGAAGCTTCCCGCTCGCCCTTGGTCGTCGGTGACCGCGCAGGGCAACGAGTACGCTTGTGCAGGCGTGTTCGCAGGGACAGAGTAATTCGCCGAATAGACGTTGCCGTTGGAGTTTGGAAGACTGAACGTCGAGCTTCCGCCAACAGCGCTCAAATCACACGACACCGCAACGCCTGTGCTGGCCGGATTCGAGCCCGGAGTCACGGTCGCGCTGAGCTGAGTCGCCGCCCCTGCCTGCACTGGATTCGGGCTGGCGGAGCCAACGGCCGTCGCTTTCCAGCACAGTGGGATCCGAAGCTTGGAATTCACGTGACTTGAAGTCGCGGC